>JACCDN010135016.1_pt1 | contig 24192 bp, 20 predicted proteins | sample 7441691 | NCBI WGS metagenome assembly JACCDN01 (sample SAMN15323439, study PRJNA562643) | freshwater metagenome | isolation source: river surface water | place: USA:Blue River Watershed | collected 2017-08-16 | reverse complement strand
TCAAAAATTAAATACCAAATTACAGTTCGATCGCAAGACGAAACAAATCACGAACAATACGTTAGCTAATTCGTTATTAGTAGGTGCACCGCCAAGAAAAGGATGGGAGCAATACTATAAAATCTAGCTTATCTGCAGCCACTATTATTCTTTAGTAGTGGCTGCTTATTTGTAGTCATTTTAATTTTTGCCTATATTGTATTTGATTAAAATCATGTTTTGGCAATACTAGCACCACTATTCGGCATATTTACCTCCTTTATACTCTTGTACTATTTAAGTTCATTAAATAGATCCAATACGTTTTTAGCTTTATTTTTCTTGTGTTGCAATTCGGTTTTGATGGTTTATTTTGGCCTACATTATAGCAAAATCGAGTTCTGGGAAGGCATCTGTTTTGTCCATTTTCTACCCCTCTCCTTTTTACTAGGTCCCGCCTTGTTTTTTTACGTCAAACACACGGTATCAGAGGACAAGCGTTTACATCGCTATGATTTAGTTCATTTAATTCCCGCCGTTTTTACCTTTTTTGCGACATTACCTTTCACGACATTGCCTTTAGCCACTAAAACTGCGATGGCTCATGAAATCGTGAACATTACGGAGGACTATAATTTAAACTTCCAATGGGTCACTTTTGAGCAAATTTTGTACGGCCGCTCCATACATTTAATCCTTTACTGCATCTGCGCTGTCATTTATTTCCTATGGAATAAACGCCACTTGATGCAGAAATATGGTGCATTGCCTTCGAATCACCGCTTGATTCAGAAATGGATATTCTCACTTGTCTTTTTGCAATTAGTCATCGCAGGAAATAGTTTAGGACATATGCTCACTATATATGCGCATAACTACGCCATTTTAGGCATTCCTTCGAATATCATCTTCAGTGAAGCGCGTTTCTTTGGAATATGTGGAGGAGGATTTTTTGTCCAAAACTTCATCTTATTTCTCTTTCCCAAAATCCTCTACGGAAATGTTTCCTACGAAGTGGAACTTGCCCCTGCGACGATTTTGCAAGAGATCAAATCAAGTTTACCTAAAAAAGAGCCCGCTTCGCGAGAATTCGATCAAGATTTACAGCACTATTTGAGCACGCACCCTTTCGTGAAGAATGATTTTTCTCTGTCCCAAATGTCTTTTGACCTTAAAATTCCAGAAAGATTCTTGTCTAGTTATTTCAACAAGGAATTAAAGAAGACTTTTGGAGAATGGAAAAATGACTTACGCATTGAGTATGCTTGTCAATTAATTGAGGAGGGAAATGCGAAGCGCCTCACTATTGAGGCCATTTCCACCGACGCAGGCTTCGTTTCACGTTCGAAATTCATCGATGCCTTTAAGGCCAGGAAAGGAGTAACTCCCTCTGCCTATATTAAAGAGAAGGCGGAAGCTTAAGCCTCCACCTCCATTTTGTTTTTATTTAGCCGTCGGAAGCAGACCTAATTGAGTCATTAATACCATGTTGTCCATGAAATCTTGCTCCTCCGTGATTTTGCCATCCTTCATTTTGGCAATCGTACAACCGATGACATCTACGGATTTACCAGTCGCAGGAATGCCAAAGAAATTACCTGTATGCTTTCCTTTGAACTGCCAATACTTGACTAATTTGTCGCCATCTGCAAACATCTCTTTTACAATAAATTGACGCTCCGTAAAACCAGTCACAAAGTTCTCATAATAAGCCTTGCAATTCGCTTTGCCTTTTACTTCTGGAACCGTGTGCAATACCGCATCCTCCGTATAAGCTGAATCCAAAATATTGGTTCGACCTTCATTGATAGCCACTTCCCAAACACGTGAGTAATAAGCCACGTTTTCAGCCCCCGTTTTAGCGTTTTGATCCGCCTCAGATGTGCAAGAGAATAATCCTGCCGCTACGCAGATCGATAAAATAAATTTTTTCATTGTTGTTTGTTTTTTAGTTTACCAAACCTAATTCATCTCCTCCGTTTCATCATTTTTACTTCGAACAAATCTGTTCCGTTTTGCGCATTTGGGAACAAATTCAAGTCACAACTACTTTCAAAGCCCCCCGATTAACTCGTACTTGCTGACCAAATCAAAAAATTAATTCTAATGAAAAAAATTGTTCTAGTAGGTGCCATCGTCGCATCTGTATTCAGTGCTTCTGCACAACAAACAGCGGGTAAAATGTTCTCTGGCAAAGATGCGGGTAAGGGTTTCCAATTGGGTTCAGAGAAAAATAGCCAAATTCTTTTGGACTTCGTGAAAGCCTACAACGCACAAGATGAAGAAAAGCAACTTTCATTCTATACTCCGGAATTAGCCAAGAAGAGAGCTGAAATGACGAAGAAATCCATCGCCTACATCAAAAAAGTGAACGATGAGCCGATTGCCATTTTACCTATCAAGGTGGCTGGATCTACAGATGAAATCGTTATGTTACAATCTGTTGAGTACCGCGAAGCAAAAAATGGTTCAAAAGAGACCTTGAACTTATTTGAGTTATTTAAAATCAATAAAGAAGGCAAAATCTCAGACTTCAGCCAATATGGTTCTATTCCTAAAACGAACGAATACGGTCAAACATCAGGTGGTAAATATTTCGCTAAAAATCCTAAAAACGAATGGAACGGTCGTGCATTCCAATTCTCTAATCGTGGCGAGGTGGAAATGATTGAAAAGTTCAACAAGGCTTACAATGCTTTTGATATTCCTACTACGATGGAATTTTTCGCTGACACGGTAAAAATTACAGACTTTGATGGCAATAAGATTACTCTACTAAAGAAAGATATTCCTGCCATCTTCACTGATTATAAATCAATGGATTGGAAAATTGATGCGATTCTTCCATTCAAAATAGCCTATACGGATCCATCATCTGCTATTATGGTTATTTCTACGGAGAAACGTGTTATGAAAGACGGAAGCGTTTGGGACAAATCATTAGTTGAGTATTTTTATTTCAACAATGAGGGTAAAATCTCGGGTATTGATCAGTATTATCGTCCGAATAAATAATTGAATTATTCGTTTTTAATAGAGGCCGAAGGACATTGTTCTTCGGCCTTTTATTTTACCTTTGATAGTATCATATGATACTATCATGAAGCCGCCCTATACTATTTCCCCTTCTATTCTGAATTTAGTGGCGTCGATCTCTTTAAAGATTGGAGAAGCCTCCGCGCACTATTTGGACAAAAAATCACCTCAACTGAGGAAGGCGAATCGAATTAAGACGATTCAGGCGACTCTAGGCATCGAAGGAAATACGTTGAGTGAGTCACAGGTGCAGGCTATCGACGAGGGAAAGCGCTTACTCGGTTTTGAAAGAGACCAAAAAGAAGTCCAAAACGCCATAGCCTTATATGCTCGCTGGGATGAATTCGATCCCTCAAAAAGAGCTTCCTTTCTGAATGCACATCTCCTTTTAATGCAAGGATTAGTAACAAATCCAGGGGAATACCGAAATAGGTCCGTTGGAATCACGAAAGGAAAAACGCTCACTCATATCGCACCGCCGGCAGAACGTGTATCCTACCTAATGGATGATTTATTTGATTATGTGGCCAGGGACCCAGATCCGCTCCTTATTAAAAGCTGTGTTTTTCACTACGAATTAGAATTCATACACCCATTTTTGGATGGAAATGGTCGAATGGGGCGCTTTTGGCAATCGCTACTTTTATCAAAATCACATCCGATTTTTGAATTCCTGCCCTTCGAAACGATTATAGCTGCCTCACAATCAGCGTACTATCAAGCACTGGCTAAAAGCGACGCATGCGGGCAATCGACGCCATTCATTGAATATATGTTAGGTGTATTAGACCAATCATTAGCGAATTTATTAAACACCACGAATGTCGTTTTATCCGAAACCGAACGAATCGAATACTTCATTTTCATCGGTATGAAGGATTTCTCTAGAAAAGACTACCAACGCGTTTTTAAAAACTTGTCCACTGCAACGGCCAGCAGAGACTTAAAAAAAGGAGTTGAGTTGGCATTATTTTCCACTTATGGAGAACGCAATGCAACGAGATATCGTGTTTTAATGTAATCTTCTCCTCTTAAATTCTGAAGGTGACACCCCTGCGAACTTTTTAAAGATGCGGTTAAAATACGACAGGGATTCAAAACCGCATTCGAAGCAGGTCTCGGTCACATTCTTATCTTGGATGAGCAGTTTTTTTGCGTATTGCACACGGTATTGGTTCACAAAGTCCGTGTAGGTTAGTTTCGTTGCCTTTTTGAAATAGCGACAAAAGGCAGGCAAAGTCAAGTTTACTTCCTCTGCTATTTGTTGGGTATCAATGGGCTTTTGGAAATTCATCTCGACAAATTGATGAATGCGGTGCATCCTTTCTTGTTGTTTTAAGATGGTTTGACTTGAGATGGGGCGAACCTCGAGGTCTTCGAATTCTTCGGATACGGCCAAAAACTGAAAGATGCTCATCAACTCCATAAATTGATGGAAACGATCCATGTACTGCAATTTCTTCAACCGAATCCCGGCTATTCGTTTCGTTTCACCTGTAAACGCAATTCCCGTTTTCGCCCTTTCCATTAAATCCACTACTTTTTGAAGCTCTGGAATACGAGCTAAACCCGCTTCAAAATAGGTCTCTGGAAATTGAATCACCACCGTCTCCACGGTGGCTTTGACCCCATAATCAAAATTTAAATGGGGAATATAGGAGCCGATTAAGGCCAAATCACAGCCCTCATAGGTGGAAATATGATCACCAATATGCCTGATCCCCTTTTCTGCCTCCACATACACTAATTCGATTTCTGGATGAAAATGCCAATAGAAAACTTCGTTCAATTTAGGGGTCAAAAGAAACCTAAATGAACTGTCATTATCCGGGTGAATTTGCTCTAGATTCAATTTCATTTGCCTAAAATAGCTAAATGTGGAAATAATATATCAATACAGTACAAATAATTATCAATAGAGCAGAAAAAAAGAGGCTCAGGTCGCTATACCTTTGGCATAAAATAAGAACCTATGAAAACAGACATCCCTAATAACGCCCACTACGACATTCCGGGCAATCCATCGACAGCAAAAAGTAGCGCACTAAAATTAAATGATCGTTCAAACGGACAGCCTTTACGGGTTTTAAGTGAGGAGGATTGGGCCTTTTGGAAACACAATGGCTATGTCGTCATTAAGCATGCGGTGGCTCGCGAGCAAGCTTTAAAAACGGCGGCCTTCTTGTATGAATTCGAAGAGAAAGATCCGAATGACCCTAGCACTTGGTACACTGCTCCACGTGCAGAAATGAAGATGAAGGAACTGGCAAACACGGGGATGGTAGAATGTTATAATAGCCAATTGCAGTGGGACAATCGCTCGACGCAAAGGGTATACGATGCGTTTGTGGATATTTGGGGAACGGAGAAATTATGGGTGACGATCGATCGCGCGAACTTGAACTTCCCTATCCGTCCCGGACACGAATACAAGGCCTTCATCCACTGGGATTACGATCCGGAGACGAGGCCGGTAAATGTGCAAGGGGTTTTAGCCTTAGCCGATCAATTGGATGAAAATATGGGAGGCTTCCAATGCATCCCTGAGTTATTCCGCGACTACGATACCTGGAAATTAACGCAACCAGAAGACCGTAATCGATTCCTTCCTGATACCACAGGTTTCACCCCTACGAAGGTTAAATTAGAAGCTGGGGATCTATTGATTTTCAACAGCACGCAGCCGCATGGAATCCGAGCTAATAACAGTGATAAGGTGCGTTGCGCTCAATATATTTCGATGATGCCTGCGGAGGAAGATAATACGGAACTACGTGAATGGCGGGTCAACTCCTGGCGCGACCGCATCGCTCCAGAGGGCTATGCCTTTCCGGGAGATCCGCGCAAATGGGAACAAACGAAATATGAAACAGCTGAGCTCAATGAGCTAGGGAAAAAAATACTGGGATTAGATCGCTGGTAAATTAGAAAGCTCGGAGAAATTCGAGCTTTTTCTTTATCAGCTAAATTCCTAAATTGGGTTATGAAAAAACTGCTCCTACTTTTCGTCCTTTTTAGCCTTAGCGCTTCCGCACAAATCGCGGACAAAATCAAATCCATGAAAGCCCATACCGGCTATTTCAACTTCTATACGGATGAGTCGAATGACAAAATCTACCTAGAAGTGAAAAAGCTAAACGAGGAATTCATGTACGTGTATTCCTTGGCTCAAGGGGTAGGAAATAATGATTTAGGACTGGACAGAGGCCAATTAGGCAATGAGCAGGTCGTTTTCTTTGAGAAACAAGGAAACAAATTATTCTTAGTTCAACCGAACACCCAATACCGGGCGAACACCACCAATCCTCTCGAGAAATTATCGGTGCAGCAGGCCTTCGCAAAATCAGTTTTATTCGGTTTCAAAATTGAAGGCACATCAGAGGGGGCTTATATTATCGATATTACTGATTTCTTAATGCAAGACGCACATGGCGTTTTGAAGCGCTTAACTCAGGCAAAACAAGGAATCTATAGTTTAGATAAAAGCAGAAGTTCACTGGCCTTAGAGCATACTAAATCTTTCCCGCAGAACAGCGAATTCGAGGCTCGCTTGACCTTTGCTGGCAATGGAACTGGAGCAGAAATTCGTTCCGTAGCCCCTAACGCGGATTATGTTAGCGTGGTGGAACACCATTCCTTTATTCAATTACCAGACAATAACTACCAGCCGCGTGTATTCGACCCGCGTTCCGGAGCAAATGCGATTTCGTTTCAAGATTACTCTTCTCCTGTTAATGAGGTAGTATTGAAGCAGTGGATTACGCGTCACCGTTTGGAGAAAAAAGATCCCAAGGCAGCGGTGAGCGAGGCGGTTAAACCGATTATTTATTTTTTAGATAATGGTACACCGGAACCCGTACGTTCTGCTCTGATGGAGGGTGGTCGCTGGTGGAATCAGGCCTTTGAGGCCATTGGTTACAAGAATGCTTTCCAAGTAAAATTATTACCAGAGGAAGCTGATCCGATGGATGTCCGATATCATGTTATTCAGTGGGTGCACCGTTCTACGCGAGGCTGGAGCTATGGAGCGAGTATAACGGATCCTCGTACCGGGGAAATTATGAAAGGGCACGTGAGTCTAGGTAGTCTTCGGATTCGTCAGGATTTCATGATCGCGCAAGCGTTAATGAACGCTCCATTTGCGACCGATGGTTCTGCGAATGGACCGATGATGGAGATGTCTTTGGCTCGCATCAGACAACTCGCCGCACATGAGATAGGCCATACCTTGGGTTTTGCCCATAACTATGCGGCCAGTGCTCGGGAGAATACGAGCGTAATGGATTATCCGCATCCACAAATCGATTTTAAGGGAGACCAGATGGATTTCAGCCACGCATATGATACGAAAATAGGCGACTGGGATAAGGTGTCTGTAGATTATGCGTATGGGGATCACAAAACCACAGCTGAATTAAATCAAGTCATTGATAATGCCTATGCCAAAGGTCTTCGCTTCATCACCGACTCCGATGCACGTAACCCGGGTGGGGCGCATATCTATGCTCACCTTTGGGACAATGGAAAAACAATCGTAGACGAATTAGACCACATTTTAGCCGTTCGCCAAAAAGCCATCGCGAACTTTTCTGTGAAAAACATTCGCCCGAACGAGACTTATTCACACTTAGAAGACGTCTTTGTTCCCTTGTATTTCTTGCACCGCTACCAAACAGAGGCAACGACTAAGATCATTGGAGGCTACGAATACAATTACGCGGTCAGAGGTGGCAAAGAACTCGTGCTAGAAAATGCTTCGGTAGCCTTACAACAAAAAGCCTTGAAATCGGTGGCAGCGACATTAGACGCTAGAACATTAGCCATTCCGAAGGATAAATTAGCTTTATTCCCACCTCGCGCTTTCAACAATGACCGCACAAGGGAATCCTTTAAAGGGAAAACAGGAATCACATTCGATCCTTTCGGCGCCGTCGAATCAGCGGCTGATTACACCTTAGACTTTCTATTACACCCTGATCGTCTTTCTCGGTTAGCTGGTAATAAAGCAGTAAACGCGCAGCAATTAGGGGTTTCAGAGACCTTGAATACCTTATTGAAGGCCACACTTTTTACGTCTCACACTGACGCCTATCTACAGGCTACACAAGAGACGATTAATTTCAAGGTGGTTTCTTCCTTATTGAATGTATTGAATGCGCCATCCATTTCTCCATTAGCGGCGGCAGAGGTCGCTTCCTCTGTGAAAGGCATTCGGGAATTTTACAGCAAAAAGACCGGGTCTTTTGCTGGGTATTTAGTTCAAACCATTGATCAATTCAAGGCAAATCCAGCGGATTGGAAACCGATGCAAACACCGGTGATTCCGGATGGTGCGCCTATTGGTATGGATTGCTTTGAGTAAATGGACACGTTTGAACTTATTTGAACCTATTTGGCCAAAGCATGTATCAAGCGGTTAGACTAGCTTTGAATCATAGAAACGAAAACTATGAATTCAAAGCAATTTGTCTGCAAAAGTCCTTGGTATATCCTATTAGCTGGAAAAGAAGGACGCGAGGTATTGATTCACGACGGGATGATCGAGGTGTACTCTTTGCGCCTGTTCCGATTTAAAAAACTCGTCCACACATTTCCTGTCAACGATGTGGTACAGATACGGACCATTGAAAATCTAGTACTAGCCGATACGTTCATCGCTCTAACGAAAAATCGCTTTTGCTCTTTGCGTCACCTTCGCCCGCGGGAGGCCTTTGGAATGAAGAGTTATTTAGCGATGCTACTCTAATTAGACGACTAAATAAATAGATAGAATTAAAAAACCTACCCCTACTATTTGAAGATAGGTAAGCTTTTCGCGGTAGAGTAGATGGCTAAAAAACAAGGTCAAAACCAGTTGTGATTTACCAATGAAAATGATTTGGGTGACCGATGCAGACAGGTAGGAAATGTGCAAAAAAATAGATCCTAAAATGATGCACAGAGCTAGTACTTGAATGGGGCGCTGGGGAATTGCCTGCCAGCTATGCTTTTGGGAAACTAATAATACCCCTACAAAAAGTGTTACGCTTACTTCGAGCAAGAACGTGAAGGGTAAAACGCCCAGCCAATGAATGGTGAATCTAAACAAAGAATAGGAAACTCCCCAGAAAAAAGAGGCTAAAATACTCCCACCTAAAGCCTTCCAAAAAGAGGAAATCGACGCAAATTGCCACTGACTTCTAAAGATAAATAAGAGGCCCACTAACACACAAAAAATCGCAGTTGTCTGATTCATTCCCCAGGAATCCCCGAAAAATAGCACCGCCGTTAACAAGCCAAATACATTGATCGAAGAGATGGGAGCTACTAGTGAAACAGCTTCTGTTTTCAGCGTACGAACGAAAAAAAATAATCCAAAAGCACTAAAAACGCAGAGTCCAAAACTCAGACCGAGCTGCTCTACCGAAAAATCAGGAAGGGCACCTAGCCAAGGCTCGAAAATCCCCCACCGCAAATCGAGCAAATAACAGAGGCCAAAAAACGAAGTCGTATAAAGCCCCCGCATAAAAATGACTTGCAAAAAAGGAGTGTTTTGTATGGCCTTCTTCCAATACGCGTTACTGAATCCGAAGAAAACAGAGCTTAAAACGATGTAAAGTAGACCTAGCATGTTGCTTCCACAAATGCGAGCTGACGATCAACCCAGGCTTTATCACAACTGTAAATGTAGCGTAGATTCAGGTTACCCTTTAACTGTCTCGCCAGTCCTACATCGCCTTTTTGGATACAATATCGTGCCTTCAACAAATACATTTTATTCAAATTATGCTTCTCAGGGAAGGAAAAATTAATGAGCAAATCGTCCACTACAAAGGTCTCAAGGTAATCAAAACTTAACAGCTCCTGATGATAGACCTCTAATAAACGATAGAAAAAGACCAAAAAGGATAGCTTGTCAGTAAATTCATGGAGACCTGTATAAAAATCTTCACACGTTTGCCGATTGCCATGTAAGATATAATCCCAGGCGGCAATACGACCCCTTAGATTCGGATGCATGTGCTTCTTGAAGGCCTGCTTTGCGATAGATAAATGCTTTTTAGCAGCCTCCATTTCTTTATTTTCAAAAGCCAGTTGACACAACATGCTATTTTTAAACACCACCATATCCTCCACTAAATCCTCTGAGCTAGCACGCAGCCACCGGCCGTAATAGCCCTGAAGACATTCCTCCTCTACAAACAACTGCAATAAAATCCGCTGAGCAAGTTCATTTGTCCTCAATAATTCCTCCACATAAGCAATGACACGTTCATTGTTTTGGCAACTTTGGACATAGATGGACTGAAAAGAAACATATAAACGCCACGTGACGTCTTGATTTTTCGTGTCAAATTTCAGCTCAAAAATCTGTGTCAATAAATCGAAATTTTCCACCTCTAGGCAGAGATCAATGATCGATTTAAATTGATATACCTCATCCCAATTCTTCATCTGAAATTGTTGCGCAATTCCGAGGATAATGGCATCGTCTTTTCGCTTCTCCAAACGATTTAAGATCAACATCTCGTTAAAGAAATCCTTTTCGAATTGATTAACCGCTTGCTGAAAAGCAGCAAAATCGGCATAGCCTAAGCCTTTGCATAAACTATCCAAAGTAAAGCGGGAGGCTTGTGTGGGTCCTTTTATAACGCCAAAAAGCCGTCGAATGGTATTATATGAAATAGAAATACGTGCTCTGGAGAGTAATTCGTCGCTTAGTTTTTGGCAGGAATAAGCATCCAAAATCTGAATCCCGTAAACTTCCTGAATAATTTTAATCAACCACTTTTTTTCGTGGGAGCTTAGGGGAATAGATGCTGGCATAAATTAGAACAATAACCGCTCAATATACGATTAAATTTAAAAGAGGAACCTTTGAGGAATTCCTTTGTTCAAAAATCTTGCCTATTTTTTACCATTTGGACACATTTGGACATTTTGCTAACGTTGAAATTGTTCCCTTTTGCGGAAATGGGAACAAACTTATTCGAGAATTTAAGGATATAGCAAGGCTAACCGAATATTTTTGGTGATAACCAAAACAAACCCTCATGAAAAAACTACTCGTTTTAGTGCTCGCTTTAAGCGCATTTACAGTAAATGCGCAATCCAAAAAAGAATGTGAAGATTTGCTGAAAGCTGAAAAGCACGTCGCAGAAAATATCAAAATGTATACCGGAGTCTGGGACAAGATCTTTAACCAGCGCGATATCGACCAAGTAAATGATAAAAATTTTGCAACCGATGTCGTATTGTTAGGTCAAAAAGAGAATATTAGATCCCAAGGAATTGAGGGATTTAAAAAGTCATTCAATTACTATTTAACGACCTTTTCGGACATCAAATTTACCTTTATCGATGTCTGGGGACATGGAGATAAATTAGTTAAACACTGGAATTTCAAAGGAACGCATACCGCTACAGGAAAGCCCATGAACTTATCTGGTGTTACCCTTGTCAAAATGAAAGACGGTAAAATCATCGAAGAGCAAGATTTCGATGATAATCTCTCCTATAATCAACAATTAGGCCAATACTTAGTCAAATAACCATGAAAAAACTACTCGTTTTATTAGTAGCGCTCGCCACTTTCAGCGCCCTAGCTCAAAGCCCACAACCAGCCACACTTTTCGGTGCAGAAGCGTACGAAGTTCCATCCAAAATCATGAAAAGCAATATCCGCGTTTCGGTTTCCGTACCGATGGGATATGATGCTAAGTCAGATAAAAAATACCCCGTACTATATGTGCTGGATGCCTTTTATTCTTTCCCATTGATGCACGAAATGCATAAAATGATGGCGGGAGAAATCGAGCCGGCCATCATCGTGGGTATAGGTGATGATCGCATGAGTTTACCCGAATGGATTATTTCTCGTTACCCCGTGTTGAATTTCGATAATGTGGCGTATGAAGACTCTTTTCATGTAGCAAATTTGCTTCGCGGAGCACCAGTAAAACTGCATTCTGGAGATGGGGCACAGTATTATAATGCCATTAAAACGGAGGTGATCCCGTTCATCGAAGCAAACTACAAGACATCTGACGATCGTGGTTTAACAGGTCATTCCCTAAGTTCTTTATTTGCATCTCATGTGATGTTCAAGGATCCGGGTTATTTCTCCAAAATAGGCATCAACAGCGCTCCCCTATTTGTTAATGATGATGAAACGATGCGTTTAGAGAAAGCCTTCTTCGCTTCGAAGAAGAAATTGTCAGGCAAAGTATTCATTTCCGCCTCCTCGCTGGAAGGCAAAAATTTATTTGAAAAAAGAGCCTTGAACTTAGCTAATGCGTTAAAAAGTAGGAATTATCCGGGACTCAACGTAACACATCATGTTTTCCAAGATGAAAGCCACGTTTCTGAAATAGGTGCTTTGACAGGCAAAATCCTCTATTATTTCTATGGTCTACCAGTCGATCGATCATTAGGAAAAGGTCACAAAGCAGATAAATAAACCCAAACCATGAAAAAATTATTCCTACTCCTCTTCTGCGCAATAAACGTATTTGCGCAATCCGGACTCCCTACTGGAGATCCTATTCAAGCTGGCTTATCTAAAGAAGGTATTCAGCGCGTAGATGCATTTTTAACCTCCCAAACAGATAAAAAAATCATTCCTGGTTCCATCGGAATGATCGTGCGCCATGGCAAAGTGGTGTATAAAAAGGCTTTTGGAAAAGCAAACCTAGAAACAGGCGAAGCCATGCGGACAGACCACTTATTCCGAATGGCCAGTATGTCCAAAATCATCACAGCGGTGGCTGGCTTGAAATTGTATGAACGCGGACTTTTCACCATGGATACTCCTTTAGGCGACATCTTGCCTGAATTTGCGAACATGCAAGTTTTGATCGGATATGATACGGTTAAGCACGAATTCATCACCCGTCCTGCGAAAAACAAGATTTTGATGAAGCACGTTTTCACACACACCTCAGGAATCGCCTATCCCCCTTTTGCAAGTTTAGGACATGAAGCTTACGTGAAAGCAAATATTACCTTTGCCTTCCCTAAGGTCAAAAGTGGATTAAAACTGGCTGAAATCATCCAAAGCGCTGCTAAATTACCCCTCACCCACGAGCCTGGTGAAAGCTGGACGTATGGAATGAATTTAGAGGTTTTAGGGCGTGTCATTGAAAAATTAGATGGCCGCAGCTTCCCTGATTTTTTACGCCAAGAGATCTTTGCTCCACTTAAAATGAATCGTACCTATTTAGGTGTACCTCCGGAAGAATGGAAAAATGTGACACAAGTATATACGCGTAAAAGCAATGGCCAATTGGGCATTTATACCGACCAAGTGGGACGTGATTTAATGGGTTTCTCGACAGAGACTTCGATGGATTTTTGGAAAGAAACGAATACACAATTAGCCATGGGCGGGACAGACGTCATAAGTAATGTAGACGATTATGCCCGTTTCTTCCAAATGCTATTAAACTATGGTGAACTAGATGGAGCTCGAATTTTGAGCAAAAAAACCGTAGAAATGATTGAAAAACCACTCTTCGACGTAGCCACAAAAGATGGCGTAGCCATGGGTGTAACCGGCCGCTCTCAATTCAAAGCAGGCGTAACGGTGTACGTATATCCTGAAGAACAAGCAAAATTCGAAACCATTTCAGCGGGATCTTATTTCTGGCTCGGGTATTTTGGGACACAATTCTGGATTGATCGCAAAGAGGATATGTTCTCCATGGTATTTATGCAATTAGCCCCTGAACCCACGGGTCATAATGGCAAATACCGCCACCTCGTTTGGGGTAGTATCGCAAAATAAATAAAACAAGGCCCACCTGCGGTGGGCCTTGTTTTATTATTTTAAAACCATTTAATAAACGAAAAAATTGAGATAATAGAGGATAAGATGACAATTTAGCTGCTAACTTTACGTTTGAGTAAATTAGAAACTAAATCTAAGAAGTCATGAAAAAGCTACACATTATTTCAGCACTCATTCTAATTTCATCATTTTCTTTCTCCTGTCAATCAGATGAATCCATAGGAACAGGTAAATTAGCCATAAGTGTTACAGATTCGCCGGTAGATGCTAGCGATGTAAAAGCCGTTTATGTTACATTTACGGGTTTAGAATATCAAAATAACGGGGGTACATGGGAAACAGCAACCACCTTTACTGGTCCTAAAACAATCAATTTGTTAGAACTGCAAAATGGCAAAACTTCTCTTTTAGGAGATTTTAACTTAACTGCAGGAAACTATACAGGGTTACGATTTAAATTAGATGCTCCTACTAGAGGCACGAATGTTCCTTCTAATCCAGGTTGCTACATTGAGATGGTGAGTGGAGAAAAAAAGCCCCTATTTGTTCCTAGTGGTGGTCAGTCAGGTTATAAAGCCATCGGAAACTTTAACGTCCCTATAAATGGGGTTGTTGAGGTTACAGCAGATTTTGATCTTAGAAAATCAATTGTTGCTACGGGAGGAAATACAACTTATCTTTTAAATCCAACAATAAAAATTACTGTCAATAATCAATCTGGTGAAATTAAAGGTACCATTTCAAACCTTGCAACTAATAAGATGTATATAATTTACGCCTACTCAAAAGATGTTTACTCAACAGGTGAAGCTTCAAATCCAACGGGCGAAAATGTCCGTTTCCCAAATGCGATTTCCAGTTCAAAAATTGATCCAGTAGGAATTTATACGCTTCCATTTTTAGCTGCAGGTAACTATGATCTCATCATAGCTTCAATAGATGCCAATGGAAATGTGCTTGTAGAAAAACAAATAAAAGGCATAATTGTAGAAAGCAAAAAAACAACGACAATTAACAGCAGTATCTAATTTAAATTATCGGGAATTAGAACTTGATAAAAAAGCATACTCTGCAGCGAGTACCTTTTTCGCCTTCTCGTAATACTGACTCTCCACCAATATATAATCCGTATCAAAGGTACTGATACTAAAAAGGGGAATTTGATTATCGGCTAACGACTTAGATAAAGCTGCCAAAATTCCAGTTAAAGCAAAGTCCAAAGGGCCCTCCACTTTAAATCCCTTCCAGTTTTCTGCTTTCTTAATTCCCGCAGGAGCAAAGCGCTGATCGACTACTATTGACAATTCATCACTCGTTTTCGATATGGAATAGAAAGAACCTTTGTAGGCCCAATCGGGCACCTTTGCATCGGGAGCCAGGCGGCAAACTGCGTAGGAGTCAGGCAGTAAGGAAAGGGTGAGATTGCGCTTTTGGGCAAATGTGCTAAAACTGAGTAAAGCGAGAAATAAGACTTTTTTCATTTAATAGAATTTAGCTTGCTTCTCTATCTTCCGGTAAGGTGTTTTTAAGAAATCAAGTACGGTGGAATTGAATATATTTTTATAAAAAACGGGGGTGGAATGGCCGGAATTTGGCAAAATCCATAAATAAGAACGCTTGATGGCAGAGGCAATTTCTAGGGTATGATGCGGTAAAATCACATCATGATCGCCTCCAATCACCAACGTAGGACACTCAATTTTTCCTAAATCAGCGTGCGTGATGTGAGGTTGTTCCACTAAAATTCGACTCAATTTGAGTACGCGATTGCGCTCCAAAGATACGGGCGCTTTTTGTAAGCTATCAATCATATGATTAACTAGTTCAACAACCCATGGATCGGTGCTTTTAATCGGATCCGGAATTAAATTAGCTCCTGTAACCGCTAGTTTACGCACTTTCTCTGGGTGACGACTCGCTAATAAAAGTCCATTAATTCCGCCATCACTCCAGCCCACGACGTTTACCGAATCTAATTTCAGGTGATCGAGGAGTGCCGCAAAATCATCCGCCATCTGCTCATAACTCAACGAATCACTCGTATCAATGGATTTTCCTTGTGATCGGTTATCAGCTACAATGACCTGATAATGTTTGGAAAAATACGGAATCTGGTTCTTGAAATCCTGGATTGACCCATTATTACCATGAATAAAAAGCAGTGGAGCCCCCTTTCCATAGGTCTCGTAATAGAGGTTGATTCCACGAATCGCCGCATAATGACCGGCTTTCGGATTGTTACCGTAGGGTATTTTTTGTTGGCCAAAAGTAGAGAGGCTTATGACTAGTAATAAGAGCAAGTGTTTCATATTACAAATAAGCGCATTTTCATAAGTAAATCTGTGGATTACGAAATTTAATCTGTTCCCTTTTGCGGAAAGGGGAACAGATTAAACTTGTGTTATTCGATTTATAATCCGAATTTTAAATAAAACATATGCCAAGAATCGCTCTCTTATTGTGCCTCATCACCACAAGTATTTTTGCCCAAAAACCACTCATTAATCACCACGCTCTAGCCTACGAATTAAAGTCTGCGATTAATAAAACCACCTATGTTTTAGGGGTTTCTGTTCCTAAAAATTATAATCCGAATTTAGAATACCCTGTCTTGTACATGCTAGATGGGTATTACGCCTCAGAAATTGCCCATGGAGCACACAAAAGCCTGAAATTTTACGATGAAATTGAGGACATTATTTTAGTCACAATTCAAGGCACAGCTGTGGAGAATAAACCGTGGTTTACACAACGCTGGTCAGAATTAACCTTCACTAAATATCCCGCCTACGACAGCACCACCTCGATCATGGAGGCTATACCAGCTCCTGGATTAAAATCAGGCGAAGGAGAGCGGTTTTTAAATGTGATCAAAAATGAGATCATCCCATTCATTGAAAAAACTTATCCCACAAACGGGCACAGAGGACTTGTTGGACACTCATTAGGAGGCCTTTTTACGGCAAACGTGCTGTTTCATTCACCTGAACTTTTTGACCATTATGGAATTAACAGCCCTTCTTTTGTGGATTGGAACCAGAATGATATCCTATTGATAGAAAAGAAATTTGCTTCCACCAACAAAAGTCTACCCGTTAAAGTATTTCTATCATATGGTCAATTAGAGGACGAAGAAGGGATTCAAAACATGAAAAACATCGAGAAACTATTCAAAAGTCATTATCCTGATATGGAAGTTAAACTTGTTCTTTTTGACGACGAAGGCCACGCTTCCGTGATACCTGCCATGATCAGCAGAAGTATGAGATATTTATACGAAAGAAAGATTAAATAGTTATTTTGTTATATTTAGCAAAAGACAAAAACCATGACTAAAGTGTGCGTAATCGGTGCCGGACCATCCGGCATCACAGCCTTAAAAAACCTAAAAGATCAAGGGCTTGATGTAGTTTGTTATGAATACAACCATCAGGTAGGCGGCAACTGGGTTTATAACGAGAAGACAGGACACTCCAGTGTTTTTGAGACTACGCACATTATTAGTTCCAAAACCCTATCGCAATACGAGGACTTCACGTTCGACGATTTCGAGAAAGGAATGCCGGATTATCCATCACACGATCAATTAAGACGTTATTTTCAAGCTTACGCAGCGCACTTTAATCTGGCGCCGAATATTGAGTTTGGGACCTTGGTGAAATCTTGCGAGTTAGACGAGGACAAAAACTGGGTCATCGTTTCCGAGAAGGATGGAGTAGAAAAAACAGAAAACTTTACCCACTTAGTTGTGTGCAATGGCCACCACTGGTTGCCTCGAATGCCCCATTATCCAGGGGAATTTACGGGTCGTTTAATGCACTCGCATGAATTTAAGAAAGCTGAGCCGTTTAGAGATCAACGCATTTTAGTGATTGGAGGTGGGAATTCAGCTTGTGATGTGGCGGTAGAAACGAGCCGGGTGAGTAAGAAAACAAGTATTAGCTGGAGAAGAGGGTACCGGATTGTGCCTAAGTTTTTGTTTGGCAAACCGAGTGATGTGGTGGCTTCCCGTTTAGCCTGGCTGCCTACGAAATTGAAATTTTTCCTTTCGGAATTATCCGTCAAAATATTCTCCGGTTCCAATAAAATGTATGGTCTTCAAGAGCCAGAACATGCGATTACAGCTACCCACCCTACCATCAACGAAGAATTATTGTATAAAGTACGGCACGGAAAGGTGTTCCCTAAAGTTGATATTGATCATTTTGAGGGCCAAAATGTGCATTTCAAGGATGGATCTGTGGAAGAATTTGACACGATTATTGCCTGTACGGGCTACATTTTAGAACACCCCTTCTTCCGAAAAGACTTCTTGAATTACAGTGAAGGCGATGTGCCGCTTTACCTCAAAATGCTACATGAGAAATACGATAACCTGTTTTTTGTGGGCATGTTCCAGCCACTGGGATGCATTTGGCCGGGTGCGGAATTGCAAAGCAAGATAGCGGCGAGGGCGATTAAAGGACTTTGGAAAAGACCAGAAAACATTGCTGAATTATGCCAAAGAGAGGTCACCCATCCCCACCTCAACCAAATCAAAACCCCGCGACACACGATAACGGTAGATTTTCACCTGTTCGTCAATCAGCTGAAAAAACACCTGCCTAAAAACTACGTCAGTAAAAACCCCATCTGATGAAAGAAACGATCGTATTCGTTCATGGCATGGCACACGGCGCTTGGTGTTGGGAAGAGCATTTTATTCCCTTTTTCGAGAAGCTGGGATATACTTGTGTTGCATTTAATCTTCCGGGACATGAGTTACAAGGAAGCACGCGGCGAATTTCGTATTCCTTAGGTGATTATGTAAAAACTTTACACCGCGTAGTGGCAAATCTGGAGACACCTCCTATTATCATTGGACATTCGATGGGTGGCATGATTCTGCAACACTTCCTAAAAACAGGAATATGCAAAAAAGCCATATTGATGTCTTCTGTACCTCCATCTGGAGTATTTCAAGCTAGCCTACGGGTGTTAACTAAATATCCAGGGGTGATTCCTTACTTAATCAAAAGAAACCTGGTAGGAGCTTTTACGCGGTTTCCTCAATTAATATTAAACGAACCAGCTCTTTCCGAGCGCTATGCACCATTGATGTGTGCTGAATCATTTGTTGCCTACTTAGGATTAATGCTCCCATTGAAGCATCGCTCCAACGTACCCTTATTAGTGGTGGGTGGCTCAAAGGATGGGTTAATCACCGTTCAAGAATTTGCGAACACCGCGAAACATTACAAGGCGAAACTCGAAATCATCGAAGGAGGGTCGCATGATTTGATGCTGGATAAGGATTTTGAAAAAACGGCGGAGGTGATAAAAAGATGGATTTGATCTGATTTCAATATAGGAAATAATCTTCTACTATCAACTTTTCTCGATTGTGTTCTATTTTCATAAATCAGACAGCTGCCCCTTTTATATCCCAATCATCTGGATAAACTCCGATAAATATGATATATAATAGTTTAGTTTGGAACTGAGATCCTTAGCAAATAAATAGGCATAGAAATTCGAATAAGTTTTTCATTTTCAAGAAGTTTAGCGCTTCCATGCTTGGCATTAAAGAGTTAAAAATGAAGACTTACCGTTTAATAAATTCTGCTCGGAAAATATTTTTGTGCATACTAAATTCGAAATATACTATTTCAATTTATCATGAAATTATTTTCATACTTCCTATTTGTAAGTCTACTTTTAAGTGCATTCTTAAGCAAAAGTCAATACGCATCGGTCGACTTTGATTCCACCTATAAAATCACATTTTCAGGTAATAAACTGCAAGTAAATGGACAAAACCCTTCCAACGTCACTTTGTATAATCAAAGTAAAATTATTCTAGATATTTCTAACTCAGGGTTAGTAGGATTAGACCTTTATATATCTACCACGCCAGATTATCCATTTTTATTCAATTATCCTCAGTTAAATAAAGCCATAGTAAAATCAGGAAGTGATGGAACGGCAGGTGCTAAAATCACCATAGACATTTTAGCTGCAAAAGAAGCATCCGGAAATGAATTTCACCCTATCCTTTACCTAAACTCAAAACAAAAAGCAGGAGCATCAAACAAATTATATGTCTTTAACAAACCGACAAATCAAGACTATATTTTTGCGAATAATACCACCTATAAAAAACAAATACTACCTCGGAATATTGTGTCAAATTATGCAAACCAAGAAGGAAATTTTAATTATAACGTAGGGCCAATTTTCAGTTATAGCCCATTTCTAATTATTGATGATTTAAATAATGATAAGATTGATGATTTCATATTAAACACAAACAGTGCTTTTTTCAAAGGGAAGTTTTTCAATACAGGGGGAATGGCGGTCCCTCTTTACAAATATCTAACAAAGAACAAGGATAATACCTTCAATATAAAAAATGACAATGAAGATATGTCATTCCCAGATAGTAAGCCTAAAGCTCTATTCCACAATGTTAATCGGGCATCTATCATCGATTTAAACAATGATGGTAAGAAAGAGATAATTGGTTGGGGAGAAGGATACCATCAATCTCCAGACCCACTTCTTCCAGAGTTTGCCAAATTAACTGGCTTAAAAGAAAATATCGATTTTAAGGGGGACGAAAATTCCTCTTATAATAAATTGATGTACCAAAAAAAAATGACTTTCTACGAGATTGCAGATGGGAAATTAGTCGATAAACGAAATTTAGTTCCTGATGGAATCCCACTTTCAGCCTCGATTTTTGGAAGTGCTGGTGATTTGGATAAAGATGGAGATAATGATATTATTGTTGTATCAGATGGCGTTTGGACGCTAGTAAATACCAATTACCAATTCGCTTTGAAAAAGATTTTAAATTCTGACAATGGCGATTTCATGAAAGAGGGATTTTTACGTCGCATTTCAACTACGATTCCTTATCTAATTGATATAAATCAGGATGGTTATGGCGACTTAATTTTTAGTCTTGAGAAAATGGGTGGGGATTCAAAACCGAATAGAATTGTTTATGCTTTGAATAATAAAAACCAGGGGTTCGATTTTGACGCTTTGAAAGACTTTATTCCTTACAATGATAGCCAATCAAAAGAAAATTATTTGAATTATGTTTTGAGTGATGTATACGCTGATGATATTAATAATAATGGTACAAAAGAAGTTGTTTTTTGCTTTGCCAAAGAATTCTCCTCTGTATCCATGGAAACGCCCTATCCATCTCAACAATTTTATCGTATCGTCGAAATAGAAAAAACAGGTGATATTAAAGATCAAACATCTACCTATTTTGATGGAGCTTCAAATAACATTAAAGTATCTTCAAAAAATGGCGGCAATTTCTTCCTTAAGAATATCGACAAAGATCCTGAATTAGAAATTATCCCCTATTTTAATACGTATGATCCAGCATATTATTCCTTTTTCCCAAAAGAGGGCTGGTATGGATATTGGAATAACTACACCGGATTCCAATATTATGATTTAGTTGATTCAAAATATCAAATCAGGAAACTTGGAAATATACAAGGGTTGGCTGATGATAATGCTCCAGGAAAAAACAATGCAGTTAAAATAAATGAAACCTATGCTAATGGTCAATATTTTTTCCATGATTTTGACAAAGACGGTAATTTGGAAATATTAATAACCGGAAGTAATACCGATCAAATTTTACAACCGACTGTCGATTTTCAATTTAATTCTAAGACAACAGATGTAAAAGAAAATACAGCTCTTAATACCGATATTGATTCGATCATGGTAAGTGCTCCGATTTCAATGGCTGACTTTACTTTTAGCTTGTTAGAAGAAAACAATTACATTGGGCTCAAGAATAACAAATTTTATATCAAAGGAACGATTGATTTTGAGACAATTGCTACAAAAAAAATCGTACTTCCTATTAAAATAGTAAATACAAAATATAGTACCTACACATTAATGGAACGAACATTCAATATTACTGATGTTCAAGAGGCTGTAATCTTAGGAAATCAATTAGAAGCAGAAACAAAAATAGCACCTAATCCATTTTCAAATCGCCTAAAAGTTTACTTTTCGTCTGATTTTGGCAAGACAGCCCAATTGAAAATATTGGATATGTCTGGAAATTTACATTTCAAAAAATCCAATGTAATCGATGGAGAGCAAATTGATGTAAGCACTATTGCTAGCGGCAACTATATACTGCATTTGGAATCTAATGATAATTCGAGCATAAAATCGATCAAAATAAGTAAGCTTCCATAAATTTTGTACTAATCTTATCAATATTTTTCCCGACCTTGCCTCCCTAAACCCCCAACACCATGGCCAAAGGCATGAATTCCCAAAAGGCGGCAAAGAAAGAACCCGCAAAAACTCCGAAAGAGAAAAAAGAAGAAAAGAGAGAAAAAAAGAAAGCAGGCTATCAATAGATGGCCTGTTTTTTTAAGTACTTTTGGGGAACATGAGTTCAAAAACCCCCAAGGTATTTTTTATTACCCCACCTTTTACCCAATTAAATACGCCCTACCCTGCGACGGCATATTTGAAGGGTTTTTTGAATACCCGCAACATCTCGTCTTTTCAGGCCGATCTAGGGCTCGAAGTCATATTGCAGCTTTTTTCCGCCAAAGGACTTCAACAACTCTTCGCCCAGATTGAAAATTCAGGCAATAAACTGAATGAAAATGGGCAGCGCATGCTGCGACTAAAACAGTCCTACATTCGCACGATTGACCCCGTAATTTCCTTTTTACACGACAAAAACCCCACCCTGGCGCATGTGATTGCAGAGCAAAACTATTTGCCAGAAGCTTCTCGCTTTCAGCAAGTAAGTGATCTGGAATGGGCCTTCGGGAGCATGGGGGTGCGGGACAAAGCGAGGCATTTAGCCACGCTCTATTTAGAGGACATTTCTGATCTGATTATTGATGCGGTTGATCCGCATTTTGGCTTTAGTCGCTATGCGGAGAGGCTGGGCAGATCGGCTTCCAGTTTTCAGGAATTACATGAAGCCTTGAACACACCATTAACCTATATTGATGAGTTATTGGTAGAAGTTTTGGCGAAAAAAATCGCTGCCGAAAAACCCGATTTAGTCGCTATCACCGCCCCATTCCCAGGCAATTTGTACAGTGCTTTACGTTGTGGGCAGTGGATTAAAAAACACCACCCGGCAATTAAAGTCGCCTTTGGTGGAGGATATGCCAATACCGAATTGCGCTCCTTACAGGAGCCTCGCGTTTTTGAATTCGTGGATTTTATCACCTTAGATGATGGAGAGACACCTTTACTGAACCTGTTGGAACATTTGAAAGGTTCGCGTGAATTGAAGGATTTGAAACGCACGTTTTGCCTGGTAGAGGGTGAAGTCACTTACCTAAATGGGTCCAAAGACGCAGATGTCAAGCAAAAAGATGTGGGCATTCCTGATTATTCGGATTTGCATTTAGATAAATATTTATCAGTCATTGAGATAGCGAATCCAATGCACCGTTTGTGGAGTGATGGAAGATGGAATAAATTGACCCTGGCGCATGGCTGTTATTGGGGTAAATGTACCTTTTGTGACATCTCCTTATCCTACATTAAAGACTACGAAGCGACCACCGCACCTATGCTGGTCGATCGCATCGAAGCGATGATTGCCCAAACCGGGAATAATGGTTTCCATTTTGTGGATGAAGCTGCACCGCCCGCCTTGATGCGCGACGTGGCAATTGAAATTATTCGTCGGGGATTGACGGTGGTTTGGTGGACGAATATTCGTTTTGAGAAGAGTTTTACCAAAGACCTATGTCAGCTTCTCGTTCGCTCCGGCTGTATCGCCGTTTCGGGTGGATTAGAGGTGGCTTCGGATCGACTTTTGGAATTAATTGATAAAGGCGTAACGGTTTCGCAAGTGGCCCAAGTGGCTGACCATTTTACTCAGGCAGGCATTTTAGTCCATGCCTATTTAATGTACGGATTCCCTACCCAAACCGCGCAAGAGACGGTGGATTCACTGGAAGTGGTGAGACAGTTGGTAGAAAATGGCGTGATGCATTCGGGATTTTGGCATCAATTTGCTCTAACGGCTCATAGTCCAGTAGGTCTCAATCCTGATGCCTACCAAATACAGATTTTAAATCCAGAACCGGGGCGTTTCGCGAACAACGATTTAGAACATGCAGATCCTACTGGAACGGATCATGCCAAATTCAGTGAAGGATTGAAGAAATCCTTATTCAATTACATGCATGGCATTGGTTTAGACATGCCGTTGCAGGAATGGTTTGAATTCAAAATTCCGCGCACGCAGATTCCGAAGAATTACATTGCCCGCATTCTATCTCAAAAAGAGGATACATTTCCTAAACCTACTGCTAAAATCGTTTGGCTAGGACCTACTCCTTGCAAGGTAAAAAAAGCCTTATTATTCAGTTTAGGCAGAGAGGAAGTGGAATTAG
>JACCDN010875031.1_pt1 | contig 24220 bp, 24 predicted proteins | sample 7441691 | NCBI WGS metagenome assembly JACCDN01 (sample SAMN15323439, study PRJNA562643) | freshwater metagenome | isolation source: river surface water | place: USA:Blue River Watershed | collected 2017-08-16 | reverse complement strand
TGGTCTACAGAAATTCACATGGTCTACAGAAATTCACATGGTCTACAGAAATTCACATGGTCTACAGAAATTCACATGGTCTACAGAAATTCACATGGTCTACAGAAATAACAAAAAACGCAAAAAAAATTTTCTCGAAAAAATCAAAAATGAAATTTAAAAGTTTTTCGAGAAAATTTTTTAGAAAACTTTTAAAAATTCGAAAACGAAAAAATTTTTTCGTTTTTCATTGTTATTTTAAATTCATATTTTCTACAGGAACCCACGGAGATAATAGACAAATCAGAAAAATGGAAAAAATTTTCAAAAAATTCCGTATAAATAACAAAAAAAATTTAAAGTGATTTTTTTGTTATTTTTTGAGATTTTTCAAATGGAAAACGATAATTATATAAAGCTACAGATTTATTTTTTGGCATTTATTTGTTACGGGATTGATGGTTTGATGGTAAAAAATATTTATTCAAGTTTTTCTGGATTCTTGTCAGTAATATTATTGACATTATCCCTATTATGGAAAACCGAGTCGAGTATTAAAAAAGTTTTTCGAATCGCTATCGGTATTTTCCCATATTTCTGGGAAACATCAATGGGAAAATATGCTATTCTAGGATTATATATGGTATTGTCCGATGTTTTATTTTATTGAATTTTAGGAAATGATAAAAATCATGAAAAGATTTCCCAATATTTTTTCTATAAATTTCTTTCAATAAATGACAGAAATTATTCTTTCGAACGATATTATTAACAAGCCATTTCTGTTCACGAGTGTGAGATTTCCTATGGAGTTTGTTATAACATTAAATTCAAACAACGAAACTGGTGGACTGTTTGGATCTCTATTTATATTATTTGTCTAAAAAGAGACATTAAATGTTATACATGGCTGGTTAAAATGCTGTAAACTTTTTTCAGGTTTTTCTGAAACTATAACATTGGTATAACCCTTGGTTTCTAAGAGGGTCTTTATATGTTCCACGTATTGTACAGGAACATCAAAAACGATGTTTGATACAGTTGGAATTTCTATAGCTTCTGTGAATTTTCTATTTATAATTTTCATAGTATGTTCAAGAAAAACTTTTCTCTGTTTTGTCTCAGACTTTCCAGCGTAGGTATGGATATTTTTTCATCAGTCATTTAAATCATGAAAAATTCTTTTGTAAAAATTTTGTCATTCTTTTTAGTACCATTTCTATTATTTCTGCGATTGTTTTCTTTTCGGTATTATCTGTAAGGTGGAATAGTAAGGACGATGAAAAAGATAACGACTTGCCACTCAAAATTCCTCTATTTATAATCATAGGCTCATTAATATTAATGATTATTATTTCAGTGTTAAAAAGACGAAATGTATAAAATTAGGGTACAACACAGTTAGGTTTTTCTAATCCATACCACACATGATTTTCTGTACAACCATTTATGTTTGTACATTCCTGCCATTGTCCACGGTCATACCCATTGTTTGAAGTTATGGGATTTCCATAACCTACACATCTCATGACCCCATACGGAATATTTAAAATTTGAGTTCCTTGATATCCACCAGTCATGGAATTCCAAGCAGCAATACCGTCGTTAGGTTTAGATGTATAGGGGTTGTAATAACATGCTCCATCACTACCTCTCACTAATGGAGATGGACAGCAAGCAGCGGAACAGGCGTTTTTATCAACCAACCCAGTTCCGTCGTTTGTCATTTCACATCTTTTAGTTATATTACTACAAGCCCATCTATTTTCCACAATAGTTCCATTCAGACCTGCATGATAACTAGGGTCTACATTCGTTGGAAAATTGACTGCCGAACAATTTCCAAAAGCTGTTTCGGAAACTGAATATTCTGGTACGGAACTAGAATTTCCTTGGGAGTTAATTACTGTGGAAAAACTCGGTTTAGATTCACAATTTTCTGTAAAAAGACAGTAATTACCGTTATTTCCTTTTATAAATTCAATATCTGTTATTCCTGACCCACCAACATGTTTCCAACAGTCTAGAGGTGAGCAATCGGAACTTGCTGTTAAACCTACAACTCGTGAAAAAGCTCCGTTGTCGCTTGAACAGTAATTTCCGTGTTTATTTCCAGTGATATATGTTAATTCTTTGTTTAGCTGTTCAATATTACTTTCTGGTCCATTTCCAGAGCCAAGAAAATCTAACACATTTCTCCATTCACAATTGGTATTATTTTCACATTGTTTATCATTTGTTATACTTTCACATCGGTTTGACACGCATTTTCCGTTATTCCATACACATTTGTTAGAGGCTGTTCGTGAATAAGTAGTACAATATTCACCAGAATCATTGACTGGAAATCCATTTCTTTCCTGAAACCCAGTATTTCCTCCATTACCTGTCATACACTGTGTAATACTGTTGCATTTGTCATTATTATCGCATGCGGTTTGGGCTTCGAATAAAGTGGTATGTTCAGATGTACCAGCCATGTTCCAAGCTTGCATGTTCGGGTATTCCATGTAGGGAAACTCACAATCCAAAAGGGATGTATTATTGGAACAATCGCTTTCTAAATTTTTTCTATCAAACGCGGTTTCATTTTTAGAAATACAATAACCTGCGCTATTATCCGTATCGGTTTTTTCACAGTTCACAGGTTTTCCAACACATGTATTATTACTCCACTCACAAATAACTGAAGGAGAACGAGTAAAAGAGACACATCCAGTAAGTTCAGACGTTCTTGGACTCGAAATCGCAGTTCCTTTGCCTAATGTGGCAGTTTCGTTAAAAGATGAATCGACACAGTTTACAGCTGCAACACAATCTGGATTACTACCCGAAAAACAATCAGTAATTGCCTGTGAAATATTTGGAGAAGATTTCAGAGTGTTAAAAGTTGTGTTATTTAATACGACTATTGGATTTTCGCAATCTAACTTGCTTTTTGAATGTCCACAGTATTTATCCAACGTTTTTTGGTCATTTCCAATAATATTTGAATCACAAGAAATACTCTCATTTGTTGGAAACTCATAACATGGATAAAATTCACCATTCTTGTTAGGAAATACTACTGGTAAATTATCAAAGGTGCAAGACTCATTTTCTGGAACACATGTATAAACATTTCCAGTAGCCATATCCACCTTTACATTCTCAGACCCAAGTTTTTTCTTTAACAGAGCTATATCATTTGCAGACAGATTTTCTGAAATTAAACAAGAATTATTGGAATCACAGAGATTATTAGTACCATCTGTATTTTTTCCACAAATTACGCTACATTCACCGTTCTTACATTCAGTTCCAGCTGGACAACAGACATATTTTTGAGAATTTGAGTCATAACAGGCTCGTGATTCATCACAACACATGTAGTCTGTTGCACCTATAGGTTTATTACAGGGTGGGTCATTTCCACAGCATACTGGAGAAATCCATTCAGAAGATTGAATACCTCCACAAACTGGTTCCGTACAAGATGTTAATCCAGTTTCACATTCACACTTTACACAGTTGTTTTTGGAGTCGCATGTAGGAACTGTATTACTATCACAGCATTTACTCATATCGCTTGGACATTTCACACCATTTTTACATTCCCATCCATTTGCCGTACACACCAATCCCTGTCCGAAACAGTTTTCTTCACATGGAGGTTTCTCGGTTGGACAAGATATACAGACAACATTGGTAGAACTATCCGAACATGTTCCTATGGGATTGTTTGTATCTGACTCACAGCATTCTTTCTTTTTTGCATCACTTGGACAATGAATTCCTTTTTCACACTGCCAAACATTTTTTCCATTCACATTCTTACATACTAATCCCTGTTTATCACAAGATTCTGGACAAGAGGCTATTTCCTGTTCAGTAGGTGCATCACATGCAGATGAAATAATACGAGTTTTTCCATTTGCATCTTTTACACAAGAGGCTATCATGTTTGAACCGCTCACACATGTCTGTAATTCATTTCCAACTGGACAGAGAACATTGGCTTCGCATGTCCAACCGTCATTCGTACATACTGGTCCTATCATTGTACAACCTATTGGACCGCAGTCAAAAATTTTTCCGTCTTTATAAGGAACTCCATTTTTATTTTCGCATTGTCCACAAGAAATTTTCCCACTATCACATGACGCGTATAAATTTTCTGAACAACAGGATTTTATTTCATCATGCGTTGGACAGTCTGTGATATTTCCACATTCCCACCCAGTTTTTCCACATACAGCGGTTTGACCCTTGCAGATATCACAGGTCGGTTTAGCGGAATCCAAACATTTGGCGATATATTTTCCGGAAAGGGATAAATTATTGTTTTCTATCAAAGATGTAATAGGTTTGGAAAAGTCTATTTCACCATTAGTTATCGTGAGTGGTGTGTTATTTACAGAAAAAGACACCCAACTAACCGAGTTCCAATCTAACATTTTTGTTTGTCTTATCATTGCTTCTACAAAAAACTGTGTGGTATAGTTGGTTATTTTTGATAAATTTACAACCAACGTTTTTTCAGTTGAAACATTCTGATAATTTATGAGAGAAATTTTTACGTTAATTTTCTGGTTTGTGGAAGAGGGTGAAGATGAACCACCTTTTCTTGTTAAATAAACTATGAGTATAATAACACCGACAACTCCTACCAGTATTCCACTTCCAATTATAATTTTTCTGGTTTTTGGGTCATTCATTTATAAATAAATTAAAAAATTATTTTCTTTCCCTTGCTCTCAGTTTTTCATACTCGTTTAGAATATCTCTCGCCATCATTCTCTCATTTATAAGTTCTCGGGATACATTTATACAAAGTTCCCGTTGCTTTTCAAACAGTTCGCAGAAATTTCGAAAACGTGTTCTTTCATCAGCAAGTTCCTTTTCCAGACATTTGACACGATTTTCCCAACGAATTACCCTCGCCTGAAAAATAACCGTATCAACATTCGGTTCAGCCGTTGCAACCTCTTGTTGAACTTTTTGGTCTTCCAACCGTTCCTTGTAGATTTCTATCTCTTTTTGAAGTTTTTCTATAATTTCTAACAAATTTGCGTTCGAGAGATTTTTATTCACTTTTGGAATATTTTTGATTTCTTTGCTTCTTTTGGCAAATTTCAGAGTTGTTATAGTTTCAGAAACAACATTATCTGCGAGACTGGCTGTAGCTATTATTACAGTTTTTGAGTTTCCTCCCAGACTATCCTGTAATAGATATGTTAGTTTGGAATCTCGATAGGGAATATGAAGGCGATTTTTTTCTGTGAGAGCGTTTATAACATTTCCGAGTGAAGACAGACTTTTATTAATATTTTGAGCTTCTGTAAGAGTTATTCCCTGAACCTCTGACCTTCCAACATTTTCTGAACCTGCCAAATCGACCAGATGAAGTTTGCTAAATGTCTGACTTCCATCCGCATATGTTTTTCCAATAGTTATAGAAAGAACAGCATGACTACGGGAAGAAACGTTATTTATAGATGTTGCAGCGACTGTTCGATTATCAGTTCCGTCTTTTATTAATTCTAGAATATCCTTGGATGAATTAACATGCTGCTCGGTCAATCCCTGAACATATACACTATTGGTTGAACCAGTTGTCTGACGTATAATTAACTCTTGTCCTGTGTGGTTTAACAGGTCTCTTATGTGTTCCTTGTAAATTTCCATGAATGAACATTTCACACTTTTTTCACATATTTCTCGGTCATTACTGAGTTTGGAAAATATTGCATCACATGCCCTTGGAATTAACCCAGCATTTTTGGAATTTCCGAACATTGTATAAGATTTTCCAGAGTTATGACTGACAACACCATTTTGTAATAGAAAACGGGAATTTCCGTCTAACGAAAATCCAACATAATCACTTCGATTTACGTATTTAACTGATATAACATTTCTATCAGGATTTCTCTCCGGAAATTTCTCTGACTTTATGGGAATATTTAACAGAGAATTAAACAGAAATTCATCCCTTTCTGAATTATACACAATGGCTGAATTTAAATAACACACATCGTCCACAAAAAAGCCGGTATATCCTAGAGATTCTATCAGAAATTCTATTTGACTTCTCATTCGAGGTGGATAAGGTTCCCCTTTACTGTCAAGAATTCCAGCCAACAATAATTTTCGGTTTCCAACAGAGTTATAGAGATAATTATCGTCTATTTGATTAAACACTTGCAACCCATATTCATATGGGTCCTCTACCTTTTTTTCTGGAAAATGTATAATAACTTTCACAGTTTCATAAATTTTCTCACTATTTATCATTTCAATTACTGGAATATCAACGATATCATTCCCAGTTTTCAGAGTAAGAATATGGGACGAATTAACAGTATATGAATTTCCAAGAAGAGGTTTAATTTCAAACATGTCATCTATTCCCTGAAATAGTTCCAACACTCTTCGTGGCTTGGAATCATCTCCCATTAATAAATCACCAACCTTGACATCTTTTGCCATTATCATTTGACCAGAATATAACATGACAAGAGTTGTAGGTTTTAAACAGCCAGACGCGCCATAGGCAAATATTGTTGCATTGTATCCTTCGCAAACAGAATTTACTGTTGGAGTTCCCACAACATCAAACATTTCCTTTTGAGAAACTTTATCAGAAAATACTCTGTCAAAAATAAAATCGCTATTACCTATTTTTATTCGATTGTCAGTCATGTAAATGTCTGAAGCACCACTATATTCATTTTTTTCCAGAGCTCGAAATCTCACAACGACCTGAACATTTTCTGTTTTCGTTGTCATGATTCTTTATTTGATTTTTTTTAATTTTTTTCTGAAAGAAATAAAATGGACTGTAAAAAAGTCATTATTCACGAATCCAACAGTTTTTGTATTTTTCATGTACCAAAAAGAGACAAACAGTTCCGTCTGAAACTTGGAGACTTGAATTTATTGTTTGATAGAAAGAGTCATGGTTTATTGCTAGAACATGACCTTTTTCAGACTGTTAAAATACCGTCTGAAAAAGAACAGGTATATGCCCTGAAACCTCTGAGAAATAAACAGGAATTTGATGCATTCAGAACATATGAGAAACCTATAAACGCGGTTTCTGGAGCATTTGGAAGTCTAATGAAATATCCAACAGAAAATATTATTGTGAAAAATGCCACACAAAGTACAAAAGATGGAATTCCCTTTGATATAGTTCGCGAAATAGCTATATACAAGCTACTCTCGAAAATATCTTGTCTTCCCAAAATGTACGATTTTAACCTAAATCCATCAATATCTGTAAATTTTGAGTTGGGAACCATTGACTTGTTTGATTACATTGAAACTTCCGAATACATAAACAGTAGTCTAGAAATGAAACAGTCTTTAATGTTTCAACTTGCCGAATGCATGCTAACGATTTCTGAACAAGGAATTATTAACAGAGATATCAAACCTGAGAACATGATTCTTTCAAACGGAAAGTTAATGCTTATAGATTGGGGGTTAGCAATAATAAATAGAACGAATACTGAAAAACTGTCACACCCTGTTGGTACTGCCCAGTATATAGCACCAGAAATTTATGATTGTTCAAATAAAGGAAAAAAGCATTTTTACAAGAGTTCCTCTGATGTATGGGCTTGTGGTATGGTATTTTATATTATTTTAACTGGACGTTATATATTTAGGGACGACCCAGTAAGTGGCCTAGAGGATTTATACCGAAATACTCTTGACAAAATCGTAAAGTATGACAGTTTTGAGAATAAAGAGATGCAAGTATATCTATCTAAATATATTTCGAACCACGAGGCTGTTAATCTGATAACTGGCATGTTAAATCCCAATCCTATTCTGAGATTTACCTTTCAACAGGTAGTATTTCACCCATTTTTTATTTCGAACAGAACTCGAAAAATAGTAATTCCAAAATATATTGGAAACATGCCTATAATTGAAAATATTCGAGATAACGACCGACGGGAAATAATTGTATTTTTAGCTGAACTCACAGCTAATTCCGAGTTGTTCTGTTCGAGTATTCAGCTTTATGATTGGTATCAGGATTTAATTCAGATGAAAAATATGAAAGAAAAAATATCTGCTGCAATGGCTGGAATCCTGATTTCTTCCAAAATTTATTTCAATTCGATAAAAATTCATGACTTTTTTCGATATTTAACAGAAATTAGAAAAAACGAAATTCTGATATCAAACAGAATTTCTATAGAGGATATCAAAAAAGCTGAAACAGATATAATATTAGCTTTAAAAGGGCATTTGGCTATACCGACTTTTTTTGATTACATGTGTTTAGCCGGTAGAAAAATGTCCTTGCAAGAGGTTATTGCTGAGTATGACCGACCAAATATCTATAGTATTTCGTTTAAAGTAATGTTCGAAGGAGCAGAAGATAAAAATGATAAAAATGATGGGAATGATGAAGAAGGTTGGTTTGCCGAGGATATCGGGGTTGTTTTTGATGAATCTTTGGACGAACAGGAACCTTTGGACGAACAGGAACCTTTGGATACTTTTGATAATTTTGTAAATGTTGTTATAGGAACTGAAAAAACGAATAGTCCTTTCAAGAGGCAACGACATGTATAACTAAAATGATAATAATTTTTTTATAACTTTATATAAAAAAATGACAGCCGAATGTAAAAAAATTATTATTCATGATTCTGAGTCTTACTGCCTTTTCTCAGAATTACCAAAAAAGGCAAAAATTTTCACCCTTTCTTTGGGAGATTTAACTCTGAATATTGACGGAAAAAGCTATGGCATTCTAAAAGAGCATGACCTTTTTCAGACTGTTAAAAAAGATATAATAAACGGTGAGGAAATATACGCGCTGAGACCTCTGAGGAATCCAAATGAAACTGTGAGTGGCATGTTATATTTGGATGTTCATTCGCTTGCAACAGGCTCATTTGGAAGTGTCTCAAAATATCCGATAGAAAATATCGTATCCAAGAAATCATCCAGAGCTTCAGACAGAAAGAATGGAATACCTCAGGATATTCTGAAAGAAATCGCTATATATAAACTGTTATCAGTTATTCTGTGTCTTCCCAAAATGTACGATTATAGTTTTGACAAAGATATAACTATTGATTTTGAGGCTGGAGCAATAGACCTGTTTGACTATATAGTTTCTGAACAATATACAAAGGTATCATACCAAACAAAGAAATATATAATGTTCCAACTGGCCTACTGTATGTCTAGAATATCTTCACAAGGAATTATAAATTGTGATATAAAACCTGATAACATTATTCTGTCTGGTGATAAAGCAATGATAATAGACTGGGGAATGTCGGCTATTGATAGAACTCGTGGACAAACAAGACTTAAAAAAGCTTGGGGAAGTTTGGGAACAATGGCACCAGAAGTATTGGAATATTACATATACCAGAGTGAAACTGACTTTAAATTTACGGCTGACATTTGGTCTCTGGGTTGTGTATTTCTGTCATTATTGACACGAGCTCCTCTACACTCATTCCAAGAACAGGGATATTCCAAAGAGGCTGAAGGTGTGTTTAAAAAAATTTTTAAAGAAGACACATTGGTAGAAGTTTTAAATACTACCGACGGAGAATATCACATGGCAGCATATCTGTCTATTCGAAAAAATTTACCTGTAGAAGCTTTGCCATTACTTACAGGAATGTTAAACCCAAATCCTAAATTAAGGTTCAATTATCGTGAAATATTAAATTCTCCATTTTTCTCAGACATTGAAAAACCTGAGATAAAACCTCTAAATTTTCTGGGGTCAGTTGAGCCGTTTGAAATAACAGAAAATACAGAAGAAAGGGAAACCATGCTTCGGTATCTGGACTATATATCCAGACATAGTCCAGATATTTTTTCTCTTGCTGTTCAATTGTATGACATTCTTGAACATATCTCTCCACATGACAGTAAAAAGTCAAAGTATGTCTCATGTATAACATTGATGATAATGGCAATGAAATTATATGGGGTAAATTACGAGTCATACCTCAATATTATTAGTCCATTTCTGATAAGTGATAAGTCAGGGTTTGATATTTCTGAGAGAGAAATATTGGAGCGAGAAAAGGAAATTGTCTTTACTCTGCAGGGGCATCTGTTGGTTCCAACTCTTTGGGAATTACTGTCTTTTACTCCAAAACCTAGAAGTATTCCAGAACTATTGAAAATATACATGAATCCTAATTATCTCCAAATATTAGACGATTTAACCAAGACTGTGAATTTATAACTAGATAAATACGATTTAAAAATTTTGTGTTTTTTGTCAGGACTTTTCTGTCGAGAATTATAAAATTCTCATCTACTATATTTGGATATATGGCCTCCACCTCTTTCGGAATAAATCCTATAGTCTTTTTCCCATTTTTCCAATAAAATCTGTACAAATGTATATTATTTCCCCCAAAATTATTTCCAATAATAATTTTATGTTTCAAATGTTTTTGTGAAAAATAGGACACGGCTGTTAAAGGAGAGTTATCAAATTTGCTGAGAATATTTTTTTCGAATGGTAACGGCAAGGTTGGAACTTTTTGAGAATTGGTCGTATAATTCTTTTCAGAATTTGCTGTATAATTCTCAGTTGTTGAGCCATCCGTATGAGTTCCAGTTCCAGTTCCTTGTCCCTTACACTCTCCTTTTTTGAACATGTAAAACAGGGTATTTCCGAGAAAAAATTTACCAATCTTGTCTCCTGTAGATTCCTGACATTCTGCTCCAGCTCCCACACATGTTGAGGAATCTGTAGTTATATTACAGTATTGTCCAGCTGCACAGTCATTAGAGGAGCTACAATCGGACATGTTGTATTCTTTTCCGTAATTTTGACAGTAGTCGTTGGTCATCAAGCAATTTCCAGTATGGGTGTCATAGAAAAAAGGTGGAACAGTTGTCACTCCCCTTGTTTGGTCTCCTTGACATTGTGCCGGATATGAACCATCTGAATTTTTTTCACAACGAGACCCAGGATTTTCACACCACTGTCGAAGTACGTAATTACCCAAAACACATTTTGATGTCTCAGGTCTCCACTCAGTATATGCCGAGTTATATAAAGGGTCGTCTTTTTTTCGTCTTGTACAGTATCCCTGAAAATCACAGGTATATGGTAAATTTCCGTGAGCAACGCATGCAGTTTCATTAGTAAATAGACAGTGGCCAGCAACCATGTCAGAGTGATTGAAACCACACACCATGTCTGAAGGCGAATTTGGATTTTGAATACATTTCATGCCGTTTAAACAATCTGAATCCTTGTCACAAACACATTTTCCATTCACACAGATTCCCATTACATCACAGTCTGATGTATTCTTGCATTCCTGTGAATATATATGAAAAGGTGATGGAAAAGTCTGAGATTCAGGTCTATTCTCCCATTGAATACATGTTCCACCACCAGATGAACCTGAACATACAGTTTTTATAACTTCTGGATCATTACATTTAAGTTTATTTACCATCATGTTAGCAAAAGCCATCGAATGGACGTTATCAAGAAATGTTGGATTTCCGTATTCTTGACTCATTTATATTTTCCAAAAAATTTTTTAGAAAAATATTTGTTAAAAAAGGTTATTTACAAAATTCGAAAAATCCTTGAAATTTCCAAGAGATAAACCCATTTCGTGAGATTCTATAGTTTTCTGTAAATTTTCATATAAAGTTATCACTCTGTCTGGAGTATCAGCATCTGTCTCATGCATATTTTCCAAGTCCTCATCATCTCCATATTGTTCGTAATATTCTAATTCGGCTGTTAAATTTCCTATCACAGGTTTATTTGTTTCTTCTGTCATTTATACAGAAAATTATTTTTTTAAGTAATATAACCAAAATCAGATTTATACCTCTGATACGTCTGTTATTTTGGTTATTTCTGATACTTCGAATACTTCGCATACTTTTTCCTTTACATCTTTCAGAGCATTTATATATTGATTATAAATATCAAAGCATTCATCAGTCATTTCATTGTTTTTGGAATGGTTGGAACAATGGTTGGAAGAATTAACGTTGTTTATATACAGAAAATAGGAAAAATTGTAAAGGATTAATGGGTTATTCGGGGTTAATCCCATAGTTTCAAATGTTTCCATTAAAACATCATATAAAACCAGAATATTTGGGAAATTATTATATTCGAAAGTTTCAAAGGTTGTAAGTCTTGACATTGTTGGAAATACTGTTAGTATAACATTTGTATTAATATATTTATCAATACACAAGTCTTTTTTATTCTGGTTATCCGAGTTGTTCAATTTATCAGATATATTGGAATTTCCCTTTAATATATCTGAAAACGTTTTTTTCTCAACTGGTGGTTTAATAACAATTTTCTGATATTTTTTTCTAGCCATTTAACAATTGTTGCTTTTTCTTTAAACATATTCTCAGAGAGCTTTTAATTCCTGTAATTCTTGAATAATCTCCCTGTCTAACTGACTCTCTGTTTCCGATACAGAATCTTCGTTGTCTGTGTTTTTATCGGAATCATTGAAACCTTGACTATCCTGTGTATCCTGTGTATTTTCTGTATCCTGTGTATCCTGTGTATTTATCACAGCTATTGAGGGTTTGACAGATTTCAAAGGTAAAACTGGGTTTTTGATAGATTTCGTGGTTTGTATGGTTTGTCTAGGTTGTCTGGGTTGTATATTTTTTTCATCAAATCTTACAGTCTTTTTATCCAATCGTTGATAAATGTCGTTAAAAGTTCCACGAAGATTCATGTCCATTTGTGATAATTTCTGTCTCAACCCTTTTATCTCATCTTCCTGTGATAAAATAACATGTTCTAATTTATCTATTCTTTCTTGAAGTTTATTAGTCTTTCGATGAAAGTGAATAGCTACTCCAGAAATTACTATAACTTCAGATAGAACATGAATTACTGTTTCTTTACCCACATTCATTTTTATTTTGTCCAAAAAGTTTTTAAAATGTTTTAAAGCATTTAATCAGAAAATAAACATGAGTTTTCGCATGATGGCCCCTCGGTGGGATGATGAAGAGGAAGATACGTATGTGCAAGAACAGAAATCTTCATATGATTATACTAGCAGTCCTGTTGATTCTTCGAGATTTAAACATGACGCAAATCTAACATCTCAATATACTGGTTCAACCTATAATATTACTCACAGTGATTCACAGAACTTTACGTCGCCAAACGATGAATCGTCTTATAAACACATGTTTTCTGGAAGTTCAGAACATGGAAGTTTGGAACATGGGCAAATGGGAATAATGGGTCCAATGGGTCCCACGGGGTCTGTAGGTCCTATTGGACCAATTGGACCTACTGGCCGTGTTGGAAATTCCCTTGTTTATATTAACACAGATTTTATAGTTCGGGAAACTGAAGAGGTTGTTGCAACAATACCTGTGGATTTTTCTCGTTATAGTATAAAATCTGTGTTAATATCATCAGACTATCAGGGACCTTTTAACCTTACCATTCGAACCAGTCAAACAACTAATTTTCATTTCTCACACAAATGTCGGAAAAATACAGAAAGTATTTTTTTGAATAATATTGATACTTTGAATGAAGTTTTAACAGTTGAGTTTGTGGCTTTTAACGAACCATCTTTCGAAACTCTCATGAACACATCAACAATCAAGAGTTTGGTAGTTGAACTAGAACCTCTTTTCTGTTAAAAAACCTATTTCCTGTTAAAAAACCTATTTCCTGTTAAAAAACCTATTTCCTGTTAAAAAACCTATTTCCTGTTAAAATTCTCACGCAGTTAAAATATATTCCTTGTTCTTTATTCTAGTTTCCAGATAATTTCTGGGATAAATAACATTCGAATCCAATTCAATTAGAATTGTATTTTTCTCAGTTTCTGTTCGTTTGACGCAATCTATCATGTCCTTTCCATGAGTTTTCCTCTTGCGAACAAGTCTGTTATAATTATGAGATAAAGTAATTTCTTTATCAAAACAGATAATTTCGTCAGCGCGAATAGTTTGGTTTAAAATAGAGTTAAAAAAAGGTTGTGTCCATCCACGAAAAAATATAACGACTTTTTGGGAATGTCTCGGTAAAGCAAGGTAATCACTGTCAGTTCCATAGACTGGTAGATAATAACATTTCCAATAGTGGAAACAGTCGCAATAATCTAGTATTAAAACTATCAGAAAAATAACACTAATCAGTAAAGAAAATTTCTGAAAATTTTTAGACATTTTTATTAATAAAAAATTAAAATGTCTAAAAATTTTCAGAAAACTGAATACCGTCTAAAAGAGAGAAAAAAGGTAAAGAGGGAATTAAAGGAATTTTCCTCTTTACCGTTATGGGACCAATGTATAGTTAAACATATAAATGGGTTGAAACTTATTGGCAAGGGCTCTTATGGAAACGTGTTCAAAAAGGGAAATGACTACGCTATCAAAGTTTCTAGAATAAAAAATGACGCCATATTAGACCCATTTTCCAGAAACCACTCATCTTGGATGGAAGTGTTTTTTCTTCAGGAAATTTTTTATCATTTAATTAAAACTCGTAAATGTCCCAATCTACCTCTGATATATGAGTCATTTGCCTGTAGAAGCTGTGAGTTAAATCTGGAAGGTGAGAAAAAAATGTATCCTTGTGTTATAACAGCAATTGAGTTAGCTAACGGAGATTTAAAGAAATATCTGTCAAAAAATCCCAACGATGATGAGATATGTTCGGCATTATTCCAAGTAATGGCTGCTTTGGCTACTATTCAGACGTATGGTCAGATAATGAACTTTGACGTAAAAAAGGAAAATGTGCTTTTTTACAAGATACCCGCTGGTGGTTATTGGGAATATATTATTATGGGAAAATCTTTTATTGTTCCAAACTACGGCTACATGTTTATTTTAAACGACTTTGGTATATCACGGTCAATGAGTCCAGAATATATAATGTACAAAAACGAAAAAGACCAGACATTTCGGTTAGGATCAAGGTATGCGTTTATCAAAGACGGAAAATTTGTACCTCTGAGTATTCCACAGCTTGCTAATTGTGACGGAAATCTAGAGGCCAGTCCATTAATAACATGGAATTCCGGAGAAAAGTCGTTTGGTAGTGAATTTCGTATTCGCAGAAGTACTGGTAAAATTATATCAAATAACGCAAATAGCTGTTTTGTAAAGAAAAAAACATTTTTATCACCAAACAAGTTTCCTCCTTTTGAATACTATAATGATACACAGGATGCTATAAGAATGATAATAGGTGGTAAAAGAACAACCCAGAGAGGTTCCCATATAGAGTACACAGGTATTTCATCAAAACTAAAAAATAAACTGAAAATGTATATAGGAAAAGGCGAATCTATGGCTAACAGAGTTTTTTCTACGGATCCAGCACAAGTATGCGCAAGTTATTTTATTACCTCATTTTTCACTTTTTATCAAGATTCAAAAGTTGCGAAAGATATTATTGAAACTTTTAGAATAAAATAATTAAATAAATGACTAAAACTGAAAACGTAATTATATTTGTAAGTTTGATGGTTATTCCAGCTGTTCTGTATGGGTTTGCTAACTTTTACCACTTGTATTTTCCTAACGAAACTATCAAAAAGGCTATCCTTGTAGGTATTCTGTTTGCATCTCTTGAATACGTGTTTAAAATTCCGACAATTCGTTACGGAAGAGACTCTGGACTTTCTAACGTAACCATTCAAATGGTTTGGATAATTTTAACATTGATTGTCAGTTATCTCATGGGATTTTATAATCCGAAAACTATTTGATTTTTTTTATTTTTTTAACACATTCTAAATGAGCTGTGAACATTTAAACTGGATATCTGAGAGAGGTATTGCCACATGTGTTGATTGTGGGGAAGAGATAGATACAGAGCCAAAGGAAATTATAAAGGATTCTGAGAAAAAAGCTCCTGTGAGAAAATACTGTGAAGATACAGGAGTTCTGAAAGATTTGACTACCTATGGAATTAACCAAAATATTGCCCATCTTGCAAACCAACTTTATATTACTGTATCTAACGGAAAAATATACAGAGGTGATGTTAGAAAATCCATACTTGTTGCATGTGTATATCACGTATACAAGGTTTCTGGAGATGTTCAATCCCATGAGAGACTCGCTACAATATTTGGTATCTCTGTTAAATGCGCTCTTAAAGGTCTGAAACATCTTGGGTTAGCAATGTTAAACAAAAAAACGAGTTCGCCAGTTAAAAAAGACCCAATAGTTATAACATCTATTCGAGAAATATTGAAAAAATTTTCTGGAAGTAAAGACCAAGAAAATGAGATTATTGAAATGTATCATCGAATAGAAAATAAATCATCTGAATTAAATCGCTGTCGTCCACAGAGTATTGCTGCTGGTTTAATTTTCCATTGGAGTGAGATAAATGGGAAAAATATATCGAAAAAAGATTTTGCGTTAAAAGTGAATTTATCAGAAATGACCATAAATAAAGTTCTAAAAGAAATACAATTAATTTTTCATAAATAAAGAATGGATTTTGTTATTCCGATAAGCAACGGGCAAGATACATTTTATGTTATAAATCCAATGGTAAGACCAATACCTGCTGGAATGTCAGTTCTCTGTTTGGAAACTGAAATTTCAAATAACAAAAGTTTCTTAAATAATATATCAAGCTATGAAATTTTATATGATTTGTATAGCTCAAAAGACTGTCTAAAATTTATAGCATGGATGGTTCCTACACCAAACACAACTCCTCTATATATTTATAGAAATAACAACCATTTTACAGCAACTCTACATAAAAAACCTCACATCCATCATGACAGAATAATATATGTAATGACAAACAAGCAAGACGGACATTATCAGATAAAAGGAATAGATAACGATAACGGTATTTCCTTCCCTTTTATGTTTGGGTCTATTGACGGACGCATTATTCCTCGTACGGTCGGATTACCTCTCTTTAAATTTTTACCACTCCATGAGAAGAATCTAGAAAATCCCTTTGGAAAACGTAAAAAGCCGTCAATTCTCTCATTATTGGATATAGAGAAAGGAAACAAGGATAATGAATCAGGTATCTTCAAAGTTATGTTTTTAGTTCTGCTCTTTATACTTTTAGTTATAATATTGACAAGTATGGGATTTTCTATATATTATAACAGAGTTGCAAAATAATTTATACGGTTTACTTTTATTCGAATATTTTTATTGGAATTTTTGATAACTTCCAATCTTGCAATAAAATAGTCAAGAATGTCATCATTAATAGTGGTAGATAACAGCCCTTCTAGATGATTTCGTATCACTGGCCTTTCACTGTCTGTAAACCCAAAAGGCGAGCCATTCTCATTATCACTGGAAATTTCCTCATCATAATCTCTCTCAATTTCTCCGTCATTTTCTTCAATAACATCTAATCCGTCAACAGAAACATTGTCAATATCCCCAACCTGACTAGTTTCATCAACAGACTCATCTGATTCCTCTTTTTCATCTGACTCATCTGGTTCGCTGGAATCTTCTATAACAACATTATCGATAATATCTGCAGGTGCTGGCCGAACTTTATCTAATTTTCTCGCAGACTTTTTAAATTCAATATTTTTATCAAAAAGAATTATAGAAACTGCCAAGTCGACATCTATTTTGTAAAGATTCATGTCAAGGTTCTGGATTTTTTTAAACTCTAAAATCTTGGATAATAAATTTAACATGGCTGATAAAATACAGTTATCAAAGCTGTCAGAAATATTGAGGCCAACACACTCAAAATCTGAGGATAATTTTTTCTCAGCAGATAGAATAATGTCAATGATATTTTTGTCAGTAATTTGGGAATTTTCAGATTTACCAACAGAGACTGCCAATTGGTACAGGTTCAGTAAATGCTCGCCGTAGATTTCACTCACTTTTTGTATATTATATCTAACATGTGTCAAAGAACTCTTTATCTTTGACATTATGGTTGCTCTCTCTTTTTTCAGAGCTGTAAGAATCTCTGTTTGGTTTGTATGTTTACGGAAAACTGTTGAATCTTTCTTTTTCTCGTCCTCCACGTCTTTTTCCATTGTTCTTATATTTTCACTCACAGCCTTTATCTTTTTTCCAACAGATGCGAGTTCCTTGAGTCTTTTTCCGTATTCTATATCTCCTTTTCCAGTATCTTCAGGTTTTAAACGAGGAAACTCTAATTCTGCGTATGCTCTCAGGATTGGGTCGTCCCGAATGATTCTCTTTGCTTTTTCGTGTAATTCCCTAATAGTTTCCATTTTTGTTAGTTCCTCTTGTGTAAATTCTCTGTCGCTTGTTCGAATGGGAGGGTCTTTTAGTATAATATCTCTTAATTCTGTCATTTCTATGAAATCTTTAAAAGTAAATTTCATTTCCTCTCGAATATTTTTTAATAGGTCTAATTCAAATAAAGCTTCCTCATAGGCTTTCTTGTTTTCCTTTGTTTCCCTTGGCATATTTTCTATTACCTGTAGTTCTTTTGGATAATTTTCATCTTCTTTTTTATATACATTGTGGTATTCTGAAAAATTTGAATATTTTTTAACAAGCGTGTTATATCTCTCTAATATTTTGCTATTAACATGTTCGGTGTTTATTTCAGAAATGTCGTAATCTCTGTATAAAAACTTTTCAGGCAAAGGGTCCGCGAGTTGTTTTTCGTCCTTTATATATTCCTGTAATTCATCAGGAATAACAGGTTTTACAGGTTTGACAGGTTTTACAGATTTGACAGATTTGACAGGTTTGACAGATTTGACAGGTTTTACAGGTTTTGGAGTATAAAAAGCCTTTAATTCCTCGTCGTCAGATATTTTTTTAGATAGAATACTATCTTTTTTGACAATCTGTTCAGCTCTGTTTGGAATATTACGACGTTCTAGTCTTTCCCATTCCTTTCTATTTTTTTGAACAAGGTCGTACGCCTTTTTGTGAATATCTGTGGTTTTCTTTACTTCACTGAATCCAATTTCCAGATTTTCATTCAAAAATATTTTTTCGTTAATATCTAACAGATTTTTTTCCATTCCTTTTATATCAACCTCTAACATGTTTTCACAGCCGGATACGATGGTTTCTATAAATCCTGAGATAGTGTCGTTTGTTTTTAGAGATTCTGATACCTTGTGTAGTGGATATAATAAATTCAAAATATTCTGAACAAAATCCGTTGATATTGACACAGACTTTCCGTAATATTTAGTAAAGTCGTAAAACTTTCCAATGGCGGAACACATTTCTTTAATCCGCATCTCTGACCATTTAGAGAGAAAATCGTTCGTAACAATCATGTTTTCGTTAAATTTATAGGATGGTATGAATATTACTGGAATTTCAGAAATAACTTTATTCATGAGTCCCAATCCGCGCTTCTCAAGAGCTTGTATATCAGAAATGCTTGTTATCGAATAAGGCTGCCATTTTCCAGATAACAACCAATTTTTGTCTCTAAACACAAAATTTCTCTTGCCTTGTAAAAGATTCACGAAAAATGGTAAAGCCAACTTTTTGGTTAAAGCAACACGTAGCAAGAGTTCAGTCAGAGAAATATGGGTTTTTATATTCTCAACCTGATAAATTTCTCCAGCAACTATTGGACTAACCCATGTATCCCCAACTTTTAACATTGCAATGGCACTGGAAAATGTTCGTCCTCGTGAAAAGCTTACTCCATCGATACTTGTTGAAGATATAAGACCTGTTCGCATTAACAGTCTTGTTGCAACATACAGAGAAACTGACGGAAAAACCTCGTTATCTATCATTATATTGGTAGTTGTTGTGGGTGAAAATAACTCATACTCCTTGGAATCTGCCGCAAAAAATATTTCAGTTTTATTCAACTCTGGTTCTGGAATCTTTTTGGGTGGAACTATCGGAGTTAGAGATTTTATGTAATTTTTAGTAGGAATATCCATTTCTTCCACAACTTCTATTACTGGAAGTTTCTTGTCTTCATACATTTTTACCAACAGAGATTGTGTTTCTTGTGGCATTTTTAACATGGCATCATATATAGTCTCACTGTCAAAGGGTGTTCCTTGTTTGCTGGAGATATTTTTCAGAAATGTTTCAATAATGATTCTTTTTCTTGTTTCAAGCATTTTTTCCCGACGTTTTCCAGCATTTTCATATACTATATATTTAACCATTATAGGCTCATCCATGTACACATAGTTTTGTGGCGCTATAAACTCAGGGGTCAAAAATTTCTCTCTCGAAGTCTCCAAAATCTGAAGAGAAATTTTTCCACCACTAATGTAATGTCTCTTTAAATTTTCGTATAAACTATAATTTTGGTTTAATTTCATGGTCTCCTGTGTTATTTTTTGGTTTCGAATAAGTGTTCGAATTTGAACCAAAATATTTCCGACCAAATTTTTTCCGTTTCCATCAGAATTTATTCCGGCCGTTGTATTCTCTGATAGATACTTTATGGATGCATTTCCGGTAGACAGTAAAAGGCTGTTAAACCTTTCATTCTTTGTGAGTTCCATAAAAGCTCTCTCATACCCAGAATATATTATATCAGATATTTCTTGTCCGAGATAGTATTTGAACAAGTCAAAAATTCCCATCGAACTAACAGCCTTGTTTAAATCGTTTTCATTGCGAATTCTCTGTAATTCTATATCTGATAATAGACGACCCTCTTTTGCCATTATTTTCGTTGCAACTTTTTTATCGCTGTACATGTCTCCAAAAGTATTTCCAGAAAATACTTTGGCTTTTCGTAGAGCAAGTCGAAAAGACGGAGTTATCAGTAAATTAGAATATAAATAATTTGACACTGTGTTATAGACATATCCGTCAATACTCATTTTCATAAAATAGTCATTACTTAGAGGACCGTAGGGAACATCTCTATCAGACTTTATTTCAATGTCTGTTGCCATTTATTAAAAAAATTTTTAAATTTTGTTAAAAATTTTTCTCAAAATCTAGGATATTCAGAAAACAGAGGATTCATGGGGTAAGGCTGTAAATTCCACATTCCAACATTTGGGGAAGGCATGTATGGAAGTGGAATAGCTTTACAACCGCAACCATTTGCCGTGCCATATCCGTCATTTACATTTGCAAGGTTTTTTTCAGGAAGCTGGTTCATTTGTTGAGATGGATGAACTCCCAGATGAACAGGGTATGTTGGATTTAACGGTGGAGCATTCATTACAGGTTTTATTGGGACTGGGCCATAATTTCTGTGACAAACATTAAATTCTCTCAACATTGCCATATCTTTTGGGGAACGTTCCATGTTAAAAGTTGGTAGTTTGTTAAAATCTGACATTTTTATTTTAAATATTTTTTAAAAATTTTTAAAAAAATGCCAGAACCCAGAAATGCCGGAAAAGTTCTAAATGGTTTATTTGCAGAAAAAGGTGAAGGGTGGCTTGAGACATGAATCGTATCGGTGGGTTTAACATATAATTTAAATTCGAAAGCTTTTGCTCCCAACAATATCCAGTCTATGGGCTTTTTAGAGTTCTTTTGTATATACAACAGTAATTTATGAGTAAAAGGTTTCCATAACTCTAGATGAGATTCTGGTGTTCCTTCTACAACTGTTAAAGCCGTATTTAACATTAAACAGTGCGATGAAAACTTTGACAGGTCTACAGGATTTCCAAGTTCCTTGAATATATTTTTTAGAGATGGATTGGGAACTTTATTGGATGGAACATGAAAGCATAATCCAGTTGCACAGCCTTTTGTGTGATATGGGTCTTGACCTAACAAAATTTCAGAAACATTTTCCAATGGAACAGAAAAAGCTCTAAATACTCGTTCCATTGGTGGAAAAATATTTTTAGATTCTTTTATCAGAACATCCGAAATATCCTTTAATTCCTGTTTAACACTGTCAAAAAATTTCACCCAATAACTAGGAGTGTTTGTAATCAGAAAATCGTCCAAACGTAAAGTTTTCCAATCATAACATTTGTTTAAAATTTTTATTTCCAACTTTTCCATTTTTTAGAATGGAAAAATATTCAAAAAATCATTTTTTAAATAAATCATGTCAGTAGAAAATCAAGAGGAAGTTATTTCTAGATTGAAATTTATCGGTAGGATAGAAAAGGATGAGAAAATAAACACGCGTCATGTAAATAGACAGCCAGACTCACTTTTTACGAGAATTAGTAGAACTCTGATTTATCCAGACAATCGAAATAACACTCTGAAATTTTCTAGAGATGTTATAAACCGCACATTTGAGATAATTCAAGTCAAAAAAATAGAAAATGATAATATTAAAGGGCTTGTAAAGGATTTAGAACAAGCCAAAAATGGTTTATTAAATCTCAAACATACTTATTCAGATGATACAAAGTTTGGGTGTGATATAGAAGTATTGGTGGAGCAAATAACAAGCAAACTAGAAATTATTCAGAGTGGATGTGGATAGGTCGAAATTTATAGGGAATGACAGGGAATCACAGGATTTTACAGGGAATGACAGAAATTCACAGGGTTTTACAGGGAATGACAAAATTTTACAGAGAATCACAGGGCTTTACAGAGAATCACAGAGAATCGCAGGGTTTTACGGAAAATTAAGGGAGATATAGAAATTCCATCAAAGCTGGATTTTTTTGAATGTATTTTCTCATGAATTTCATTGTTCTGTATTCTTTGGGAACAAATGGTATCCACTCTGTACTTTTATCACACATTTTTTCACAGATGGATAAAGTGCGATTTTCTAATGGTATTGAATCTAATCCATGTATATCGGCTATTTCCTCATTCGTGAGACGGTTTTCAGGATATCTCTCTGGGTAATATACACGGAAAAATACCCAAAAGTCTGTATTGTCAAATTGTTTTTCTATTTTTTCTGTTCTTAGATATTTAAACAGAAATGTCTGATAGTTATAAGGAAGTTCAATACTGGAATTTAAATAAACGGAAGTTTTCTGTGAAAAACATCCAACTTCCTCAAAATCGATATAAAATATTGTGGACTGATTTTTGTGGCATGTTATAGCACAACTAACGAAAAGTTCCACAAGTTCTGAAATATTTCCAACATTTGGATAAATCTGAGAAATTTCTCTTAAAGATTTTCTGTTAAGAATCATGAATCGTAAATAATCTGGTCGAGAAAATGATAACTTATCCACCATTTCTTTTGTTATAAATTTAGGCTGAAAAAAACATATCAATGATGGGTCGACATCAAAAATGTTGTTGCACATGGCTTGCGTCTGATATCCACAGTATTGTATAGCTTCCGAACTTTTTGTCAGAGCAAGTTCGCATATATCTGGGTTATTTCGAAATTTACCACAACATTCCAGATTTCTCCAATCGGTAAAAACCTCATTTTTACACATTTCCAAAGTTTTCAGTTTATCTGGAAGAACTCGAAACAAACTTGGGTTAATATTATACATCTCTATCAAATCTTTTTCCTCAAAAGTAGTCATTTGACAGAAAAATAAAAAAAATAAAAAAAAATCAATTTGAATAAATGTTCTTTGTTTATAGACAAGATGATGACGATAGTTATGAACATTCGGAAATCTATTACGAAATCGACGAAAAGGAATTTATTGATGAAAATACAAGTCTTGAGGATTTTCTTGTATCTCTACCAAAGTTTTGGAAATATTTTGAAATAAAAGAACCAAATGTTATGTTCTTAAACTTTATTTTGGATAGAAACCATGTGGGAAATATAACAGATCTGATAGATAAATATCTGGAACTGTCTGGAAATCTTGGAACGGATATCGAGGATTTTATTAACGAAAATATCGGGAATCTACCGAAACCTATAAATCCCATAACTTTAGTTGACGGAAGTCATCAATTCATGGATTGGCTGTACGATAACGAGCATTATTATGAAGACCTATTAGCTATGGAAGCGGATAAATACAACATTCCTATAGAGATAGAAAAACTTATTCGTTATAATATTTCTGGGATAAGTTATTCGGCTCCTACTAAACTTGAGTTAATTGACAGAATAAAATTTTTGGATCCAAACACAAAATATAACATGCGAAATACCCGAGAAGAGTTAGAAGATGTATATCAGGATTTAATGGACCAGAGACAATACATGAATGACAGAAATGCTGATGAGGAGAATGAGGATGACGAAAAATATTCGGATGTATAGAATCTCTTACATATTTAATCTATGAGGATTTTACTGTTTCCAGTTATTCCGTGAGGATTTTACTGTTTCCAGTTATTCCGTGAGGATTTTACTGTTTCCAGTTATTCCGTGAGGATTTTACTGTTTCCAGTTATTCCG
>JACCDN010945926.1_pt1 | contig 24223 bp, 27 predicted proteins | sample 7441691 | NCBI WGS metagenome assembly JACCDN01 (sample SAMN15323439, study PRJNA562643) | freshwater metagenome | isolation source: river surface water | place: USA:Blue River Watershed | collected 2017-08-16 | reverse complement strand
TTATTTTTTCTAAAACAGCAACACCCAATCTTTCGTACCCTGGGTCAATTGCTAAAACCTTTAAATCACTAAATTCTCTTGTTTTTTTTAACATTTAAATAATTACTTTTCTTTAACATCAAAGCCTAGTAATTCATAAGCCTTGTTTGTGGCAATACGACCCCGACTAGTTCTTTCAATAAAGCCTTGTTGTATTAGGTATGGTTCAATAACGTCTTCGATCGTTGATTCTTCTTCTGATAGTGCTGATGCCAAAGTGTTAACCCCTGTTGGGCCACCATTAAATTTTTCAATCAATACTTCTAAATATTTGCGGTCTGATTGGTTTAGGCCGCTATCGTCAACCCCTAACATATCTAGCGCTTCCTTGGCGACATTTTTAGTTGCGTCTTTTTTATAAACTTGGGCAAAGTCACGCACGCGCTTTAAAAAATAATTTGCCGTGCGGGGTGTTTGGCGACTGCGAATAACGACTTCATTAATTGCGTCAGGGTCGGCAACCAAGCCTAGTAATTTAGCCGAACGCTCGACAATTTTAGTCAATTCATCAATCGAATAATATTCTAATCTATATGCGCCACCCGAAAAACGTGACCTTAATGGTGCTGACAATGAAGCCACTTTGGTTGTGGCGCCAATTAATGTAAATGGTGGTAGGTCTAATTGTATCGTTCGTGCCGAAGGGCCTTTACCAATAATAATGTCTAACACACCTGACTCCATGGCTGGGTATAGAACCTCTTCAATCATTTTGTTTAATCGGTGTATTTCATCAATAAATAATATGTCACCTGGTTGTAGGTTGGTTAGTATAGATGCCAAATCACCGACTTTTTCAATTGCCGGGCCCGATGTAACCCTGATTTGTCGTCCGGTTTCGCGGGCAATTAGGTGGGCAAGGGTAGTTTTACCCAAACCTGGTGGCCCATAAAATAATATATGTTCAGCTGGGTGGTTGCGTTCACTTGCAGCCAAAAGTAGAATTTTTACATTGTCTTTGATGTGTTCTTGGCCCACATATTCAGCCCAAGTATCGGGGCGCAGGGTACTGTCTAAAAAGCCTTCATCGTGAAGTTTTTGACCGTCTTTCTCTTGATTTTTATCTGTTTTTTGGCTCATTTTTCTTGATTTCTTACTGTTTTTTGACTTTTATTTATCTTTTATTCACTTTATTTTTTAACTCTTTTTGTCTAAAATATCCTTATTTATAAACAACTTTGTCCACAATATTCACATTACCCACAGGATTGTAGCCTTGCGTCAATATTGACAAATCATTTCACATTGCTATAATAGAAGTCTTGGTGATGGATTTGTGAGATTATTTAAGGAACTATTTTATGTAAATTTTTCTTTAAACTTTCTCGTAAATCTATTATACCAAAGAAGGCACAACTCTCTAAGTGGCCAGCTCCGGCCCAGGGGATCGTGAAGAGGACGTTCTGGTTTCGACTGGATCTATCCTTTGAGCTTTTCCTACTCGCAGTTATGTATAATCGCGAGGGCCGTTTAGAGATTTGTGCTTTTTTTAATGGAAAAAATATATAAAACTAAAACCCCCCTAATTTTCAGGGGGTTTGCTTTTTAAGTAAAGCAATATTTGTTTAATTATATCGCTCATTACCATGTGATATAATTAGCTGATGGAAAAGATGGGTGAGGTAGATAAAAATAGTGTTTTGGAAAAAGCAGACTCAGAAGATGTTTTGGTTGTTTTGGAAGACAAAAACCAAGATTTTGAAGACTTAAAAAAAATAGAATCAAAGAATAAAGAAGATTTAGAAAAATACGAACAAATTATTCCTGAATCTTCATACCCAAGCGTCTCCCACTCTATTGATAAGTTACAGGATTTGACTAACGATCTTTGGGGTGATGAGGATTTTATGAAAATAGACGCAAAAGAATATTTTTTATCTAATCCCATTTCTGAAAATTTTACGATTGCAAAGATTAAGTTTGAGCTAAAAAATTATAAGTGGTTGAGTGAAAGGATTTGCAACTATTGGGGTGTAATGGATGATGATAAATATTCCTTCATACAAAAACAAATATTTGAATCTTTTTTTAAAGAATACTTCTCGACAGATGATTATAAAATTGAAAGTCAGATTGTTGACTTTAAAACATATGATAGTGAGGGTTTAGATCATGCTGGTTTTTTTAATAAAGCTATACAACTCGAAATCTTGGACTTAAGTAATGCTCATGTAAATAAAATATTAGAAGACTTAAAAAATAAATCAGAAAACTTTAAAAATAATCCGTATGAGTACCCACACCTGTTAGATTTTTATATACAAACAGATAAGGGTCTTAAAGAAAAACTAGTTTCTAGTATAGAAAACTGCCTAGTTAATTCTAATTTTGACGACCTACCCTCATGGGGGTTCATAGGTAAATCAGCAGAAATGTCTTTGGTGTTTAAAGATCAATTGTCAAACTTACTAAATAAGTATGGACTAAACGACAGTGAAACATTTTTCAATAGTTGGATTGAGGCAGACTATCAAAGCGATGGAAGTTGTATTAAAAAAAACTTAAAACATTTGGTTTCGCTAGAACAACAGAAACCAGGCGCGGCAAAAAATTTATATGAAAAAAACGGTGTTACTCGTTTTGATAGAATGTCTCCAGAGTTTTGGCTAAAGCAGGTTGAGATTGGTGACCCACAAGGAGATTTTGGAATGTTTATAGTTTCACGGCATGATCACAATAATGCTTTTGAATCATCAGGTGTTGGGCCCAACCTTGAAAAGGTGTATGGTGACCTAGAAGATAATGGCTACACAACACGATACATAGAAGTCGCTAACAAAGTAGATTTAGCAAAAAAACTTCTAAAACAAGAAATAATTTTAGAAAATGGAAATAAAATAAAATACGCAATTGTTTTTGCTCATGGTTCCCCCGATGGAATAGCTTTGACACAGAATTTTGATGAAGAAAGCCTTAATCAAGTTTCGGCTTCTAGTTTTAAAACATCAAACGATATTAAATATATTGATAAGTCTGATTTTGAGGGTGAGGGGTTTAAAAAGGCGAAAAGGTTTTTTGTTGACGATCCGACCGTCGACTTTATTTCTTGTTCTGTTGGGGCGCCAGACGGTTTTGCGCAATCTTTTTCTAAAACATATAATTCTAATTCAGTCGCAGCTGATAAACCTATAAGTTTAAAAAATATATCAGTTGTTTTTAAGAATAATAAGCCAGAGTTTAATATAGAATATCTTGGGCCAGAAGGTACTTCTAAAAACACATTTTCTGATGGTAGGATTGTTAATCAGGCTGAGGTGGTCTCTGATACAGAATAAATTTTTTAATCCTAAAATCCTACACGCTTTTAATACAAAATTAATATAAAAAACAACTTAAAACCCCCTAATTTTTAGGGGGTTTAATTTTTGCATATTGAGATTGGCCAGAGTAATTAATGCCGCCAGATGTGTCGTCAATTAAATACAGGTCAAAAATTTGCTCCATGTGGCTTTTGATAATTCGGGTGCCGTGTCCAAAATTATTTTCACTTTTCTTGGTCCAATTTTTCTTGCACTCGGCAAGGTTTATTACCTCACTGTTGCCGTCTATAAAATTGAAGTGAAAGATGTTTTCTGCCCACCAAACTTCTAAAACAGATTTTTTGTTGCCATGGTCGTAAATATTTTTAACCATTTCAAGCAACATTTGAGTTAGGTGTTTTATTTGGGGTATATCAAGACCCAAGTCTTCTAAAACACATTTTGCATGCATGTGTCTTGGTTTAGGCCAAAAAGCATCAACAAATTCGTCCCTAAATTCCTCGCGACTAAGGCCTGTGCCATCAAATATAAAAACTGTCTTATCGTCTATAACTTTCTTTTGTACGCTCATAATTAACTTTTTTAAAATACTAGCACTGAGGCCTATTTATTACAAGACGTGCAAATAGCTAAAAAATCATAAAGCTGTAAAGTGCGCTCTTTGGTCTACATATTGACTTAGTGCTAATAATATGATACTATATTATTACGTACAATAAAAAAGAATAAAATGACAAAAAGAGAAAAAGCCATACTAAAATGGTGCCAAGAGCATCGCCCCGACCTTGTAGATACAATGAAAAAGGTAATCGAGAAAAATGACAACGCTATCATTTTAATCACAAGCACCGCATTCGAAGCCGGTCGTCAGTTTCAGTTCGAGAACCCCAAGCTTCAACCCAATCAACCAGGTCAATACCTAGAATAAGAAATCATTTTATCGTGTAGATATATAACAAATAAACAGTTTCAGAAATGAGCTGTTTTTATTTTTCTAAAATACGTGCGCCAGATGGCGAGACCTCCTAATACACGGCCAACTATTGACTCATCTGTAAATAAATGATATTATTTATTTGGTAAATTTAAAAAATCGTACACAATGAAAGGATTTAAAAATGATTTTATTTGGGGCTTGGTAATAGTTACTCTTTCTGGCGTAGCTCGTGCCGCATCTTATATTCAAGTTTTTGAACATAAGAAAAATTTTTTTCACACTCTAGACACCGTCTTGTACTTACTGGGCATCATTATTTTTTTTAGATCAGAAAAATCAGACGAATATAGTAAAATAACACAATTTATAATTGTTTTTCTGACATACTTTTGCTCAAAATTTTTAGCCTCTCTTGTTTTTGATAGGGTTTTTCACCTAATGTAAACATTAGTAAAACCATAAGACAGGTTAGAATCTATAAAAATTAAAACCACACCAAAGTGTGGTTTTTTGTTTACTCTTCAAAATTTAGATCAACCGCACCCAACACTTCTTCATACGAAGTTATGCCTTTTAGTAATTTTAAGATACCATCTTCGCGCATGTTTACCACATAGCTTTTCTGTATTGACAAGATACATAAAATAGTGTATATTTTGTAAGGAAAATTAAGAAAAATAAATGGAAAACAAAGACATAAAAACTCTCGCCGAATTTGGCGTAACTAAGTATGAAAAAGTCCTTGATAATGGACTGCGTGTTATTTTTATCAAAAAACCTTTCTCGCCAATTTACGCAAAACTTATAATTGGTGCGGGTTCGGTTTTTAACCCGTCAGATAATGGGTTGGCCCATATGACTGAACACTTGTTTATGAATGGAAGCAAACATACATCAAGAGAGGATTTTTGGGGAATGATAGAGAATATTGGCGGATTTGTTAATGCCTACACTAACAAGTCTGAAATTTCTGTTGAGGCTGAGATTGCCGACACTAAACATCTACCTATTATGAGCAGGTTTTTTTCTGAAGCCCTTACCACTATTTGTGTAGACGAAGACTCTTTGAACAAAGAAAAAGAAATTGTATTTTCTGAAATTCAAAGAAGAATTGCCTCTACGCCAATGTATTCATACAGTATAGAGCTTTCAAAAAAACTTACAAATAATAGTGTTTGGAGCTACTCAAATCTGGGCACCATTGAAGCAATGAGGGCTCTGAGCGTTGAAGACGTTGAGGGTTTTTTTCGTAAACATTTTGTTGTTGAAAACATGGTTCTAGTAATTTCTGGTGGCTGTTCATTGGTGGATATTGAGAACAGTTTTGGTAAAATTAATTTTTTGCACGGTAATAAATTTGCGCTACCTTCAGAGCCAAAGTTATTACCACCTGGGCAAAGGTTTTTTTATGAAACAGATTATCCTCAGGCAAGTCTAATTGTTGGTTTTAATGGCGCACCCGTTGGGTCAAGAGATAGTTGTATCCTTAATTTTGTTTTGGACTTATCACATAACGGTAGCGGATCTATATTCTATAAAAATATTAGATCTAATAAGGGTCTTGTTTATGCCGTTAATTATGCAACACTATCTTTTAATAAGACCCGTTATTTTGGAACTGATCTGGGTGTCCCGATTGAAAAGGTTGATGACGCAATAGAGGCAACCCTCGAATGCTACAACAGTCTTTTGTTTGATGGTGTTACTCAAAAAGACGTAATCAATAGGGCTAATATAAGGTGGTCAGCATCAAAACGTCATGGTCAACGTTCGGTTGATTGGGTTGAGAGGTTTGACGATTGTTTGCATGAAGATGACAATCCTGTTGTGGGTGATTTTCCTGACTATTACAATTTTTTGTACAGCCTTACCGCAGATGAAATAAATACTGTTATTAAAAAATATATAAAACCAGACACATTTCACCTGTACTTAGCTGGTAAGCAGAAAAGTAAAAAATATTTCTAACAAAAATCAAATCGGAAGGTTGCAATACACAGCCTTCCGATTTTTTAATTTCAGTTTTTGTTTTATAAGAAGTTTTTTATTCCTCAAAATTTAGATCAACTGCACCCAACACTTCTTCATACGAAGTTATGCCTTTTAATAATTTTAAAATACCATCTTCGCGCATATTTAATATACCTTGTTTATTGGCGACTTTTTCAATTTCATGTTCAGATGGTGATGTCGGTATAAGGTTTGCCATTTCATTATCGGTAAGTATTGCTTCAAATACACCAATACGGCCTTTATAACCAGTAAAGTTACATTTGTCACAACCAACAGCTTCGTATGCTTCAAATGGGGCAACTGTGTTTATGCCATAACTGGCCATGTCTTTACCCATTTGTTTTGCGTAGTCTAGTATTTTTACAATTTGTTTTTCAGCATCTGGTGCGACAGTTATTTTTTGTTTACAAAATGGGCATAGTCGTCGTACTAAACGTTGGGCCATTGAAACGCTCAATGCTGAAACTAAAATTTTTGGGTTCGCGCCTAGGTCGATTAAACGAGGTATAACACCAGCGGCTGAGTTGGTGTGAAGGGTCGAGAAAACCATGTGACCAGTCAAGGCAAAGTTTATCGCCACACCGGCAGTTTCTTTGTCTCGAATTTCACCCACCATACAAACTTCGGGGTCTTGTCGCACAGCTGCACGCACAGCATCGGCAAAAACATATTTTTCATCAGCCTGGGTTTGAGTAATGCCAGGTAGGTGAAATTCAATAGGGTCTTCAACTGTTATAATTTTTATTTCACTTGAATAGATGCGGCGCAAAAACGAATATAGTGTTGCAGTTTTACCACTACCTGTTGGGCCCGTAATTAAAATTAGTCCATGCGGTTTTTTAATTTGTTCATCTAATATTGCAAAAAGCTTGGGTTCAATACCGAGGTCTTCGAACTTGACCTGAGTAATTTTTGGGTCTAGTAATCGCATAACAATACCTTCGCCATAAGCCCCAGGGACTGTTGATGTACGAATACCGATTTCTTCATTTTTATAAAAAATACTAAAACGGCCGTCTTGTGCCGAATTGGTTTGGGTTAATTTTAGGCCTGACAATAATTTTAAGCGTGAATTAATTAAATGATATTTTTCGCTTTTTAGTTCGGCGATTTCTTCTAGCACGCCATCTAGTCGGTAACGTAGGCGAATAAAACCTTCTTCGGGTTCAATGTGAATGTCTGATGCGCCAACCACAATTGCACCGGCTAAAATAATTTCAAGTAATCGTGATGTTGAGTGTAGGTCATTCAATTTGGCAACATCATTAACCGCTTTTGAAACGTCTTGCATGGTTTTAATTTGCAAGCCCAAACGAGTTAATGTCTCGCTTGAAATATCAATACCACCCTCGCGCGAAATAGTTGCGTGCGAAATTTCAGTGTAGCGTTCATACACTCGATTTAAACTTGCAAGACTTGCTAGGTAAAAATGGGGCATCATACCCATGTCTTTTAATTTGTGCCTAACTTCATCAAGCTTTTTATTTTCAGGCGAACGCAATGCAATGTGTATGTGTCTACCACCAGCTTTGAATGGGGCAATGCCAGCTTCGCGGGCCAATGTTTCAGGTATGTATTTTAATGCGTCGGCTTCAAGTGGCATACCGGCCAAATTAATATAAGGCAGGCCAAAATTATTGGCGGCCATGGCTTCAACTAACTGCTCTTCTTCTTTCAAAACTGCATCGTTAATTTTACCTTTTGATTTATCGTCAGTAAAAGAAATAGTCATGCGTAAATTATAACATATAAAGTTTTTAAATTGTTTATTTTCACCTTTAAAACCAAGCCTAAAACCAAAAGGGTAGGGTATTGACTTTTTTATACAAATTTGCTATAATGTAGGCTGAAATATACAGACACACGGATCATGAAAATAACGACAAGTTCTTCGAAAAAAGCCCTGTTATTGATTCTGGCTATGGCCACAATCTCAATAGGCAAAGTTTTTGCACAAACACAAACAGCTCACAGCTCGATACTTCGTAGCGATGTTCACTATAGTAGTTCGAGTGTGCTAGCCAAAGACATCAAGGCTGGTAAACTGAAATTAAGTGGCAATGTCACAGAATTATTTTGGATTAATCGTCAACTGGATCGATGGAATGCGGCCCTGGTAGAGAATCAGGTTCTAAAAATTGGCGATACTGAATATTTTCAGTTAAGGTCAAGGTTTACAAACCTGCAAGATGCTCGCGATTACATTGCGGATATCTTAAGCAATCACTGTAAAGATTTTGACGCAACCTTTAAAAAAGGTGAGTGTAAAATCGGCCGAGCTGAGCTTGGTCGAACAAATGCTATCACTGTAGATTTTGAGCGAGATGCTCGAGATGGTGAGCGCTTAACAATGTTGGTGCCAAGTAGTTTTACAGAAGTTTCAAAATCAGACGGGGATTTACCCTTAATTGATTCATTTAGTCTTTATTGTTTAAACGATGTTGAAATGGTAAAAGCTAAAAAACCTGCACCAAAACAACCTGTTGAGGAAAAAAAGGTAACCAGTAGTCTTGTTTCAATAGGTTATGAGGTAACTTATAACCCAATTGTTGATAAAGGCACATTTGCTACAACTACTGCTGGAAACAACACGTATAATACCTACAATACGGTAAACACCCCACCCCCACCACCGGTTGATAAACACCCGAATCGTGGAATATTTATCAGTGCGGGTGTTGGGCTTGTAACAACAGTTGTTGCCTTTCTTCTCAATAGAAGAATGCAACAAAGCTACCCACAGCCGGTAGGGTATTCACCTCAGGTGTATACTTACCAGGCACCCAACAATCCGGTTATAACGAACCCAGCACCAATTCAGGGGAATACTGGGAATGTCTACAACCCCCCTCCAATCCAGGGAAACACTGGTAGTAATGTTTGGTACGATCCAATTCAGGGCTCTAGTAATGGGGTTGTTGGGTACAACCCTATACAGGGAGGTACCACTTTACAACAATACTATGACCCTGTTCAGGGTTTGATATGGAAGTAAAAAGCCATATTGCAAAAACTTTAAAAATTCGAGCCCTGTACCACGTTTGGTGCAGGGTTTTTTGTTTGTAAAATTTATAAAATATAGCCAATATCTCTATTGCGTAGCTATTGACATTTCCAAACCATTTTGTTATAATCAGGGGGTTAATAGTAAGTAAGAAAAAAATTCAGAATATGAAAATTATAAAAAATCTAATAAAATATGTAACGGTTTTTGCCTTTATATTTGGCTTGGCTTTTAATGCCTCGGCTCAAGTATGGACAAATGACATTCAAGTTTTAAAAGTCGCTAAAAGTGGCGAATTTGCTAGTACTAATTCGGTAAACGAATATGTTAGCAATGGCGACACTGTTTCAGTGCAAATATATTACCGCCCAAGTACTAGCATGAGCGACGCAACCGTTAAACTAAACGGCGGCACTGGTGGCTCATCAAGCACACAAACAATTACTGGTGGTGTGTATTCATCAGCTGGTAATTCAACTGGTCAGGTTAACATTAGTTCATCTACGCCTTTTACATTAAATCCGATCGGAGCAATGTGGTTTAGAAACGATGGTACTGGCAACCGAACTCAAACTGATATTTCAGGCTACGCGAATCAAATCGCTAGTGGATCTGGTATGTCACTGGGCTCTCTTAATTCAAATCTAAATACCCAAGGTGCGATTGTGGTTAAGTACCAAGTTATTGGTCAAGCTGTAAATCCTGCACCTTACTACCCACCGTCAAATACATATCAATGTAATGATGGGCTAGATAACGATGGTGATGGTGTACGTGATGCACAAGACCCAGACTGTCACTCATCTAAAAACATATGTAACTATTCTTACATACAAACATATTCAGAAAATACTTATAACCCTACACCTATGTGTAATCCTACTCCTACAACTAGTGCTCCATCAGTTGTTACAAACCCTGCGACAAATGTTTATGAAACATCAGCTCGCTTAAATTCAATCGCATCATCAAATGGTATTGATTCAGCAACATGGTACGAATGGGGTTCAACTGTTAGTATGCAAAACCGTACAAACAGTCAATCAATTGGGTTGGGTAATAGTGTAACTGTTTCAGATGGTATATCAGGCCTTAATCTAGGTACTGTATATTTCTATCGTGCAGTTGTACGTAACAACCAAGGCGTAGTTCGCTATGGTGGTGTCGAGTCTTTCAAAACACTAGGTACACCAGTTGTTGTACAACCAACAGTGCGTACAGTTGTACGAACTGTTTACCGAACAGTTGCTCCTGCGCCAACAGCTCCACAAATAAATTTGGTAGCTAATAATTTGGTGCCTGGGCTGGTTGCATTACGTGTAACTGATACAGCTTCAAATAATCTAAATAATGTTAACGCTTGTGTTGGTGACCAGTTTAATTATGAAATTGTTTACCAAAACGTTTCAGGTAAAACTTTAACCAACTCAGTATTGGAAGTTAAAATACCAACCGAACTTGATTATGTAAGATCAACAAATGGTGGCACATATTCAAACAACAATCGTAGCTTGGTTTATAACCTAGGTACATTAAACCCTAACCAAGGTGGTACATTAAATGTTACCGTTACAGCTTCAAGCTTGGCGCGTGGTAAAGGTTCAGTTGTTACATCACTATCGTTGTCATACACAAACCCTGATACGTTAGCTCAAGAAGAAGCGATTGCATATGTGATTCACAATTTTGGTGATTGTACAAATAGTAACGGTGCGTTAGCCTTTTTTGGTGCAACATTTTTACCAACAACTTTGGCTGGATGGTTGCTACTAATAATCCTAATTTTGGCACTATTGTTACTTGCTCGTACTGTTTACGACAGAACTCGCAAAACAGGTACAAGAACTACATACCAAACAACACAAGAAACTCGAGTATAAAAACTCAAGAAATAAAAACAAAACCCCTGCAATAACAGGGGTTTTGTTTTTTTATATTTAATAGTAAACTATCAGCATGAATGAAAAGGCGGTTTGGGAGACGGGGAGTATTAATGAATTTGAAAACGCAGTTTGCGAGCTTTTTGAAATTATCAAACAATTAAATGGTTCGACCGTAGTGGTTGGATTGGTGGGCGATTTGGGTGCCGGTAAAACAACGCTGTCTAAAATTGTTGCGAAGCTTTTGGGTATACAAAATGATGTTGTCAGCCCAACTTTTAATATTATGAAAATTTATAAAACAGATAGCGGTGTTGACGATATGCGATTTGAAAACTTTATTCATATTGATGCATATAGAATCGACCCTAATAATTTTGAAGAGGTAGAGAGTGTAAAAAATAATCTAAAACTAAACGATTCACCAGGTGGGTATTTTAATATGCCGAACACGCTGGTTTTTATCGAATGGCCTCAAAATATAAAATCTATTTTGCCAATAAGTACACACTATGTTGAAATAGGGCACGACAGTCAAAATTCTGAAAAAAGGCGAATCTCGCTATATTAAGCTATAGGTTACCTCATTTTTGGCGTCCTTGATAATCTATTTTTTTATAAACTTTGAAATAAAAAAGCCCGATTGTTAAAATCGGACTCTCAGCTCTTAGTTTGTTTTATATAAATTTATACTTTTTGGTTGCAAAATAATATAATTTATTTTCTTTGCCTCTAAAAGATCCTCTATAAAGCAGTCGCCACGTTTTGTAGAAAAAATACTCACGTTTTTAAAATGATTGGCCCCCAAGATTAAAACACCCTTACAGTCAACAGGTATCAAATCTACGATATGTTTGTTTCTTTCGCATATTTGAATGTTTTCTTTATAACGTAAAGACATTTCCACAACTTCATTAAATGCAAGTATTGGCCCATAAGGTTTATCCATAAGTGAATCGCAGATACGGGAGATCTCTTTGGTAAAAAACATTTTTTTTCTCAAGTCATCTTCTCCTGCATCCCAAGTCACTTTATCAATAAAGGATTCTTCGAAATTCGAAAGATTATATCTAAAGAGTTTAAGCTGTATATCGCTTGATTGCTTTTCTGAAACATCCCCTAGGCTTTCTAACCAATCTTGAAGTAGACTAGTAACATTAGACAATTCTTGAATTGAAGAATTCTCGACCCCTCTAACATTTATAAATGTGTCAGAACTAGCAATCCAATTAAAGAACAAACCCCTGTACGCTATTTCTAAGCTATCCGCAGTTACTTGGGGTCGCCCAAGAGAGCTAGAGATATAAGTATCAGGTAAGCCTTCGAGGTAAAAAATATAGTCCTTAACTTTGCGAGTTGATTTAAATATTTCTTGTTGGACGAGGGCAACATTTCTTACTAGGTAGTGTGTGTCGGGTAGTTGCAAGTAGCTATTAATAAAGTGCCTATCTGTATAAGCAATTATATAGTTATCTCCTGGGTACCTATGACACGTATCTAATATATTAACGTTTGGGTCTAGCTTAAATGCCTTAACCATCTCTTCAAAGGTGATTTTTTTTATCGACAAAGTGTCTTGCCCATATAAGGGCTGTGCAGTAAAACCTAGAATTACTAGGGTCAAAGCTACCAAGGGGCTCGCTTTAATATGTTTTCGTTTCATTTTTATCAAATTTTTAATATATTAACATATTATGTAGTTTTTGTCAAAGATTTCGTAACTGCTCACCGGTTTGGATGAGGTTAGTATTATGAGGCAGTTTAAAATTAAAAATATTCACAAGGTGCTATAATGGGGACATGGAAAAAGCCCCTCACGAAGCAAAAACAGCAAAAGCCAAAAGCACAAACGCCAAGGAGCGTCTTGTGGTGCTAGATACTCATGCTATTATTCACCGGGCCTATCATGCAATACCTGACTTTACAACACACGATGGCAAGCCTACAGGGGCGTTATATGGCCTATCTACGATGATCATGCGTATAATTGCCGACCTTAAACCCGATTACATTGTTTCGGCCTACGATTTGCCACAAAAGACATTTCGCCACGAAGCTTATGAAGCGTATAAGGGTACACGTCAAAAAACCGATGACGTGCTGGTTACGCAATTGATCGAATCGCGCGAAGTTGTCGAGGCTTTCGGCATACCTATAATTGATGCTCCAGGTTTTGAAGCCGATGATGTTATTGGCACGATTGCTCACAAGTTAAAAAATAGCAAAACGGTCGAGGTAATCATTGCTTCGGGCGATATGGACACAATGCAATTGGTAAACAATAGCCATATTTTTGTTTACACTTTAAAAAAATCTTTAAGCGATACAATTTTATACAACGAAGACATGGTGGTTGAAAGGTACGGTTTCAAGCCTGAATTTATCGTTGACTACAAAGGCTTGCGAGGCGATACGTCTGACAACATTATCGGTATTGCCGGTATTGGTGAAAAAACGGCTACAACATTAATTCAAACATATGGCAGTATCGAAAATATTTATAAGGCTTTAAAAAAAGATTTTGCAGACTTTCGTGCTAAAACTGGCCTGTCTGAAAGATTGGCAAATTTAATCAAGGATAACAAAGACGAGGCGATTTTTTCAAAAACATTAGCCACGATTCGTCACGATGCGCCAATTGAATTTAATATTGATGAATGTGATTTTCGTAAAAATATTGATACTACAAAATTACGCGAAGTTTTCACACGACTTGAATTTAGGTCTTTGGTTAGTAAAATTGATGATTTAAAGAACGGTACAAATACAGTTACCCGTGCTGAAAATTTAAAAAACGACACTGGCGCATCTCAAAAAAATAAAAATGATGAACCCGTACCCAAAGACATAGCCCTAATGACAACATTGGTTTATTCAGACTATATTGACCCTTCGTGGGATGATGTAATGCAGGTCGCAAAAATTAAAACAGCCGATGAAGAGATGGCTCGCGAAGCTTTGGTAAAACGCATGACCGAAGAGGGTGTGTTGAATGTTTACAAACACATTGAAGAGCCCCTAATTGAGGTGGTTGAAAAAATGGAGAAAAACGGCATAAAAGTAAATGTAAAATTTTTAAATGATTTAGCTAAAAAATACCATACCGAATTAAATAGTATTGAAAAAAGTATTTTTAAAATGGTTGGCGCAGAGTTTAATATCAATTCACCTAAACAATTAGGTGAGGTTTTGTTTGATAAATTAGAATTGAATAAAAACTTAAAAATTAAAAAAAGCGCAGGGGGCAAAATATCAACTCGCGAATCAGAGCTTGAAAAAATGAAAGACCTGCACCCAGCAATTGCGCAAATATTAGAGTATAGAGAGTTGCAAAAATTGCTCTCTACTTATTTAGATGTGTTGCCTACATTGGTTGATGACAATGATCGAATACATGCAACTTTTAATCAAATTGGTGCGGTGACTGGGCGATTTTCATCTAAAAATCCCAACTTACAAAACATCCCAATCAAAACCGAAAGGGGCCGAGTCATTCGCGATGCTTTTATTGCTGAATCGGGGCACTCGTTGGTTGTGCTAGATTATGCGCAGGTTGAATTGCGATTAGCGGCACTATTTTCGCAAGACATGTCGATGCTTGATGCATTTAATAATGGCAAAGACATTCACACCGTTGTTGCGGCCAAGATTTTTAACGTACCCGAAACTGAAGTTAGCAAAGAAATGCGTCGCAGCGCTAAAACAATTAACTTTGGTATTTTGTACGGTATGGGTGTTAATGCATTACGCGAAGGTTTGGGGGGTAGTCGGGCCGAAGCCCAAGAGTTTTATGATGCCTATTACAAAGAATTTGCGACCCTTGCTGGTTACCTAGAGTCTGTCAAAGCTTTTGCGCGCGAAAACGGATTTACGCAAACACTGTTTGGCCGAAAAAGAATTTTTAATAGTATTAAATCACCCCTTCCTTTTTTGCGAGCCCAAGCTGAACGCATGGCTATAAATGCGCCAATTCAGGGCACTCAGGCTGACATGACAAAATTAGCCATGATCGCACTAAATAGCTTAATTGTTAAAAAGTATAATGACACTGATGTTAAAATAGTTTTACAGGTACATGATGAATTGGTTTACGAGGTAAAAGATGAAATCGCAAGTAAATTTTTGGCCGATGCAGTTCTTGTAATGTCTTCTGTTGTGCCCGATGCATTTTATGCGGGTCGCACACCGGTAAAATTCGAGGTCTCGGGGGGTATTGCCAAAGACTGGGGTAGTGTGAAATAATTTGATTATGAAAAAAACAACCTTTAAAAATACAGTACATGGAATTTTGGGCGAATCATACATGGTTTATGTTGTATGTTTAGTTGCAGGAGTCTTTATGCACTCGTTGATTAATATAGACTTGATTCATCAAAATCTACAATATTTTGGTGTTTTTTGTATGGTTTTTTCGCCACTTTTAATTTCATCTGCACAGCGCGCATCTCGCAAATTCAAACGAATTCATGCTGAACGCGAGGTGGGCCCACGTGATTTTATGTATGGACCATATAAATATTTGCAATCACCAACTCATATGGGTATATTTTTGCTTTCAATCGGTTTTTCAATTGTTATGAATTCAGTCATGTTGGTTGTTGCGACTTTTGTAGCTTATTTAATAACTCACTTGTTCTTTCTACCCAAAGAGCAAAATGTTTTAAAGAAAAAATATGGTGCAACATATGAAGCTTATTTAAAAAAAGTTAAGCTTTCGATATAAATTGTTAATATGATTTCAGTTTTTATAAACCATACTCGCGACGAAATACGAAGTTTTTTAAACAAAAAAAAGCTTGTCTATATAAATATTGAAAATATTAACAGCAATATTTTAGAAGACCTGGCTCGCCAGCACGATATTTTTGGCGAAAGTTTGAATTACTTTGTTTTTGAATACCCTAAAACCAAAGAAGACGCGGCGATTTTAAGCAGTGATTTTTTAATCAATTCGCCACATAGTTTTTATTTTGAATGTTTATGTGCCAAAAGTTACCTGCCTAAAAAGGTGCAAGATTTTGTTGTTGCCAAAGATGTAAAAACCATAGTTCCCAAAAAGGGTTCTGACGTTTTTGCGCTATCTGACGCAATGTTTTCAGGCAACACGCAAAAAGCCTGGCTTACTTTTAATAAATTAAAAAACGATAAAAGTATTGAAAGTTTTGAAGAATTGCATGGTACATTCTTATGGGCAATCAAGACAATTATAATGTCTTATGACGCAGAAGCTAAAAAAACGATTTCACCATATGTTGTCAGTAAAATCTATAAATTTAAAAGTGAAAAATCTGTTTTAATTGATTATTACCAAAAAGCCTTAATGCTAGGCATCAAGGCTCATTTGGGTGAAGTTGATTTTGATAAATCTTTTGAAAAACTTATTCTGCAGATGCCGAAATAGGTGTTTTAGTGCTTAAAATAAAGACCACTGAAATAAACAACATCAGCGCCATTAAAGGGATAGACATAAAACCATACTCATGAACATATTTTGCCGTACATGAAGCTGATGCGTCGCAAGGTAGTGGTGAATATTCGGTATAGTAAATTAGGTTATGGTATAAAGATATTATCAAACCTATAATTGTTAGTACCCAAACATAAACAGGGGCAAGCGTTTTTTTACTGATTGCTGAAGTTAGAGTAATTATTGCTATACTGTAAATAAAAATTCTTTGGTACCAGCATAGTTCGCAGGGCGGGTAACCAATACCAATTGAGTAAACTAAAGAGCCAATAGTTGCAACTATTGATATTAATCCAATAAATAACATTTTATTAAGCGCAACACGACTACACAGTCTTTTTAATGATGACACGTAGTTGCCTAAAAATGCCAAAAAACTAACTATTAAAACTAGTATTGATCCAATTGAAAGTAGTTGATTTATAAATTCAGTCATAAATTATTTATTATTCTACTGGGGCTACACAGCCTGTTTTTTCGGCTAATTGGGCAAAAGTTAATTCGCCAGTTTGTACTGACCCGTCAGTGAACTTCCATGTTGGGTAGCCTTTTATGCCGGCATCTTTACATTCTTGGTTTTGGCTTTTACCATCAGGGGTTGAACATTCGACGTAAGGCAATTTTTTAATAGCCTGTGTGCCAAATAACTTCTTTTGGGCTTGGCAGTGTGGGCACCAAAACGCACCATAGAATTTAACACCCTTGTCGGCTAAACATTGAGCAAAGGCAGCTTTGGGTGAAAGAGTCTCTAATCCACCTTCGCCAATATTACCACTTTTTTTACTACTAAATATAGCGGCACCTATGCCAATTAGCACAATAGCGCCTATAACGATAAAAAATATACGTGTTTTCATGTGTATAGTATATCAAATTTGAAATTCAAGTAAAAGCAGTTTGTCTTTGACAATAATCCAATAAAAATGTATCATTGCCACAAATATGGAAACTATTATGGACGCAATACTAAAAATACTTTTTATCGTAGCGCCACTGTGTTCTTTGCCAATGACATACGCGTTCTTCTCAAAAGACAGTCATGACAGGGAACATTTTTTTCATGTGTTTTCAGTGTCATACTTGGCGATTCTTGCCTTTCATGGAATAAGCGAAATCGAAACTATTAAAAACAACCCGTATTTATGGGTAATCATTTTACTTTTTTTTGGCTTAATGATGTTGTTTGTCAAAAAATGGGCCAAGAATAAATCTAATTGGAACATCTTTTCGCACCATCACCACAAAGAATTTTCATACATCTTGGGTGGCTTATTTATATTTCACTCATTTGTTGATGGTATTTTGTTTGGTAGCGGTGACGCAATCAAGGGCGGTTTAATAATACATCGCTTTATTGATGGGTTTATAATTTTTGATTTGATTGGTGGCACTGATGGGGGCATTAGGTCTTATCGTTTTTTCAAAAAGAAGAATCTATTAAAAACCTTGATTATGGTGGTGTTTATTTGTGCACCTCTTGTTAACTTGTCAAACATGCCATACATTGGGTTAATGAGAAATGCCGGTCTGTTTTTGCTTGCAACACTTGCGGTGTTAGATATTCAAACTGAATTTCTACACAGACATGGCGTGCCGGCTAATCGATTCTTTGCCGCAATTTTCGCTGCTCTTGTTTTGGGTGTATCAGTTATGCTGATTGCACACTAAAGCTTAACTAAAAAATCCCATTAAAGAACTTAATGGGATTTTCTTTTGTCCGCTTGGAAGGCCCGGTCACGCATAAATTTGTTGACTCAAATTTTGCGCGACCCCGCCTCGCGCTCGGCTATCGCTTTGCGATATAGCCGGCTTCGCGCGCTCCGGCTTTCTCGTCCTTCCTGCACGGCAAAAATAAAAGGCCCAATGCTTACACATTGAACCTTTTATTTTTTGTCCGCTTGGAAGGACTCGAACCTTCGACCCTCTGCTTAAAAGGCAGGTGCTCTACCACCTGAGCTACAAGCGGATTGGTGGCAACCATAGCTAAAAAATTAGGTTACGGTATGCTATGATTTGTAACATATATGACTGAAAAAATCAACCAAAAAACTGAAAATAAGCCTGAAATTATATTAGTGCTACACAATATTCGTTCTACTCATAATGTGGGCTCACTATTTCGTTCGGCTGATGGGGCAGGGGTTGCCCAAATTATTTTGTCGGGCTATACACCCACCCCGATCGATAAATATGGTCGCAATCGTAACGATATTGCCAAAACAGCTTTAGGGGCAGAGCTTTCTTTGCCATGGCAACAGGTTGACGATTTGCCAAATTATTTAAACCTTAAAAAAGGTGAAGGTTTTTTAATCTCGGCCATCGAGCAAGTGTCAAATTCAGTGCATTATAAAAATTCTAATCATTCGACTCAAAAACAAATTTTAATATTGGGCAATGAGGTGCTAGGCGTCGATAATGAAATTTTAAATTTGTGCGATCAGGTTATTGAAATACCAATGGCGGGTGACAAAGAGTCACTAAATGTTGGGGTTGCAGGGGCAATTGTTTTGTTTGAATTGTTGGCTTAATTAGTAAGGTAAAAAGCCCGGACCCTCAATTGGTACCACTTCGCCTGGTTCGGATGGTCTTTCGACATATGGTTTTGTTGCATCATAACGCGCAACACCACCGGTTAAAAACCAGGCTATCCATAACAATATACCTATGCCAATAAAAATTCTAAATTCTGACCAAGGATTATCCATATACTTTAATTATATAACGTTTGGTGAATATTACAAAAGTGGGCACTGCGTCCATTTATGACTTCGCGCAAAATTGTACCACTGCAGTTTTTTTGTAAACAATTTTGACCTTTGTTTTTATAAGCCATATGATTTTCGTGAAATTTACCAGGCTGTCCATAGATATTGCGATAATCACTGGTGCTATCACCGCCAAAGTCTATACCTTTTTTCAAAACACTAATCATTGCTGTATAAATTTTCTTGCGAATGTCTTTTGGGATTTTTGCCCAAATACTTTTAGGGTGCACACCCGCGCGAAATAGTAATTCGTCACTATAAATATTACCAATACCTGCAATTGTTTTCGTATCCATCAAAAAAGTTTTAATTGGAATTTTTGAATTTTTTGGATATTTTTCATCTAATACTTTTTCAAATTCACTAAAACCAATGTCACGCAAAACGTTTTTATTTGTATTTGAATGAATTGGTTCAGGCCCGTTGCCCGCCAAATGTTTTGAAGTCTCTAGTTCAGAAGTTTTAATCAGCGTAATTTTACCAAACTTGCGTGCGTCACAAAAAACTAAGTGCCTTACATTTTTACCCTTATTTAATTCAAAAACAAAATGAATATATTTATTGTAGCTATCGCGTAATGCATGATTTTTTTCATCATCGTGTACGTGCCACTTGTTTTGTTTTTTATTGTATTCGTACCCGCCTATCATTAGGTGGCCAGTCATTTTTAAATGAATTAATATTGTATAGCCATTTTGCAAATGTATTAAAATATTTTTGGCTCTGCGTTCAGCGTCAATAATTTTTTGCCCGCTAATTATTTTGGCAAAGTTTTTATAAAAGGGGAGATATTTGATAGTGTCATAAAAATCTGACCGGCTAGGTTTATCAACCGCCAAATCAGTCCAAGTATTTGAAATAGTCCAGCCAACGGCCTCTTTTTGCAGTCCTAAAACAGTTGTCGTAACTTCGGGTAATTCGGGCATATTGATTTTAATTCTTTACTAATTATTACTCAAAATCTTTAGGGCTTCGCGTACTTTGGCACGAGTGTCTAATGTTTGGTCAATCATGCGTAGTGTGTCGCGCGCAATTGATAAGCTATAACCTAGAGCCTCAAGGACTAATAGGGCATCGTCAGCTTCGGGCACGTGTTCGTCACCGTCAGTCATTGGCAGGGTTTTGCCTTTTAATTCATACACAACTTTTTCGGCCATTTTTTTACCAAGCCCACCCATTTTAACCAAATACTCGGGGTCTTCGGTTTTTATACCATGCACCAACGTTTCAACATCAGATGAGTTTAAAATACCTAGTGCCGACTTGGGCCCAATACCCGAAACATCTAGCAAGGTAGTAAACATGTCTTTTTCACTAAGACTTAAAAAGCCGTATAAATCTATGGCATTTTCGCGCACGCTAGTGTAAATGTATACAAAATAAGACTCGCCAGCCATTAGTCGGTCTAGGTTTTTACTGGTTGTTATTACTTCATAACCAACACCGGTCGTTTCAATAATAAAACGATTTAGGTCTTTGTTTATAATACTGCCACGAATACTACCAATCATGCCCTTATTTTAGCATAATTTTAGGCAAAGTCTTTAAGGGCTCGAATATGTACTACGGCTTGCAAAAAACTGATTTTATAGTATATTGGTTGGTATATGCCAGTAACAAAAACAGCCAAAAGAGCCCTACGAACATCTATGCTAAACAAAGCTATAAATGATCGTACAAAAAAGGTTCTAAAAGAAGAGACCAAAAAAGTTGTAAAACTTGTTAAAACTGATATCAAAGAAGCCAAGAAAGAACTTTCAAAAGCTTACAGCGTTATCGACAAGGCGGCTAAAAACGGAGTTATTAAAAAGAACACCGCTTCTCGCCGAAAAGCTCAACTTTCACGAATGACAAAATAACAAAAATGCGCAAGTACAAAACTTGCGCTTTTTTGTTATAATGTATTCATGGAACCCTATTTAGAAGAATACTACGGCCTAGAATGCCCAATATGCGAAGTCATGCGCGAAAGGCTTGATAAGGTTGAGCACGATTTGGGTATACCAGTAAAACGCTTCGAGGTGTGGCATAACAAAGACAACATGGATCGTGTTGAGGCGCTCGAGCATAATGGTCATGTAAAAGTTTTGGGTATACCATTTTTTTACAATACACAAACGGGTGGGTATTTATGTGGCGAAGTTAGCTATGCCAAACTAAAAGCCTGGGCGCTTGGAAAAACAGAGTGAGTTTATAAATAAAATTACGAATTTAAATTAATTAAAAATTATAAAAGTATGAATACTGAAAATAAAAACAATACAAATAGTGATCAAAAAAAGCAAAATATTTTTATTAGCCTAGTTATCGTTGTTTTGTTTGTGGTTGGTTTAGTGGCGTACACAACTTACTACAAAGGCAATGTTTTACAAGAACCTGAGAGTCAAGAAGTCGAAGATTTGTCTAGTAATTTGATAAAAAACTGTGGTATGACAATCGATGGTCCGCTTGAAAACGGTTTGGTTGGGCAAGCTTTTACAATAGATACGACTCTTGATAACAGTGAACGCGAAATGTTGGGTTGCTCGTGGACCGCATTTGAGGCTCAGGCTGGTGTTGTTTATGTAAAAGACGGCCATGGTACAGACTTAGCCAAACCGACTCCTCTTGTAACAAAACAAGAATGGATGACCGATGCACCTGTGAACTATTTTGCTGACATAAGTATTTTAAACAATTACACTGGCCCAGCCTTGGTTATAATAAACGAAGAGGATCCAAGTGGCGAGAAAGTTTCTAAAACAATCTCGTTCCCTGTAACTATTCAATAAATAATTAATTTACACAATAACAAAACCACTCAAACTTGAGTGGTTTTGTTATTGTGTGCTCTCGGTAGGAATCGAACCTACATCGCAACTTCCGCAAAGTTGTGTCCTATCCATTGAACGACGAGAGCATTATTAAAATATTTTAAAACCTGACTTTTTCAGCAATAGCTTTTACGACACTTTCTTTAAGTTCTTTTTCGACGGTATGCGCCAATAAAAAACTTTTTAGTGTTTCAGGGTTTACGTTTGAACGATCTATAGGTAGCGATATTTTTGGGGCAATTGGGCGAGTTGTTTCAAAAATCACCTTTTTGTTATACGCATCCTCGGGGTTATCAATTATTGCAAACCCGGTTACATCTTTCCATAAAAACTTGTTTTCGTCAATCATTAGCCCGTCGCTGTTAACAAGTACTGAGTGTTCAGGGTGTTGTACCTTGCCAAAAACAATTAATACAAAGCCTGATAATAGTATCAAAATACCAAACGAAACTGAACCTCTCCAAATAGCCAAAATTGCACCAACTAGGGCAATCAGGCCAATAGCCCAAAACCAGTCATTGGTTTTTTCAAAGTTTTGAAATTCTCGAGCCTTCCATGCAAACATTTCAATCATGTTTAAATTATACTACATATAAAAAATAAACAAATATAAAAACCTCGTAATTACGAGGTTTTTATATTTTGCGGAAGTGGTGAGATTCGAACTCACGGACCGCGTAAACGATCGCTTGTTTTCAAGACAAGTGCCTTAAACCACTCAGCCACACTTCCTATTAATTTAATGGCTTAACTTTCATTAAATTTAGTAAAATTTAACATATTTCGGTTCAATGTGCAAATTATGCTACAATCGCAATATGCGATATTTAGGTATTGATTATGGTACTAAAAGGGTGGGTTTGGCGCTGTCTGATGAGGGCGGGGTTATGGCTTTTCCATACAAGGTGCTAAAAAACGAAAAAACTCTTGTTGATGACATTCATAATATTTGTGGTACTGAAAATGTTAATGCGATTGTTGTTGGTGAATCACTAGACTTGTCAGGTCAGCCTAATTCATTGATGGTCAAAATAGCTGATTTAGTTAAAGGTCTTGAAAAAACATTAGGCTTGCCTGTATATTTACAAAAAGAATTTATGACAACCGTTGAAGCCAGGGGTAGGGCTGGTAAAGAGGTAAATGATGCAAGAAAAATTACAAAAGGCGATCAGGCGGCGGCCGACGCGTCGGCCGCCGCACTAATACTGCAACGCTATCTTGATAAAATTAATCAAAAATAATATTTAAATAAAAATAACTAAAATATGAACGAAGAAGAAACCAAAAAAGAAGACCAGGTGGGCGATGAAGTTATCGAAACTGTAAAATATGCCACAATTGATGACCTGTCTAAAATCAAAGTCGCCATTGGTACAATATTGTCGGCCGATGAAATCGAAGGCTCAGATAAATTACTAAAGCTAAGTGTTGATTTTGGCGAGGGTTCACCCCGTCAAATTCTATCGGGTATTAAAAAATATTTTACTGACCCTCAGGTTTTGGTAAACACACAAACAACTTTTGTTGTTAATCTTGCGCCACGCAAAATGATGGGTATGGATTCAAACGGTATGCTTTACGCTGGTGGGGCCAATGGCGAATTGGTTCTGCTTCGACCCGAGCACGCAGTTTTACCAGGTACACCTATGCACTAATCGTGAATTAGTCTGAATAATATTTTTTTCATTCATTTGTTTAGTTATATTTGCTATAATTTAAATAATGAATCTGTCAAAAATCTTTCCAATTCCAAAATACTTAACACTCTCGGCTGTAGGCTTAGATATTTCAGACAGGTCAATACGTATTTTGGGGTTCAAAGACACTCGATCAGGGCTTGAGGTTACAGTGTATGGTCAAGAGTATTTAGACGAAGGTGTACTGCTTCAAGGTAAAATCATTAATCCAGATGTTTTAAAAAAACAATTGATTAAAATGAAAAGCCAGTACAACTTTAAACACGTTTGTGTTTCGCTGTCTGAAGAACAGGTTTATTTGTTCAACCTTGAAATACCTAAAATGGAAGTATCTGAAATTCGAACATC
>JACCDN010462492.1_pt1 | contig 24232 bp, 22 predicted proteins | sample 7441691 | NCBI WGS metagenome assembly JACCDN01 (sample SAMN15323439, study PRJNA562643) | freshwater metagenome | isolation source: river surface water | place: USA:Blue River Watershed | collected 2017-08-16 | reverse complement strand
GTCAAAGATACCTCCTTAAAGCCTCTATTCTGGCTTTCAGGTCATTGAACCTGTCTCTAGTCATGTGATTTTCTACTTAATAAAGTGCAAATATACCCGATTTTGTGCTAAATTGCGGCCTCATTCACATAAATCAAGCAATAAAATGGCGCAACAATACGATTTGATCGTGGTAGGCTCAGGCCCAGGAGGTTATGTAGCAGCTATCCGAGCTTCTCAATTAGGTTTAAAATGTGCAATTGTAGAGAAAGAATCCTTAGGTGGTATTTGCCTTAACTGGGGATGTATTCCTACCAAAGCCCTTTTGAAATCTGCCCAAGTTTTCGAATATATTAAACATGCAGCCGATTATGGTATCTCCGTAAAAGGCGCTGAAGCTGATTTCTCTAAGGTTATCTCCCGTTCTCGAGGCGTGGCTGATAGCATGAGCAAAGGCGTTCAGTTTTTGATGAAGAAAAATAAGATCGACGTGATTATGGGTTTTGGGAAAATCCAACCTGGTAAGAAAGTCGAAGTAACTGATGCAGACGGTAAGAAAACCGTTTACGAAGGTAAAAATATCATGATCGCTACGGGTGCACGTGCTCGTGCATTGCCTAATGTGCCTATCGACGGCGAAAAGGTCATCGAATACCGCAAGGCAATGAGCTTAGAAAAACGTCCAGATTCGATGGTCGTGATCGGTTCAGGTGCGATCGGTGTTGAATTTGCGTACGTTTACGCGGCGATGGGAACGAAAGTGACGATCGTAGAATTCATGCCAAACATCGTACCCGTAGAGGATGAAGATGTTTCGAAAGAATTAGCGAAGCAATACAAGAAAATGGGTATCGACATCTTGACGTCTTCAAGCGTGGAGTCAGTGGATACGAAAGGAAAAGGTTGCAAAGTGAGCATCAAAACTCCAACAGGAAATACTGAAATCCAATGCGATATCGTTCTTTCAGCGGCAGGCGTGATCTGTAACCTAGAAAATATCGGCTTAGAAGAAGTAGGTATCATCGTAGACAAAGGTCGTATTCCTGTGAATGCTTGGTACGAAACAAATATTCCTGGTTATTTCGCGATTGGCGATGTGACTCCGGGGCCGGCTTTGGCACACGTTGCCTCAGCGGAAGCGATTATTTGTGCAGAGAAAATGGCAGGTCATAAAACGGAAGCTTTGGACTATACAAACATCCCAGGCTGTACGTATTGCAACCCAGAAATTTCATCCGTAGGTATGACGGAGAAGAAGGCCAAAGAAGCAGGTTACGATATCAAAGTAGGTAAATTCCCATTCGTAGCGTCAGGCAAAGCTACGGCTGCTGGTGCTCGTGATGGTTTCGTGAAAGTGATTTATGATGCTAAATATGGTGAATTATTAGGCGCTCACATGATCGGTTACAACGTAACGGAATTGATCGCTGAAGCGGTAGTGGTTCGTAAATTAGAAAGCACGGCTTACGAGATTATGAAAACGGTTCACCCTCACCCGACGATGTCAGAAGCTTTCAAAGGCGCGACAGAAGCGGCTTACGGAGAAGCGGTAGATTTGTAAGGCTTTATTGTCTAAAAGTAAGGGGAGCTCGAAAGGCTCCCCTTTTTTATTTAGTTCAATTTCACTTGAACACTTTTATAAGCGATCCTACTCTTAGGATCATGTGCCTGAATGGCAATAGTTCCAGGTTGAATTCGTCTGCCTTCCGTTTTACCAGCTGGCTCTACAAAATCGACTACCGTTCTTCCGTTGATCTTAGTGGTTATGTGATTTCCTTCCACTTTCACATACAATTCAAACCACTCCTCATCATGCACTAATTTTTCCGCTGTATCCACAATGCCGTAAAGACTGGCTGTTCTGCGCCAATCCGTATGTGAATTATTGACTTGAATTTCATAGCCTTGAGATGGCCAGTTATTTTCTAAGAAGGCGGTACAAACATATAAGCCTGAGTTTGCTCCAGGATACGTTTTTACTAAGGCTTTTACTTCAAAGTTCGTGAAGGAATGATTTCCAACTGGTCCGTCATAGAAAAGGTGTCCGCGAGGGCCAGCGACAATTAGTTCACCATCTTTCACTTGAAAGGAGTTCGGATTTTCGCTGGTTTTCCAGCCCGTTAAATCGCGACCATTTAATAATTCGACCCATTGAGCATGGGCGGAGAAGTTTAAAAACAAAAGGAGAATGAAGAGATTTTTCATAATAGGTTTAATTATTTCAAGTAAATATTAACTTTTAAGTTTAAAAATGAAATAAAGTGGAGGATTAATCTACTTTAATTACTTCTTCACCATTCTCCCATCAAACACCAGCGCCTCCACAGAAATGACCTTGATTTTAACACTATCAGGATGGGCAGGATTAATAAGGAAATTAAATTCAGGAGGCACAATACTACTAGGTACTTTTAGAACTGCGGCTGATCTAAGCGCAACAAAATCGTCGCCAATAAACTGGGTTTCTAAAATAGGTGGTTTGGAGTCCCAGTTTGGAGGTAAATCATCCATATTCAGTTCTACAATTTTTACATCCTCCGGAATATCTATCTCTACGTAAAATCGATCTGTCGGAAGATCTTCTGAAAGGTCTATATGAACGGAAACTTCTAAGGTAGCGAGAGCTCGAGATGCGGAGGTATAAACTAATGAGGTATTTATGCTATTCCATCGATAACCTTCCATTTTAGATGCACCTCCACCTGATAATACGCTATCTAGATATTTCTCCCGCTCAATTCGATATACTTTCATTAGGCAAAATTTCCAAATTCAATTCGATTCAAACAATTTCGAACTTCTTGAATGCCCGTAATAGAGTCCAACAAACTTTCTGGTGTATTATTTCCTAGCGAATAATTGGGCTTTTTCATCCAACGCTGAAATTTATCTTCCTCCATATTAAAAACTTCAATTCCAAAATCAACTAATTCAATAAGAAGTAAAATAACTTCGCTATCTCTTCCGTTCAGCAACGACTTTTCTCTTCTTTTTTTATTGTAGGTGGTTTGAGGTAGGCCAAACATGTTCAAAACAGATTTTACTGGAACGTTAATTCGTTTACTAATAACTTCTATAGCCGAATAAGGAACTCCTTTTCGTATGATATCCACTCTTTCAAATGTAGTCTGCCAGGTATATTCAATCCCTTCCGACTCGAATCGCCATTTAGGCATGGATGACACAACAACTCGTGCGCGTCTTATACTCTTTTGCGTATCAAAAATAGTAGGTTCATTCATTTCCTTTTTCATGGGTATAGCATTTATGCTGTAAATGTACAACATAAATGCTACCAAAGTGCTTTAGGGAAAATTAAATTATGTAATAGCTGTGCCAATACAGAATTCCATCAATCCTTCAGCAAGCTAGCTTTGAATTAGCGGGAATAAAAATGCAGAGGAAAGGTTATCAGTTACTTGATATGTTTCAAACGGGAGTGACAGCTCCATTCCATTTCGCTGTCAGCCCGCAGGGCATCTAGCACAAAGCCTACCACTTATACTTAACGTTCGGGAGTGACAGCTCCACTTCGTTCCGCTGTCAGCCCGCAGGGCATCTTGCACAAAGCCTGCCACTTATACTTAAATTACGGGAGTGACAGCTCGACTCCGTTTCGCTGTCAGCCCGCAGGGCATCTAGCACAAAACCTTCAGCATTCGCTGCGCGAATCCTATTCTTTTTTCATATGGGGCCGATTAACTACGCGAGCGCATACTCGGCCCCACATGAAAAAAGCCTCCCAGCTCACGCTGGAAGGCTTTGTAGAGGGGAAGGGATTCGAACCCTCGGTAAGCTTGAGACCTACACACGCTTTCCAAGCGTGCTCCTTAAACCACTCGGACACCCCTCTAAATGGCACTCAGGTGAGCGCCCGTGGGGTTGCAAAAATAGCAAATTATTTCGACGAATCGAAAAAGGAATCAATATCCTTCTTGAATTGAACTAAAGAAGGTTTATGGATATAGTACATGTGACCTGATTCGTAGTACTTGATGTCTACGCGGGAGCGTTGCTCCGGGCGTAAGAACATGTGCTCGATGTCGTAAACTGCCGTGAAGTAGGGAGTCGCGAAATCGTAGTAGCCACAGCCGAGGTAGACTTTTAAGTTCGGGTTTTTGGCCATCGCATCACGAAGACTCTCTGCTACGTTCAAGTATTTATTTTGTACATTCTTGTAAGACCAAGGGTATACTTCGCCGAAGACGTTGTAGCCTTTCTCCTCCGTGAACTTCAATTCTCGCGATAAATAATCGTTGATGGTAGCCGTGAATGGGCCGTCGATATTTGCAAAGGATGGATCGAAATCAACATATTCGCCGGCGTCATCTAGGTTACGACCCGTGAAACGCGCGTCTAAACGACCTACTGAAAGGCCATCAGAACGGCGTAAGGCTTTGTAGAAACGGTTTTCCTCTACGCGAAGGTTGGCTTGAAGGCAAAGCTCTTTGGAAAGACCCGTGTAATAAGCCATTTTTTCAGCGATGGCTGATTTCTCAGCTTCAGACATCCAACCACCTTTGATTAAAGCTGTTGCGTAAGGTCCTATGGCCCATTGCTCCGATTCCTTTAGTACATCTGCAATAGGTCTAGCAAGCAATGCAGGAGCTAATTTCTTGTGGTACCAAGCGGCTGCAGTATACGATGGAATGTATAAAGCGCGAGGTAAATCATTTCCAACGTTGTAATCATTTGTCCCAAAATTCAAAACAGCAGAGATTAAAATCACCCCATTAATGTAGATGCGGTGCTCATCTTGCAAGAATTTCGATAATCCAGCAGCACGTGTGGTTCCGTAGCTTTCGCCAGCTAGGAATTTAGGAGAGGCCCAGCGATCGTAGCGACCTAGGAAGTTGCGTACGAAATCCCCTACTGATTTGATATCTTCTACGTAGCCATGGTATTTGCTAGCGGGTTCGCCTACGGCGCGGGAATAACCGGTGGAAACCGGGTCGATGAAGACTAAATCTGTCTTATCTAACCAAGAGAATTCGTTCGGTATGTAAGAGTAAGGGGCTGCAGTTGCCGTACCGTCGTCTTTTAAAACAACGCGTTTAGGGCCTACGCCACCCATGTGCAACCACAAAGAGGCAGATCCTGGACCACCGTTGAAGGTGAAAGTGACTGGGCGTTTAGCACCGTCTTCGTCGTCTTTAGAATAGTAGGTGAAGAAGATTTTGGCCAAAACCTTACCCGTATCTGCCTTCATATGCATATAACCGGTGGTCGCGGTGTAATTAATCACCTTACCGGCGATCGTGATGGAGTGTTTTGTCTTTACAACTTGTACGCCAGCCGGGTCTTTACCGATTTGTGCATTCAATGAAAGTGCTAAAACACAAAATAAGAGAGTAAATATTTTTTTCATAGTTCAAACATTTTGAAAACGAATATAAAAAATCTTTGGCAATAAAAGGTATTTTCGTAGATTTGCATCTAATCTATATATTATATAGACTTTATAAACTTATCAAGAATAAATTATGCAAAGCTTCCGTTCTGAGATAGAAAACCCAGTCGTAGAAAAAGACATTTTGGATTTAGCGAAAAAAATCGCTCAATTCAAGGCTGGCGAGATCCACGAGGAAAAATTCAGAAGTCTTCGTCTCGCGCGCGGTGTCTATGGACAACGCCAGCAGGGGGTACAAATGATCCGCATAAAATTGCCTTATGGCAAGATTCAATTCCACCAATGGAAGCGAATTTCGGACATTTCAGACGAATATTCGACCGGAAACTTGCATTTGACCACTCGTCAAGACATACAAATCCACTACGTATCATTGGACCGCACGCCAGAACTTTGGGCGAAATTAGAGCAAGACGATATCACCTTACGCGAAGCTTGTGGAAATACGGTGCGTAACATTACCGCCTCCCCCACTTCCGGAATTGACCCGAAGGAATTATTTGATGTAAGTCCGCATGCGGATGCGGCATTCCGCTACTTTTTACGTAACCCGATCTGTCAGGAGATGGGTCGTAAAATCAAGATTTCTTTTTCGAATACAGATGAAGATACGTCTTTGGCCTATTTACATGATATGGGTTTTATTCCCAAAATCGTAAATGGAAAACGTGGTTTCAAAGTAGTCGTGGGCGGTGGCTTAGGTGCACAACCCATGCTCGCTCATGTAGCCCACGAATTCCTGGCTGAAAACGAAGTAATCCCGTTCATTGAGTCAGTTTTGCGCGTTTTCGATCGCCACGGCGAACGCAATTCCCGCCACAAGGCTCGTATGAAATTCTTAATCCAGAAGATCGGATTCGATGCATTCATGGATTTAGTGAAGGCGGAGACAAAAGCTTTGAAAAATCATTCTTTTGAGATTCCATCGGCTACGGCCTGGGAAGTTACGCCTCCTACTTTGATTGCTGACGTGGCAGCACCATCTACCGAAGAATACGCCACTTGGTTAGTGACGAATACCTTCGAGCAAAAGCAAAAAGGATTCCACGCGGTCTATGTTCGTATCCTAAATGGCAATATTTCAAGTACAACATCTCGTTCATTAATCGAAGCATTAAAAGGCTATATCGGTGATGATATTCGCATCACGATTAACCAAGGTTTGATGTTGAAATATGTGCCATCTGCGAATTTGGCCTACGTCTACTCCGTATTAGAAGCACACGGATTAGCGGCACCGGGAGCCAATTCCATCGCAAACATCACGGCCTGCCCGGGAACGGACACCTGTAATTTAGCGATCTCCGATTCGACGAACATTACATCAAAACTAGAGGCCGTCATCAGTGAAGAATTCCCATCTTTGATCCATGATAGCGCGATGAAGATCAAAATTTCTGGTTGTATGAATGCTTGTGGACAACACAGTATGGCATCCATCGGCTTCCATGGTTCTTCTTTAAAGGCCGCGGACAAACGCGTTTTGCCAGCTTTACAAGTATTATTAGGAGGAGCAACATTAGGAAATGGCGAAGGAAAAATTGCAGATAAAGTGATTAAAGTTCCTTCCAAAAGAGGTCCGCAAGTATTGCGCACACTATTAAATAACTTCGAGGAGAACGCGCAGGCAGACGAGTATTTCCACAGCTACTACGATCGCCAAGGCGAAAAATATTTCTACGATCTATTAAAACCCATTGCTGATTTAAGCACACTGGTAAACGATGATTTCATCGATTGGGGAGCGACAGAAAACTTCGCTACCGAAATCGGTGTGGGAGAATGTGCAGGCGTTGTGATCGACTTAGTGGCTACCTTACTTTTTGAATCAGACGAAAAATACGAATGGACGGCAGCGGCATTAGAGGACAAACGCTATGCGGATGCCATTTACCATGCCTATAGCGTCTTTATTTCAGCAGCGAAAGCACTCCTATTAGATAAATCGATTTCGGTTCCTACTCAAACTTCCGTCATTAACAAGTTCGATGAGAACTTCGTAGCTACGGGCGAATTTACCATCGATGCTCCTAGCTTCGCTGAATTAGTATTACAGATTAATCAAAACGAGCCCTCAGCGGAGTTTGCTAGCCGCTACACCGCTCAAGCTTATGCCTTTTTACAATCCGCCAAAGTAGTCCGTTCTTAACCCTATGAAGCATTTAAGCCATTTCAGAAAATTAGAACCCCACCCGAAATTAACGGTAGTGGGTGCTGGTCCCGGTGATCCAGAATTGATTACGTTAAAGGCGATTAAAGCTATCGCGTCTGCGCAAGCGGTTTTATACGATGCCTTAGTGGACCCTAATTTATTATCACATTGTTCCCCTAGCTGCGAGCAGATTTATGTAGGTAAGCGAGCAGGCTCCAGCCATTCACAAGACGCGATTAATACCTTGATCGTGGAAAAAGCCTATGCCTTAGGACACGTGGTTCGATTAAAAGGCGGCGATCCGTTTGTATTCGGACGTGGCCAAGAGGAAATCGAATATGCGCGTGAGTTTGGTTTATTGACGGATTATGTACCCGGGATTTCGTCCTCTTATGCAGCAGCGGGAAGTGCAGAAATTCCGTTGACAATTCGTGGTGTGAACGAAAGCTTTTGGGTGATGACAGGGACGAAATCGGATGGATCCTTGACTTCAGACCTTACTTTAGGACTACAATCATCCGCCACCTTAGTTATCCTGATGGGGATGAATAAATTGAAAGAGATTTCGGATTTATGCCAAAGTCTAGGTAAAGGCGACATCTCCGCCGCGATCATCCAAAACGGCACGATGAAAAACCAGCGAATCGGCGTATCTTCCGCTGCTGAATTAGCCACCATGGCTTCTAAAGAAGGCTTAACTAATCCAGCAGTCATCGTTATCGGCGAGGTTGTTAGACAGGCTAAGCCAGAATTATGGAAACAAATCACGAAAATTAGCAAAGAAAATGAGCAATAGAATTAACATCTCCAGCGGTTCCACCTTCGAAGAAACCTTCGGTTACTGCCGTGCCGTAAAAAAAGGAAATCTGATAGAAATTTCAGGCACTGTAGCCTTAATAGACGGCGAAAAAGTGACCGCAGATGATTTATATGCTCAAACCTATAATATTATCGAACGCATTTCGGCCGTTTTAGAAGAAGCTGGTTCCTCCCTAAATGACGTAGTTCGTACACGAATTTTCACAACGGATATGTCTAAAAATGCAGACATCGCGCGCGCTCATTCGCATTTCTTTAGGGAGGTAAAACCGACGACTGGTATCTACGAAATCTCTGCTTTGATTGCTCCACAGTATAAAGTGGAAATTGAATTTACGGCTTGGGTGGGGTAGATTATCAGTAAACTGATAATGTGAGTTGATTATCAGTTTACTGATAGTGATTGGCTATCGATAACCGTAAAATTACATCGTTCAATAAAATCAAGAACGATGAAAAACCACTATAAAAAATCAGTATTCCTTATTTTAGGCCTTTTTTGCCTACTTTCTTGTACTAAAGAAAGCATTGTTGCACCAGCCACTCCTTCCGCTATTCAGGATTTAAAGGATTGGACACACGAAGTAGACCCGCTAGGTCGCGCCTCCCTTATCTCCTGGGATTTAGCCGTCCCGATTAAACTTTTCGACAGCGTTTCCGCTTATTCTGCCCCTGTCAAAAATACCTCCATCCAAGTCGGCTCCCCTGATTATATGGAATTCATCACTTTCGAGCTTGCTGGCAAACGCCACGGATGGTACAAATCTTATCGACGCCTAAATGAAACCGATATGGAAATCACCATCCAATCCATCGAAGGCAAAACATTAAGATCAGGCTTTCTGCACAAATCCAAAAACCGTATGCTGAAAGGCAAAGCTGTTTCTGAGAGAGAGATGAATTTATCTCCTTTGGAAATCGATATGATACATTTTTTAATGGGAATTATGCTGGGGGAAGTCACGGTAACAGCACCCCAATTAAATCAGGAAAGTAGTTGGCTTTACTTATTCGCTGCTATGTTTGATTATTACGGAAACAAGGAAGACGGAGAATATAGCTTTGGAGGTGGAGGTGGTAATCAAGGTAGTTCCGATTTTAATGACTACAATTACTCAGAAATTGAATCAAAATTGAAAACTCCTTGCTTTAACGAGGTATTGGCAGAACTCAAGAACAATAATGTTTACGGTAAAATTTCCGAAATAATTCAAAAAATTGACAATACGAAAAGGGGATATAAATACTCCGTAATCATTAATGAAAATACGGAAGATGGAGATAGCAAACTTAAAGGGCTCAATGCATATACAATTGGAAATGTCATAACTTTAAATACTTCAGCATTGAAAAATGCCTCCAAAGAATACATTGCTCGCCTACTTATTCATGAAGTTTTACATGTCTACATCAATAATAAGTTTTCAAGCACGGATCACCAAGAAATGTTAAACGAATATGTAGGTGAAATAGCATCCTTTTTACATACACTTTACAAGACAAATGAGAAAGATGCAAAAATTTTAGCTTTATTAGGTCTTCAAAAGGAAAAAGCCTGTTATGATAATTTATTAATAGATTTAGGAGTTAATGAATGGGATGTTTACAATATTGATCAGAAATATAAAAACCAAAATTATGGCAAACACTGCAATTAAAATACTGATTATATTTATAATCACCACTTTTAGCTTCAAGACTGTAGCGCAAGGAAATCCCAAATACGAATTTTTATTCAATGGATGCGGTCAGGGTGAATTTTACGAATATTTTTCACACAATTTGAAAGTATGGGGCGATAAACCTACATTTAATTTATTCATTTTTAAATTATCTGGATACGGAAAAATTACAGAAATGAGGCATCTAGGAGGAATGCAAAAAACAGATGCTGAACATGTAATGAAATTTATAAATCAGTCTGAAAACTGCTGGAATTTACCTTCAGACCCGAAACTTTTTAAATGGATAATCATTCCTTTTGTATCAGGAAAAGGTCAAAAAAATTCAGGTCCCAGTTTTGAAAATTCAACTTTAAAAGCATTTGCTGAGTTAAATAATTTAACTTCATATGGAATCTACTCTGGAGATTTCTATATCACCAGACTCATATTTTATATGGATCCCCGAATAAAACTGGATTGATGGGATTTTTAAATGAAGCTAAACGCTGTGGAAACTAAATCTTCACAGCCTCCCTCTTCAGCAACTCCACATCAATTGGAACTACCCCTAAGGATTCACAAACTAATCCTCCGCCTAAATTAGCGAGTTCAGCAATTTGCTTTGCCGTTCCACCAGCCGCTAGTGCGCAGGCTGCGATGGAAATAACCGTATCACCAGCTCCAGAAACATCAGCGATTTGGCGAATGTGGGCTGGAATTTGAATTTGGTCTTCATTGAAGTCCATGTAGACGCCGCGTTCGGACATGGTTACAAACAGTCCATTGAATGATTGTGAGGCCTTGAAATCGGCTACGGTTTTAGTAATATTATTAGGACTCGTTGCCGACGCATCTAAACCTAAACCTTCCTTTAATTCGAGTAAATTGGGTTTGAACAAGGTAGCTCCTGTGTAGGCAAAGAAATTCTTTTTCTTGGGATCGACCACTGTAGGAATTTTGTGAGCAGATGCTAAGGCGATTATTTCTTGAATCAATCCGGCACCTAAAACACCTTTGTCATAATCTTCAAAAAGAATCACATCCACTTCTGGCAACCACGCTTTTACTTGCGCTAATAAAGCTGAAGACGAGGCAGATGAAATGGGCGCTTCTGTTTCTGAATCAACGCGAATCAATTGTTGAGATCCAGCAATCACGCGTTCCTTAACTGTCGTAGGACGGTCTTTTTCAATAATAATTCCAGCTGTAGCTAAACCCGCTTCTTGTAAAATTCCTTGTAAAATTATACCTGTAGAGTCATCTCCGATAACCGAGCAAACATAAGGTTTTGCACCTAAGCTGGCGATATTCAACACCACGTTTCCGGCACCCCCTAAACGAGATTCGCGTTTAACTACATTCACAACAGGAACAGGTGCCTCAGGTGAAATGCGATTCACCTTTCCCCAGGTGTAGGCATCCACCATTAAATCGCCTACCACAAGTACGCGTAGGTCTGAAAATTTCTCAATCAGGCTTGATAATTGACTCATTTGTATCCTCCTAGTTTATCCTCCTATGGTCGTCATCGATTCTGTGATGACTCCTATCCTTTTATTTTCTGCTTCAAAACCGTCTATTGGACGCGCTTTAAATAAGCTCACTAATTGTGTTTTGATCTCCTCATCGCTCACTCCACTGCGAAGATACGCCTTCAAATCAAAAACGCCATCATCGTAGAGACAAGTCTTGACTTGGCCTTTGGCCGTTAATCGAATCCGATTACAGGTGCCGCAGAAGGTTCGACTGAAGGCTGCAATCACTCCGACATTTCCTTTGAAACCAGGAATATCGTAGGCGTGTGCGGTCTCTCCGTATAAAAAAGGTCTTGCTTGCAAACCAGGAAAAGCCGACTTAATGCGATCTAAAATCCGAATATGGTCCCAAAACAAAGTCTCCTCTACTAGTCCCGACCCGTTAAACGGCATCTCTTCAATGAAACGAACCGACACCGGATGCTCGCGAGCGAACTCGGTCAACGCGATGATATCCTCCTCATTTTTACCGTACATCACCACGGCGTTAATTTTGACTTGAAAACCGGCTTGAATTAAACGAAGAAGATTGTCGTATACTTTTTGGAAATCATCTCTTCGCGTAATTTGCTTAAAACGATCCCGATCGAGCGAATCTAAACTTAAATTGATGTGACGAACGCCTAGCTTCTGTAAGGATTCTATGTAATCTCCCAAGAACACGCCATTCGTAGTCAAACAAATTTCCAAGTCCTTTAAACCGGCTAAATCCGTCAAGAAATCAAGCAATCCATTGCGTACAAAAGGCTCTCCACCGGTGATGCGCACCTTCTTGATACCCATCTCGTGCATGATCCGTGTCAAGCGAAACATCTCCTCCCAGCTCAACAACTCTCGTTCTGGCATATAGTTAATCCCCTCCGCCGGCATGCAATAGGTGCAGCGCAGATTGCAACGATCGGTCACCGCGAGTCGTAAATAACTCAATTCGCGGCCGTGATTATCAAAAAGCTGAGGATTATCCAATATATTTGCTCAATTATTCAAAGGTACAAAAAACGATGTCAACCTACCACATTCTTCTCTTTGGGATTTGTCGCGATTTATTAAAATCATCTACAATTTCGATTGAAAAAGAGGGAAATGTGACTGTAGAGGAGCTTTTGCAAACGTTGCGTTCGATGCACCCGGCTTTGGAAAAATTACCCTCCTTACGTCTCGCCGCTGAACATCGCTTTCCAGAACCGGAATTTATCCTGTCAGAAAGCATGGAAATCGCCTTAATTCCACCCGTGAGTGGCGGATAATCCGTATATTTGCGATTAAATCTTTGCAACTATATGGGATTAAATCTCCTGTTTCTTGGAGTGCTCTTGTTACCTTGGGTTTCTGCCCTTTTGGTGGCTTGTTTCCCTAAATCTCTTGTTTCGATTTCCCTTTCTGCCCTGTTTAGTACTGCTGCACTCTATTTTCTTTCGAGCGTCGGAGCTGATTTCAAAATAGCTTATACCTGGTTTCAGTTAGGAGGGCAGGAAATCAATGCTAGTTTTTGGGCGAATACTTCTGCGCAATTAGTGCTTGGCTTGGTGGCTATAGTTTCGTTTTGTGTCCAGCTGTTTTCGAAATCCTATTTGAAAGAAGACCCGTCTATCGGACGCTATTATATCTATTTGCACTTGTTCGTGGGTGCAATGACGCTATTACTTTTAACGGATTCTATCTTCCTATTTTACGGGGCTTGGGAATTAGTGGGGGCGTGTTCGTATTTGTTGATTAGTTTTTGGCATCAAAAACCAGAGGCCACGCAAGCAGCGAAAAAAGCTTTTTTGATTAATCGTTTAGGAGATATTGCCCTATTATTCGGCCTTATCAGTTTAGGTTTACACTTTAATACGTGGCAATTTTCTACGATGCACGGCATCGTACCTAACCTCATCGGAATGGCAATTATTGCCGGAGGAATCGCTAAATCAGCTCAGTTTCCTCTGATGTCTTGGCTACCCGATGCGATGGAAGGACCTACACCAGCCTCAGCTTTAATTCACGCAGCAACCATGGTGGCAGCGGGAGTTTTCGTGGGTGTCCGCGTTTTTGACATCACGAGTCCAGAAACCCACCTATTTATGGGTATTATTGGTGCGATATCGTTCTTATCAGGTGCTGTATTTGCCATTTTCCAAAATGATATCAAGAAGACCCTCGCCTATTCCACCATCTCCCAGCTGGGATTAATGTGGATGGGAATGGGTTCAGACGCATCCTTATTCCACTTATTTACGCATGGCATTTTCAAAGCTGGCTTGTTTTTAGCCGCTGGCGCCGTGATCCATACGGTACATTCCCAAAGCCTAGATGACATGAGAGGACTGCGAAAGAAAGCACCGGTAGCAGCCTTTGCTTACCTTATTTTCGGTGCCGGATTAATGGGATTACCCTTAACAGGCGGTTTTTTCAGTAAGGAAAACTTAGCCGGTTTTTTGTATACTTCCGGTCGCGTCGAATTACTGGTTGTTTTAGCGATAGGCATGGTGTTGACCAGTTTTTATATCAGTCGCCAGTTTTATCTCATCTTTTTGGGACCTCTAAAAGAGGGTACGCCGGAGAAAAACCCTGCCCAAAACATCCCCATCAGACTGTTAATCATCGCGAGTTTATCCATATGGCTTTCTCGCCATCCACTAGAAATGACCGAGAATGCCTTCATAACGATTTACCACATCCCTTCTTTTTGGCTGTATATCACGGCTTCAACTTGGGTTATAGGAATTGCCGGGGCTTATTTATCCAGAAACTGGATACCTGCTGGAAATTATCAATTCCTGCCTCGTTTTTGGCCTAATTTATTTAGCTTCATTTGCTGGAAAAGTAGGTCTGCGTTAGTTTTCGAAACACAATTTATTGATCGTTTCGTAAACGGAATCGCGGCACTACAAGTGATTATCGCCCACCTATTAGCTTGGGTAGACCGTCATCTGGTGGATGGTATTTTAGTGGGAGGAAGTGCCAGCCTTAGTGCAGGGACAGGAAAACTTTTAAGTCGCTGGCAGTCAGCTAAAGTCCAAAGTTACTGGGCTATGATTATTGTGACATTTGCCTTATTTTTACTTTACGCGCTATTTATTAAATGACGAATTTACCCCTATTATCGCTCTTGATTGGATTGCCCTTGCTTGGTGCTTTGGTGCTTGGATTAGGCCAATTAAAAGAACAGGCAAGAAGCATAGCTATCGGTCTTTCGACGCTTCAATTAGCGCTTTTGGGCTATATCTACACCGCCTTCGATAAAACATCCGGCTTATTTCAATTCAACGAATCGCACAATTGGTTCTCCATTTCACTGGGCTCGATGGGACAATTTATGTCGAAATACACGCTCGGAATCGATGGATTGAGTATTTCTCTGATTCTTTTAACGGGTTTGATTACCTGGGTGGCACTTTGGAACTCAACAGAAATCAAAGAAAAAATAGGTGGCTATTATGCCTTAGTCTTACTATTGAACGCCTCGATTATGGGTTGTTTTATGGCCAAAGACCTATTTCTCTTCTACGTCTTCTTCGAATTTATGTTACTCCCCATGTATTTCTTGATTGGAATTTGGGGAGGACCACGTAGAAACTATGCTTCTTTGAAATTTTTCCTTTACACGCTGATAGGATCCCTTTTTATCCTGATTGTCATGTTAGGAATGGGCGTTGCCTACGTAGATCCCTACGAAACGGCTTTGTTAAATAACTTAATTCGACCGGAACAAGACTTCAATCTGGAGGCATTGAAAACAGTGCAGCAAATGATTCAGTCACAGGAGTTAGCGACGTCATCCTTAGTGCACAGCTTCGATATGCAAGCTTTGGCGGATTTTAAAAATTGCCAAATCACTAGCATTCTTCACATCGGTTCTGGCTGGCAATTAGCGGGAATGAGCGCTCGAGAGTGGGGGTTTTGGCTATTATTCATTGGATTCGCGATAAAATTACCGTTGGTCCCTTTGCACACCTGGTTACCCGATGCACACGTGGAAGCACCTACTCCTATCTCCGTTTTATTAGCTGGAGTATTATTAAAAATAGGTGCTTATGGTTGGCTGCGAATTACCATTCCTTTTTTCCAAATAGAAGCCCTAATGGCTGCTAACATTTTAGCCTGCTTAGGAGCCTTATCCATTGTTTATGGCGCTTATAATGCCTTAGCGATGACAGATTTGAAGAAATTAGTGGCCTATTCCTCCGTTTCCCACATGGGTTTTGTGTTACTCGGAATCGCGGCCTTTACGGCAGAAGGTTGGCAAGGTGCCATCTTCCAAACGATCTCACACGGAGTTTTATCTGCCTTACTTTTTTTAATAGTAGGCGTGTTGTATTCTCGCACCGGCAACCGAGAAATCGACTCCTATTCTGGCTTAGTGACTTTAATGCCACGCTTCACGGTCATCTCCGGAATCGCGATTTTTGCCTCTTTAGGCCTTCCCGGATTCTCCGGATTTATCGGAGAATTCTTCAGCTTGATGGGCGCATTCACCAGTCCGTTTGTTTATCCAGCGATTGCGGTGTTCGGGGCTTTGGGACTATTATTAGGCGCTGGTTATTTATTATGGACGTTCCAAAAAATATACCTTGGAAAACACTACCAGAAAAATGCAGACTGGTCGTTACCTGATTTGAATAAATTAGAATTACTTAGCCTTTTTGGTCTAGGAATTATCAGTATATTGCTAGGCGTTTACCCGGGCTTATTATTCGAGCTCAGTGAAAAATTCGTCACCGGATTACTAAAATAAACCTATTAAAATTTAAACCTATGGAAAACAAATTCAGCCGGAGAGACATCCTAAAAAGTTCTGCCGGATTCGCTGGCCTTGGTATGATGGGCCACCGTTTTCAAGAAGCAGACGTTCAAGCGGGCCTCGACCTGAAAGGAAAAGTACATCACTCAGCTTGTCGCTGGTGCTACCAAGATATTCCTTTCGAAGAATTAGTGATTAATGCTAAAAAAATTGGCTTACAGTCCATCGAATTAACAGGTCCTGCAGAATGGGATATACTGAAAAAACACGATATGACCGCGGCCATTGGTTGGGGAAAATACCCAGACGGCATGAACATCCCGAATTTCTTTAACCGGACAAAAAATCACGATGCTTTAGTCGGATTCTACGAAGATATCATCCCAAAAGCGGCCAAAGCCGGAGTTAAAAATATTATCACCTTCTCTGGAAACCGAGACGGAATGAGCGATGAAGACGGTCTAATCAATTGCAAAAAGGGCTTACAGCGCATCATGAAAACCGCTGAACGGTACGATGTGACTATCTCGATGGAGTTATTGAACTCTAAAGTCAACCACAAAGACTACCAAGCCGACACGACCGAATGGGGAGCGGCCCTATGTGAAATGGTAGGTTCCGATAAATTCAAATTACTATACGATATCTACCACATGCAAATCATGGAAGGGGACGTAATCGCAACCATTAAAAAATACTACCAATACATCTCTCACTACCATACAGGTGGTGTTCCGGGTCGTAACGAAATCGATGAGACGCAAGAATTAAACTATGCGGCAATCATTCGGGCCATCTACGATACGGGCTATAAAGGCTTCATCGGACAGGAATTTATTCCTGCCCGCAAAGACAAAATGGCGTCCTTAGAACAAGCGGTGAAAATCTGCGATATCTAAGAATACCAAAAGCTTGATTAAAACGCAAACTGCTCCGAATGAGTGGTTTGCGTTTTTTATTTATCAGCCTGTTGATAATCGATTTTTTTGCCTAGTTCCCTGGCGTTTTTCACTCCAATTTTAGGGAATGAAAACGCTCTTTTTTCTCCTTTTATCTTTTCTGTCTATCGCACAATGTGCGAGCATCAACAAGCAACCCCTCCCTCAAATCACCTGTGAAGGAGACTCCATACGGCTATTGGTTAACAGTTCAGCTGGCACCTTTCAATGGGAAAAGCGCAGACCCACAGACACAAAGTTCACCAGCATCACAAACGCCCGCGCGACACGCTACGCTTTTCTTTCCGGTGGAGCCACCCATCCTTCAGGATCTTTTTACCGCTTAAAAATCACAACCAGTAAATGTATTATTTACTCAGATTCCGTACTGATCACGCTAAGGAAAGCGCCGGTCATTTCGAGCTTAACCGTTTGTGAAAAGGCACTTATACCCCTTTCCTCTACCTATTCCTGGACACTCAATCGCCTTCCCGTCGATTCCCTTATAGCAGTTCCCTCCCTCCATGGCGCTAAACTAAAGGCATTCGCTCGACACGTCACTTTTCCAACCGGCACCTGTACACTTGCTTCCAATGAAGTTAGCTTAAGTGTTACATCGTTACCTTCTGCTCCTACACACGTAGTGAAAGTTGTCAAAGCCTGCGCAGGGATCCCTTTCTCATTAAATGCCACTGGCTGTTCTCCCTCGTTAACCTTTTGGTACAATACAGCTGGCATAAAAATGGGTGAAGGTAGTCGTTTGCCACTCGTGGCATCTGATAGTTCCATTTTTCGGGCATCCTGCGTCAAATCAGGCTGCGAGGGACCTATGTCCACCGGGGTAAAAACAGTCCTATTCGCTATTCCGTCTCCACCCATTAACACCTCAGCTACTTACTTTTGCTCAGGTATCAACTTCAATTTACAAGCCAGTGGAGGGCTCAATAACATCTGGTATGAAACACTGTTAACAAAATCGAGCCTAAGTACGGCAACAGCCTTAGTGATAAATGCGATTCACAATAGAAGCGCAAAAGATTCCATCTTAGTTCGATTCGCCTCCGTTAAAATCAATGACTGTGAGAGTGACCGCATACCCATAACCGTTCGGATTAAACCACATTTGAAACTCATACCCCTTTTACCTATTTCGCTAACGGGTGAAAGAACACTAACTATACCTGAAGCCCAAACCATAAATGGAACACCGCCCTATAAAATTTCATACAACTCAACAGCAAAAAGTCTTTTTGGTCCATTTACCACCAATGGATTCTTTTTCAGAACCGTTACCGATTCACTCGGCTGCAATACAAAAGATACAACTCTGGTAAACTATGTACGAAATGGACCTATCAGATATCATTTAACAGCACAATCTGAAACCAATTGTCTAAAAAACAACTACCAAATTCGAATTAATGGCTGTCAATTAAAAACCTCTGCCACCGCAGGAAGCAAACGTTTCGAATCCCCTTTAGCAGAGTTCATCCTGTCTGGCGGAAACTACACTTTCTTCTGCAACGATGGTGAAACGGACACTCTTCTTTTAAACCTACCTGTTTTAAAGCAACCTAGTTCACTTCTACATAAATCATTCACCGGTCATATTTGTGAAGCAGATAGTGTAACAATTAGCCTCACAATTGACTCAACTGTGCGCTTTGTTGGCTGGGAGAAAGACAGCCATCTTTTTTCCCAAGACAAGACAATGGCAGGCTTATTGCCAGCTGGAGAGTATCAACCTATTTTGGAAGAAAATGGCTGCTTTTATCGTTCAGATAAAACAATTCTGGAGAGAAGACCCAATCCTCCAACGCCTAAACTAGAAAAAATGGGCGCCTATTTTATCAAGTCACATTCCCTAGGAGTATCCGAATGGCTCATCGACAAAAGTCGATCGACAGATAGTGTGTCTATTCGAAAGATCACAGATGGACGCGAATTCTATGTTCGGGCAAAATGGATGTATAAGAGTCTTGCCTGTTATTCTCCCTTCTCAAATGTGTATTATGTGGAACAACCTGCTACTTACGAATTTACTACTTACCCCAATCCTTTATCGGGTATTCTAACTATAGAAATAGCGTATGACATTGAGAATGCCTTGCTTTATTTATTCGATTTAAAAGGGGAATTAGTTGCTTCAACTGAAATAAAAAATTCCAGCAGGATAATGAATTGGGATATTTCCCGAATCCCCGCTGGAACATATATTCTAAAGCTGTTATCCGATGGAGTTAGCCAAGAAAAAACTATTCGTAAATCCCCTTAGCTATCTTTTCAGAAACAGCCTTTGGTGCTAACCAAGCTAGAAAAGCGCCTAACTTGTTTACGAAACCGGTAATCACTTCTTGTTTTTTGGCAAACATCCCATCCACAGACATTTTCGCTACAACCTCAGGAGTCATCGAGATCTTCTCCGCTGCTTTACTCGCTTTTGCCGGCAAGTTTGCTCGATCGTTAAAATTCGTTGTAGTAGCGCCAGGGCTAACGGCTGTAACGGTAATTCCTTTAGCTTTCCATTCGTGAAACAATCCACGAGAGAAGTTCAAAACGAATACTTTCGAGGCAGCGTAAACACTCATCAACGGAATCGCCTGATAAGCAGTCGAACTAGCAATATTTAGTACATATGCCTGTCCTTTGCCAGAAAGCATCGGATAGAATCGGTAGCAAGATTCCACTAATGCATTCATGTTCACTTGCATCATTTTTTGAGTTTCCTCGTAGGAATAGCTCTCAAACTCTCCCACTAAGCCATATCCGGCATTGTTAACCAAAATACGAAGATCTATCTGCTTAGCTAACACCCACTCATACAGCGTATTTACAGCTGTTGGATCTGCTAAATCTGCTACTAAGTAATCAACCTCCAGCGAATACTTTTTCTGAATTTCTTCTTTTACCTGCTGAAGCTCATAAGAATTACGTGCAACTAATATTAGATTATACCCTCTCTGCGCTAATTGTAAGGCAATCTCTTTGCCAATTCCTTTACTTCCTCCTGTAATAATTGCGTATGACATAGTAGTATTGTAAATGAAAAAAGCCGCCCGATGAGCAGCTTTTTTCGATGATAATTTTTTATTTATTTTTTAGGAGCCGAGGCTGCTGGAGCTGCTGGATTCAAATAATCATTGATATCCTTGTCATCCGCCTTAATCTCCTGAGCCTTTACGAAATAATCTTTCACCTTAGCCTCATCTTTGGTTACGGTTAAATGATATCCGCCTAGGAATTTATAGGCCTCGAATAATTGATTCTTGTCCTCCTTAAAAGCCGTTGATTTTTCTTCTTTTAACTTGGCTGCTATTTCTAAGAATTTCTCATAATAAGGTACTCCTAACCACTTCGTACCTGTGTAATCAATTAAGTTGTTCGTACGAGCACGATTAAGGTAGAATGGAGGCCATTTATCATTTACAGAGATCGCCTTTGCAAACAACGTATCAGACTTCATTGCGATTAACGGACGATTTAAGGTATCTGCTTTCGGTGTAAATGCAGCCACAAAGTAATAATCCATCGCAGCTTTAAAATAATCACCTGAACCTACCGCTTGATTTTTCTTTTGTTTCCACTCAATACTTTTCAAAGCCGCCGCTGCTGCATCATTATAACGCTTTTGCTTATAGCGAATATCATGGATAATATTATATACGTTATTATTTGTGTCAAGAGGTGCAGCACGCTCTAAATAAGTTAAAGCAACCGAATCCTTACCCAAGCCTTGGTATCCTTTTCCGAAATATAAATCATCCATGTAGTAAGGCTTTACTCCTGAACGAACCATACCTTCTAGGTTATCTATACCTTGCTGGTAATTCTTCATTTCTACGTTTGAATAACCACGCATACGGAAAATGTCATTATCCTTAACACCCTTCTTATCTGCCTCATCCGTGTACTTCATCGCACCTTCATAATCTTGAGATAAGAATAATAATTTAGCTGTCTCTAAAGTTACCTCAGGAGTTGCTTCAGCCTTCTCTAAATACTTTCTGAAATAACGAGATGCGTTTTTGTATTGGCTACCTACGATTAAATACTCACCATAACGCTTGTGTGCTGGTGCGAAATTTGAATCTAAGTCAATGGCCTCTTTATATCGAGATTGAGTCTCCCGGTAGTTTTTACCACGTAAAAATACGGTACCGATTTTCACCTTCGCTTTCACGTTTCTAGGATCTTGCAATAACGCTTGCTCATAAGATGAAACCGCATTACCCCCATCATTTTTAATTAAGAAAGCGTCTCCGCGAACGATCATCTGCTCTGCGTTAGGACCTTTCTTAGTCTTTTCTAACATCAAGTCAATTAAACGAATTGCCTCAGCTGGGTCGTTATTATTCGCATTAAACTCAGCATCACGACCTAATTTATAGAACATGGAGTAGGCTTCTGCAATACGATGAATAACATCGCCATTTTTGTATTTTGTTTCCTGCAGGATACGGTCAAAATCTACTTTCGCTTCATTGACTTTGTTTTGGCCTACTTTAATGGAGGCAAGACCTACTTGATTCAAATAGTTTTTAGGGTCTGCTGCCAAGCCTTTCTTGAAAGCATCTTCAGCTGCTGCCCAATCTCTACGGGATAAATAGTAGTAACCTAAATAATAATAGTTTTCCCCGGTAGGAGAAGCTGCCACTAAATTTTCAAAAACTTGTTTTGCTCTGCTTGGTTGATCGCGATCGATTAAGTGTAATCCCTCTGCGATAGTTTGTCCCATTGCCATATTGGTGATCAATAAACTAATTGCCAATATCCACGATTTCATTTTCTTCATTTTGTTGTTTAATTAATAGCTTTCAATCTTTTTCCTAGGCCTGGAACACCGAAATGTCCAATTTTATACACTTAACTTTAAATTCGTTAGAACAACAAAAATAAAAACAATCTTCTATTTTCCCTACATTAAACAAAATAAAAATACACTATTGATTGATTTGATAGGTACGAATCGTGATAGGTCGGGTCAACGGAATTAATCCTGCCTTCAATACTATGAGCTGCCCTAGATCTCCTGATACATAATTCAGGAAACCTGTTCCCAGGCCTTGATGAGCCTCCTTCAATATATATTTGATTTCGCGACGTAGAGGGTATTTTTTCAAGGCTAAATTATAGCCGAACGGCTGCGTGTAGGGCATACCCTTACCTTCAGCCACTGACATCACATTCACTGAACGTATAAAACCCAGTGAAGTGGGATTATCTCCATCACTAATCCAATTAGATCCTACAATTCCAATCAATCGAGAATCATTTTTTACCTGATTAATCACTTCAGGATTAGAACCAGCTGCCACCACATGTAATTTCTCAGCACTTGAAATCTTTAATTTATCTATTAAAAATTTCAAATTACTTGAGTTCGCTTTGTCCACCACTAGCGTATACTTAGTCGAAGTCCCTATAATTAAATCTTTCAAATCAGCTAGGGTAATGAGCGTATCTGAATTGGATTTATTGGCTAATAACGCGATGCCGTCTGCTGCTACATTGAAACTGCGGTAAGTAATGGCCTTGCGAGTGAAAATTTCCTTTTCTTTGGCCGTCAAATCCCGTGTCACCACCACCCCACGAATCTTGTCATTCAGCATATCTGCGATAACTTCATTCTCCGGACTGAACTTATACTGGATTTTAGCGTATTTATATTGCTCCTCAAATGCCGTCTTCTCGGCCTTCATTAAAGGCTCAAAAGACTCATCCACGCCCAGGGTAATTTCTCCAACTGTGGCTGAATCTGTAGGTGTCTCTTTTTTATCCTTAGAGCATTGGAAAAAACTTAGCCCGATAAACAACGCTAAACTAATATTTCTGATATTCTTCATCATCTTCATCTGTTGAGTTAAAGTAGGCATAGGCTCTCCAAATTCGAAACAGTCCATAGGCCATAAAAAGTAAACCAAATAAAACGATGGTAGGTACACCAAAATTAGTACCTAAATCAAACTCCGAATAAAAAGCCACATACAAGCCTAGCAGAAAGTAGGCGAAGGCAACTATTAATCGAAATCCGACATTAATCCAAACAGCAATAGGTCTTTTCATATTCATTTAAAAAAACAGACCTGCTAAAAATACATTCAGCAGGTCTGTCTATGTTTAATCGATTCGATCTTATTCAGATAAGACGAACGTAATCGGTTGAGTAAAACGAGATCTAACCGCTCTTCCAGACTGCTTACCAGGATTCCATCTTGGCATAGACTTGATTACGCGAATAGCTTCCTCATCACATCCGAAACCAACACCTTTCAAAACTTGTACGTCTTGAACGGTACCATCCGTGTTAACAACGAAAGATACGAATACTCTACCACCTACGTTTGCACGCTGAGCAGCAGATGGGTATTTCAACGTTTTCTGTAAGAAACGTCCCCATGCACCCGGTCCTCCAGGGAATTCTGCTTGTTGCTCAACCGCCGTGAAGATTTCATCTTCAGCAGGCTTAGGTGGCTCAACAGGCTCAGCTCCCTTAGCATCTGGATCAACTGGTGGCTCATACGATTCCGTTTCCCCTTTCACAGTTTCAGATGCCGTATTACCTCTTACCTCTTCAGGTGGAGGCTCAGGCTTCGTTACTTCCTCATCATGCTTGATTTCAGGAGGTAAGAATTTCGTCGTTGTCACCTTAGGGATTTCCTTGGGTGGTGGCGGTGGCGGTGGTGGAGGCAACTCTACCTTTTTAGGTGGAGCAGGCTTATCCAATTTCATTACTTCGGCAGTCACCTCAGTCTTATCTTCCGCAGCGGCAGTTAACTGTTTCCAGAAAGCTGCTAACAAAAGAGCACCGACAAAGAGTGCAGAGCCTAGTAATACGGACCGCTTCATTACTTTAGGATACGTCTTTCTTAAAACGAAGGCACCGAATTCACGGTTCTTGTTTTTGAAGATAATATCGTCCAAAGTAGCATCTTGGCTTATTACTTGTGACATAATATTCGTTTAATTTAAAATTAATTTAATAAGCTTATTTTCCTGATCGTTTAATCAATGC
>JACCDN010318107.1_pt1 | contig 24237 bp, 24 predicted proteins | sample 7441691 | NCBI WGS metagenome assembly JACCDN01 (sample SAMN15323439, study PRJNA562643) | freshwater metagenome | isolation source: river surface water | place: USA:Blue River Watershed | collected 2017-08-16 | reverse complement strand
CAATACTGGCGAGCGCGCAATCCACTTTTTTGCTTTGGCAAAGTCCACTGCCTCCTTGAGAATCTCGTTCTCCAAAGTCTTGCGGCCAAAGGCACCTTCGAGTTGTTTGATGCGTTTAATGGCTTCTTGCAGTTCAGAGGCTGGCACCACAGTTTCATTGGCGCCAACAGCCACCAAAGAGCCTTCAAAGTAGGCCTTGGGCCATTGAAACAGTTGGGCCGCCGTCAAACCGTGTTCTCTGGCGACCAATGAAACAGAGCTGCCTGGTTCATTGGTTTGTTTGACGATGGCCAGTTTCTGTTCTGGCGTCCAGCGTCTTCGCCGCTGAACGCTGGTGAGCACCTCAACCCGATCTGATCTTGCTGAAGACATAGTCATATCGATAGCCGTATTCCTAGTTGTTAGTTTAAGGAATACCGATGGGACTGGGTTTCAGGGGGCTAACTCACGCGGTCGCCAATGTCGCCCTCTGCACAAAAATGTGGCTCGGGCTCCCCTGCAGGCTGGCCAGGGTTTCCAGGTTGCCCGCGTAGGTGAGCTTATCTGGGTTGACCACGGGCTCGTCAGAGCGAGCGATCCAGTCGAGCACAAAATTTTTGCGAATGAAGCCGGTGCCGCCTGTAACTAATATGCAAGACATCTGAACAACAGCTAGTTTTTATGCACTGCAGTGCCTAGCAGAAGTACTGCCCCTGGCGCTATAGAAACTCCATATCCCAATACGGCCCCTGCCTGCATCCATGACCCACGACCTAGAACTGCGCCCCCAGCCATACAAGCATTCACACCAAGGTGGCTATAGTCTTCAGCGTGTGCATGATGGTCCACCACAGCTCCACAATTAATAATTGCCCACATACCCAGTCGGGCTTCAGTGCCCACGATGGCACCAGCCATAATGGCCGACCCCGCCCCAACCTCCGCGCTGGGTGATACAAAGGCCCGGGGGTGGACCACCGTTGCCATGGCATATCCAGCTTCAGTCAACTGCTGCATTAGCTTTTCGCGAACTGCATTGTTGCCGATGGCCACGATGGCCTGATCGACAACAACGCATTAATCAGCCATGCTGGCGATAGGTCCGAGCACATGATCGCCGAGTACACGCTCACCCACTGGCGCAGCATCATCTAAAAAACCCATCACTTCAAACTGGCCTGACAAATCCGCCGCTTCGGCCACCGAACGACCATGTCCTCCTGCCCCCACCACCAACAATCGTGTCCTAGCCATCAATGTGACACCCCGTCGCGCTGCACCACCTTCAAAAAGGTCATCCATAAAATTTGAATATCAAACCAGAAGCTCCGTCGCACCAAATATTCGGCATCCAGCGCCACCTTTTGCGGAATGGGCAACTCATCGCGCCCATTCACTTGCGCCCAGCCTGTAAGGCCCGGCACCAACACATGAACCCCTTGTGCTGTGCGCAGCTCAATCAAGTCTTGTTGATTGAACAACGCAGGACGTGGCCCCACAAAGCTCATGTCACCCATCAAAATGCTCCACAGCTGTGGCAGCTCGTCTAGGCTGCTTTTGCGTAAAAAACCACCAATCGGCGTTAGGTGACTTTTGGGATTCGCCAACAAATGTGTGGCCACGGCGGGTGTACCCACCCGCATGCTGCGGAATTTGGGCATTTTGAAAGTCTTGTTGTGCCGCCCCACGCGCTCAGACCAATACAAGGCTGGGCCAGCAGAAGTTAATCGCACGGCCATTGCAACCAACGCAACGGGCAAGGCCAACACCAAAGCAGCAATTAAGGCCAACACCAAATCAAAAAAGCGATTCATCATTTAAACCCAAACGCAGCCTGCGCCAAGCCGTCATCCAACGTTAGAGGGGGTGTCCAACCCAATAGCTCGCAGGTTTTGGATATATCAACCTGCAGAGAGCCGCACAAGTGCTGAGCCATATCGGTCTTACCTAACAAGCCTGCAGCCACTTTCAGCAAACTTTCTGGAACAGGTATCAAACGAGCAGGATGCCCCATAGCCAGCCCCATGCGACGCAACAACTCACTGGTGGACACATCTTCACCGTCTGACACCATAAATGTTTGATTGGCGGCTGCTGGGTGAGTCATGCAAGTCAATATCAAATCAACCAAATTATCCAGCGACACCAGGCTACGCTGGTTGTGAATTGCGCCCAAAGGCAAAGGTACGCCGCGCTGCAACCAGCGCATCAATGAGCCAAAATTACCGGGAGGATTTGGCCCATATACCAGCGGGGGCCGAATGATCACGAGCTCCATACCCGTCTCAGCGGCCAACTCTTGCAATCTCAGTTCGGCCTCGTATTTTGATGTGGCATAAGGCGAATGAGGCGCTTCCCGATCTTGAGTGGAAAATGGCTTCTGAAAAGTTACCGCGCCATTCACACCGATAGAGCTTATAAAAACAAACCGCCGAACACCGGCAGCAGCAGCTTGACGGGCCAAGTTCACGGAGCCAAGCACATTAACCCTACGAAACTCAGTTAGTGGGTTGGCCGCCTTTTCTACCATTACATGAACACGGGCCGCACAATGCACAACTGAGGTGCATCCGGTCAGAGCATGCGTCCATGATATTTCGCCATCAATATCGGGGACAGTAACAGCCTGCACCCCATCGGCCACGTCGTTTCCTCTGCGAGTAGCCCCGTGCACTCGCATGCCTGCAGCCCACGCCTTGATACAGACGGCACGGCCAACAAAACCGTTGGCTCCTGTGACTAGCACAGCCTCTTGCAAGCTCCGCTGTCTTTGCGAATATCGACTGCTATTCATGGAGTTGGCGCAGGAAAGTTAGCTTTCTCAGAAACAGTTTTTGCCATAAGCAACAATTCGCGTACAAAGTGCTCAAGCCCAACGCTTTCTGCATAGAAACGTTCAAACACATTACGTGATCGGCCCACCGGCACAAGCTGAACTTGGCTGCAAATATTGTCTATAAGCTGCGCCAGCGCGACGGGATTTCCAGGCATACAAACCCAGCCGATCTGATGTTCGCCAACCGTGTAGGCGATTTCGGACTCGTTTTCCATGACCGCGAGTAGCGGCTTGTCAGCGGCCATTGAAAAATAGGCTTTGCTCGGCACGCCCAAACCGGCCATACCCTTCTCGAGGGTAATCAGTGCCACATCGCAAGCAGCCAGGCCTTGGTTCTTTTGCTTCTGTTCAAGCGGCCCAAGATAGGCAACATTTGAAAACGACTTAGAGGCAACGAAATCCATCACAGCATCAGCTTTAGCCCCAGACCCGATGAACAGAAAAGCAGCTTTCGGATGCTTGACAAGTCGTATGGCAGCAAGGATGTTATCGATACCTTGAAGTCGCCCTAGGTTGCCAAAAAACTGAAAAACCACTTTATCGTTTGTATTCCAGCCTAGTTTTCTGAGAATTTCTGAGTCAGAACGCGGCACTGGTACAACATCGCTTTCATCTACCCAATTTGGAACATAGCGTACCCGGTCTGGATTACCTACCTTCTGACCGATCAAGCGCTGCATATCTCGACCGATGACAAAAATCAAATCTGCGCTTCTATAAACAAACGAGAAATAGCTCTCAAGGATTCTGTACGCAAGCGTTTTTCGGGTGAAAATTCCTGAAGGCACTAAATTGTCTGGGTAGACATCATGAACTAAAAGCACCCAACGAAACCCGAGCAAGCGGCGAAACAATGGCATAAAGATCAACAAGATCACTGGGTTGGTCCCTGAGATCAGTAAATCTCCTCGGCGAACTTGCTGGAGTAGGAGCTTCAGAAAACCGAGCGCTAGGCGAAATTGCCCCCAAAGACGTGGAAGCAACCTGTTCTTATTGAAGGCTATCCATTTAAAGGCATGATATGAAACTCCAGCCGAGCTATGCCGTTGACATTCCGCCTCTTTGGGTCTGGGCGCAAACACATGCAAATGAGATTGTGCCGCAGCTAGGCGGTTTATGATTTTTGACCAAAAGTAACCTGTAGAGTTTTCTTCGGCGTAAACATATTCCGACAGAATAAATATTTTTTTAGCAGACATGCTCTCGCCCGCATTCACGAGTACTTCTTCCACACATTGCGGTTCACGTAATCGGTGTAGCTGTGCACAATGCGCACCACCTTGGCACTCACATTGGGCATGCTGTAGTCACCCACCAAGCGCCAATCGCGCTCAGAGCCCCGCGCTTGAGTTGCCACAATAGCCAAGCCCTGGCGCACCCGTTCAACTTCAAGGCCCACCATCATCACGGCAGCTTCTTCCATGCCCTCTGGCCGCTCATGCGCCTCGCGCAGATTCAGTGCTGGAAAGTTCAGAATAGACGACTCTTCATTGATCGTGCCACTGTCAGACAACACCGCCTTAGCATTCATCTGCAAATTCACATAGTCATGAAAACCCAATGGTTTCATCAACCTCACCAGTGGATGAAACTTCGCTCCCGTGGCGTCTACACGCTTTTGGGTCCGAGGATGGGTCGACACAATCACAGGCAAGCCATGGTCTTCGGCCAAGCTGTTGAGCACGGCCACCAACTTGGTAAACGACTGATTAGACTCGATGTTTTCTTCGCGGTGCGCACTGACCACAAAATACTGCTGCGCGGTCAGGCTCAGTCGCGCCAGCGCATCAGAGGCTTGAATTTGCGGCAAGTAATGGTGCAGCACTTCAAACATCGGGCTGCCGGTCTTGATCACCTGGTCAGGCGGCAAGCCCTCACGCAACAAATAATCACGGGCAATCGTGCTGTACGTCAGATTGATGTCTGAAGTGTGATCCACGATACGGCGGTTGGTCTCTTCAGGCACACGCTGGTCAAAGCAGCGGTTACCCGCCTCCATGTGAAAAATCGGCACTTTGCGCCGCTTGGCAGGAATGACCGACAAACAACTGTTGGTATCGCCCAGCACCAGCATGGCCTCGGGTTGCACTTGGGCCAACACACCGTCCACCGCGGTGATCAGGTTGCCAATGGTATTGGCCGCCCCGGTGCTGCCTTTGGCACTGTTCAAAAAGAAATCTGGCTTGCGCACCCCGAGGTCATCAAAAAACACCTGATTGAGTTCGTAGTCGTAGTTTTGGCCCGTGTGCACCAACACGTGGTCACAGTGTTCATTCAGTGCGGCCAGCACACGAGACAAGCGAATGATTTCTGGCCGTGTGCCCACGACCGACATGATTTTGAGTTTTTTCATCTCTTTTAAACTTTGCTGGTGATTGTGTCGGGGTTGGCACGATCAAAAATTTCATTGGCCCACAGCATGACCACCATCTCGTCAGCGCCAATGTTGGTAATGTCGTGGGTCCAACCGGGCACGGTTTCGACCACTTGCGGCTTGTTGCCATGGGTTTCGATGTGATGCACCTCGTTGGTCAACATGTGCCTGAACCCAAACCGCGCATGACCTTTGATCACCAAAAACTTTTCAGTCTTGGTGTGGTGATAATGCCCCCCCCGAGTGATGCCAGGGTGTGCCGTGAAAAAGCTGAACTGCCCGGCGTCTGGGGTCTTGAGCATCTCGACAAACACCCCTCGGGCGTCGCCGTGCACCGGCACGTCGTACACAAAGCGCTCTTTGGGCAAATAGCTCACATAAGTGGCATACAAAGCCCGCACCAAGCCTGTGCCAACGCGCTCTGACACCAGCGTGCTGCGACAGTTCTTGAACGCGTCAATCTGGTCTGACAAGTCACCCAAGGTGATACTGTATTCTGGGGCCACCGCCGGACGCACGCAAGCCGGCCAGCCTGCGGCCAATTGTGCCAGCATGGCATTCACCACATCATCCACATACACCAAGCGCACACGGGCACTGGCATCGTTGATCTGGACAGGCAAGTCATGCGCTTTGTTATGGCAAAACGTGGCCACCACCGAGTTGTAATTGGGCTTGCACCATTTGCCAAACACGCCCGGTAAACGATAAATGGCCACAGGATTGCCGTGCTCAGCTGCCAGAGCTTGAACCACCTGCTCAGCGACAAGCTTGCTTCGGCCATAGGGGTTGTCTTGTTCAGTCTGGGCAGATGAAGCCAACAGCACTGGAATCTTTTTGCCTAGCTCGCGCAAGCCCTGGCAAATGCGCTGCGTCAACCCTGTGTTCACATCAGCAAAAGCCTGTACATCGGCTGGGCGATTCACCCCAGCCAAATGCACAACCGCATCAACTTGGGCCAACACACCATGCAAATCAGCATCACTTTGGCCACGAACAAAAGTCAAGACTTCGTGTTCCGCCAATTCGCGCAAGCGCAGCACCAAATTTTTGCCAATGAAGCCATTTGCACCAGTGACCAAAATTTTCACAACTCACTCCTCTGCGTCAACCGACTCACCACGCACAATGGCAGGCATGAATCGCAGCTTCATCAACAAGGCCTGCATCCCGGCCGTGTCCAATCGTTCGGTGTTGTGGGAGTTGTAATCAGTGGCTTCAGAAATTTTCACTTCTCCTTGCTCCACAAACCTGCCATAGTTCAAGTCACGCAAATCTGGTGGCACACGGTAATAACCACCCAAATCTTCAGCAGCAACCATCTCCTCACGACTGAGCAATGCCTCATAAAGCTTTTCGCCATGACGCGTTCCAATGACACGAACCTCATGCTCTGGCTTGCCTAACAACGCCGTCAGCGCTTTGGCCAGTACCTCAATCGTGGCCGCCGGTGCCTTTTGCACAAAAATCTCACCAGGTTGGCCATGCGCAAAGGCGTACAGCACCAAGTCCACCGCATCATCCAAGGTCATCATGAAGCGGGTCATGTTCGGGTCTGTGATGGTGATGGGCTTACCTGCACGAATTTGATTAATGAACAAAGGAATCACTGAGCCACGGGACGCCATCACATTGCCATAGCGGGTCACATTGATCACCGTCTGAGAACTGCTGCGCGATTTGGCAACGGCCACTTTCTCCATCATGGCCTTGCTGATACCCATAGCGTTAATGGGATAAACCGCCTTGTCCGTGCTTAGCACCACGACCCGCTTGACACCACACTGAAAAGCCGCCTCCAGCACATTTTCAGTACCCAAGACATTTGTCTTAACTGCCTCAAGCGGGTGAAATTCACACGACGGCACCTGCTTGATAGCAGCTGCATGAAAAATGAAATCTACTCCACGAACCGCATTCACAACCGACTGACCATCACGCACATCGCCAATGTAGAACTTGAGCTTGTCGCTCTTGTACTGCTTGCGCATGTCATCTTGCTTTTTTTCATCACGACTAAAAATTCGGATTTCACGAAATTTTGAATCAAGGAAACGCCGCAGCACAGCATTACCAAAAGACCCTGTACCACCAGTGATGAGCAAAACTTTTTTATCAATCATATTTGTCTTTCATAAATCGAAATAAAATTATTTTTTATGTAAAACACCTTTCAATGCCCAAGATACCAAGAAAGGGTATAGAATTACTACTAAAGATGTGAAAAATAATGAAAAAAAACTCAATGACACACTCATAAATATAGGCGGATAACTTAATATAAAAAAAAGACTTCCCTGCCGCGCTCTTGCATAACAGTAAGCAGCTATAAATAATATTATAGCGACAGCAAAGAACGCACCCAAAGTCCCAAAATCTCGTATGAATGGGATGAAATAACTAGAAACATTATTTGCCTCATTGACCAAAAAACCATAATCACCCCGCTCAAAGATAGTGTCTCGAATAACAGTAGGCAATAATCCTTGCAAGCTATAGTATGGCTGAAATTTTAAAACATCCGATAATTGAACATTCAAGTCTGTATTTACAATTGGAACAGAAATATACATCACAGATGGAATCATGATCGCCTCAATTATTGTTGCATCATGAAAACCAGAATTTTCGGCATACATCATGATTTTCTCAAATCCATCCGCATATCGCAACAACTGCACCACACCCAACATAAAAAGAAAAGCCAACGATGCCAATATCCATTTTACTAAACCAATAATCCTAAAATTACTTAGAAGAAAATGCAATCCCAATGGGTGCAATATAAGGACCACGCCATTTCCTCTGCCGGTTTCTAATAAAAAAGCGGAAATTATAAGGAAAACACCCATGTAAAGGTAACTCCTTTTTTTTGCAATCGATAAATCCGAATGGAAAAATAAAATGTAACATGCCGTTAATGCAAATGCTCTCAGCATGTTTACAAGACCACCGAGTGTTGGCAGTCCAAAATCTACATATGTCCGTGGATCACCCTGCAAAACCCAGAGCAAAGGAAACCCTCCCGAGCCAAAAATATTTATTAAATACAAAAAAGCCCATACCATAAATATCAAATTAACTTTTCGAGAAAATTTAAAAAAATTGATTTTTTTTAATGCCGCAAAAATATCTTCAGGTCGACCACGCACTCCAGCAATCCAAAAGAAAAAATAAAACAAAAACAAAACAAATATACTTGAAACAACTAGCGCAACCGTAATACCCCCAACCGGGGCAATAATTGGATTATCTTCAATGATGTACGGAATGCAAAGTGGAACTAGCCACACCATCGCCATCACATTCAAGATATTTATGGATGTCCGCATTTCAATGAAAGTACAACTTAATTTCGGAAAAAAATAGCATATACATACACAGCAACTCACTCATTATAAATGGTGAAGTGCGTATTAAACTCTGGATAAATAATTTTTAAAAAGTCATCTCTTAATAATCGACAGCAACTTGCGTCTAACTCTACTTCCATGAATCACACCCCATAAACCAGGAAAATAAAGTGACAGACCCAGCATCTTGTACCACCAATCCTCCGCTCCAATCCGCTTCATAATTCTTTTGGCCTCACAAAACTTACCTTCCGATACCAAATAGCGAGCCTCATAATAATCCCCTCGCATTTCAGCTTCACGATAAGCACGGGCATAGATTTGAGTAACGGAAGGCACCTCCGATGATAATTGCCTGAGTGTGATACGCCGTTCAATGGCCCAACGACTGATCTGTCGATCCGTGAGACTTCCGCTATAAACGCGGTAACGACCAAGAATATTTTTCTGGACCAGAACAGTCCCTCTGGCAGCCAATCGTACAAATAAGTTGTATTCCTCTGAAGCAGTTATCTCCGGCTCAAAATTAATTTGATGATCCACAAGGAAACTGCGGCGGATCATGGGGGTGACCATATTCACATCAAATTGATTCAACAGATGTTCAAGAATATCTCCTGATGCATATTTTGGAATAACAGTCCGTATAGTTTCTCCGGCAGCGGTCATCTCAATGATGCCGGCATAGGCGAACACGTAATCTGTGCCTTCTAAGGCATTCAGCTGCACCGTCAGCTTTTCGGGATACCAAATATCGTCACAATCTAAAAACCCAACCCACTCTCCCCTTGCCTCGTTAACCGCGTTGCGGCGTGCCTCTCCAAGATTGCCCAGGGATCTGCTGCGGAAATATTTGACTCTGGGATCACCGTATGACTTGGCTATCTGTGGCGAGGCATCACTAGAGCTATTATCCCAAAATACGATTTCCCAGTCCCGATAGGTTTGGGCAAACACCGAGTCCATTGCCTCACGGAGATATTTTTCCCCGTTGTAGCAATTCATAATGATAGAGACTTTAGGCATGACGGGCCTCAAGCGCACGCTTGACCGCATCAATCACCCGCGCCTGATCGGTCTCGCTCAGATCAGGGTGTAGAGGTAAAGACAACAACTCGCGATGAAGTCGCTCTGTATTGGGCAGACCATACGCCGAACGGTAGTAATTCAATAAATGATTCGGCTGGTAGTGGATGCCACATTCAATGTCAAGAGCAATAAGGGTTTGAAAGATACTGTCACGCTGGCCTGCAAGAATCCGAACCGGGAAAATATGAGGCACCAGTTGGGAATAGTCGATGTCCAGCAAAGAAAGACCTGGCAACCCACGGAAAGCGTCCGCATAGGCTTGTGCTCTGGCTCTTCGGGTTGAAGCAAAACCGGGTAACTTTTTCAACTGTTCCCGGCCAATGGCAGCCATCAGATTGCTCATGTGATAACGCCAGCCCTGCTCTGTCACGTCAAATGTCCAACTGCGCTGACCCGCATAGCGCTTATCGGTATCCTTTTCTACGCCCAGCAAGCGGGCGTCCTTAATTCGGCGTGCAACCTCCGGGTCTCCGGTCACCACAGCCCCCCCTTCTCCAGAGGTGATGTTTTTGATGCCATCAAAGCTAAAACAAGTGATATCTCCAGCCGCGCCAATGCGCTCCTGGCCTCGGATGCAGCCAAAACTGTGAGCTGCATCTTCAATAACACGCAATTGATGACGGGCAGCAAAATTTCGCACCTGCTCAATGCCTTCACTATTACTGGCGTAATGAACTGCCACGATGGCTTTCGAGCGGGGGCTTAGTCGCTTGACCGCGTCATCAAGATCAATAAAACCTCGATCCAGACTGACATCGCAGGCCACCGCCTTGGCGCCAGTAGCCGAAATTGCCTGGAAAGTGGCAACATAGGTCAAACTTGGGGCCAGCACTTCATCACCTGGCCCGATACCCACCGCCTGCAGCGCTAGGTGTAGGGCTGCAGTTCCAGTATTAACACATATCACTTCATGGGTGGTACATAGAAACTGACGAATTTCTTCTTCGAAGAGCTGAACCTCCGAGCCCATTCCGAGATAGCCGGCCTCAATAGCACGAGCCAGGGCCTGCTTTTCCTCTTCACCGACCACCGACTTCGATAGTCTGATTTTTGTCATCATTTTGTGCTTTGCGAATGTGTTGTTCTGATTCAACTTATGGTTTTTGTTTAAGCTGAGCCGATACTAATCTCCGACAGATCCTTATTGTCGGCCTCGGTCGGATCATGCTCATGATCAATGATATTGAGCAGTAGATTGAACTCTCCTACTCCTTGGAATGCCATCCACAAACCTGGTGGTACGGTTAAGCGGGCGTAATTGCTAGACAAGCCCAAGCATACGTCAGTGAATTGGCTGCAAGTGACACTCTCGGGTCTATCGTCATACACAATAAAACGAATCTCTCCAACTGGCACTATAAGATTTAGGGTGTTGCGGTTGTGGCGCTTCCAACCCTTGGTTAGTCCGCGAGCGACAGTAGAGAAATAGGCTTCCCCAAAGCCTTGATAACCAGGCGAACTGGCTTTCATTGCGTGGTAGATGTCGCCCTTTGGGTTGCTCACCACCTGTAACGGAGTCAGTAGCAGTCCATCGATCATTCTTGGTCACCTCCGGGTGTTTCCGTCAAATTGGATTCAGTCGGCAGCCCACAAGCGCCCCCGCGCCTGTGCATACCCTCCGTAAAGCGACAGCTGCTCACTTGTGAACTTAGCCATGTCCTTGCCGCCCCGGTAGTAGGTGGTGTACCACTTTGCAATGAAGTCCACCGTTTCGGTGTAGTCCAGAGTGGGCTCCCAACGCATGTGATACAGAGCTTTGTCGCAATTCAACTTCAACAAACCTGCCTCATGAAAAGGTATGTTGCCGGTAACCTTGTAAGCCTCTTCGGCTTTAGCAAATCCCCAATGCGTACTGAGATCACTGAGTAGACCTACCACGGTGCGGTTCTGTTCGGCACGTGGGCCAAAGTTGAAAGCCTCACCATGGAGGTCGGCTCGTTCTGCCAAGACATGCCCCAAATTCAGGTAACCGCTTAAGGGTTCCAACACATGCTGCCAAGGACGCGTAGCAGAAGGGCTGCGGATTTCCACTGTTCGATTTTCACTCCAGGCCCTGTAGATATCAGCGACGATCCTATCTTTGGCCCAGTCACCACCACCGATGACATTTCCGGCTCTGCCAATACCCAAGCGCACAGGGGATTTTTCTGGAGTAAAGAAAGAGTGCAAATAGGATTTAATGACCAATTCGGCCGCGCCCTTTGAACCACTGTATACGTCCTTACCGCCCAGTCCGTCGGTCTCCCGATAACCCCAAACCCATTCCACGTTGTCGTAACACTTGTCGCTGGTGATCAATACCGCTACGCAGGGGTCTTGTAGCTCTCGAAGCGCTTCCAGCACGTTCATTGTGCCAATGGCGTTGGAGGTCATCGTCTCACAAGGATCTGAGTACGACACTGAGACAATCGCCTGAGCTGCCAGATGAAACAGGAAATCTGGCTTCTCCTCCCGAACTACTTGCTTTAAAAAGGATTTATCGCGGATATCCCCCTCGATATGCCGGATCTGCTTGGCCAGATCCAAGACATTAAAAAGAGAAGGCTGAGTAGGAATGTCCTTCGAGTATCCCACTACCTGTGCCCCCATCTTAAGAAGCCAGGCGGTCAGCCAGCTGCCCTTGAAGCCAGTGTGGCCAGTAACGAAAACCTTCTTACCTGAATAAATTGAATTAAACATGCTTTACCAGAGTTTCCAGGGGGCCGCGCCACCCGCCCACAGATCGTTCAGTTCCTTCTTGTCGCGCAAGGTGTCCATGCACTTCCAGAAGCCGTGGTGATTAAAAGCCACCATTTGCCCATCTGCAGCCAACTCTTGCAGGGGACGTTGCTCAAACACTGTCGAATCGCCATCCTGTATGTAATCAAAGACCTTGGGTTCACAGATGAAGAATCCGCCATTGATCCAGGAACCATCACCTCTGGGCTTTTCCAGGAAACGAGTCACAGTACCGTCAACTTGTGATTCGAAGGTGCCGAACCGTCCATCTGGCTGAACTGAAGCCATAGTGATAGCCTTACCATGGGCGCGATGAAACTCAAGCTGAGCGGTCATGTCAATATCGCTCAGGCCATCGCCGTAAGTCAGCATGAAGGGCTGATCGCCCACGTAAGACTGCGCCCGCTTGATACGCCCGCCGGTCATGGTGGATTCGCCTGTATCCAGCAATGTAATGCGCCAAGGCTCGCTACCGTTGTTATGCACTTCCAACTTGTTGGTGGACAGATTAATAGTCACATCACTTTGATGCAAGAAGTAATTGGCGAAATATTCCTTGATGAAATAACCCTTATACCCCAACAAAACAACAAAATCATTGTGTCCGAAGCGGGAATAAAGCTTCATGATGTGCCAAAGGATGGGGCGCCCCCCAATTTGAACCATAGGTTTTGGACGAACGTCTGTCTCTTCACTAAGACGAGTTCCCATTCCACCTGCCAACAATAGCACCTTCATAATAAAGACATCCTTTTTTTGATTTTGTAAAATGTTGAATATGCGAGTCCACGATTCAAAAAACCAGACTTTCGCAACTGTCCATAAGTACAAATCGTGCGCTTCAGCGCATCGAGCAGACGATATGATGAATGGCCAATTTCATGATGATTCATGAAATAATCGAATGTTCGTGTAGAGATACCAGAAAAATCATCCTGGATATGTAAAATTAGTTGCTGAAGGGAAGAGTTATTTGGCTTCATCTCTGTATCATCAACAAGATTACCAAGTGAGTAACCGTATTGCTGATACAACCATTTAAAACAATAGTTCTTTGAAATAGGTGAATAAGCAACGTCCAGCAGGATCGTTGGAACTCCCAATTTTGCCCCCTCCAGGGCTGACGTACCCATTGCAAGCAATAAATCGACCTCGCTTACCAAAAACTCATCCAATTTTGATGGCTCGATATTTTCAATAAACATCAATTTAAGTTTCGAAAGATTTAACACCTCTTTATTTAACTTTGAGACGTAGTCACCCGAGCCAACAATCGTGATTTGAAAAGATAGCTGAAGCTCATCAACCAATTCATTCAAAGCCTCTAGAGCATGAAGCAATGGATAATATTTAAAATCAACAATACGGCCAACCCATGCAATACGTATATTTTTTCTCAAATCATTTTTCGACTCACGAAAGGCAACCATATTTAAAGCACCCGCAACAGATACTGGAACGTACAGGGGGTCAATTAATTCAATATCCAAAAATTTTCTGGTGATTCTGACGTTCACCACATCCATAAATACAACGGCATCTCTTTCAAAAATATACCTTGTGAATTTTCGGCATTTATTATAATAAGATCGAAGCAATGACTTATTTATCAATTTAGACAATTTCACACTATTTTGCATTTGCCTTCTAATACCCGGAAGCATTGGTATTAGATTAAAAGGATGGCAATTCCAGAATAAAATTCTTACATCATCCGATATTTTCAAGAAAGGAAAAATCGACCACGGCGTCATTGATTGGAAAACTGCAATTGATCCTTTCGGAATATGAACCGGAGTATCTTCACTGTAGTGTTCAATTCGAATTTCTTTCAAACTCACATTCCTAGCCATGTACCCGTCAAAATAGTCAACTAGAACACAATTGGCGAGCCTGCTTTTAGTCAAATACTCCGCAAATCGAAGAAACAGTAGCGGAACACCACCCACACCTCGATACGGAAAGACAAAATATATATCCATGAACTTCAAATATAACAGTAATCAGCCAAGCGATCTTGAATTAAATCTAAATCATGTTTATATTTCGCATGGCCCGGTTGCAACCATTGCCTAATATTTTTCCGGGATTTTTCAGGGTTAAATTTTGCCTCAAAATGTGACCAATCAATTTCTAACGGCGCTAAAAAATACGACAATTTATCAAGCTCATCTCTAGTTTTCATAATCAAATTTTCAAAATTGGTCCTCATAACTTTTGTCGAAGGCTCAGCTTTTACGTTATTCCTGTATATCAAGAAACGGTCTATAAATGGTTCTACACCACCACCAATAACTGCACCACCAACATCGACACCATTGACATTCCGTGTTTTTGATGCTGATATATAGATATCCCGAGGATCTCGATCCACAATAATAGCACGGGATTCCGGAAAAAACTTCATCGACAGCAATGGATCGAAAGGCTCAAAACAGTTATTTAGAAGCAAGGCTTCTGTTTTCGAATCATAAACATCCTCAAATAATTCCCGAATATACGAAACACATAGTTCTGAGAATTTCGATTCAGAAATCGAACTAAGATAAATAATATCCCCCCCCCCAAGCCCAAACTTTTTGATGTTTTTTCTCAGAATTGTTAAAGAATGTGACTCATTTAAATCAGCAAAAGGCCACTCTCCTTGCCATTCGGCCAAAATTAAAGAATTTACAAAATTTTCTGATTTTTCAGTAAAATTTTTAATTATTGAATCATAGTGCGGACCATATCTAAAAAATCTGTCATGAATATTTCTTTGGCCGCCAAAGTATCGTATAAGTCTCTTGAATTTTCGTATGGCCTCAGACGACCGAACAGGCGACCACGAAACACACAACGCATAATAAAGATCCAAAAGCCCCCCCGGAGATCTAATCAGATCGAATTCAGACTCGACACCAAAAGATTTTATATTAGGAGAGCTTGATATCAAATCATAATATGCGCTTTTACCAGTAAAAGAATAGCCTGACAAGTCAATTACCATTTTATTTTATTTAGATTTAATTTTTCCGCCAGAATCATCTTGCTTAGTGGAGCATTCGGTCTTCGCCAGTACAATTAAAAATTATTCGCGCTTTTAAGGCCAGTTTGACCAAAATTTATGTACCATTCAAAAGATTATTTAATAATCAAGCATGCCGCACAAACAGATTGCCACTTGAATAGATTTCGCTATTCGAATGAAGTTACTAATATGGCAGAAAGGTCAGGAACGGCCCAAAGTGAATGGGAAGCACAATATCCGCGCCAGTCTTCGAACTCCGTCCAGCCGCTTATGAAAACAAAATCCAAGCCTGCGCGGATTGCCGCCTCGTGGTCGTATTTACTATCTCCCAAGAAGACAGCTGGACCGTCAAGCGCACCGGTTTCCCGCAGCCTCTCTAAAAGTGTGTGCTTGTCATCTGGGCTACCGTGTATCCCCGCGTCGAAAAACGGCGCTAGCCCGCGCTTGGTAAACATCTCGCGTAGCTCCGCTTGGGCGCCGCCAGATACCACAGCCCAACGTACTCCCGGCATGGCTTCTCTCAGTCCGACCAGCCCCGGTGCAACGACACAGTCAAGCAGGCGATGGCGCACCTCTTTGGCGTAGAGAGCGACTAGGCGATCGACCATCGCGGAATCTGGAGGGAGACCAAGAATCTGTTCGACGAAGTGACGGAATTTTTGGTTTCGTGACACTCCACCGTGTCGACGGTGGTGGTCGACTAGTTTTTCGGCAGCAATCTCGCCGGCTTCAAGCGCTACCGTCCGAAAAGCCTCAGTCTTGATTCGGTTGGAATCTAGCAGTACGCCATCGCAGTCGAATACTATCGTGGAATAGCCACGAAGTGATGTCACCCGGCTCATGCTAGACCCAATTCACGGATTCTAGACTCGGCACGAGGTACATCCGCAGGGACGTCTACAGCAATGGACTGGTCGCTCATAGGCAGCATTCGCACCTCATAGCCCAGCTCGAGAAACCGTAATATCTCGATATCCTCCACTTGCTCTAGTGGCGTCTTTGTTGGTACGGTTGCAAAGTCGCGCAGCGCTCTGGCCGGAAACGCATAAGCGCAAACTTGTCGCGACGCGCTGCTAAAGCGCAAGTCCTTGCCAGTGGGGATCGACGCCCGACTCATGTAAAGTAATCGCCCGTCCGGGCGTGCGACCACCTTTGGTACCGTGGTTGAGCGGAATTCCTCCTCTCTGGTGATCACGCACATTCCGTTGAGTACTTCTCCAGGGTGGAGAGCCGCAGCGTCGATCAGCGCTTTGAGGTCGGCTGGGTTGAACACGGGCTCATCGCCCTGGACGTTGATGTATATCGAGGCCTCAATGCGTGTGGCCACCTCAGCCACTCGATCGGTGCCCGTAAGGCAGTGGGCCGAGGTGCGAAGCGCAGTGATACCGTTCTCCGCGCAGACCGACTCGATTCGCGCATCGTCTGTAGCCACCACAATCCGGTCTGCATCGATAGCTTTGGCACACTGCCGCCACGTGCGCACAATCATCGGCACGCCGCACAGCGGCACAAGGGGTTTACCGGGAAGACGTGAGGACTCGAACCGCGCGGGAATTACGACTAGAGGTTGCATATCTAGGCTCATAAAGCATAGATTGATGTGGAGGGAATGGAATAGCGTGTTGGCGTCACCGCTTCGATTGCAGTTGCGCCCTGGCTGGCCTGATAGATTGCCAGCAACTCGGACATTTCGGCGAAGCGCGGATCGTCTGCTGCGTACCCGTCGAACCCAGCTAGCATCACGCGGTCCGCACGCCCTGAAGTGGCGATCGCCAGGGCATAGGCGATCGCGAGCGAGGATGGCACTACCGCGCCATCCTCGGTGAAAGCGAAGGCCCTCGGTTGCACCGACAGTCCGAAATCCAATAGGTGCACACCGGCGATGGACTGACCTAGGGACTTGCCCAGCCGAGAGGCCGGCGCGATCAGCGGCTGCTGCATGCCCGCGTAGGCAGGTGCGTCTGCCATCAGACGAAACGGATGGCTGGCTACGCGGTAGTCAATCAGCTCAGCGTTGATTGGAGAAACAGTATTCAGAGCCAGCACCACCGGACGCGTGCGGCGAATCCAAGCCTCGAGGGCAGCTGCATGATCCTTGGCAGACGGACCAGCACCAAGCACCAGCACCACGCGTCCCGCAAGAACCGATGCCGGCGCCCAGCTACCGCTAACGTACTCTCCGTACATCTGCCGCCCACGCTCCATGGCCTCGACGCTGAACTTCTTACCACCGACACTGCGCAAGTGCTCAATCACGGCCAAGATCTCAGCCTCGCCGTAGCGCGGATCTGCCAGCATCCCCTGCACGTATGAGGGATGGATGCCGTATTTACCACTAAGGTAGTAGTAGGGATTCTTACCCCAACCACATTCTTGCTGTATCGGACCGAAGCGTTGGCGGATAAGTGCCAACAGCTGCGACATTCTTGGCTCGCGAGCTCGCATTCCCTCCAGCTCAATCAGCAAGTACTCAGTCTGGGCGTTGCCAGGACCACGTCCCATGCCAGTTACGGTGGAGTCGACCCAGGTGGCCCCCTCCTCAATGGCGCGCAATGTGTTGGCAATCGCTCGCCCCATGTTGTCGTGGGTGTGGATACCGATCGCTCCAGACCAGTGTCTGCGTAGCAACGCGACAATGTGTGAAGTTTGATCGGGATCCATGCTACCGAGGCTGTCGGCGAAGTACAGCGCGTCTAGAGGATATCCAGCCGCTAGCTTACCAATATGCTCGACCTCCTCGTCAGTGCGGTCGGCTACCTGCATTAGATTGATCCCCACTTGGTAGCCCTGTTCTTTCAGCCACGCGCAGGCAGATAGCGTCTGCTCGAACTCGTGCAAATGACAGGCGAAGCGCACCAACGTAACCGGCGATTGGGAACGCGGACGGAACAGCAGACGAGTGGCTTCAAGCACGCCTGCAGGGTGCTTCACTATCTCAGCCGCGTTCACCATTACACCTATCTTCTGTGTCGGCGCCACCGGCAGGCTACTGATGAAATCATCAGTAGAGTAGGCACACGCACCTTTGAAGCCACTACGGTCGAACGAGCGAAAGCCGATTTCGACAAACTCCACGTCTGCGGCATGCATCGCGGCGAGGTACTCATTGATCAGCGCGCGGTCAAAATCCCAACTGTTATAATAACCACCATCTCGTAGGGTACAGTCGACTAATGTGATCATTAAATTTTCTCCTTAGTGTTCACTGGGAAATTTATTTGTATTTAATAGCTGATACTTAACGTGTGTTAACCATCTGCAAGCAATACTTGTCTTATTGCGACATATTTACAATTAGATTCTTGTATAACTTACTACAAAAACCTGGCGCTCACCAATTAAGGGAGCGGATGCTCGATGATATCCAGTCGTATCAGCACAGAAAACTGTACCCGCCGGTCCCGTCACTTTGACTTCATCCAACTCGCACTGCTTTTGATCGAGTTTAAATGAGTAGAGATATTTCCTTGCATGAAAAACCTCCCACAAAAGCCAGCGAATATATTTTTCATATTTTCTTAAGCCATGTGTTTTTGGAACATAACAAAATGGACCATTATCTTCACCAACATCAGTGAGGTAGATGAAAAATTTCAAATTTCTTTTATTATCATCTTCATGAAATTCCCCGCCAGGCAAATCATCAATATTATCTTTTGGCCAGCTTTTTTGATACATCGTTAATTCGCATTGAATTTTCTCAGAACCAAAATACGCCTTTGCAGTTGACATGAATTTATTTATATAATACTCTGAAAGCTGGCTTATCGGCCCATGCTCATACAACCTACCAGATAGCTGGCCTTTTAGCTCGAATGGCTTTATCTTTTGAAGATCATAAAAATCTTCCTTTAACTTATACACTGATTCAATGTCTAACTTTTCTTCATAGACATAAAATCCATTGTTCGTTATGAAATTCACACCCTCAATTTTTAGGTCAATCCAAGGAGAATAAATCCATTCGTATATTATATTTCTCGCCCAAAATAGTGGGCCAATAAATATTCTTATAATAGTTTTTAACGCATTAATCAATTTAAACTCTCCGACAGCATAAAATTTAGTAGCTGGCATTCATACTTTTTTATTAAAAATAAAGTTTTGTGATTTTATCCCTTTGAATTCAGTTACCCACTTACTTCTTTCCGTTAGTTCAAAACCATAACCCCTCATTAGCTGGCATATTGAATCGATGTCATCACTTTTCTCATATTGCAACTCAACCAAAACACCAAGACAAAAACTTGATTTCAAAACCAGATCAGCGCCTTGCAATATTTTCTTCTCTGTTCCATCCACATCAATTTTTATATAATTTGGAGCTGGCAAAGCATTTTTATAAACTAGGCTATCTATACTTGAATGATATATTCCCTGATGAAATTCTTTTACTCTTTCATTATTCATGAATGCATAGCTTTCGCTCAAAGCACTAGCGCCAGCCCCCGGCAAAAGAATACTTATATTCAATATCGCAATTCCATCATCATCACTTATACCGATTGGATATGGGGTAACATGTAAATTATTATGATATATGTTTAGACAAAGGCTCCCAAATGACTGCGACTCAGGCTCAAATGCCAATACTTTCAGTCCTTGATGCTTAGCGGCCGCATATAGCGAGTATATTCCGATATTAGCTCCAATATCATAAAAAACACCGTCACCTTTGGATAAATCAAAATTATCGATCCATCGAAGGGTCTCAGGCTCTTTATCTTTAAAAGTCAAGGCACGATGGACCTCATGAGAATTCGTTGTTTTTATTTTGAATTTAATATTGTCATGCTTAACTCGAATTGAACTTGACAACTTTGAAATTATTTCGTACGTTAAAAAAGTAATTTTTTGAATGATTTTTTTCTGAATTTTCATACAACCTCTTGAATTTTACGGTTTGTAAATCTGACTTATTTTTGTTTTTTGATAAATTCAAACAGGAGAGTTTTTTCGTTTTTGCTGAAACCGAATTTCAGAATAATCACAATTTGAAAAAATAATATCAAAAAGTTTAACGAAAAATCTTCAGGCTTATTATTTGCCGAATATATTCCATACAAGACCGAAGGAGAAATAAGAGTATAAAATTTAATTAATCTACACCAGTCTACAGTAAATTGAAAATATTTTTTTGATATTCCCCTCACCATCATAGGGACTAATGCCGAAGAAATTAGGCACGATATTACAGCACCAATTAATCCAGCAATGGGAATTAACAACAAATTGACTAAAAATTTCACAAAAGCCGTCGCATAGTAAGCAATTGACAACAGGCTCACTTTTCGTTCATAGAATAACCCTGCCGAAAAGAAATTTGTTGCACTCATTACAAGGACTCCAATTAAACATCCAATAAATACATATACCATATCAGCACTCACTTCTGATTTAATAAGGAATGATAATATTTGCCAACTAAATATAGATGCCACAGCCGATAGCAATCCACCCAACACCATGTAAGCCGTAAATACTCTAGAAAATAATTGATTAATATTTTTTTTGTGACGATATTCAAGGACCATAGGAGTCCAAATTTGATTAAATGGCACCACAAATATAACATTAACTAACATCCCTACTCGAATCGCCGCTGAAAATTGACCCGCCTCAACTAACCCAAAGTATTTTTGAATCATTATTCGGTCAAGTGAATCGATCATCAATCCACCAAAGCTTGCTATGATTGATGCCGCACCTAAATTTAATAAAACCGGAACCTCTGGTTTTATAATTGTAAAATTAAATGCCGATCGGCCATACATTATCATAAATGCAAAAGTAACAATGACATTCGCATACAAGAGCGCCATAAATGGTGCAACCGCATGTTCTGATTTAATATTTTGAAAAAAGATTGTTAAACTAACTGTACCTATTAATGACATCAAACTAAAAAGTACGGAAGCCATCGATTTTTTGACAAGTCGAAGGTATCCAAATAAAAATGTATTTACAAATACAGCAGCGCCACTTAGCAAACCATAAAAAACCGCTTCCCCATAGATCTCATGTCCGAGTAAATACATAGAAATTTCCGTTCTATATATATAGCCTATGGTTGTTTGCACCAATGCTCCCAAGAGCAAAATTCCGAATGCAGTTGTGGTTACTGATTTTCGATCTTCATTTGACTCAAAGTCAAAATATGAACGAGGCAGAGCCGAACTCATCCCGAAGTAGAAAATTGCGTTGGCGATACTGCTCGCCATCAAGATCAGTGAATATGCTCCAAAATCATCACCTGAAAGTGAGCTGGTTAAAATGGGAAGTAGAATCAATCCAGAAGAAGACTGGGCTATGCTACCTAGACCGTATATGATTGTGTGACTTCCAGCCTCCCTGAGCTTAGCGCCAATTGAGAGATTCTGCGTCTCTGACATTCTGCTCTTTATTCAAATTCTGCTACGGCCTGACGCACTGCCGCAATTACATTCTCAACATCTTCTTTACTCAAGGTTGGCCCTATTGGAAGACTCAACACATCTTTATGCATTTTCTCGCTGATAGGATATGCACCCAAGTGGAAACCCAGATCTTTGTAGGCGGGTTGCAAATGTGGTGGGATTGGATAGTGAATCATCGTTCCTATACCCAGTTCTAATAGACGCGATTGCAATTGCTCACGATGCGCGTGCCGAACAACATACAAGTGCCAAACATGGTCAGACTCTGCACAAACTTTTGGGATTATTAATCCATTAAGATCCTTTAGTCCTAATGTGTATGCTGCTGCAATCTTACTTCGACGTACGTTATCGGAGTCAAGCAAAGGGAGCTTGGCCCGCAAGAATGCACTTTGGAGTTCGTCTATTCGAGAATTATAGCCCCTGATCTCGTTTTGGTACTTTACGTGCGAACCGTAATTGCGCAAGATGCGGATTTTGTCCGCCAGGCTAGCGTCGTTGGTAGTTACTGCACCCGCATCGCCCAAGGCACCGAGGTTTTTGCCCGGATAGAAGCTGAAGGCTGCGGCATGCCCCATTGTTCCAGCAGGCCGTTTATTAAATCTGGCACCATGTGCTTGAGCGCTATCTTCTAGTACTTTTAATCCGTGTCGATTAGCGATCGACATGATCTTATCCATGCTTGCAGTTTGTCCGTATAAGTGAACAGGGATGATGGCTCGAGTACGTGGTGTTATTGCCTCTTCAATCAAATCCGGATCAATATTGAATGTTTCAAAATCGGGCTCAACTGGAACAGGCCTTGCCCCGACTTGGCTTACAGCCAACCATGTGGCTATATAAGTATTTGATGGAACAATCACCTCGTCGCCATCGCTAATGCCCCATGCTCGTAAAACCAAATGAAGTGCCTCAAGCCCATTGGCGACACCAACACAATGTTGTGCATCACAATATGCAGCAAAATCGTTCTCAAATGCTTCAGTCTGTTTACCAAGCACAAGCCATCCTGAATCAAGTACATCGCCTAATACTTTCTGGAATTCTTGTTTCTGACGTAGATTGATTGACTTCAAATCAAGAAAAGGTACCATTATTCCTCCTTTTTTTTGCAGCGTACTCTATGAATTCTTCATAATTGCGCAAATAATCATCGGAGTCATATGCAGCCGATGCCAACACAAGCAGAACTGAATTTTTAGAGTATTTATATTGAACACCCCAAATTAGTGGCGGTATGTGTAGTCCAATATTTGGCTTGTCAAGAACAATTTCCGTTCTTTTTATGCCATCATCTAAAACAACATTAACAGAGCCCTTGATGCATATTAGGTATTGATGCAATTCTTTATGGGCATGCTCTCCGCGGATTTCTTTGCTAGGAACGTCAAAAACCCAAAAACAGCGTATTGGTATGAAAGGGAGATTTTTTTCATATTCTGCAACAGACAGACTTCCGCGCATATCTGGTATATGAGGTAAGTCGTAAAGTTGCGCGCCACCAACACCTAGCTCTCGCGGGTTCCTGTTATTTTTGACTGTCGTTTCAAATTTTACGATATCTTTGCCTGTTTCGGTCCCTGTATAGCCTATGATGACTCCAGGATTACCTACTACAATTGCATTGGGTGGGATGTCTTTCGTCACAACTGTGCCGGCCCCGACCATCGCACCAGCTCCAATTACTATCCCAGGTAATATAGTAGCATTTGCGCCGATACTTGCATTGTTGGAAATCACCGTTTTAAGAAATTTTTCAGGATATTTCTTACTCCTTGGAAACGGATCATTTGCAAATGTAGCATTTGGACCAATGAATACTCCATCCCCCACACGCAAGCCATCCCACAGTTGAACACCACTTTTTACGGTCACGTTGTTTCCTATAATAACATCATTTTCAATTAGCACATGCGAGCAAATATTACAATTCACTCCAATCTTGGCATTTGGAAAAATAATGCAGTATTGCCAGATGCGGGTTTCATCACCAATATTGTGCGACTCGACATTACTAGACGGATGTATTGTTGCTTTGGTCATTTTATTAAATATTTCATTGAAAGTTTGAATAAATGAAATTCTCAAAATTCAATTACTCGCACTCCGTGAATTGATAGCGATCGGGTTTATTTCAGCCTTAAGAGCTTCAATTTCTGACTGAAGCTGCTCGTACTCTGCCATCTTTCGCTTCAAAAAGCTACCGGCAAGCATAGCCTTCTCGGCAATACCTTGTGGAGTGAGCACATATATATAGCCAAACTTGTTTTTGCTCTGGCTGAAGTTATGCACCTTGACCCAGCCCTTGTCGATGAGCGCCTTGAGGCAATAGTTGAGCCCACTGGTGCTGATGCCCAGTTTTTCGGCAATCTCGCGCTGGGTCATGTCGGGGTTGTCTTGCAGCATGCGCAAGACTCGGAAGTAGGTGTCTTCCTGGAGCTGGGATCGGCGACTGGTCATGT
>JACCDN010587620.1_pt1 | contig 24243 bp, 22 predicted proteins | sample 7441691 | NCBI WGS metagenome assembly JACCDN01 (sample SAMN15323439, study PRJNA562643) | freshwater metagenome | isolation source: river surface water | place: USA:Blue River Watershed | collected 2017-08-16 | reverse complement strand
TGGGCAAGTGAAGGTCCAATCGTTGGAACATTCCACGCCCAAGCCAAGAAGGGCACAACAACTCGGGTAATTGCATCCATTGTCGAGCCAGCAATTGAACGATTGACAGAGAAGATCGCAGTAAGTCAGGCTGCCTATGACACCCTTCTGGAACATATGGATACAACTGCACATGTAATTCCAAATGGCATCTTTGCAGATCGTTACCGCGATGGATTCGTTGAGGATAAATGGTCCGGACCTACCCTTGGATTTATTGGCAGATTCGAAGAACCACGTAAAGGACTTGAAGTTCTCATCGATGCGATTCCCATCATTTCTCGCTTTGTTCCTGATGTGCGCGTTCTGATTGCCGGACCAGGCGATCCATCGGAAATTTCGGAAGATATCAACTCTGAATTAAGAACTCGCTTTGCCTTTTTAGGAAAAATTTCAGAGAAAGAGAAGGCTGACTTTCTTAAATCCATCGCCCTCTATATCGCACCCAATACAGGGGGAGAGTCCTTTGGAATCATCATCGCTGAAGCTATGGCAGGAGGAGCCGCTGTTGTTGCAAGTGATATTCCTGCATTCCATGATCTCTTAGGTGGCGGTGAATATGGAGCGCTCTTTGCCTCCGAGGATTCTCAATCTCTAGCCAAGGTCGTCATTGATCTCTTGCGAGATGACGAGAAGAGAAAAGCTCTCGCTGAATCTGGTCGTGATTATGCGCAGAGATTTGATTGGTCCCAAGTAGCTAATCAGATCTACGAAATTTATGAGAAAGCGCTGGCTTCTGGTGAGAAGTTAAAGATCACTAGTGAGTCCAGGGCGTGGGATTGGCTTCTTATTCGAGAGAACGATTAATGAAGCAGATATTGCGAGTTCTTCTGGCCATAACTTCCATTGCAGTAATTGTTATCGCCTTTCTTCCAGCTGATTCAAAGAATGCAATTACCGAGATATTTATCGAACCGACCTATAACTCTCTCTCCGGGCGCGAGGGTCAAGATGGTCCAATCCTGGCCGTCAAGATTGATGACACGGTTTCAGCACGTCCACAGATTGGCATCGACCGAGCAGATGTTGTCTATATCGAACAGGTAGAAGGTGGACTTACACGCCTTGCCGCGATCTTCTCTTCTGAGATTCCCCAATTGATCGGACCCATACGAAGTGCGCGCATCTCCGATATCGACATTCTGGCGCAATATGGAACAGTGGTCTTTGCCTACAGCGGCGCACAATCAAAGCTTCTGCCAGTAATCGCTTCATCTAATGTGCACGACTACGGGGCTCAGCGGCAATCACCGACGATCTATACACGTGATGAATCGCGAACCTCTCCAACAAATATGGTTCTCCGCGCAGATTTGCTGATGGAGAAAGTTCGGGGCGATGAGAAAGTTGTCGCACTTTCAAAGTCAATGGGATGGACCTTTGGTGATACTGATGTCGAAGGTATTGCGATCTCTGATGCAAAGATTTCTTGGCCGGCAGCCTCTTATGATCTCAAGTGGAGTGCAACGCAGTCGCGCTGGTTAATCTCCAATAACGGAGTCGCAAATATGTCGGCATCGGGCCTTCAACATGGCCCCACTACTTTTCTGATTCAAATCGTTGAGATAAGCGCCTCCGAATATGGAGATAAATTTGGGGGAGTCACGCCATATTCCAAGACAATTGGATCTGGTCGAGGATTTATCCTCCGCGATGGCCAATACTTTGCCGCGACGTGGAGCAGGCCAGATGAACTCAGTGGCACGAAATGGACTGATGCAGAAGGTGTAGATATCCCTCTTGCGCGTGGTCAGGTATGGATTGCTCTCACCGAGAAGGATCCGCAATTCACGCTAGACTTGCCCTCCTTAGAAAAGTAAAGAGCCAAGGAGTCGATCAATGTCACAAGAGACAGGCACAGCACGCGTCAAGCGCGGAATGGCAGAGATGCTCAAGGGTGGCGTCATCATGGATGTCGTCAACGCCGAGCAAGCAAAGATTGCCGAAGATGCTGGTGCAGTTGCAGTGATGGCCCTTGAGCGCGTACCTGCAGATATTCGCGCACAAGGTGGAGTTGCACGTATGTCTGATCCTGACATGATCGAAAAGATCCAAGCAACGGTATCTATCCCCGTGATGGCGAAGGTTCGTATCGGACATTTCGTCGAAGCTCAAATTCTCGAGAGCCTCGGAGTCGATTACATCGATGAATCAGAAGTTCTCACACCGGTTGATTATGAGAACCATGTCGATAAGTGGAAGTTCAAAGTTCCATTCGTCTGTGGTGCTACAAACTTAGGTGAGGCACTTCGTCGCATTAATGAAGGTGCTGCGATGATCCGTTCGAAGGGCGAAGCCGGAACTGGCGATGTCTCTAACGCGATGACACATATGCGCAAGATTGGTGGCGAGATCCGTCGCTTGACTTCAATGCGTGAAGATGAACTTTATGTAGCAGCTAAAGAGATGCAAGCTCCTTATGCGCTTGTGAAAGAAGTTGCTGAGACCGGCAAGCTTCCTGTTGTTCTCTTTACCGCTGGTGGAATTGCGACTCCCGCAGATGCTGCTCTGATGATGCAGATGGGCGCTGATGGCGTCTTCATCGGCTCTGGAATCTTCAAATCTGGAGATCCTGCTCATCGCGCTGCAGCATGCGTTAAGGCGACTACTTTCTATCAGGATGCAAAGGTCCTGGCAGATGTTTCTCGTGGACTTGGAGATGCAATGGTTGGTATCAACGTTGCAGATATTCCTGTTCCACATCGCCTTGCTGAGCGCGGCTGGTAACTCTTTCTCTCTGAAAGATTTCCATGAATATTGGTGTATTAGCTCTGCAGGGTGATTTTCGCGAACATCTGAAATCTTCGATCGAATGTGGCCATACTGCAATTGAGGTTCGTCGTGTCAGCGAACTAAACGAGTGCGATGCGTTGATTCTTCCTGGGGGAGAGTCAACTGCTATCGCACTTCTTGCAAAGAATTATGGGCTGATCGATCCCATCCGTGCCCGTATTGCATCAGGTATGCCTACCTATGGATCATGTGCGGGAATGATCCTTCTTGCAGATCGAATCGTTGACGGTATTGAAGGTCAGATTACTTTCGGCGGATTAGATGTCACAGTTCGCCGCAATGCCTTTGGTCGCCAAGTTGATTCCTTTGAATCAGAATTGGATTTTGCAGGGTCAAAACTCCACGCTGTTTTTATTCGCGCACCATGGGTTGAGCAGATTGGCCAATCCGTTGATGTCATCAGTTCAGTGCAGACTCCAGATGGGCAGAGTCATCCAGTGGCGGTTAGGCAGAGCCACTTATTAGCGACCTCATTTCATCCAGAACTTACGCATGATCTGGCGGTTCATCGCTACTTTTTTGATGAGGTCTGTAAGTCGCGATAAAGTATCGCTAGGTTTTTAAGCAGTAATCGATACTAAAGGGGTTCGTCCAATGTCAGGCCATTCCAAATGGGCAACGACTAAGCATAAGAAGGCTGTGATCGATTCACGCCGTGCGAAGAATTTTGCAAAACTCATCAAGGCGATCGAAGTAGCTTCTCGCAATGGTGGACCTGATGTAGATGGCAACCCAACTCTCTTTGATGCAATTGCAAAGGCAAAGAAGAATTCAATGCCCGCAGATAACATCGAGCGTGCAGTCAAGCGTGGAGCAGGACTTGAATCAGGTGGCGCAGATTGGCAGACCATCATGTACGAGGGTTATGGTCCAAATGGTGTTGCGATAATGATTGAGTGTCTTTCTGATAACCGCAATCGCGCAGCATCTGAAGTTCGTGTAGCAGTGACACGAAATGGTGGATCGATGGCAGATCCCGGTTCCGTTTCTTACCTCTTCAACCGCAAGGGTGTGATTATCGTTGCCAAGAAAGATGGAGTCAGCGAAGAGAGCATCCTTGAATCCGTATTGGAAGCAGGAGCTGAAGAAGTGAACGATCTTGGGGAGTCTTTCGAAGTTGTCTGCGAAGCATCTGACCTTGTCACAGTTCGCACCGCACTCCAGGAGAGCGGAATCGATTACGAATCTGCCGACTCTTCATTCTTGCCTTCTATGACCATTCCACTGGATGCCGATGGGGCAACTAAAGTCTTTGAGTTGATCGATGCAATTGAAGAGCTTGATGATGTGCAGAACGTCTACAGCAACTTCGATGTATCCGATGAAGTTATGGCGAGCCTTTCTTAACCCACCTTCACTAGGTTCTAGGCTTGATCGTTATGAGCCATACCGCTGGGCGTAGCGCCCTCACAGTTCTAGGGGTGGACCCTGGACTTACTCGTTGCGGTATTGGAGTTGTTCATGGAAGTGCGGGTTCTCCGCTGACTCTCGTCGATGTGGGAGTTATTCAAACTTCTGCCTCTCTGCCTTTAGAGCAGAGATTGATGGAGCTTGAATCTCACTTGATCACTTGGTTTGATAAACATCAGCCTGATGTCATTGCTGTTGAACGCGTCTTTTCGCAACACAATGTGCGCACCGTGATGGGGACAGGTCAGGCGGCCGGTATTGCACTCCTTCTTGCAGCAAAGCGTGGCATTCCGGTTGTGATGCATACCCCGAGTGAAGTCAAAGCTGCTGTTACCGGAAACGGTCGCGCCAATAAATCTCAGGTGGCAGATATGGTGGTGCGGATCCTCTCTTTGAAGGAAGCTCCGAAGCCAGTCGATAGCACCGATGCGCTTGCTCTTGCGATCTGCAATATTTGGCGAGGTAAGGCAACTAGTAAGATTGATGAAGCTCTCGTTCGGGAGAAATCTAGAATTGCAAAGTTGGTGAAGCGATGATTGCTCAGCTCACCGGAACTATTCGCTCAATTTCCTCTGATCGCATCGTTCTTGATGTCTCTGGGGTTGGTTATCTGATTCACGTAACTCCGGTAACTAGCGCCAACCTCACATTAGGCACTTCATTGACTATTCACACTTCAATGGTTGTCCGCGAAGATTCACTGACCCTCTTTGGATTTGCCGACACTCATTCGAGAGAGACATTTGAACTTGTCCAAACTGTCAGTGGTATTGGTCCACGAGTTGCCCTTTCAATCCTTGCTCACTTGAGCCCCGATCAGTTGGCGCAGGCAATCGAGGTTGAATCGATCGACACTCTCTCATCTGTTCCTGGGATCGGTAAGAAAGGTGCGCAGCGCATTCTTCTCGAACTGAAAGGGAAGTTGTCACACACTGGACTCTTGGGTGCGCCAGCTGCTTCAGTTCAAGCTCAGTGGCGAGAACAACTATCCGGAGCTCTGGTCTCACTTGGTTATTCAGCGCGCGAGGCTGATGCAACGCTCTCTATCGTTGCAATCGATTATGCAAACCGTGGGCTAGATCCTGCAGAAGCTGATCTCTCTGAGCTCCTCAAAGCAGCGCTAGCTGGTGGTAAATCATGAGCGAGACACCAGAACGCATCGTCAATCCAAGCGCATCACAAGAGGAATCACTCTCCGAGAACGCCCTTCGTCCAAAGTCTTTACAGGAATTTATTGGTCAGCATCGCGTCCGCGAACAGATTGATGTTCTGTTAACCGCTGCCCGCAATCGCGGTGCGGCTGCAGATCACATTCTTCTTTCGGGCCCGCCAGGTCTTGGTAAGACAACACTTGCAATGATCTTGGCAGCAGAGATGAATACGCCGATCCGCATCACAAGCGGTCCAGCCATTACACATGCTGGAGATCTCGCTGCGATCCTCTCTTCCTTGGTAGAGGGAGAGATTCTTTTCTTGGATGAAATCCATCGCCTGCCTCGTCCGGCAGAGGAGTTGTTGTATTTGGCGATGGAAGATTTTCGTGTGGATGTGATTGTTGGAAAAGGTCCTGGAGCAACTGCGATCCCATTGCAACTTCCGCACTTCACTCTTGTTGGTGCAACAACGCGCGCAGGTTTACTCCCAAGCCCACTCAGAGATCGTTTTGGCTTTACCGCTCACTTAGATTTCTATGATGCAGCTGAGATTGAAAATGTTCTTTCACGAAGTGCGCAACTGCTCCACTTAGAGATAGATGGAAGGGCAGTTGCAGAAATTGCCGGTAGATCGCGCGGTACTCCGCGTATCGCCAATCGTCTTCTCCGCCGCGTGCGAGATTATGCGCAGGTTCAGGGCTCTGCGACCTTGACGCATCAACATGCTCACGACGCTTTAGATATGTACGAGGTTGATTCACTGGGTCTTGATCGCCTCGATCGCGCAGTTCTGACAGCGTTGATCGATCGATTTAATGGGGGACCAGTCGGGCTCTCAACCCTTGCTATCGCCGTGGGAGAAGAGACTGAAACGGTGGAAGCAGTGGCAGAGCCATTCCTGGTCCGTAATGGATTTATGGCGCGGACTCCTCGTGGTCGAATAGCCACAGGCCTTGGATATACCCATCTTGGGCGAGCGGTTCCACCGAGCCTTGCCACCCTTTTCGACCCGCCTTCTGAGTAATCCACTCCTTGATGTGGCCTAGACTCTGCTCTTATGTCCACACCTCAAAAAACAGTTAAGAGCTCAACCCGCCCAGGGCGTGCGCTGGCAATCCTTGCGCTGATCTTCATCTCCCTCGGTGCCACCTCGCTCGTTACCGATGCGACCTCAGTCCGATTGGGGCTAGACCTTCGCGGCGGAACTAGCGTGACTTTGCAGCCACGTGCATCTGCTGGAAGTGAAGTCACCTCTGAGGCGATCGATCAGGCAGTTGAAATTATTCGCCAGCGTGTGAACTCACTCGGTGTAGCAGAGAGTGAAGTGACCGCTCAAGGCAGTGGTTCAAATCGTCAAATTGTTATCTCAGTTCCTGGCGAGAATGGTCGACGTGTGGTCGATCTTGTTGGCCAGACTGCAGAGTTACGTTTCCGCCAAGTATTGGCATCAGGGTTAGGTGTTCCAGCATCTGTTGATTCATCAACTGCAGCAACACCAGTTTCTGGAGTATCAGATGCAATTAATCAAGCATTTGCAGATCTCGATTGCACCACTGCCGCGAGCTTGCAGGGAACAGGAAGCGATGATCCTGCATCTGCAATCACAGCATGTTCTAAAGATGGTGGAACAAAGTACATCTTGGCTCCTGCTGAAGTTCTCGGTCGTCAGATCTCAGAGGCATCTGCTGGTTTAGATACCCAGGCAGGCAGCGCATGGTCTGTCTCATTGACCTTCGATGGTGAAGGAACAAGCGCATTCGGTGCGCTCACACAGCGCGTGACATCACTTCCTGAACCTACTAACCAGGTTGCGATCGTTCTCGATGGAATTGTTCAATCATCTCCACGAATCACGGAGGCGATTCCATCAGGAACTGCGCAGATCACTGGTTCCTTTACTCAGGTAGAAGCGCAGGATCTTGCAAACGTACTCAAGTACGGAGCGCTGCCTTTGGCATTCGATCGTGGTGAAGTTCAGCAAGTCTCGCCAACACTAGGCTCAGAGCAGCTTGATGCTGGTCTACTCGCTGGTGCACTTGGTCTAATCCTTGTCACTATCTATTCATTCTTCTACTACCGCGGACTTGGCATTGTTGTTACAGGTTCACTCGCAGCGGCTGCGTTGTTGATCTACCTCTTGGTTCTTGTATTAGGAGAGGCGATCGGATTTACGCTGACATTGGCTGGTATTGCCGGAATCATCGTTGCCGTCGGTATTACCGCCGACTCGTTCGTTGTCTACTTCGAACGTATCCGTGATGAGATCCGCGAGGGACGTTCGCTACGTTCTGCTGTTGAAAGCGGTTGGACTAAGGCTCGCCACACGATCTTGGTAGCAGATGCTGTCTCGATCATCGCGGCAGCATTGCTCTACTTCTTCGCAGTCGGTGGGGTTCGGGGCTTTGCATTTACTCTCGGCCTGACAACACTGGTTGATCTTTTCATCGTATTTGTCTTCACCAAGCCATTGATGACAATCATGGCTCGATTGAAGTTCTTCAACTCAGGCCATCGCTTCTCGGGATTCTCCGATAAGAGTTCAGGCGTTACTCGTTCAACGTCAAATGTGGAGGCATAACATGTCATCAATTAAAGGACTCGGCGGACGTCTGTATTCAGGCGAGAAGTCATTTAACATCATTGGAAATGCAAAGCGTTGGTATGTTCTATCAGCAGTCTTCACCCTGATCTCGATCGGTGCACTCACTCTTCAAGGGTTGCACCTAGGTATTGAGTTCAAGGGTGGATCTGCATATAGCGTGTCTACAACAACTGGAACAGTTGAGCAGGCACGTTCTGCTGTTGAAGGTGTTGGAGTTACAGGTGAGCTCATCATCCAGAAGGTTGGCGATGACAAAATACGTGTACAGACTGGCTCACTGACAACTGCAGAATCTGATTCAGTTGAAGCAGCCCTCGTCAGCGCATTTGGTGTCTCAGCTGAATCGATCGATACTCAGATCATTGGACCTTCATGGGGTAAAGAGATCACCAAGAAGGCCCTATATGGTCTGATCGCATTCTTGCTCGTGATCATGCTCTTCCTCGCGATGGCATTTGAACCGAAGATGGCGATCGCTGCGATCGTTGCTGTGGTGCACGACGTATTTATTACCGTTGGCATCTATGCCCTCGTTGGCTTTGACGTGACTCCAGCAACTGTTATTGGCTTCCTGACAATTCTCGGATATTCGCTCTATGACACAGTGGTTGTCTTCGACAAGGTTCGTGAGAACACTCGATCAATTACCTCAAACAGCAAGTCCACCTATTCGCAGGCAACCAACCTTGCTGTGAATCAGACTCTTGTCCGTTCGATCAACACATCGATCATCGCACTTATCCCAGTAGGTTCAATCCTCTTTGTTGGAGCAGGTCTACTCGGTGCGGGAACTCTCAAGGACCTATCTCTTGCCCTCTTTATCGGCATGCTCGTAGGCGCTTACTCTTCAATCTTCATCGCACCTCCTGTCCTTGCACAGTTGCGCGAGAAAGAGCCAGCGATGATCGCACTTGCAAAGCGAGTTCAGGCACGTGGGGCAGCAGTTGCAGGAACATCTGCAGCAGCTCCAGCTGCAACATCTACTGCAGTCATCACCGATCGCAGAGGACCTCGCAATCAGCCAAAACGTAAAGGTCGCAAGTAGAGAATTTTCTTATGGATGAACTTCTGAAGCCCATCATCGTCGGGCTGCAAGAACACCATCCACACGCAGATCTTGTTGCGGTTGAACGTGCATATAACGTTGCACGACAGGCGCACACTGGTCAGTTAAGAAAGTCGGGCGAGGAGTACATCACTCATCCTGTCGCGGTAACTGAGATTCTTGTTGAACTCGGTCTCGACCAAGAGACCATCATTGCTTCACTTCTTCACGATACCGTTGAAGATACGCCTTACTCACTTGAACAGTTGCGCAGCGATTTCGGAGATCAGATTGCCTCCCTTGTCGATGGTGTAACCAAACTCGATAAGTTGACCTACGGTCCTACTGCAGAGGCAGAGACTGTTCGCAAGATGGTTATCGCTATGTCTCGCGATATCCGTGTTCTCGTCATTAAATTAGCCGATCGTCTCCACAATGCTCGCACCTGGAAATATGTATCGGGGGAGAGCGCACTCCGTAAAGCCAGGGAGACGCTCGATATCTACGCTCCACTTGCGCATCGACTCGGAATGAATGCACTCAAGTGGGAACTGGAAGATCTCAGCTTTGAAGTTCTTGAACCTAAGAAATTTGCAGAGATCTCGCGTCTGGTGGCCGAGCGTAACCCGGCGCGACAAGCGCTCACTCAAGAAGTTATTGATGCGGTAAATCTCGATCTCGCCAATGATTCAATTGAGGCAACTGTTACCGGTCGCCAGAAGCACTTCTTTAGCGTCTATCAGAAGATGGTTGTTCGTGGTCGAGACTTTAACGATATCTACGATCTCGTCGGCATCCGCGTCTTGGTCAATGATGTACGTGATTGCTATGCAGTTCTTGGATCAATTCACGCCAGATGGAGTCCAGTCCCAGGTCGCTTTAAAGATTACATCGCAATGCCGAAGTTCAATCTCTATCAATCGCTGCACACCACCGTTATTGGTCCCAATGGAAAAGCGGTAGAGATTCAGATTCGAACCTACGAGATGCACTCACGCGCTGAGTTCGGTATCGCAGCTCATTGGAAATATAAGCAGGGTTCAGATGCGGGTGCGCATACCCCAGAAATGATCTGGCTCAAGCAGTTGCATGAATGGCAGAAGGAGACAGAGGATCCTTCTGAATTCTTGGAAGCTTTGCGCTTTGACCTTGGTAGTCCAGAGGTCTTCGTCTTCACACCCAAGGGAAGCGTCATTGCACTCCCTGGCGGATCTACTCCTGTTGATTTCGCTTATTCAGTCCATACCGATGTCGGTAATCGATGCGCGGGCGCAAAGGTAAATGGACGACTAGTTCCACTTGAGACAAAGTTAGCTAATGGTGATGTTGTCGAAGTTGTAACAAATAAATCCCTTACCGCTAGCCCAAGTCGTGACTGGCTCAATTTCGTCAAGAGTCCGCGCGCTCGATCAAAGATCAAGGCGTGGTTCTCTAAAGAGCGACGCGAAGAAGCAATCGATGCCGGCCGTGAATCGATCGCTCGTCAGATGCGTAAAGCTGGATTGCCTCTGCAGAAAATCTTTGCAGGCCATGCGCTCCTAGAACTTGCCCATGATCTGCGCTATCCAGATATTGAAGCTCTCTACATTGCAGTGGGGGATGGCCACGTCTCTGCCGCATCCATCATTGAAAAGCTCGTCATAGCTATCGGCGTTGAAGATTCCCATCCTGAGGCGACGATAGAAAACATTCCAACTGGAGTTCCAACAACGCGTCGTTCAAGCACGGCAGTTGAGGTTGAAGGCGTTGGTGATGTGCTCGTCAAACTAGCACGCTGCTGTACGCCGGTACCAGGTGATGAGATTCTTGGATTTATCACCAAGGGCAGTGGAGTCTCTGTCCATAGAAGTGATTGCGTTAATAGTGATGATTTAAGAACGCATCAACATGAACGTATTGTGAAGGTTCGCTGGCTAGCCGGTGCCGGTTCACTCTTCTTGGTCAATATTCAAGTGGAAGCGCTAGATCGTTCTCGCTTGCTGGCAGATGTCACCAGAGCGCTTTCAGAGCAACATGTAAATATTTTGAGCGCATCTGTAAGTACTTCAAAGGATCGAGTGGCAATCTCGAAATTCACATTTGAGATGGCAGATGCAACCCACTTAGATTCTGTACTGGCTGCCGTGCGTAGCGTTGAAGGCGTCTATGACGTCTATCGCAATTAAGCGTTAGCTAAATTCAGCGAGATTCTTCTGAGCTTCCGCAAGCCAGACCTTACGAGCCTCGGCTGATTCGAGAGCTTCCTTAGCCTTCTTATCATTGCCGGTAGCCTTAGCCTTTGCAGCAGTTGCTTCATAATTTTCGATCGCACTAGAAAGTTGTGCGACAACATCTGCAGCACGTGCCTTGGCTGCTGGATCGCTCTTGCGCCATAGCTCTGCTTCAGCTTCCTTAATTGCGCTCTCTACAGCATGAACACGAGCATCCATAGCAGAGCGCTTATCGCGAGCTGTGATGCCGATCTTCTCCCATTCGCGCATCAATTCGCGGAACTCATTCTTAGCAACCTTGACATCGGTAAATGGCAGGATCGCCTCGATCTTAGGCAAGAGCGCTTCACGCTTTTCTAGATTTGCTCCCATTGAAACTTCGCGCTTTTCAAGGTCAGCGTTCTTTGCAGCAAAGAAAGTATCTTGAGCTGCCTTAAAGCGAGCCCATAGTTTTGCATCATCTTTTGGCTTGCCGCGTCCTGCAGCTTTCCAAGAATCCATCAGCGCCTTGTATCGGCGAGCAGTTGCGACCCAGTCGGTTGAGGTGGCAAGTTTTTCAGCTTCTTCAACGATTGCAATCTTTGCCGCAGAGACAACGGATGCAGTCGCCTCAAGAGATGCAAAGTGGGTACGGCGACGCTTATCGAATTTATTGCGAGAAGCAGAGAAACGCTTCCAGAGATCGCCATCGGCTTTCTTATCTAGGCGAGGTGCGCTCTTCCACTCTTCAAGAAGAGTCTTCAGGCGCTCACCGGTAGCCTTCCAATTCTCTGAAAGTGCGAGAGATTCAGCCTCGGCAACGATCTTCTCTTTCTCGACAAGAACCTGTTCACGGCGTGCGGCCTTTGCAGCAGCCTCCGCCTCTTTCTTGGCTTCAAACTTTTCGCGATGTCCCTCAATCAATGGCTCAATCTGTTCAACAGATGCAGCAAGTGCATCGAGATCTCCGACGCCATTGAGTTCGCGGACCTGCTGGCGCAACTTCTTCACAGCCTCGTAAGCATCATCTGGAACCATCGCGCCAGATGTAATGCGCGCTGCGGTCAATGCAACCTCAGATGCGAGGGCTTCAAATTTACGAACAAAGTAGGCGAGTGCTTCTTCAGCGCTCTTTCCTGGATACGACCCAACAGCCTTCTCGCCAGAAGAGGTGCGAACATAGACCGTTCCATCTTCTGCAACTCGACCGAATTGTGAAGGATCTCCGATGAGTGCAGATGCTGCACTTACTTGAGGAGCAACCTGTGAGGGGAGTGGATTCTGTTCGGTCATGAGCTTTCCTTTCAGCGCGTCGGCCAATGGCCTTCGTTAATGCAGGTAATGGTGGGAGGTCAAAGGTACCCTGTCTTACTACCGCCTCAAAAACCTGAGCGTGGATTTATGGGTCTGATGTGAGCGTAGGGAGTTTTCAATGTTGATCCGAGTACACCCTGCTCCGATGTATGCCACTAACTGTTGGGTATTGGCTGCCGAAAAGGGTGGCGAGTGCATCATCGTTGATCCAGGAATGCCCGATATCAGCGCTGAGATCGAGATGATCGTTGAGGAAGAAGGTCTGAAGCCGGTTGCAGTTCTGCTCACGCATGGACATCTCGACCACACCTTTTCCGTAATTCCGTTAGCCGATGGTTACGGAATTCCTGCATACATCCACAGCGAAGATCGTCGAGCACTTTTACATCCTGAAGTTGTACATGGAAAAGAATTTATTGCAGCTCTTGAGGGAAGTATCTGGAGTGAACCGGCCCAGGTTCTGGAATTACGAAACAATCAAAAATTTGAAGCAGTTGGTCTTGAGATCACAGCGATACATGCGCCAGGGCACACAGCAGGATCTCTTGTTTTTACAGTCAATGATGAAATTCTGCTGAGCGGGGATGTCCTCTTTGCTGGATCAATCGGGAGAACTGATCTTCCAAGTGGATCTCAAGAGGCGATGAATCGAACTCTTGCGACGAAAATTGCCCCACTTGGTGATCACTATCGAGTACTTCCCGGTCATGGACCAGACACGACAATGGAATATGAGCGCAGAACGAATCCATATCTGAAAGAATTCCGTTCATGAAGCGCGAACGTATCAATGCACCTAAAGGTGTCAGTGAATATGCGCCACCGCGCTCTGCAGGTTTTGAATGGGTGCGCGATCATCTGATCGCTCCAGCCAAAGCTGCCGGTTATCAATTGATGGAGCTTCCGGCATTTGAAGATACAAATCTCTTCTCGCGCGGTGTTGGCGAATCAACCGATGTGGTCAGTAAAGAGATGTATACCTTTGAAGATCGAGGTGGTCGCTCAATCACGTTGCGCCCTGAGGGAACTGCCGGAGTAATGCGTGCCGTCATTGAACATTCGCTCGATCGCGGTCAATTGCCGGTCAAAGTTTTCTATTCAGGAGCTTTCTTCCGCGCTGAACGTCCGCAGGCTGGGCGTTATCGCCAGTTCTACCAAGTAGGCGTTGAATCTATCGGCCTTGATGATCCAGCCATCGATGCCGAAGTCATAGCACTGGCAGATACGGCCTTTAAAAATATTGGTTTGAAGCGATACCGACTTGAGATTACATCGTTGGGGGATGCACAATCGAGAGCTGCGCACCGAGTTGATCTCGTTACCTTCCTTAAGACTCTCGATCTCGATGAAGCAACCGTTGCGCGTGCAGAGATCAACCCTTTGCGTCTCTTTGATGACAAGCGCGAAGATATTAAAGCGAAGATGGCAGATGCTCCGCTATTGATCGATTATCTATCTGAGAGCTCTCGCGAGAACTTTTCTCGTGTCTGCAGATATCTAGATGCACTCGGTATCGAATACGTTATTAATCCACGCATGGTGAGAGGTTTGGATTATTACACCGGAACTACCTTTGAATTCATCCACGAGGATCTAGGCGCACAATCTGGGATCGGTGGTGGAGGTCGCTACGACGGATTGATGGAGACTCTCGGTGGAGCATCCTTATCTGGAATCGGTTTTGGTTTAGGCGTTGATCGAATTCTCTTGGCAGCCGAGGCAGAGGGATTAGTTGTAGAGAATCAATTTGCTAGCGATCTCTTCATCATTCCACTTGGCGAGATCGCTAAGGAGAAGTCGCTTGCTATCGCTCAGAATCTGCGCCAGGCCGGCCTTCGCGTTGAGATTGCCTTTGGTGATCGAGCCTTGAAGGGCGCAATGAAAGCTGCCGATAAGTCAGGGAGCGAATTTGCAGTAGTAATAGGCGAGAGCGAGTTGAATTCGGGCGTTGTAGAGCTCAAGAGGATGAAAGATGGAGATATTTCCTCGGTTAAGATAGAGCAATTGGATAAGGCCCTCTCGCACATTAAGTAGTTTTCGATAGAAAGTAGTTGATCGTAATGATTCGTACCCATGATGCTGGATCCCTTCGTGCAAGCCACGCAGGTCAGACAGTCACTCTTGCGGGCTGGGTAGCTCGCCGTCGAGATCATGGTGGCGTTGCATTTATCGATCTCCGCGATGCAACTGGCTCTGTACAAGTAGTCATCAGAGACGAAGCACTTGCTGGTTCACTTCGCGCCGAATGGTGTCTTGCAATCACAGGTGAAGTTGTTGCGCGTCCTGCAGGTAACGAGAACAGCGCACTTCCTACTGGTGCAATCGAAGTGATGGGCGATGCTGTCACGGTTCTTAGCGAATCAGCACCACTTCCATTTCCAGTTGATACCGGAGTAGAAGCAGATATCTCCGAAGAAGTTCGTTTGCGTTATCGCTATCTCGACCTACGACGCGAAGGCCCAGCCTCTAATCTTCGCCTTCGATCACGTGTCACTTCAGCGATTCGTAGAGCGATGGATGATTTAGATTTCCTTGAAATCGAAACACCATATTTGACGCGATCAACACCAGAAGGTGCCCGCGACTTCCTCGTACCGGTAAGACTTCAACCTGGAAGTTGGTACGCCCTTCCACAGTCACCACAACTCTTTAAGCAGCTATTGATGGTGGCAGGCATGGAGCGCTACTACCAGATCGCCCGCTGTTTCCGAGATGAAGATTTCCGTGCTGACCGTCAACCTGAATTTACTCAACTTGATATTGAAATGTCTTTTATCGATCAAGCAGACATCATTGCAGTCGCGGAGAAGATTCTCGTCGATATTTGGAAAGATAGCGTTGGATACACAATTCCAACTCCAATTCCGCATATGACATATAAAGATGCGATGGATCGTTTTGGTTCTGATAAGCCTGATCTACGTTTTGGAAATGAACTCGTCGAAGTTACTGATTTCTTCGCAAAGACTCCATTTAGAGTTTTCCAAGCAGATTATGTTGGCGCTGTTGTGATGCCTGGGGGAGCTAACTCTCCTCGCCGTGAATTAGATGCATGGCAGGATTGGGCTAAGGCTCGTGGCGCTAAAGGACTTGCCTACATTCTTCTCAATGAAGATGGCACTCTCGGTGGACCTGTCTCAAAGAATATTTCTCCAGAAGAACAATCTGGAATTGCTTCTGTTGTCGGTGCAAAGAATGGTGACGCAATCTTCTTCGCTGCGGGAGATCGTGCATCTTCGCAGGCACTTCTCGGTGCTGTTCGCCTTGAGATAGGAAAGCGTTGCAATCTTATTCAGGAAGGCGCATGGAAATTCCTCTGGGTAGTCGATGCCCCAATGTTTGAACCTACAGATAATGGTGGTTGGACCGCGGTTCATCATCCATTCACAGGGCCTAAGCCGGAATTCGCAAAGACTTTCTCAGCAGATCCAGCCAATGCCCTGGCTTACGCCTATGACATCGTTCTCAATGGAACTGAATTGGGTGGTGGATCAATTCGTATCCACGATAAAGAGATTCAGCGTGAAGTATTCCGAGTTATCGGACTCAGCGATGAAGAGGCCAACAGCAAGTTTGGATTCCTTCTCGAGGCCTTCAATTACGGTCCGCCACCACATGGTGGAATTGCTCTCGGCCTTGATCGCGTCTGCGCACTCTTAACTGGAAGTGATTCAATCCGCGAGGTCATCGCATTCCCAAAGACTGCAAGCGGTGGCGATCCATTGACTGGTGCTCCGACCCCAATTACTGCAGCTCAACGTAAAGAGAGCGGAATGGACTTCAAGCCAGATACCCCCGCCTCATAAGGTGATCGGGTAGGCTTGCATCAATTCACTGTCGAAACAAAAAAGTAGCGGAAGGTAACGATCATGGGTCCAGGCGGTATTGCGACAATTATCTGTGCAGTGGCACTGCTTGCGATCGCGATCGCTCTGGCATATGCCGTTATTCGTGTCGGTAAGTTTGTAGATGAGGCGAGCATCTCCCTTAAAGCTCTCACTGAAGATACAACCCCTTTGATTCAAGAATCGACCCGCACCCTCGAGCTCATTAATAGCCCACTTGAGTCTTTTGCGAAGATCACAAAGAATGTTGAAGAGGTAACAACGAAGGTTTCTGAGGCAGCAACAGACCTCATGGATAAGGGCGGACCTGCAGTAAAGGTTGCCGGTGCGCTCATTACGGCAGCTCAAGCAGGTAAGGCTCGTTCAAAAAAGAAGAAGGCTGAGTGAGTGTAGTTCGTGGAATCAGCAGAGATCCGCGCACGTTGGCTGCGCTTTTTTGAATCAGGTAACTCGCAAGGGTTAGAGCACACTGTTGTTCCGTCGGCATCTCTTATTGCTGACGATCCCAATCTGCTCCTAGTAAATGCAGGAATGGTTCCCTTCAAACCCTTCTTTCTCGGCGAAGTAACACCTCCCTACAAGCGCGCAACCTCGGTTCAAAAGTGTGTACGAACATTAGATATTGATGAAGTTGGTAAGACCACTCGTCACGCATCGTTCTTCCAAATGTGTGGAAATTTCTCGTTCGGTGATTACTTCAAAGAAGGTGCAATCGCACTTGCTTGGGAGCTCTTAACAAAGCCAGTGTCTGAAGGCGGGTATGGTTTTCCTGAAGAGCGTCTCTGGGTAACTGTCTACCTCGATGATGATGAGGCTGCAGATATTTGGCATAAGAAGATGGGCGTTCCACTAGAGCGCATCCAACGTCGCGATATGGCAGATAACTTCTGGTCCATGGGTGTACCTGGACCTTGTGGCCCATGTTCTGAGATTTATTACGATCGCGGACCTGCTTATGGAGTAGATGGCGGACCTATCGCTGATGAGAACCGTTATCTAGAGGTATGGAATCTCGTCTTCATGCAGAACGAGCGCGGCGCAGGCGGCGGAAAAGATGGATACCCAATTCTCGGTGAATTGCCAGCAAAGAGCATCGATACAGGTCTAGGGCTTGAACGTATGGCAGCCCTACTTCAGGGTGTAGAGAACATCTACGAAATCGATACAACGATGCAGATTCTTTCACGTGCATCTGATCTATCTGGCGTGAAGTATGGAAAGAGCGAGAAATCTGATGTCTCTCTTCGAGTGATTGCAGATCACGCGCGTACAGCAGCGATGCTGATTGGTGACGGTGTCACTCCAGGAAACGAAGGTCGCGGTTATGTTTTGCGTCGCATGATGCGCAGAACAATCAGAAATATGCGACTGCTTGGAACAAATGATCCAAGCATGGCTGCGCTAACAGAATCAGCAATTGGCGCAATGGGGCCTCAGTACCCAGAACTCGTTGCCGATTCAGCACGTATTCTCTCTGTGAGCGCTTCGGAGGAAGAAAGTTTCTTGCAGACCCTCAAGAGCGGAACAGCTATCTTTGATTTAGCAGCGAGTGCGGTCAAGGCTACTAAGTCAACTCAGATGAGCGGCGACGATGTCTTTAAACTCCACGATACCTATGGTTTCCCATTTGATCTCACCTTAGAGATGGCGCGTGAAGTTGGCCTAGAGGTAGATGAGACTGGCTTTACCCGATTGATGAAAGAGCAGCGCGATCGCGCAAAGGCAGATGCCAGAGCGAAGAAGAGCGGCCACACAGATCTGAGCGAATACAAGAAGATTGCAGATGCATCGGGAGCGACCGAATTTATTGGCTATACCCACACACAATCTGAATCACGTATTAATGCAATCTTGGTCGATGGTGTTGGTGCAAAGAGCGCACAAGCTGGCGATGATGTTGAGATCGTTTTAGACCGTACTCCGTTCTATGCAGAGGGTGGCGGTCAGCTAGCCGATGGTGGAACCATCACTCTTGGCGATGGCACAGTTATCGAAGTTGAGGATGTACAGAGTCCGGTACCTGGTCTTTCAATCCATCGTGGACGCGTCATCTCAGGTGCTCTTGAAGTGGGCCAACAGGCACATGCGCTCATTGATAATGAACGTCGTAATGCCATTTCACGCGCGCATACTGCAACGCATATGGTTCATAAAGCATTTAGAGAAGTATTGGGTGAGACTGCAACCCAAGCAGGTTCAGAAAACTCACCAGGTCGCTTCCGATTTGATTTCCCTGCAACAGGTGCGCTCTCAGAGGGAGTGCTAGATGAGGTCGAGTCTCGCGTTAATACATTGCTCTTAGATGATCTCGAAGTAAGTGCCGAAGTAATGTCTCAAGATGAGGCGAAGAAGCTTGGTGCAATGGCGCTCTTTGGTGAGAAATATGGAGATCGAGTTCGCGTAGTCAGCGTCGGTGATTGGGCCCGTGAACTCTGCGGTGGAACCCACGTTTATCGCTCAGGCCAACTCGGTGTTGTCAAGCTACTTTCTGAGGCATCTATCGGTGCCGGTGTTCGACGCGTTGAAGCGCTAGTAGGCGCAGATGCCTATCGCTTCCTTGCTCGTGAACATATTCTTCTCAATTCTTTGACCTCAATCATCAAGGGCGCTCGAGTCGAAGAGTTACCTGCGCGAGTAAATGATCTTGTCAACAAGATGAAAGATATCGAGAAAGAGCTATCGACGCTTCGCACCGCAGCAGCCCTCGAGAGTGCAAGTGCCTTGATCTCGCAAGCAAGGGTAATTGGCGGCACAACATTTGTTTCAGGTTCACTTGCTGATGGAATTGCTGCGGATAATCTCCGTCAGATCGCTCTAGATTTGAGAGCTCGTAATGCAAATACAGTCGTGGCACTCACAAGTGTTGATGATGATAAAGTCGTTTTGGTTGTTGCGGCAAGTGATGCAGCCCGTGATGGCGGAGTTAAGGCGGGAGCGCTAGTAAAGCTCGGTAGTGCAATCCTTGGCGGCGGTGGCGGCGGTAAAGATGATTTCGCACAGGGTGGTGGAAGTGATCGTTCAAAGATCGCTGCTGCCCTTGATGCAATTGAACTAGCGATCGCAGGTAAGTAATGTCGCGGCTGGGTCGACGACTAGCCTTTGATTATGGAGATGTTCGCATCGGTGTCGCAGTCTGTGATGCTGATGGAATTCTCTCAACGCCTCTTGATCATTTAGCGAGCAAGGATCCTGGATTACTTAAGGCCATCTCTGGACTCTGTGATGAGTACGAGCCAACAAAGATTTATGTGGGCCTGCCGCTAAACCTTTCTGGAGAACCATCTGATTCAAGCAAGAAAGCGGAAGCATTCGCTGCAGCGCTTGCAAAAGTTGTCACCTGTCCGATTGAGATGGTGGATGAGAGATTAACTACCTCCTCTGCTTCGGCATCCCTTTCTCAAGCTGGAGTAAGTGCACGAGATCAGAGAAAGCGAATCGATTCACAGGCTGCAGTCATGATTTTGGAGTTCGGATTGGCTAAGGACCGTGGCTAAGAAACCTCTGCTTAGGGTTATCGCTGCACTTACTGCAAGCGCGGCGGCAATATTCATGCTCTCGCTGATTAAATCCGGACCATCATCAGCACCAGATTTTGAGTGCCTCACTTCTACAAGTTCAATATCGGTGCGGATAGATATTTCGGCTGGGGAGACTGGTTCAGAGATTGCCCAAGAGCTCTTTGAAAAAGGAGTCGTTAAATCATCTGAAGCTTTCTTCCGGGTTGCTGTCTCCGACCCCCGTTCTGCCTCCATTGCACCAGGGGTGCACATAGTTGATGAGGGTATTTGTGCCCGTCACGCATTGGTTCAGCTCTTAGATAGCAAGAGAATTGCTGGATTGATCGCCTTCACAGAAGGCGCTTGGAATCGTGAGATCAAAGAGATCTTTATCAAATCGGGTTTCTCTAAGACAGATGTCGACCTAGCATTTGAATCAGTCAACGTTCCACGTCCATTTACGACTCTTGAAGGGCTGCTCTTTCCTGCGCAGTACAGTTTTGCGCAAGGAACCAAGGCCATCGATGCCCTTGAATCAATTGTCGAGCGTGGTCTCAGCACATTAACGACTCTAGACATTGTTGAGGGTAATAAGAATTTCACCGCCCAAGAGCTCTTAGTCATCGCGTCAATTATCCAAGCAGAGGGCGATGAGAAAGATTTCGCAAAAGTTGCGCGAGTTATCTATAACCGGTTAGCGATCGATATGCCACTACAAATGGATTCGACTGTGCATTACATCAAAGGAACTAGAGGTAGCGTCTTCTTGAGCACTAATTCAACTCTCATTAAATCGCCGTACAACACTTACCGAAATTACGGTTTACCTCCGGGCCCTATTGGCAACCCCGGAGAGAGTGCACTCAAGGCTGCCCTCTCACCCGTTCAAGGTGATTGGCTCTATTTCATCACCGTAGCTCCAGGTGACACTCGTTTTACCTCAACATTGACCGAATTTAACCAGTGGAAGGTACTCTACAAATCTAATTTGCGAGCTGGAAAGTTTGGGGACAGTAAATGATCAGGGGAGCGGTACTAGGTTCACCGATTGGTCATTCGTTATCACCCATCCTGCATCAAGGTGCATATAGGGAGTTGAATATGGAAGGAAGCTATGAAGCCATTGATGTTCCGAGTGGAACGCTTCCTACCTTCTTCCTGGAAAATGAAAAGGATTTTGATTACTTCTCTTTGACAATGCCTCTGAAGGAGGAAGCCCTCGAACTTCCAGTTGTCTTCGATGATCTAAGTAAACGTATAGGTTCGGTCAATACTCTCTATAAAGTAGATGGAAGGTGGAGTGCTACTTCTACCGATGGTTCGGGTTTTCTCGCAGCCGTAGCCGCCCAGGGATTTTTGAATTTCAAGAATGCGCTCATCTTGGGAGCAGGGGGCACTGCAAGAGCTGTTGCAGGAGCACTCGATGGCTATGTCGATGCACTCTCTGTTATGGGGAGAACATCGACTCGACGCGAAGCACTTGCAGCATGCGTTGAGAAATCTCACTTCGAATACATTCCTTGGGAGAACAGCTCTGATCTCTCTGATTTCGATCTCGTTGTTAACACAACACCAGCCGGGGCTGCAGATCTATTGGCCGATTATCTGCCGTCCAAGGTGACATCCTTACTTTTCGATGTGATCTATAAACCTTGGCCAACAGTGCTGGCATCACGATGGAGTGATCACGGTGGGCCGGTTATCAATGGCAAAGAACTCTTGTTGTGGCAGGGTCTAGATCAGCTGGAGTTAGTTCTGGGCAAGATCGGCGACCGACAAGTTCTTGCATCTACCTTGCGCGCGCTGTTGGCTCAAAGATAACCACACCCTTTCTCTCCCATATTATTTGAGTGGGATTGAATTTCTATTCTCTACTCATGTCTTTGCCAATCATCGCTATCTTGCTCTACATCAGCATTTTTGATCTTCGATTTCATCGGATACCGAATTTATCTTTAGCGTTACTCACGCCGTTTACTTTCATACATTTTCTGGTTGGAGGTAGCATCTGGCTCGATCAGTTGATCTGGACCGCTTTCTTTGCTGTTCTTCTGTTGGGTTTATGGCGATTCTGTGATCTCGGCATGGGAGATGTAAAGCTCTTAGTCCTCCTTTCTCTTCTGGTTCTTCCCGCAAATATGGCGAGCTATCTCACTTTCGTTTCATGTTTGTCGATAGGGTTACTGATCCACCTTGCGGTTTCACGGAGCGTTATGAAGGCGTGGAAATCACACATTCCACTTGCCCCATCCATCTCATTTGCAACAATTTTCATTCTCTAGCGTAAATAGCGCGACATCAACTCTTAATCTCTGTCAGAATATGCCCATGCGTTGGATCACAGCAGGCGAATCACACGGTCAAGCTCTCTCTGCAATTATCGAGGGAATCCCCGCCCATGTTCAGGTTGATTCAACTTTTCTCGATCGCCACCTTGCTCGCCGCCGTTTAGGTTTTGGTCGAGGTGCCCGCCAAAATTTCGAGGCGGATAAAATTTCAATCCTTGGCGGTATCCGTTTAGGTATTTCGCAAGGTGGTCCTATCAGCATTCAGGTTGGCAATTCTGAATGGCCAAAGTGGGAGAAGGTAATGAGCGCCGATCCAGTTGATCCAACTGAGATTGCATCCCTTGCCCGTAATGCTCCATTAACACGCCCACGTCCTGGACATGCCGACCTTGTTGGTATGCAGAAATATGATTTTGATGATGCTCGTCCGATCCTTGAACGAGCCAGTGCTCGCGAAACAGCTGCACGTGTTGCACTAGGTGCGGTTGCGCGTGCGTTTCTCGAACAGAGTGTAGGAATCACCATTCTCAGCCACGTGGTCTCCATTGGAACAGTTCGTGTTCCAGATGTCACAGCTCTGCCACTTGCCGGAGATATGAATCGCATTGATGAAGATCCAGTTCGGTGCGCCGATCCTGCGACAAGCGCCTTGATGATTAAAGAGATTGAAAGAGCGCATTCTGACGGAGATACCCTCGGTGGAGTATGCGAGATTCTTGCTTACAACCTTCCGCCTGGACTTGGTTCCCATGTTCACTGGGACCGTCGCTTGGATGCACGTCTAGCGGCGGCGATGATGGGCATACAAGCAATTAAGGGTGTAGAAATTGGTGATGGCTTCACGACTGCGACTCGTCGCGGATCTGCCGCACATGATGAGATCGAAAAGAATGCAGCCGGTGCAATTGTTCGGCGCAGCGATCGCGCTGGAGGCACTGAAGGTGGAATGTCTAACGGTGAGATTCTGCGCGTAAGCATTGCTATGAAGCCAATTTCAACTGTTCCAAAAGCCCTAGATACCATTGATGTCGCAACAGGTGAGCCTGCAAAGGCGATCAACCAAAGATCTGATGTCTGCGCAGTTCCTGCGGCAGGAATCGTAGGCGAAGCAATGGCTGCCTTGGTTCTAGCTGAGGCAGTTCTGGAAAAGTTTGGCGGAGATAGCGTTCAGGAGACAAAGCGGAATTTTGAGTCTTACATGGCTCATCTTCGTTTTAAGTAGAGATGCCTGCCGTTATTTTGATGGGCCCTCCGGGGGCGGGTAAATCTTCGGTTGGTCGCGCACTTGCCCAGCGCCTCAATGTGGAGTTAAGAGATACAGACGCACTTATTGAAAAGAAGGTCGGCACGAGCGTTTCAGAGATCTTTCTCGATAAAGGGGAAGCTTTTTTCAGAGAGTGCGAACGCGAAATTGTTCTAGAAGAGTTGCAGAGTTTCTCCGGAGTTCTAGCTCTGGGTGGCGGATCAGTGATGGATCCCATCTCAGCGCAGGCGCTGAAAGAGTGCACAGATCCGATCATCTTTCTCGATGTCTCTTTAGCAAGTGCTGCGCCACGAATTGGGTTCAACCGAGATCGCCCCTTATTGGTCGGTAATCCGCGAGCCAAATGGCAAGAGCTAATGAATATCCGTCGTCCAATTTACGAGGGACTGGCAACAATGACCGTGCAGACAGATTCTGGAACCCCGGCGCAGATCGCAATCCAGATTGCGGAAAAGCTAGCTGAAAAGAGGTCGGCTGATGCCACATAAGATCTCCGTTCACGCCGAGCGTAATTACGACGTGCTCTTTACGCAGGATTGGAAAGATTCTCTCTCTGAACTTGTATCTGAGCGTTCGCGATGTGCTGTAGTGGTTACTCAAGCTATGCGAGAGCACGTAGGCAATCTTGAAGCTGGTGATTGTGAATTCACATATTGCATTGTCCCTGATGGAGAAGAAGGCAAGAGTCCACAGGTACTTTTGCAGCTGTGGAATTGGCTTGCTGCAGCAGGCTTTACGCGAAGCGATATTGTCGTAGGTATAGGCGGGGGAGCGATTACTGATATCGCAGGATTTTCCGCAGC
>JACCDN010459055.1_pt1 | contig 24246 bp, 25 predicted proteins | sample 7441691 | NCBI WGS metagenome assembly JACCDN01 (sample SAMN15323439, study PRJNA562643) | freshwater metagenome | isolation source: river surface water | place: USA:Blue River Watershed | collected 2017-08-16 | reverse complement strand
GAGCTTAAAACTACTCTTGATAATGTTGAGTCCGAAAGAGCAATGCCACAACTTAAAGCCGAGTTAGATGAAGTTTTGGCTAATGCTGAAGAGTTTTCAAGTGCAATAGAAGATGAAAGAGAAAAGAAAGAAGCCTTTGCACAGATTGAAACACTTCGTACTGAAGGCGAAAAAGCTGTACGTGATGAAGATAAGGCTATGCTTGTAAGAGTTATTGAGCAAGTACGACAAGTAGCTATGCGTTCACTCTTCCAGAACCCAGCAATATGGGTATGGCAGTTTAATGAAATCAAGGAACGCCGTGATGAAATGACTAATCAGGCGGACGGAGATTTCTACATTCAAAAGGGAGAACAAGCAGTTGAAAAGGGTGATGTAGAGGAACTACAACGCTGCGTTCGCAAGCTTCTTGATTTACTGCCTAAGGATTCCCAAGAAGAAATTACTTCTGGTATGGCAGGGATTACGAAGTAATGTCCAATCTATTCCAAGACAACGCTTATCACGTACTTGGTCTAGATACTTCTGCCAGCCAAAAAGATATTACTAAACGCTCAAAAGAGATTGTTAATTTACTTAGGATTGAAGAAGAGCCTAGTTACGATACAGACCTGAATATTATTGCACTTAACCGTAAAGAAAATACTGTTAAGGAAGCAGTACAGCAGCTCAGTTCTCCCACTAAGCGTATTAAAGAGTATTTCTTTTGGTTTGACGTTGAAACAGATACAGATGAAAAAGCTATTAAACTGCTAAAAGAACAAAAGATAGAAGAAGCAATAAGCGTTTGGGAAACACCAGCAAAAAATGAAACAGCTAACGGTTTTGTTGCTAAAAAGAACTTGGCAGTATTAGCTTCCTTACTCTTGCTAAAGACAGGGCAGAAGAAGTATCTAACCCAGTCTATTGGCTACTGGAAAGATATTTTACTCTCTGAAAAATTCTGGCCACACTTTGAAAAGCTATATGCCTTAAATGACGAAATTGGCACGAGTAAATCTGCATTAGATGATTTTGCTAAACAAGCAACCGACCACCTTTCTGATTTTTATACAGATGTTAGCGAGGTGCATAAAGACAGGGGATTCTATTCGTTATTCTCGCAAGTGTTTGCTGTTAAGGGCCAACGTATGCAAGAGAATGTTCTTTCGCCGATTTACGAAGTAATACATGAAGCTTCTGAGCGATTGAGGAATCTGAATATCAGTGAAGATAACATTATTAGTGATGATGAAGTTAAGACTGTTAGACAGCTTCTACGCAAGCTACAAGACAACTTTGGTAAGCTCAAAGAACTAGGTCTTTATAATGATAGCCAGTCCAAAGCTATGCGTGATAAAGCCGCCGAAGCTATTAAAGTTGTAGCCATAGACATATTTAACAATTTGTATGAGTCTGCTAAACCATTAAGTTTGCTTGAAGCAGCAGCAAAAATCGCAGGAACACCCGGTACAAAGCAGAATATAGACAAAAATATAAATATCATAAAGAAAAGTATTTCAGATGAGAAAATAGTCGTTCCAATAAATAACCTCTTAGAAGCTGACCGATTTACAGAGGCATTGGACTTAATTGAAAAAGAAATTCCGAAGCACAAAGAAGACAGTGAATTATCTAAGTACCTGCATACACGTGTAGCTTGGTGTGTAACTGGAATTGCTACTAAAGACTTTAAGGAGTGCATGGCTCAGTTCAATAACAAGCGTTTTGAACAGGCAGAACAAAACTTCTTTGGACTTCGTGATTTTATTCTTAGCTACCTAGATTACTTTGATATTAGCCGTTCCTCTATTGACGGGGTATTGAACAGGATTGATAGTTTGACCGCCTCAGGTTTAATCAATATTGATAACATTCAGGCTTACAGAAATAAGATTATTGATGAAGCCCCCGAATCTTTCAAAGAACAATTTGAAGAAATGATTCTCATAGTGCTTGTTGATAGTAGTATTTATGGAAATCTAGCTAATAAGCTGCCAGCAATACGAAGAAAGAATACGTTAAAGAAGTGGGCATGGTGGATAGTCATAGGTATTATTTTCCTTATCATTGCTGCAAGCAGTAGTAGTGATGATTCTAGTTCAAATACTGGTAGTAGCTCGTCTAGCGGAAGTAGCAGTTCAGGCTCAACAAGCTCTTCAAATGCGGCATATGACGCTTGTGCTGATGAATACGACAATCTAAAGAGCCAATTAGATAGCGTAGAAGGCCAAATGAAGCAGTATGAGGCGTATGATGACGCAGATAGCTATAATGCCTTAGTTCCTCGCCAAAACAGCCTTGTACGGCAGGTAAATGCGAAAGCCACAGAATGTAATAACTTAAGGTAAAGAATTATGAGTACTCCTTCAAAGCCACTTTTATACAACGGATATGAAATTAGTAATGGTGTAACTATTAAACGCCGTATAGAAAAAGTCTTCTTTACTGAAGTCTACGAGCTTTCAAATGATAAGTTTTTGTATCTATTTACTAACTTGAAGCTTAGCGAAGTCAAGGGCAATAAAGATAGACTTATAAAAGTTGAGTATGGCGGAAATGAATATCTCGGATTAATTACGGATATTCATTCACACGACAATGTTACCGATATTATTGACGGCTTAACAGAACTTCGTGGCTTTGACGCAGTAGCAGGTATGAGCGACCTCAAACGCCTACTGATTGAAGATGTTATACAGCCGTTACTACACCCAGAGAAGTACGAAAAGTTCAAACTCTCTATTCCTAACGGTGTACTACTTTTTGGCCCTCCCGGCTGTGGCAAGACTTTTATCATTAGGAAGCTTGCAGAAGAGTTAGGCTATAACTTTGTAGAAGTAAAGCACTCTGACATAGCTTCATCTTACATACACGGTACTACTGGTAAGGTAGGACGATTATTTGAAATGGCAAAAATGAAAGCACCTTCAATAGTATTTATTGATGAAATAGAAGGGCTGATACCAAAACGAGAAAGTCTAAGCTCAGAGTTTCAGTACAAACAAGAAGAAATTAATGAGTTTTTAATGCAGTTAAATGACGCTGGAAAGAATAAAATTCTCGTTGTCGCAGCAACCAACAGACCACACTTAATTGATACAGCACTGCTTAGGGCAGGACGTATGGACAAGCGTATCATGGTTCCGCCCCCTGATAGGGAAGCAAGAATTGAACTCTTCAAGCTCTTCCTGTCCGAAAGACCAAACAAAGATATTGATTATGAAAAATTGGCAGATATAACTGAGTTTTATGTAAGTTCTGACATTGAGCTGTTGGTAACTGAAGCCGCCAGAGAAGCGGTAGTAAAAGATTTAGATTTCATTGACCAAGAAACCTTAGAGCAAACGATTAAGAATTCCAATCCGTCTGTGATTGAAGATGAAATAGAGTACTATAAGCAATTTGCTCATATGGAGCGTAAGTAGTTATGGAAAGAAACCAGCTATCAACTGTCGTCAGAGTAGTAGCTGGTGCAATGCTATTACTTGCCTTAGGTAGCTGGGAGTATTCTTACTATCAACTTTTAAGGATAGTCGTCTGTGGGGCTTCAATTTTTCTTGCTTGGCATTTGTTTGATACTAAGAAAGTAGGGTGGGCGTGGGCTTTTGTCGTAACTGCTATTCTATTTAACCCCCTAGCTCCTATTTATTTGGCTAGAGAAACTTGGCAGATGATAGACTTTGCCGCCGCCGCTTTATTCTTTGCAAGCTTTTCAGCAGAAACTAAAAAGAAATGAAGCAGGTTAACATTTACCTAGATATTGACGGCGTATTGCTAGCAAATGACTTAAATCCTGCAAATTATGCTAACGATTTTCTAAGAAAAGTCCTTAAAGAATATCCCGAATCTACATACTGGCTTACAACGCACTGTAACGGCGATTCCAGCGTACCTATCCAGCACATTGGGCACTTATTTGATGATGACGTACAAGAGCTAATGAAGCTCATTAAGCCTACTAAATGGGAAACCGCTAAGACAAGAGGTATAGACTTTGAATTCCCATTCCTGTGGTTTGATGACGACCTATTTTTTGAGGAGAAACAAGAACTAGAAAAGCATGGTGTTCTGGATAATTGGATAGAAGTAGATTTGGCAAAGAACGAAAATCACTTACAAAACTTCCTTACAAGTTTTCCTTTACCAGTTCAAACAGAAAGTTTAGAAGGAGTTCAAAATGTTAGTTAAATATAGAACATCTATCCCATTCCTTAGGTGGTTTTACCCAAATGATAGTAAAGACTTAGAGAGTGCGGTAAAGGGCAGAAGTTTCGTGCCAGAAATTTTATTAGTCTTGGCTTTATTCCTGTCATTTAATAGTTGGACGCAAACAACCCAAAGTACTAGCAACTTTATAATTTATCTATTATGGGCAGTAATCGTAGCCTTGCTTTTCACTCTTGCTCTCGCAAATGTTAAAACACTTCTTTTGCCAGACGTATTAATTAAGCCCTTAGCAATTGCCGTTATTGTGTTTCAAATTTTCGTTGCTCTACATACTGACAATATGGGTTTACTCGGTAGTGCCGTGATAGGAGCGTTGGTATTGGGCGGTATTCCATACTTATTGTTTCAAGTATCAGCAGGTAGGTGGATTGGCGGGGGAGATGTGAAGCTTGGATTTGTTGCCGGACTATTGCTGGGTTGGAAAGTAGGACTTTTTTGCTTAGGCGTAATGGTGGGTCTAGTGCTTCTATCTTTCCTTATTGAACACTTAACATCAAAGCTTTCTAAAATGCATACGCCAGCTCGTATACCAACTGGTGTTCTCTGGGTTGTAGCAATATTGCTTTCAGTAATAATTGGGCAACAAATACTTTCATAAAGGATTGAAAATAGGGAAAATAATATGGCTACTAAAAAGAAAATAAACGCTAAAAATTTACCCGCCTCACTTACTGACGATAAAAAAGTAATCAGTTCTATGAAGGCGATTCAAAGGGCTGGCTTCTGGGCTTTCATAATTGCTTTATTTGCACCGTTGCTTCTTATTCTTTCATTGGCTTTAGGCGGTGAAAAGAATAGCTCAGTGTACGTGCTGCCGATATTAGGACTTTATTTAGGCTATTCAGGCTGGAGAATGAACAATTTAAAAGGCAGAAAGTCCATTGTCCTAATGCTCATCATAAACATTTTATTAAGTTGTGTGATGATTTTTGGAATCTTCCCAATTTTTCTTCTAATAATGTCCTTGATTGCACTCGTAAAAATAAAACCCTACCTAGTGTGGAGTAAGGGCGGCACAGAGCAAAAAGAAGTGATGAGTTATAAGCAGACGGCTAGATACTCTGGCCCTAAGCATACAGTTAAAATTCTAGACCCGATTAGGGGAGAACTCACTGAAGAACGAACAATTGATAAGGAGACATTTGATAAATATGCAAATAAAAAGGGAGAAATATTTGCAGTTAGGGCTTACAAGGAAGGAAAACCTAATACTAGGCTAGTTCAAGAAGATATTTATAAAGCAACATATAAGGCATTTGACCTATGAGTGATTCCAAAAACATAGGCGTTAATAAGTATCTTTTAGCTGGAATTATAGTAGGAGTATTAGGGATTGGCTCATTTGGCGGTTATTACTATACAAAACAGTATTACGAGGAAAAAGCGATTTCAGATACTGCAAAAGACAAAGAAAATTTAATATGCGAAGCTCGTATCCAAAAAGGCAATACGGGTGATGTTAAAAGCGACTACTTTATATTTGAACAAAGTGCTAAACGTGAAGACTGTGAGCGATTTATAGATTATAAGAATATTCCTGATGATACTGAAACGTTTTGGCTAGGCTTTTAGTTGCCAAATCACTTACAACTATTAGTTAATCGGCACCCCTGATATATTAGTCTTAATATGAACTTTATTACTTCTGCCTTTCAGTCTGCTACAAACGATTCTATTGAGAATAAATTAGAGTTGCTGCGAATGATGTTACCAGTTAACGCAACGGTGTTGCTGGCTGTGATTTCATTAGCATTTGTAATCTATCAGCTAGATAGGTACAAAGACTTCAAAAGCTTTAACTACAAGATATTAAGTTATTCTGCTGTCCTAGGCTCACTAATCGGAGTAGTAATACCGCTTGTGCTACTTCAAAAGACAGGCTTAGCGTACACACCAGTAGAGAACATACTTTATGTAGTATCTATCGTATCGCCACTAATAGTAGCGGTAATCTCAGCTATTTACCTATGGCTACATATATCTTCTTTAAAAACTTCAAGCATGATAAATAAGTTTAGCTATAAAAGTGCACCAAAAGAACGAGCGAGTAAGCAGAACCCCCTTGCGGCTCAGGTGCAAGCAATATGCAAATGGCATGGATTGGTAATGCAGGAATGGGATTCGGCAAATCTTTCCGGTCTAGTTAAAAGAGATGATTTGCTACTTAGACTTGCTAGTACAGCAATTCTGGAAAATGATACCAGCACTTTCAAGCTAATTATTAAGCATTACGCTAAGCTATTGCTAGCTAATAATTCTTACGAAGTATCCGAGTTTTATGGGGACGACTTGAGCGAGATAGAGGAACAGCTTATATATGCTAAAAAAGACAAACGTTATGAATATATGATTGATGAGCTAAGTCTAGCTTGGTTAAGTAATAAAGAATCTTTAGAGAGCATGTCTGATGAGCTAGGCAATATCTACGCTGGTCTAATCTATAAGTATATTAACTTAGGTGAAAACTTTACTGTCATTCAAAAGTCTATGGGGCTGCTCGTAAACTTCCATTTTTTGGTAGTTACTTCTGACGGTGGCAAGAAAGATTGGCTAAATACAAGACATGCACTTGAAGCCTATCTGAGAAACTCAATTGTCAAAATAGCCCAGAAGAAACAGGAGTTTAATCTTTGGCTAATGCACGAAAAAATAAGGTATCTTGCTAATCATGGTGGGGAAGTTAAAAAGGCTAGCCTAATGGCAGAATACATGAAATATATGTACATAACTGGAATTGCCGGACGTGCTTACAATCTACATTGTGGAGCTTCAAATTGTAGCAAAACTCTTTATCAGCATGCTGTCGAAGACCTTGAAGAGCTTTATGGTTGGCGTGTGAAATTAAGCAATAAGCAGCAAGAAATATTTGATAGAAACTATAAGGAAGCACTAGAGAAACTCATTGGTTACCAAGTTAAAATTGATAATAAAAATGGTAAGTACGAAATAAATAAAAAGTATCCCAAACAAGCCCATAGCATTACCCTTGGACCTTCTAAGTCAACCTCAGATAGCAAGTTGATAGATTACAGTTCCTTGACTGCTGAGCAATTTGAAAAGTTTATATTTAGTCATGGAAGGCTGTTTTAATAACTATGAACGCAGAGAAGCTAACATTACTTCGGGACAAGATGACAGCCGAGTGGTTTAGTACCTTAAAGCTAGGCGACAAGGTACAAAATTATAGTCTTAAGTGGCAAAACAAACAGATAATTGATAAGAAGTTACGTGAAGGTATTATTAAGGAAATTCATGATAACGGTAAGTTTAATCGCTATGTCATTGTTGATAACCTTACTACTGGCCGACAAAATAAATGGAATGATTTTGACCTAGTTAAACCGCAAGAACTAGTAGATATTGAAGACCAACTTATTCAACAATTATCTGATTCACCTAACAGTGAGGTAGCGGCTGTTAGCAGTGAAACAAATATCGTAAATGAAGTTGTTGTTAGAGAGACATATGAAAGTTTGATTAAAAATGCTGAAGAGTTGCTGAAGAGTGACGATGTACTTTTGGGTAACTGCGTAGGTATTTACGGAGCATTCAATAAGAAGAGCGGTGAGTGTATCTACATAGGTAAGTCGTACTCATCAATCAGTGGACGCTGGAAAGAGCATAAACGCTATTGGAAAAGACTTAGACCAATTCATAGACAGCCACTATTAACGCAATATCTTCATTTTTTTGGCGACCAAATTGAATGGAAAGTTTTATTGCCAGTTGAGAATGAAGTAGATAATGACATGGTTGAATACTGTGAACGGCGACTTTTTGAAGAGTATAAACCTATCGCAAACACTATTATTCCAAACGGTACTTTATTCGGTAGAAGCGTTCTGGAAGGCGAGGGAGAAATGGTTTCAGTATCTGAGTGGAATCCCTACATGACTACTATAAAGATACATAAGGGAACCTGTATCGGCTTCTCGGACGATAAAAAGCTTTTTGAATTCTAGTACCACTAGCTAATTAAACAAAAGGTTCTGACTTCTTTGCGTAACTACGAAGTCGTATTTTGTGTGTTCTCCCGGCTTTTCAATACCTAGATTTTTGTAGTCCACTTCTGAAAGAGTACCAGCTAGAATTAGGTCAAAACTCTCTAATAAGTTACGTGAAACTACATCTGGGGCGGGTCTAGATGTTGAGTATATGACTTTCATATTTGCAGATGAAGCCACTTTATTAATGCGTATAATCAAACTATCAAAGTGTTCTTGGTCTGTTGCTGCCATATCGCACTCCTCTATTAGAACTACTAGCATAGGCTCTTTATCGCTTGAACTAGCCCGTTCTTCGGCTGTGTGTGCTGTTGCTTCTAGAACGTCTAGCCCTTTACCTGAATCAAATTTCACATCTTGTTGGATATATTCTTGGTGGTTTTCTCGTAACAAGTCAAAATCTACTCCAGTCATATCAAGCAAAATAAACTTAAGCTTATCAGGGGTGTGGGATTTTAGAAGTCGTTCTATATACTTATCAACTAGTACGGATTTACCAGTTCCAGATTGCCCAATAAGTAGCATTGAGTTATCAACATTAAAGGTAAAGTACTCTGCGTTAGTTATGTTCATAGCATTAATTGTAAGCTAAAGGGGCTTGCTACGATACAATAATTTATATATGGCTTGCAAATACGAAAAGATTGAATGGACAGAGGAGATGAACGGCGTAAAAGTGGACTGTTCTCTTGATATTGCTATTCACCCCACTAGTAGCAACACTATTTTACTTACTATTCCGGGCGTTGACGGCTCGGTAGACGGATACAAGAACAAGTATCTTAGAATCGCTGAAAACGTTCAAGAAGAGCGTGGCGTATCAGTAGTCAGAATGTCCAATCCATTTATTTCTTCATTCCACTGGGAAAGTAATATACGAAAAGCACTGGAATTTATTAGTGTTAATCTGCCTACTATAACGGAAGGAAACAAGGCTGAGATTCGTATAATGGCTCATTCTGCTGGAGCGGCAGTAGCAGCTCAAATTGCGTGGGAGTACCCAGAAATTAAACGTTTACTACTTATAAATCCTGCGACAAAACTAGGCATGGATAAGATTAAGTTAGGGTTAAGTATGTTTAAGGGTGATGATATTACGGTGCTTTATGGCAGCTTAGACCCTGCAATAGATGATGTGAATGAGTTTAGTAACATTGAAAGCAAAGTGCCAATAAACACATTTGTATTAGAAGGCATTGACCACCATTTCTCAGGCACTGACGGATTAATACAGTTTATTGCTGCTCCCAATAATCACCTCTTTGTGTAGCTTTTAAGTCGGGCTAGTAGTAGGGGAACTAGCTCATTCTCCACGCTAATAAGCCGATACAAATACAGAAGCCTAGAAATCCCACAAGCTCTAATGCAGAGTAAATGCTCACTACCTTTTTAGGCACATTTGGTTTGGCTATTTGAGCGTAACCTCTGCCGGGTGTTTTCTTATAGTAAAAGAAAAGTCTATCCGTAATAGCTGTAACAGCCATAATCCCCACACAAATAAACATTAGTATTAAGAGAGCAGTATCTAAGTCCATACTGTACATATTAGCGGAATGAGCGATATAAATAAGCATGGTTCAACTGGATTAACTGAGGTAGGTGTGCTATAATATTAATGTAGGACAGCGGCCATAAGGCGACTATTGCGGCTACGAATTATTTAATTCGGTGGCCGTTTTTTATTGGGCCGAGAAGGGAAAAACATGAAAGTAACACCAAGATTAGAAAAAGCGATACGTATAGCAACTGTTGCTCATAATGAACAGAAGCGAAAGGGTTCCGATACCCCGTACATAATTCACCCATACAGTGTGATGTGTATTGCAGCTAACGCAACGCAAGATGAAGATATTCTAATAGCTTGCCTGTTCCACGACATACTTGAAGACGTTCCTGATAAGTATCCTCGTGAACTAATGGTTAAAGATTTCGGTGAAAGGGTGGCTAATATTGTTGACGGCGTAACAAAGGACAGTTCGCTGCCAGACTGGCAGAGCCGTGCAGAAGCCTATCTTAAGCATTTAGAACAGGAAGCTTCAGACGAGTCAGTAATCGTGAGCTGTGCTGATAAAGCTCATAACTTATTGTCTATGCTAACGGACTACGCTGAAGTCGGTGATAGTCTTTGGGAGCGATTCAAGGCTGGCTCTGATAGGCAACTGTGGTGGTATGCAGAAGTGTTACGTGTTATCCGCAAAAGACTTCCGAGCCTAGTAATTGCTGATGAGTTAGAAGCTTTGATTAATCGGTTTAAGGAAGAAGTTAATATTCCTAAAATGGGTTAGCTATGAACAGTATTGAGTATCCTGTGCTGCTTTTGCCTGACGGTGATAAGCGGTATAGAAGCATAGAGCTAAACAGCAAAGGTGAGCTTGTATTTGAACAAACTGATATTGGACAAAATACGGCTCGGCTCGCTCCAAACGGTGGGGACAGTGATTACGAATACTGGGTTACTGTTGAGCCAAAAAGTGTAAATAAGGTTCTCCTAGAACTAATAAAAGAAAAGTTCAACGTACAGAGTGAATTTGAAGCATGGCTTAAGTTAAAAGATATTAATTACACGTTCTACTCTTACTAATAAATAGTGAGTTAAGGGGTGGGGTAACTATCCTAAGTGCGTTTAAAGATACCACAACATATCTGTTATTGGCATGATATAGTTACTACATAATTATGAACAATAAAATTAGACAGACGGCAGAATACATAAAGGAAAGGTGGTATGTAGCCGTCTTTCTAGTTGTAATCCTAACTCTGTTTATCATACCGAGTAAAACTGGACTGCCGGGCAGCAACTATCAGGGCTGCACAATTAAAGGTAGCTACTGCACCACAGGGCTGATTAAAGGCACTACTAAAGAATCTGACGGTTCTACAATAATTACTGTGTCTGTAACAGACGAAAAGCTGAATAATCCTGAATTAAAATTCCACCTTAAAAAATATAGCGGTAGCTATGCCGCAGGTAATAAGATTTTTATGAATTTCGTTGATGAACCTAAAGACGTGATTCTCTTTATTGAAAAAGACAGCAGGTTATTGTGGACTATCATATCTGGAATATTCGGTGGTTCACCCGCAATGACGGCACGAGTGAATCAAAACACAATGACAGAAGTAGAGTAACTACCAGTTACCACCAACTGTTTCTTGTAGTTCCTTAATGTATTGAGGGGTGTAACCCCTAGTACGTTTATCTAGTGGGGGCATGGAAAAGGTGATATTGAATGGTATGGTTGCGTCTTGTTCATGCCGATTTGAAGTGAACTCATAGGTAGGTAGTATAACAGAGGTGATTAAGATTGACAAATAAGCATAAGTGTGATACTATAAAATCGTTAAAGTAAAACAAAAATATGGTCAATAACGAAATAACTGAAACTAATATTTTACCTCCACAACCCGATATTCAACTTGGTCTTGGACACGCTGCAATTATGGGCGAAAAAGAAACTTTGCATGGACCGACCGAGGTGCAGCTTAAGCTACTTTTGGCTTCTGTAGACTTAGCATCTGCTATTACAGACCAATATCCGCAGACTGATGAGCAAGGGCAGTTAGGCTACGCAATCGCTGGCTCGTTGGCAGTAATGTTACTTGCTCAAGCAAGAAGCTTTGAGGAGCTAGATGCTAGTCAAATCCCCATGATTGTACCTACACGCCAAGTAGAGATACCCGAAGATGCCTCCACACGTTTAAAAATGTTTGCTCGTCACTTAGGTGACTTTGATTATGTACAGACAGACAATTACAAGCATAAAAAGGATGATGTTCAAAAAATTGACTACAAGACTGATCCTGAAGGCTACAGAGTGGGTAGGGCAAGATATTTGTGGAAAGGTGGAACCAACTTAGATAGGCTAAGCGATGAAGCACGTGACCTTATGCAGCTTTCTGAAGGACATAAATTATTTTCAGAGGCTGTTGGTAGTTTTGTTGATTCAAAGGCAGTACGACTTGACGTTAATGGTAAAGAGATTTACATAGTAGACCCTCGGACAATCTTGGCATTTAAAACTGTGCACTTACTTGAAAGCTTTGATACCACTAGCAAACCAGAAAAATATGTGGCTGACTTGACAATATTGAGAGAAAGCCTTGGTCAGGTATACGCTGATGAAGAGTTGTTACAAAGTACACACGACATGCTACTTGATTATGGAAGGCGTAGTGCTAATGGGCTGGAAGTGCCATACCACAATCCAGGATTTACTGCAGAGTTGCGTGAATTTGTTGACAGGGCAGTTGCACTTGATGGGGATGCTTCGTACCTTGAACAACTACAATTTGGGCAAGAAAGAGCAGTCGGTATTTTAAAAATATTGCATCAGTATGAAACGCCAGAAGCTAAGCAAAAAATTGTTGAGTTTATAAATAATCACCGTGAAGAAATAGACCAGTGGGAAGTCAATACTCACTCTGAACGCAATATTGACCTACTCGCAGAATTTGTTGATACCAATCCTGAAATCAAAAAGACCTTTGTTGAAGGTATGAGCGATGGAGATAAGGAAGATATTGAAGCTTCAGGTACGGCCAAGTGGCTTCGCAATAGTTCTATGAGCTTAATAGGAAGAGGAACTATTTTGCGAATGATGGAAAGCCATGAGCACTTAGATCACCAGCCCGTTACAAGTGACTATTTGCAGATATTAATGCACTTAGATGAAGCGGAACTAACTAACCAATTACATGCAGTTGAACAAATTATAGACAAAGGCATTGGTAAAGAACGTGATGTGCGTTCCTTGCTTCAAGCTGAAGTTATGCAAGTCGAGGGAGTAAAAGATTCAGTAATGAGTGGTTTAGTATACGCCGTTGAAAATTTTGACGACGAGACTTTAACAGCATTTTTCAAAGCAGTAGATGAAGCTGCAAGTCGTTGGACGAAAGCTGGGGGTAAGATGATTAAGCTCAATGAACGACCAGGGCTAATAAAGACTGCACTTGATGACTTTGGTGTACCTACTAAGGAGTAAGATCATTATTCAATAGTTCTTTTTGGACTTTGGTTACGTATTCGTCGGAGTAGCCACGACCTTCCTTATCGGTCGGTGGCATCGTTAGTTTTAGCTCTAAAGGTAGTTGGGTTATAAAGTCATCATACTCATCTGCAGAGTACTCATAGCTAAAATTATAATAGAGGTAGATTTACTAATCTAATAGTAAATAGGTCGAGTGAGGCAATGTGCACCACCATTCGCGAGGATGATTGCTTTGCTTGGTAGTGAAATGAGATTAGCACCACTATGTTTTTCTACTTCTAATCGTATGTAATCATCAAGATTGAATCCGATAAATGTGTTGTTGCCGAGAGGGAGAAGGTTGCACTGTTCTTTTCTTATTGCGCCAATCGTGCCGGAATCAATCCAAGTATAGCCTCGACTAATTAGATACTGTGGAAATGCTTCTTCCATGACCCGATAACCACTCGGGTTAATAATAACGAAAGTTTTTTGAGCGGATAGTGCACCCAGAACTGTCATATTTGGGAGTATAGAAAGGCATGTATCCAAATGCAAGAATCGCTTGTCGTGTTCAACAACGACTACTTGATCAATAGAGTTTCCCGCTAGTGTGTCGTATAACCACTTTGCTGATGCTCGTTCGGTCCGCTGCCCGATACCAACGAGCAGTGTTTTTTTGCCTTCTAGAATAAACGGAATAACATCGCCCCCCTCAAGTTTGTAAGGACACTCAAGAATCTGAAAAGATTTTTGTGATGCGAAAAATGACTTCGATATGATTGTTTCATTCTCTCTAGTGCTCAGCTTAAATCGTGGGATGATAACTACTGACTGATTCCAGGGTATGGTTATGCTACTGTCGCGGGTAAACATAGCATTCGGATTATGCGAGAGCAGGTTTTGATATTCAACAGCGACTAATTCGAATATATCTATTGTGCTAATGCCAAATGAAGCGATTTGATGGATAAAAGAATCGTATTCATCAAAAAGGTCTATGAGGTTGGGAATCGCTTCAAAATTATGTTCAACAAGACTAATCTTATTCATGATTGACGGTGTAAGGCTGTGTTTTGGATGGCAAACAATTAACGCTGAAGGTTTGGTGTTATACTCTGAGTGGATAATCATTATTACTAAAGAATAACAATTTTTTATGACGTTAACACAAAAAATAACTGACTTCCTACACTTAGTAAATCGATACCCATCACCCCATAATGGTCAGCCGATGAGGATTGGGTTTTTAGATGATGAATCGTTTGAGGTTTATTTTGATACCAAGCGGGGTCTGCAATCAAGTGAAGTGTCATACATTTTTAGTTTTGTAACGATTGGGCTTTTTGCCAAATATATCGAACAGTGTGCCAGAGCATTTGGCTACACTACCAACCTAGACGTGTCTTTACCCTCCGTAAAGGATATGCGGGGCGACAAACTGCTTAAATGTTTTAAAGTACAGCTGAAAGAGAGTGGAGTAGCGGATGAAAAGCTTCGTCACGCATTAGAAACACGCCATACATCACGTAAAAAATATAAATCAGGTGTAGATGAACAAACCTTCAAGACCATCCAGCACTTGATACCCCCTGAAATGCGATTGCAAAAACTAGATCGGTTGCAAGCTCACCAAGCGATTTGGCTTAATCAGCGTGCGGTATTTGATGATATGTTTGATGAACCGGTCCGTAAAGAGCTCGATCATTGGTTACGATATACACAGGAAGAGAAGAGAACAAAAAAAGATGGGCTTGCGTACGATTGCATGGAGTTGAATGGCAAGGCTATGAAAGCAATCGTAAGAAAGCCTTCAATACTACACATGCCTATTCTTCGTACACTAATTCGACAGTATTACTTGCGAACCATGAAAGACAATAGTGATGTCTTTTATGTTATGGCGCCGTTTGCTAGCGAGCTTGATGCTTTTGCCGTAGGAAAAATGGTCATGGATGTGTGGACGTGCTTGTCGATTGCGGGGATGTACCTTCATCCTTTCGGCACAATCATGAGCAATGAACATGCTCATCGTGACTTTTTAAAGCTTGTTCACGAGCTCGATGAGAGTAGGGAAAAGTCTTATCTCGTGTTTATATTCAGAGCCGGGGCATCAGATGTACCTGTACAAAGTATGCGGTTGCCGATGGAAGAGCATTTACTTCTGAAAGCGGAGAGGTGAACATGTTCAGAAGAATATATATCACGTGTGTTGCACTGCTTGATACGATAATCTGGTACGTCGATGTTGGGCCATCAGTGCATAAAATTTTTCTAGCTCCGCAAGTAGGAAACTTCAGGGTTTTTCTTGGACGAATACGAGCAGTCCGTCTGTTCTATTTTGCGCGAAGAAGGGTGCCGGCGTATCGTCATTTCTTAAGCAAACAGGTATACGCAGAGCCACACGTCGGTTTGCGTAAAGTACATCTTGGAGGTGTGCCGGAAATGGACAAAAATTCATACATTAAAGCATACCCATTGTTGCCAAAAATTATAGACGCACATTTACCCAAAAAGGGAGTCATGTTTGATGAATCATCAGGGAGTAGTGGCAAGCCTACCAGTTGGGTTCGTGGACCAAAGGAACGGCGCTTTATTCAGCGAATCATGCAAGTTTCTTTTAAACATTTTATTGATGACAAAAGCCCAATTATACTAAACACATTTTCAATGGGTGCATGGGCAACTGGTGTGAATACAACTATCAATTTACTCGGGGTCAGTAGGGTAAAGTCAGTCGGTCCAGATATCGTTAAGGTCGTTGACACGTTGCTTGAATTAGGACCAGATTTTGACTATGTTATTGCGGGATATCCTCCGTTTCTGAAGCTTATTACCGAACAGAAAGAATTAGACTGGTCAAAGTATCGGATTTATGCAATTTTTGGCGGCGAAGGTATCAGCGAGCCAATGCGAGACGAACTACTTAAATATTACAAAGAAGTTATTGGCTCTTATGGTGCGTCTGATCTTGAAATAAATATTGCTCATGAATCCGATTTTACAATTGCGCTCAGAAGAGCACTATTGAATGATGAAAAGTTACGCTCGGTGATTGTCAAACAAAACAGGGGTATTGTACCCATGGTTTTCCAGTATAATCCGTATGATTATTTGTTCGAAACGAATGCGAGCGGAGAGTTACTCGTCACAATTTGTCGGTTGCAGAATATCAGCCCTCGCATCAGATATAATATTCATGATCTCGGACACGTTTCTAATTTTTATGATCTGAAAAAAATATTAAAAGATCATGGTAGAGCGGACCTCCTTCGGTTGGCTGAGTTCGACTTTGGGGTGTTGTTCCATTACGGTAGAAGTGATTTGTCGGTTGATTACAACGGAGCAGTTGTCGGTCCTGAGGAGATAAAACAGATACTGAACCAACATTCTTTTGCGAAAGATTTGGTTGCAAGCTTTCGTCTCGTGAGCTATGAAGATAAACATGCATCAAAACATCTTCTTTTTGCAATTGAATTAGAGAAGAATTTGAAGATGAGCAAATCTCAGCAAGACACGCTACTCCACGACATTATTGAGCAACTACTCGTGATGAATCTCGACTTTAAATCAGCGCATCGAACTTCACCAAAAAAACCAGAACTTAAAGTATTTGACTATGCGACCGGCATTTTCGACAGCCATCATCAGAAGCTGAAAAACGACTATGTTTGGAATATTGATTATAAAAGAGCTGTAGAAGAGGGAATCGCGACAAGCTAATTGCGCCACTTAACATAAGAACTGACCATATATACTAGTTAGTAGAAAAATGCTTAAGAAAATCACTTCCATAGCAACAAGACATCGGTTATTTTTAGCCCTTTTTGCATACTGTATTTTTTGCTGGGTGTGGCTCCTTGAGATTGATTTGGGTAAGCTCGCCTCTTCGTCTTTTGCCGGTAAGCTTATGCAGATACTTACGGTGCTCGCCCTTACAGGCTTGAGTGCGGTGATTTATACAAAAAGCATCAAGTTTTTATTTGCTCATTTAGATAAGACAGGGAGGTGGCTCGTACCGATTAAGCTCGTGATGTGGTGGGCGGCTACTGAATTTTTTGTAGCGTGGGCAGTGAGCATTATCTGGTATGGGACGGGGGCGCGAGTTGATAATATTTTGCCTTTTACTTCACTAAGCCATTTCGGTATCTGGACGCCTCTTGGGTATATTGTGCGGTTTGTTGGTATTTATGGGTTATCTGGGGTCATTTTTATGCTTCTGATGGTGGGTATTAAACCAGATTTACGAAAACTCTTTTTACCATCAGCCATTGTCATAATCGTCCTAAATGCTCTGGCATGGGGGATATACCGCGCCCCAAATGGTCCAAAAGTCCCCCTAATAATTGCCTCGGAGATGAATGCTCACGATGTTTTTTCTAACCCATCGCAACTGAAAGAGGGGAGTCTAGTTGTCTTACCAGAGTATGGGTTCAACGACATTGATGATGAGAAGATTTCCGCGCTATTAAATACGCAAAAAACGGATCAAAAAGTGTATTTTATCGGCTCGCGATTTGTGTATGATGGCAACAGAGTTAAAAACCAATTGGTGGCTGGCGATACGCAAAATGGATACACCTATAAGATTGATAAGAGTCGTCTTATACCAATGGGCGAGTATCTTCCGTATGTTACGGTAGGCCTGTTTAAGACTATCGGGGCGCAACATACTTTAGATTATTTTAAAAACAACCGACAGATTGCCAAGGCAGACGGTGCGCCACAAGAAATGCTCTTGCAACTTGGTGAGGCCCAGGTTGGGGCAGGCGTTTGCTCGAGTATCATTGCTCCGGAAGATTACCGCGTACTTACAAAGCACGGCGCAAACATACTCACGAATTCTGCATATTTAGGCATATTTAACGGGTCTGACTTGTACGGTTGGCATCAACGATCGATGGCGAAATTGATGGCGACCGCGAATGCTCGGACATTTTTGCAATCGGCAAGTAGCGGACCGTCTTTTGGGTATGATCAAAATGGGAAGTTGTTGTTTAATAAAAAAGATATGCATTTAAACGAAATATCGGCGCAACTAAATAATCGACGAACTCCTTACACCTTTTTGGGGGAGTATCTGAGTTTTGTTGGCTTGGCTTGGATGATCATGAGCTTTATAAAGTCTAAAAAGAAGACTAGTCATAAAGTAAGAGTCCGGTTATAATGGTGGTTATGTTTAGGGCACGACGGAGACTGACTCGCAATATTCTGTTGTTTTTTGCCTTTGCGGGCATCGTCATAAGTATGTCGGTCGGATTATTGAATAAGCCAGAGCGTGCAAGTGCGGGCGGTGGTCCAGCGTCGTGTTCGATTTCTGCATGGCAAAGTGCATCGAATCCACTATCTTGGGGATTTAAAATGAGTATTAATGCTCCAAATGCTGCTCCTGGTTCCGTAATGCCAGGTCATCCCGGTATTTATTCTCCTTGGACACCGTATATAATTTCGCCAGGAGCGAACTACTTCAATACCTATACAGCAGCTGGTAATAAGACAGTTTATGGAAGATACAGTTATGTTCAAACAGGTTCAAGCACAAGGATTGAAGTGCAATGTTCGCGGTCTTTTACGGTATCAGAGCCACCAAAGTTGTGCCAAGATCCTACTGCAACTAACTACGGCTGGCCACTTCCTTGCACGTATCCGCTTTTATGTACTGATCCGGCCGCAATAAATAATGGTGGTCCTCTCCCTTGTGAATATCCAACTGGAACTGGCGACAAATGTAAAGAACCCTTAGCCGTAAACTTTGATGGTTCTCTGCCGTGTAAGTATCGTGGCTGCATGAACCCAGCTGCTATAAATTACAATCCCAGCCCACTTATAGTAGAAGACGATGGTTCGTGTATCATCCCTGGATGTACAAACCGCGCTGCAACTAACTATAATCCGTCGGCGAATCGAGATGATGGCTCGTGTATTATAAGGGGTTGTACCGACTCTGGTGCGTCAAACTATAATCGGTCGGCGAATGAAGATGACGGGTCCTGCATATACCCCGGTTGTACCGATCCTGCGGCATTTAATTATGACCCTCATGCGAATCGGGACGACGGCTCGTGTAAATATGATGAATGTGCAAACCTTCCCGGCATCCAATATCCGATACCTCCAGGACTTGTGAAGAGTGGAGGGAATTGCTACCTCCCAGAACCGTCTTGTACACCAGGAGCAGGTATCAATGTGCTGACCGGTGTTGGCTTTACCGTAAAATCAACTGTTAAGAACAACTCAACATTAACTCTCGATATCGTTAGCGTGAGTTATTCAGGTCCGGGTGGAATCAGCGGTACACCAAATGGCGGGTCTCCTGATATTGTTGGCAATGGAACGTCTGACTATACCGGCAACCATACGCTCAATTATCCTACAAGTGGGTCAGTAACATGGACTATTACTTATGATCAACCATACGGTATAGGGAGAGCGTCAGTTACGTGCGCTCAAGCAATTACAGTTAAAAATCGCCCACCTACGTGTTCGGTGCAATCAATTGAACCACTTCATCCACTTGCTGGAGAGCCGTTTAGAACCAAAGTAACCATAAACAACCCTAACCCTGGAAACATCTCAATAACCCAAGCGACGTATACGATACGAAATGTAGTTGGCGAGTCCGAAAACAGTAGTGGCTCTGCACAGGGTATACCGGCAACGATTGGAGCAAATAGTTCGAGGCAATTATCAACAGCACAGAATATACGTGTCTACGATACCTCTTACCATATTTATTCTGACTGGCATATAGTACCCGATAATGATACGACTTTGTCTGCCGACTGTAACTTGCAAAATGGCGGAAATGGCGAAACCGATATAATTTTACAACCACCTGTTTGTACCGTGTCAGGTTCGCAAACCATCACGGTAGGCCTACCGTTTGTTGCAACCGTTTCGATACATAATACAAACCCATATGCACCACTAGATTTGATTGATGAGCCGTACGAACTAACGGTGACTCCTGGTGACATTCATTCCAACGCAGATAATACGCAGTCGGCTCGCCGACTGAGTGGTGGAAAATTTGTTATGACCAGTGGTGAAACTGTGTCGTTCGATTCTATAAATGAGCTCATCGTATATTTGGCCGGCGACAGCAATAACATCTGGTCATTCAATTCTGAAGCTGGTTTTGCCGGTGGTGACTGTGGGCGAAATGACATTATTGGACAATCGGCTTACACACAGCCATATGCGCGGTTCTACGGAAATGATGTCTTTGCTGGTGGCGCGTATGGTGAAAACTGTACGGTTGCTGGCGATGGTCGCGCACGAGGACTTGGCTATTTCTTGCCCGACCCAACTGCTCAAAATCACGCGAGCTATAAAGGTACCGCTGCTGAACTAGCTGTGTTTGCTACCGGACAAATTGATGGGGTGCTCCCAGGTTCACAAGATATAACGAGAACGTCACTGACTGAGTTGAGCTTCTCTAATAGTGATCTCGGCACCGGAAACATCGCACTCGGTGGACAGTTTAGCGAAGCTATGTGCGCCGATGATTATTGGGCAGACATGCCAACTGATGCAACTACGTTACCAACTAGTTTTATAGGGGGACAAACGGTTAGCGATATTACCAAACTAGAAAGTGATACGTATTACTACGACGGAAACTTGCACCTGACAACTACAGAGTCAGGCGAACCCGATGAGGACGACCGCATCGCTCACGGAAGACACATCACTATCTACGTTGATGGTGATACATGGATTGGTGATACGACGTTTGGTGCGGGGCGCTTGAGGCAGATTGCTTACGCAGACGGACCATGGGCTACCACTAAAGACATACCGCTCGTACGAGTTATTTCGAAGGGTAATATCTACGTAGATAACGAGGTTAGTCAGCTGGACGGTATGTATGTAGCCATACCGACCGACGCAAACCCAAATAACACAGGTGAAATACATACCTGCGCAACTGCAGAAGACTCAAAAGATCTCATGAATCCGCGCGATAACGCAAAGATACTGAGCAAGTGTGGCAGGCCGCTACTTGTAAATGGTGCGTTTATTGCAAAGAAAGTAAATTTGCTCCGTTTCCATGGAAACATCGCTTTTGCCCCAAACGCTCCAGAGCCTTACAATTCTGGTGAAATTGCTGAAACATTCAGATTCTCGCCAGAGCTTTACCTAGCGCTCACCACGATGGGCGGGGGAGCTGCAAATGTCGAATTCGACGCCATTACTTCTTTGCCACCATCTTTGTAACACTAAAAAAAGTACTGGTATTGATAAGCATATACGGTATAATAACGGAGTATATGGGCATATTGTCGGCGAGTTCTGATTTCTTCGGACTCGATATCGGTACAACAGCCGTTAGGGTGGTACAGATGCGAGGGGGGAAGAACAAGGTGTTAGTCACCTATGGTTCTCTTGATATTGATGCAAAATTATCCCGAAGCGATGCGAATGCAGACATAGAGCGCTTAAGCCAAGCAATCAAGCAAGTTGTTGCGGAGAGCGGTATTTCTACACCGAACGTTGCGGTTGGTTTGCCCTCACAAAAAGTTTTCAGCACAGTGGTAGATGTAGACAGGCTTAGTCCGGCTGAGCTAGAGAAAACGATACGATTTCAAGCTGATTCACTCATACCAACACCGCTGTCTGAATCAAAAATTGACTGGGCACTTCTCGGTGATTCACCGAAAGAAGCAAGCAAAGTAGAGCTATTGCTCTCGAGTGTGAGTAACGGATTTGTTGAGCAACGATTAGACATGCTGGAATCTATTGGCTTAAACGTAATTGCTTTTGAGCCCGATAGTTTAGCGATCGCTCGCTCACTTCTCGCACCCGAGAATACTGCGGCTGCCATGATGCTCGATATGGGCGATATATCTACCGATTTAGTCATCGCGCTCAATGGTGCACCACGGCTTATTCGATCAATACCAGTCGGTACCGATGGTATCGTAAAAGCTGCTGTACAAGGACTTGGTATTGATGAAAAGCAAGCTCAGCAGTTTGTGTATAAATTTGGAGTAAGTAAAGATAAGCTTGAAGGCCAAATCTATAACGCAATCAGCGGTACGATTGATATTTTGATGAGTGAAGTAGAAAAATCTATTAAGTTTTATGCAACACGTTATCCAAATAATAAACTCGAACGGATTATTGTAACGGGTGGTGCGTCGACTTTGCCGGAACTACCACTCGCGATAGCGAATAAGTTCGGAGCGACCGTTGAGATTGGAAACTCATGGCGAAATGTAACATTTCCAGCGCAGAAGCAAAACGATTTACTTGCCGTATCGAGCAAGTTTGCCGTAGCAGCTGGACTTGCGGAGAGGATGGAGTAATAGTATGTTGCAGTTTAACCTTCTCCCAGATGTCAAAAAAGAATATGTGAAAGCTCGTCGCACGAAGCGACTTATTATGTCGATTTCGTTCATGGTATCTGCTGTTTCTCTTGGGGTAGTTCTGCTCCTCTTCAGTGTCGTACAGATTGCCCAAAAACAGCACATTTCGGACCTGTCTGAAGACATAAAGGCCTCTGAGTCACGGATTCAAGGAGTTGAAAACATCAACAATATACTCACGGTGCAAAACCAGTTATCGCTTCTACCGAAACTACACGAAGGTAAACCGAAATCTTCACGTTTGTTTTCTTATGTTACGTTTTTAAGCCCAGAGAAAGCTAAAGTAAATGTTCTAGATTTTGATGCTAAAGAACAGTCAATCGTTCTGCAGGGGACGGCTGATAGTCTCGCAACCGTAAATAAATTTGTAGACAACATAAAGTCCGTTACCTATAAAGTAGTTGGCTCTGAAGATAAGACTGCAGCGCCGTTCAGCGGAGTGGGCACAGAACTGAGCGGTGATAATGAAAAGGCTAATTTTAAGATAGAGATGACTTATGAGCCGACAATTTTTGATAATACGAAAGACATCACGATGCAGTTGCAAGACCAAACCGTAACGACGCTAAAGCCAACTGAACCTGAAGCGGAGGCACAACAGTAATGCCGTCAAAAGTTATTACCTCACACAAATCTGTTAAGCATGATGCAATCGATAAATCTAATAATCGAACCATTATTGCTGTCGGTACTGCTACCTTTGTCTTTATTTTTAGCGCTTTCGCGGTTCGTGCGCTCATTAGCCAGAGTTTGTATCATGGGCGTGTTATACGCGAAAAAGAGTTAGCTCTGTCTCAGCTCAAAGAAAACGAGCAGTCGATTGACGAGCTAAAGAAAACGTATGAGTCGTTTGAATCTGAAGAGATAAATATTTTAACTGGTAATCCAGCAGGCAACGGAGCATTAGACGGAACAAACGTAAAGTTAGTACTTGATGCACTTCCTAGTAAATATGATTACCCGGCACTGTCTAGTAGTTTTGAGAAGATATTGCGTGACGGTGGCTATGACATTGGCTCCATCGGTGGGGCAGAAGATAGTGGGTTAGCTGAATCGAGCGCAAAAGCAATAAAGGATGTTAAGCCCGTTGAGATACCCTACGTCTTTTCGGTAAATGCTGACACTGAGGGTCTCGTAAGACTTCTTGAAACGCTCGAGCATTCAATTCGGCCTATGTACGTAGATCAGCTCGAGGTACAAGTAGGGGATACCGTATTGCAAGCACAGGTGACACTGAGAACATATTTTACACAGCCCAAAACGTTTGAGCTTGGTAGCAAGGAGATAAAATAGTGAAGAAAAAAGATTTGAGCATCATTGCTGCAGTCGCATTCTTTAGCGCTGTTGTGTCGTTCTTGCTCTCTGGGTGGATTTTCTCACCACCGAAAGACAGAAAGCAAAAAGTAGAAGTTGTTGAACCAATCTCGACCGAATTTAGTCGCCCCGATAGCCGGTATTTTAATAAAGATTCGATAAACCCAGCGCAAAATATTCAAATTGGTACTGACCAGAACAGTAACCCATTTGGAGCGCAGTAATACCAGTAGGGAGGCAAGAATGAGCGTCCTATCGGTGACGACACAAAGACAAGTCGAAAAAGATATTGTTGACGAGGGTATTTTGACCCCTGAAAAGATGGCAGAAATTCGAGCTAAAGCAAAAGAGCTTGATCAGCCGTTATTTAGCGTGATGGTG
>JACCDN010290978.1_pt1 | contig 24270 bp, 26 predicted proteins | sample 7441691 | NCBI WGS metagenome assembly JACCDN01 (sample SAMN15323439, study PRJNA562643) | freshwater metagenome | isolation source: river surface water | place: USA:Blue River Watershed | collected 2017-08-16 | reverse complement strand
CTTCCATGCGGAAGTAGTCAATGCAGAGGTTTTCAATCGTGCGGTGGAGATAAGAGAGTGCATGCTCCTCTGATTCAAGCTCAGGAGCTGCAAGCATGAACTTAATAAGTGAGTCTTGGGTGATTTCTTCAGCCTTAGCTGAGTCCTTCAATACGCGGTTGGCATGCGAAAGAAGCTCTGAACGGTGCTCGGTGTAAAAAGCCCCCAGTTCAGCAACTGTCCATACGCTAAGTGCCACTTTATTGATCCTTCATTAACCGGCTTTGCCCTGCAGAGCCAGCCGTCGCTGCCTCTAACCCCTACTACGAATCCCATCCTAGTTTGTAGCGGGAAGGGGACAAAACGGACATATTTATTAAAGGCCCATCAGTTGGGCTTGTCGGTCAAAATCTGGAACCGCATCTCGCACTTCCTGGAAAGTGCCTTTTGAGATCACTTCACCATCTCGCAGATAAATTAAAGTGTCGGCTTCTTTGACTGTGGAAAGTCGATGAGCGATCATGACAACAGTTACGTTTCCTTTAAGCGCGTGAATTGCATCCGAAATATTCAATTCTGTTTCGCCGTCCAGTGCACTAGTTGCTTCGTCAAGAACTAGAAGGTTTGGATGTGTAAACATCGCACGAGCAATTCCAAGTCGCTGGCGTTGCCCTCCGCTAATTCTCGTCCCACGATCACCTACATGTGAGTCCAACTGTTGCGGCATTTTTCTGACTAGATCATAGAGTTGAGCAATCTTAAGTGCATTCCAAATCAACTCATCGGAACCTTCCTTGATTGGGTAGCCCATGCAAACGTTTTCGCGGATTGAGCCGTTCTTGACAACTACATCTTGCGGAACATATCCAATTGCGCCCGGCCATTTTGAAATGACATTTAAGGGCGATTCATTACTAATTGTTATCTTACCGGATTCAGGTTCTAATACTCCTAAAAGAAGATCTATCAATGTGGTTTTTCCCGCTCCAGAAGGACCAACGATGGCTACAACGCTTCCTTCAACAATTTCTAAATTAACATTCTTGACTGCAAAATCAGACTTATTCGGATATCGCATGGAGACATTTACGAGTTGAACCTTAGGGACAAACCCATGATGGTGAATGATGACATCATCATCAAAATTCTCTGTTGGGTTTACGAGAACCAGAGATTCGATAAGTTCTAAAGTTGGATGTGCCGCGCCTATGTTACCTTTCACAGTAACTGCCCCTTGCTGTAAGCGCAATAAAGCTGGTGATATTCTTGTACTAGCAGCAAGAAACACAGACAAGACGGCGATGGCATGAGCTGCGTCATTCAATAAAAATTGTACAGCTCCGATTATCAATGACCCAATAACCAGCGTAACCTCAATTACATATTTACTTATATTTGGCATAAATGCTCTCTCAGCAACCGCGTTGGCATTCTTGAAGCGGAGGTCGCCTATTTCACGGGCGTAATAACTTCTTCTGTTTCTTACAACCAGTTCTCTGTAGGATGATATAACCTCAGAGATTCTTTCATTCGTTTTTATCGTCAGCTCTGCCTGAGTGAATCCCAAGTTTTGTGACTTGACAGACATCAATCTATATAAAATTAAAGTCACTAACCCAAAAATTACTGCTGTGCTGAGTGCAATTATGGGATCGACAATAAAGAGTCCTACTGCGAGAATGAGCAAGAGTGAGCTATCTGCAATCATCGTAGCGGTAATATTGAGAATACCAAGGGTTATTGTGTCAACGCCTGATGTAATCGCATACTGAGTTTGCTGAATCGACTTTTCTTGAAGTTTGGTAAGTGGAAGAGCCAAGATCTTTGAAACCAAGATTGCTGAAATTGATGCTCCTCTTCTGCTTAAAAAGAAGGTTGTTCTCCGAACAAAAAATATCGAAGTTAGCGTTTTTATAATGAGCAGAGAGGCAGCGACGAGACCTAGTATTGCTGCCTGGGATTGTAATTCCATATTGTCAATCTGAAGGAATCGAAGTGCCGCACTCACTCTATTCCCTGGCGGTTGAGAACCAACTCCCGTAATGGCCAAGGCACCTAGTATTCCAATTACTGCAACGCCCATCAGATCGAGCACAGATAGACACACCTGCAAAACAATAACTAGTGCAATTCTTTGCCGCTCTTTCTTAGTGAGGATCATTGCAGACCTTCCTATCACAGAATTGGAAAAGTCGGGAATAATTCGCATTTTGGTATTGTATCCGCGCATTCCTTTTTCTGGGGAGATCGACTGGCGTCAGTCATGTTGTCGATCCGTAAAAGTAGTAATTTTCCTTATGAAGAAGCATTTTGTCTTACTGACTGGGAACTACCCTCCAGAGACTGGTGGACCTTCAAAATTTTCAGAGAGTTTTTCAAAATGGCTGTCATCACATGGGTACTCGGTTGCAGTAGTATCTACTTCTCCAAAAAAGAGTTTTAAGTTTGAAGATCAAGGTGTATGCCTTCAATTAGTATCAAGAAAACTTCCGCTCCTTCTTAGATATTTGAGGACTGCTCTAGTAGTGATAAATCGGTCAAATCGGAAATCGATTATTCTCGCGAACGGTTGTCTCCCCGAAGTGCTACTTGTAAGTCTCCTTAGCAAAAGACAATATTTCGTAAAACTCCCTGGTGATGTGGTGTGGGAACAATCCAGGGCGAGAAAATCTACAAACTTGGATTGTTCAATTTTCAGAAATCCGCACTAACGTTTCGCGATTTACTATTTAGAATTATGTCGACCGCTGCGTTGACAAAGAGTTCGAAAGTCTTGGTGCCGTCGTCAATTATGCACTCCGTCAAATTAGGTTGGGGAGTCAAAGATTCAAAATTGGCAACCATTTATAATTCTGTGAATTTTTCAGACTTCAAGCCACAACAAAATAGAAAAGAATATGATTTGATTACAGTTTCTAGACTGATTTCAATCAAAAAAATTGAAGAACTCATAGTTTTGGTCGGAAAACTAAACCTTAGTTTGCTTATTGTTGGGGATGGTCCGATTAAAGCTGAATTAGAGCTCTTAGCGAATAGATGCCATGCAAAAGTTGATTTCTTTGGAAGTGCAACGCAAACACAGTTGCCAGATCTATATAGAATTGCAGCAATTTTTGTTTTGAATAGTGATTTTGAAGCAAGAACACCATATTCGCTTCTGGAGGCACGCGCCAGCGGGCTTGTTTGCATCGGTAAGGAAAACACTGGATGTGAAAACGTAATTACCAATAAAACAGATGGATATTTGATTAGTAAGAAGAGTGGGTTGACTCTCGAGAGCGCGGTCAACAGTGCGATGGCGCTCTCCGCAAAAGAAGTGCATGAGTTCAGTCTTAAGGCAATCGCTGATACAAGAGTGAGGTTCTCGCATGAAAGTATTTTTGGAAATATCCTGAAAGAAATTCACAAATATGAGCATTGAGAAAGGAATTCCAGTTTTTATAAATTCTAATTTGAATTCCTCGGCCAAAGCATTGACAGATTTGTTAGAAAGATTTAATGCCTACGGGAGAATGCTAAACAAACAATGTGAAAGCGAAGTTAGCAGACTTGTGATCCTAGGTGGGTTTGAACAATGGAACAAAATTGAGGAGGATTTCTCGCACCTAGAGTTAATTCGAGTTGGAAAACAAACAAAGAATTTTGTCTTGATTGGGTTGCGAACTTTGTACAAACTGTCAAAAATGAGAATTCTGCCTTCACTTCTAATTTCTGCAGATTTGTACTACTCGTTTCTGTCGGCTTTCGTGGTTCGGCTATTCAAGAATCCCAAACTTGGAATTCAAGTTTCCTTCCATGGGTCTTTTTCGAATTCTAGTGACGGAATTGTAAAGTCATTTTTTAGAAAAAAGTACCTAGGATTTGTCGTCTCGAATTGTCAGTCAATCTGATTTGTATCCATAGATTTAGCTGAAGAATTGTCCTCCTACTATAATCTGAATCAAACTGAAATAGTCATAGCGTCTGTTCCTGTCTCTCTCTAATTCTTACATTTTTCACAATCGTCAAAAGACAATCTGCTTCGTTGGAAGAATCCATCAGGAGCGTGGACTGCTTCAATGGATTTCAATAATCCGAAAACTTTCTCAGGTGCGTGATGACTTCAGTTGTTTGGTAATCGGCGATGGTTTGGAATCAAAGTACTTCAAAGAAGAACTGTCGAAAATTTTGCCTCGTGAAAGGCTTAACTTTACGGGCAAGTTAGTCAGGAGTGAGGTACTCAGAAACTTTGACAATCTCCGTGTTCTACTTTCCACCGCCCCGACAGAGGGATACGGATTGGCAATTCGTGAAGCAATGTCTGCAGGCTTAGATAAATTGGAGCTCCACTTTCCACACCTTATTTCGACCTTTCAAACCGAGTCTGAAGGAGTAGCGGTTCTAGATGCTGCTCTTGATACCGGAGTTCAAGATTCGGAAGTACTTTCCTTTCGGAGAACTCTGGAATTTGAAAATGAATCCAATCTTGTTTCTTTAATCCAAAGCTGGCTGAGTTAGATAAGCAGCCATTCACAACTTGTTCCAATTAACCATTGATCCACTTAATTAGCTCGGGTCTCACCTCAGCGGAGGACATCCAGTTGATCGTCTTATTCAGACCGTATTCTAGATTACTCGTTGGCTTCCAATTGATCAGTTGTAACTGTCGGTCGGTCGCAGCACAAGTAAAATCAACATCGTTGATGTTTTTTACTGATTTAATCACATCTACATTTTTACCTGTGATTTGAGAAATTTCCTCAATCATTTTGTTTACAGATACTGGGTTGCCCCCACCAACATTTACTACATCTTCATAGCCGCCAGAGTGAGTTGAGAGCTCGTTTGTAAGCTTTTCGATGGCCTCCATTACATCGTCAATGTAAGTAAAATCACGTAGAGTCGAACCATCTCCATACAGAGTAAATGGCGCAGTTTCTAAAGCGTTACTTATCAATCTGAAATAGGCCATATCCGGTCTTCCAAAAGGCCCATACACAGTAAAGAAACGTAATCCCCTAGCTTTTGTAGCCGAACCGGCGATCAGACGTCCGGTAGTGAGTTCATTCAAAAGTTTAGTTTTACCATAGTAACTTATTGGGGACAGATTAATCGCATCCTCAGATAAAAACTTTTCAGAGGAATTTCCATAAACGCTCGAGGATGAAGCGTAGATGAAGTTCGGAATTCCGGTTTCAACCACGGAAGTCAAAATATTCTGGAAGGCAGAGATATTATCGCCAATGTACGATGAATATTGTTCGATTGGTAGTCGAATCCCGGGCTGTGCTGCTAAATGATATACGGTTTCTGGCTCAACATCGCGAATGAGAGTTAATGTTTCACCGAAATTCCGTAAATCAAGATTTCTAAAATCAAATTCGTCATGGAGCAAATTTGTTAGTCGGTTTCGCTTCAAGTCCCGAGAGTAATAATCAGAAAGTCTGTCAATCCCCACAACATCATGCCCTGTTAAGGAAAGGTGGCGTGATAAATGAGCGCCGATGAAGCCTGCGGCACCGGTCACTAATACCTTCATGGTCACCTCATTCATGAATAATCCAAAGTGGGTGTGAGTCTACAATATACATCTGGTATAGAGGGAGTGTTATGGAAGATTTGCTCATTGTTAACTTCGCGATGGATTCAAAAAACCCCTTGTTATCGCACCAGATTGATACTGTCGAGAAGTTGGCACCAAATTTTCGACAGGTGTGCGTACTCACTGCAAGTCAAGGAGATTACGAATCTAACGCAAACATAAAAATCTATTCGACTTCCTGGGCCAAGGGTAAGCCTATTAGAAATATTTTATTTTTGTATTGGAGATTTTTTCAGATCCTAAAGTCGGAAGACATAAGTGTAGTTTTCTCTCATATGACTGATTTGCAATCTGCTTTTTTAGTGCCGATAACTAAGTTTCTGGGTATCAGGCATTATCTTTGGTACGCCCACAAAACTAAGTCAAAATATCTCTCATTTGCGAGTTATTTCTTGGATGGAATACTTACCTCGACGATTGGTTCTTGTCCAATAACGAGCAAAAAAGTGATTCCAATAGGGCAAGGGGTAGATTCAAACAAATTTCGATTCGTGAACCATTTCATTTCAGGTCAGGTGAAAATGTTGCATGTTGGAAGGTTTGATCCACCAAAAAGGATTCAATCAATTATCGATGCGGCGATCAAAGTCAAAGAACTTGGCATGATGGTTTCATTGACACTGATTGGCGATCCATCCAATGAACTTGCTCGGAACTATGCCGATGGCATTAAAGGACACTATTCAAGTCAGTCTCAATTTGATTGGATAACTTTCTCACCATCCATTAACCGAGATGAATTGCCAGAATTACTCCAGAAGTTTGATGTTTTTGTTCATTCATACATGGGATCACTTGACAAGACTTTGATAGAGGCAACTCTTTCAGGCTTGCCTGTTGCAACCTCAAATCCTGAATATTTGAAGATTTTTGGCTCATGGAGTGAAAATGAATCTGGTAATTTACTCGATGAAATTATCGCCGTGCAAAGTGCATCAAGAATGGAATTGGCAGAGGAAACGCTTCGACGGAGACTACTATGTGCAGAGCACCATTCTCTAACTAGCTGGGTGGAGAAAATTTCTAGAGTACTTAACGGGTAGGTGACATGGTACTTGTGTGGGATCATTAGAGAGTGAAAGTTGTCTTAACCGGAGCCGCAGGATTCTTGGGTTCTCACATAGCAGATGCTTTATTAGAGGCAGGCAATTGCGTCGTAGGTCTTGATGATTTGAGCACAGGTTCTCTTTCAAATATTCAACACTTAAGCCAAAACTCAAATTTTGAATTTCGTCGCCATGATGTACGAGACCCGTACTTTTTCAACTGTGATGCAATACTGAATTTTGCCTGCCCGGCCTCACCAATCCAGTACCAGTCAGATCCAGTTAAAACAATTGAGACAAACTTTCTGGGGATGAAAAATGCTCTCACGCTAGCCGTTCAAGAGGATGCGATAGTTATGCAGGCGTCTACCAGTGAGATCTACGGTGATCCATCGATAACTCCGCAGAGTGAAGATTATTGGGGCAATGTCAACCCTGTTGGCATTAGATCTTGTTACGACGAAGGCAAGCGCGCGGCGGAGACACTATGTTTCGACTATATGCGGCAAAAAAATATCGACGTTAGGGTTATTCGTATTTTTAATACTTACGGTCCGCGGATGTCGATAGATGATGGTCGCGTCGTAAGCAATTTAATTGTTCAGGCGCTCCGAAATGAAAATCTAACTATTTACGGAGATGGGATGCAAACAAGGTCTTTTTGCTATGTTGATGATTTAGTAAAAGGAATCATGAATCTACTCTCACTAGACTCAAGAGTTAGCTACCCAATAAATCTTGGAAACCCGAAAGAATATACAATGTTAGAATTGGCTAATCTGATCTTAAGAATTTCCGAATCAAAATCCTCCGTGAAGAACTTTCCGCTGCCTGTTGATGATCCAAAACAAAGATGCCCAGATATCGCACGAGCAAAGAATATTTTAAATTGGGAACCTACAATTGACCTCACTGAAGGAATTTCAAAATCCATAGAGTTCTTTAAGAAAGTGTTGTAAATTGAAAAAGGTTATGCATTTGATCACTACACTTAATCGGGGTGGCGCGGAGAATCAACTCCTGGTACTAGTACGAGAACAGCTTAAACAGGGGTTTCTCGTAGAGGTTGTGCCACTAAAGGGTGAGCCTGAGTTACAAAAAGAATTTGAATCACTTGGCGCAGTTGTGAATTTATCTTTAATTAATCACAGACTCATAACACAGATTTTAAGATTTCGAAACATGACATCAGATGTTGGAGTTCTCCACTCGCATCTACCTCGCGCAGAATTATTCTCTGTTTTTGCCAAAGATATAGACAAAAGCGTCGTGACTCGGCACAACGCTGAACCTTTTTTTCCAGGAGTACCTCCATTTCTTTCGAGATTTCTTTCTAAAATTGTTTTGAGAAATGCGGATGTTTGTATCGCAATTTCAAAAGCGGTAGAAAATTTTATGAGAACTCAAAATGAAATAGATCCCAACCAAGGCATCCAGATTGTTCATTATGGTTATGAAAGTGGAATGCAATCACTAATGACTAAATCCAAGAAATATTTATCCAAAGAGTTTACTGTTGGCACTGTTGCAAGACTCGTTCCACAAAAAGATCTAGAAACTCTTCTCTTGGCATTTGCAAATATTGTTTTGAACACAGGAAACACAAAATGCAAGCTAATAATTGTTGGTGAGGGCCCGTTAGAAATGGAATTGAAGAAGAAAGCGATCAGATTAGGAATAGGTAGTCAGGTTGAATGGGTGGGTAAAACTCAAGATGTCAACCGCTTCTACCGTCAATTCGACCTGTTTATCCTTCCGAGTCGTTACGAGGGATTTGGATTAGTTCTACTTGAGGCCATGAGTCATGGTATTCCAATCATTGCGGCAAACAACTCGGCTATCCCAGAAGTCCTTGGGTATGACTATAAATTCCTTTTTGAAACATCAGACGCTTTGGATCTGGAAAAGAAAATTGTGAAAATTTTTGAGAGCGACTTTGATTTTTTGGAATATTCAAAACAAAGGTTGAGGCTCTTCCATCCTGAAGTCATGGAAAAATCAATTGAGCATATTTACCTGAATAGTTAGAGGTCGCTTATGAATTTTTCAATAATCATCTTGCTAGATAGACGTGATTTAATCTCGGCTTTGGCCTTTTCAGCCTGAATATCTATCCCGGCAAGATTTGAAATTTTTTTGTGCAGTTCACCTGCAAAATCTGATCTTAAATCGATAGGAATTGCACCATATTCTCCTAATATTTTGTGGGCTGCTGAATCCTTAATCACAACACTGATTTTTTCAAAATGGGCTGCCTCATAAATCTTGTGCGGGATTGTATTTCTTAATCTTGAAGAATCCGATAATTGACTTAGCGACACTTTGCAATTTTTATAAATCCACATCATTTCTGAATTATCAATAACTCTATTGATTATAATGACTTTTAATCCCCAGTCTAAATCAGAAACCGATTTGTTGGTAACGATCACGAAACATTCCTTGCTAAATATTGGATTGCGACTAAGTGATGCAATATTTTCAATACCAGATTCGCTGTTGCGTTTTCCCCTGAAGAGAATGAACCCCAGTTCATCACCCATTTCTTTTGGTTTTTTGGGATGTACGTGTTTTAATTTTGTTTCATTAAATCCCGTGAGAGAAACCTTCAATTTACTTTCATGAACAAGAAAATATCGCGAAATATATTTTTTTTGCTGTTCGCTCTCAACTAGAATACGAGAAGAAGCAAAGAAGGAAGCTAGATCCAATATATAAGTTCTAATGAACTTGCGAAAAGAAAACCGGGTTTTATTACTTAAGTAGCTCTCTGTTAACGTCCATCCAGCGTCGAAGATAAACTCCTTGACACCTAGGATTCGTAGTAGAATTGCAATTCTCTGAGAACCGGAACCAACAATCAAAATTGCATTTTGGGGACTACTTGATTTTAAATTTCGGAGACTGCGAATAACGGATTTATCAATTTTATCAATTAAAGTGAATGTGCTGGTGTACCCATTCTCGATCAGCCCATTGTGGAGATTTCCTGTCCTTGAATATTCGGAATCGTGCACGCTGAGGAAAATGAAACTATGCTTCACGGGCATTATTTAGCAAAATTCCTTGTCTATAGGCTCAACTCACAAATTAGTTTATGATGAGAGAGTGACTCTAGCAAATGTATCAATAAAAGTTCATTGCTGGGGCGGGTTAGGTTCCCAACTCTATGCTTGGGCTCTACTTGAAGAGTTAAGACTTACTCATCCAAGAAGGGATACTCAGCTTATTTTGCATTCATCAGGCGTCACTGAAAGGGGAAGCGAGCTTTCATTCCTTGAGGGCACCTTTAATATTTTGAAGGTACGGGATTTTGCACTTCCTAAAGCTTCGGAACTGCCACCTTCTTATTCAGGCCGTATCTTTTTTTGCATAAAGTCATTCTTGAGAATGCTACTGATTCGTTTTAGATTTGTTCTAGAAGTTAATTCAGATTTAGAAATGTTAAGAATTATGCCCTGGACTCGTAGTTTGCGGGGTCACTATTCCCATAGAACAATTCCATATGAGGTTCTTTCTCTGATGTTTAAGCGAATTGAAATGGTGGGTCAGCTAGCTCAATTCACAACTTCGCATTCGAGAGAACCGAGCGCAGCCTTGCACATGCGTCTTGGTGACTTGATTTCTCTCAACTCAAAAGATCCCATCCCTTTTGAGTCGGTAATTGGCCAGCTATCCGCTGCTCTCCTCAACTTCCCTTATATTCAAACTTTAGAGATAGCTTCTGACAGTCTAGAGATTGCGTTACCAGTAATTCAAAATCAATTTTCTAGGTTCCAAATCCTTGAAGTTTCTGGATCAGCTCTTGAGATAATTCACCGCTTTCAACGCAGTAAGATTTTTGTTGGAACAAATTCCAAAGTTTCAGTTTGGGTGACTCTCTTCTTATTATCTCATAACAAATCGTGTGAGATTTACCTCCCAATTGGAATCGCACACCATTTGCGCGCAAATTTATCATCAGTTGAGCAATTCAGGAAAATACATTTTTACTAACATTTAAAGCGCGATTCTTAATCCTAGTGTATGTTGGGGTGTATCCATAAACCTTCGATACGAGGAAATCATCATAATTTCTCGATTCATTCGTGGGATTCGCTTCTAATATGTCACGTTTACCTCGTGTGAAAGTTCTAGTCGTAGAATCTTTTGTATGAGTTGCTTCTGAAGAAAATCCTAGATTTGTCACTAAATTTAATGAGGGCACCAATACTTTCCATTGCCTCAAAATATGGGACAGAAGCCATCGATAAGCCCAAGAGTCCAGCTCACCTTTTCGAAGTCTTCTTTGCACCTTCGCCCAGTGCGGAAATTCAAGGATCCGATTTGACGATAGAAGAGCAAAAAATAATTTTAGGGTGAATATCACATTCATTTCATGCTCGAATCTCTGCCATCGATCAGCCCAAGTTGCCCACCCCCAGCTCGAAGGAAATCTCGACATTATCTGTCCTGGTGGATTTCTCAATGGTTTAAATCTCTCGTCTCGGAAACCACTTATGCTCCCAACTGTCGCCTGGTCTTTGTACTTAATCAGCTGCTGTGACAAGAATATTAGGAGATCTCGGTCAAATTCTAAATCGTCTTCCAAGATAATCCCGAATTCAACATTCTTAAAAAACCAATCTATTCCAGAAGTTACGGCCTTATAGCAGCCAAGATTCTCAGAATGAGCCTTGACTGATATTTTCATAACTTTAGAAATCTCTTGGACAACTTTTAATGTGGACTCCACCGCAACTATGTCTTCAATGTTTCCCCGTTTTGCGCCATCGATTGAGACATAGCATTGAGTGATTCCCAGCGAGTACAATTTTTCAAGAACAGCACGTGCCATCTGTGGTCTGTTATAAGCCAAAACAATTATTGGTGCAATAGTAAAATCTGTACTCATTTTTTTCTCCCTATAAATGCGTTTAAGGCAATGTCGCCCCTAATTATTGCTCTAAAGAAAGATCTCGATGTCATTCCTGAAGGAATTACTCTTTTATAAACACTTGGATTATCTCGGAGAATTTCTGAGACTAATTGCCGATGACTATTCAATTGCCGAATATAAGGATAGTAAATTGCCCGTTTAATCTGTGAATGATTCAACACTTTGCCATAACGTTTGATTCCAAGGTAAGTAAAGAACTGTGAGTGCCTCAGACTGTGGAAATGAAAAGTCAGGATTGGTTGATCCTGTATGAGAATTGTGCTATCGATCGTTCTTATGACTTGGGTTGAAGTGAAAGACCAGGTACCATAATTTAATCCAATTTCGGTTACGTGTGTTTCTTTAAGCCAATTTTTTAATACAACTTCTAGATATTTCTGATCCGCGTATTGATCATTTATTCCCCTCACCGAACATGACTCGGCACATTTATCTCGCCACCAAGTAACTGCTGATAAGCCAATTTCCGAAGCACGAAATCCCACGTACCCAGCATTGAATTCACCTGAATGCAGACCGTTCGCGGATAAATCAGACCTGTAGTGGGGGCTCAGAATGACATGTTGACTCTCACTTGGAATGCGTCTTAAATTATAGTCGGGCATGAAAACACTATCCGCGTCAACATATATTGCCCAATCTAGGAAGTTCAATTTCGATAATACAAAAAGGACAAATTCTGATTTTATGGTGAAAATAGCTTCAGCGTAAGACCTAATTTTCAAGTAACTAGCAAACTTTTCTTGAATCGAGATCTCTTTTTGTATTAAAGTCAATTCTAATCTGGGGTTATTAATTTTCTTTAGGAATCCATACGAATTCGAGTCTAGGCAGAGAATCCATAGTTTTCCTTCTGGAACGTAGGTTAGGAATGAATCGATTAGCGTTAATCCTTCGAGAAGATAATTCTGATCAAATAATGTGCAATGATCTACTTTGGTCAAAGTTTCTCCTAATCTTCCGCAAAAGTATGACCTAGCCCCTCGATTTTGACAAACCGGTACTCGGTCCACAAAAAGTGGGACAGGATAATCCAATATTTGACTATACCTTGTTATCCTATTTTTCTCTCCCAAAAAATCAAGCTCCGAGATGATTTGATCGGAAAGAAGACGAGAAATAAGCGATTGCTTCAAAACTGCAAACTCACAACCTACAATATCTTATTTTAGTATCGATATATAATTTCGGAATTCTGGGTACATGCTAATATTTTTTAGAAAATCGATTGTTAGGAAGAGAGTTGCACGTGTCTGTGTTTTGTCATGGTGTAAATGTTGTCTAAAAAGATATTTTTGTTACTTGGTGGGGAAAGTTTAATACCTGAATAATTGATCCAAGGAGCAATAATTTTGAATCTCAATTTCTTAATCAATCTTCCGGCAATGTTGTAGCTATTGAGCGATGGATATCTAAAAAATGAATTTATACCACTGGATTGTCTTGGGGAAGAGATAAAAGTTTATCTATATACATCTTTGATCTTTATGTTGGATCAACTAGAAATACTTGGGCGTAAAAGTCTTCTGCTACCTCTGAATTGGAGGGAACAATCTCTACGACTCTTGCACTAATTATAGGTCCCTCCGCCGAGGAATGTATTGAGCAATCACAAATAATCCATCCTCTATTTAAAGAACCAAATCGTTGAAGATTATCGGAGGAATCAACGACAGTATTTTGCTTTCCTTTAAACTGGAAAATGAGTTGAAAAAGCCTATTCAACGATACTCACGAGTTTTCGAAGTGCCATCCCATAATCAGAACTCTTATACTCATTGGCATTTCTTAAGAGCTGTACTGAATCGATATTTCCCATACGCCAAGCTGCTTCATCCGGAGATCCCACAAGGTAACCTTGCCGTTTTTGAATTGCGTGAACAAATTCTGAGGATTCGAGCAATCCTTCCTGAGAGCCTGCATCAAGCCAGGCAGTTCCTCTCGGAAGAATATTTACTCGGAGCTTATTCATCGAGTGGAAATGTCTCAGAAGGTCAACGATTTCAAATTCACCTCTTTTTGACTTGTTAAGGGTTTTTGCAATCGCGAGTGCTTCAAACGGTAAGGAGTAGAAGCCCGTAATGGCTAGGTTGGACTTGGGTTTCAAAGGCTTCTCTTCAATGTTTGAAATTACTCCGTTCTGATCGAGTTCAATTATTCCAAAGCTAGATGGGTTATTGACCCTAAAACAGTAGACATCGGCAGAGTTGTCTTCGGATTTTTTTAATAAATCTCGCCCTGTACCTGGGCCGTAGAGCACATTATCGCCAAGTCCGAGCAAGATTGGGCGGGTTGAGGTTAAAAATGGTTCAGCAGTGAGCAATCCATGGGGTATGCCCTCGGGTTTACTCTGAATCGTATATGTAACCTCTAGTCCCCAACTCGAACCATCGCCAATTAATTTCTTAAATTGCTGGAGATAATCTTCTGCACATACAATCACGAGGCTTTTCACGCCCGATAAAATCATGGTACTCATCGAGTAGTAAATTAAAGGTTTGTCAAAAATCGGCAAAAAGTGCTTGTTGGTGGATTTAGTGATTGGTCCCAGTCGAGTGCCGTAACCTCCGGCCAGCAACACACCTTGAATCGTCATTTGTGTATAGTATCTCGTATGCGGTCAATTCTAATAACTGGTGGCGCCGGTTTCATTGGTTCTCATTTTGTTCGAATGGCTCTCGAAGGAACCTTGCAAGGATTTGGCGACGTAAAATTGATTGTATTTGATGCTCTTACTTACGCGGGTAACATGTCAAACCTAGATAAGCATGTCGATTCACCTAGGTTTGAGTTTATCAAAGCTGACATATGCGACGCTGAGGTTCTAAGCTCGCTCTCAGAGGAAATATCAGGGGTAATCAACTTTGCTGCAGAAACACATGTTGATCGTTCAATTTCTGACCCAGAAATCTTCGTTAAAACTAATGTAATAGGTGTTTCAAAACTCCTGCAATTTTGTAGAATGAGAGAGATTAGATTTCTACAAATTTCTACGGACGAAGTTTATGGAAGTTTGGCCAGTGGGTTTGCAAATGAGACTTTCCCTTTGAATCCTTCTTCACCATACAGTGCTTCGAAGGCATCCGCTGACCTTCTCGCACTTTCCTACTTTAAGACTTTTGGGAGCGATGTTGTCATCACGAGATGTTCAAATAATTATGGACCTGGTCAGTATCCAGAGAAATTGATTCCACTCTTTATTAATCTGTTGAAGGCCGGCAAACAGGTACCGGTCTATGGAACGGGCTTAAATACAAGAGATTGGGTACATGTTTCGGATCATTGCAGCGCGATTGCAAAAGTTTTTATTGCTGGGAAATCTGGTCAAATATACAATATCGGAGACGTGGAGCATTTAAGTAATCTGGATATCGTAAATCTTATGCTGGAGGAACTCAAGCTCCCAGATTCAAGGATAGACTTTGTCGCAGATCGGCCTGGCCATGATTTTAGGTATGCGATTGATGCAAGTAAAATTAAGTCTGAATTGGATTGGTCGCCGCATATGGAATTATCCGTAGAACTTCGAAGGTTGATTCAAGATTCTGGCTCACGCAGAACATGAAAATAAGAAACTTTTTTTTATTTTTCCGAAGAAAAATTTCCAGAGGCACTTGGATAGGAATATATCTTGTCCGAAGGAAGATAACAGCTAAATATCTCAAAAAACCTTCATCTCAGGCCCGAACTTGGCATTTTCAGAAAACAGAATCTAGCAACTTTTATTATGCGCTGGAGAATCACAATATACTCTATCTTTGTAGTCTTCTTTCGGTAGTTTTGGAAGTGCCTCAAAGTCGAATTCGGGAATACATCACGGAACTCGAGTCTGACGTGGCCCTAAGGGAGCATTTCAAACAATTCCTCCTGACACGCAAGCTAAAGCATTCAAGAGCCGAGTATGCTCGAAGAGTTGGCTGGTATGCAATTGTACGTGTATTAAAACCAAAACTCGTTGTCGAGACTGGAGTTTCGGACGGACTTGGAAGTTGTATTTTAAGTCTTGCTCTATCAAAAAATCTTGGAGAAGGTTTAACTGGAACGTACATCGGGATTGATAATAACCCTAACTCAGGTAGATTGTACGTCTCACCGTACAGCACTCATGGTCAAATCATTTTCAAAGATTCACATGCGGCACTCTCTGCAATATCGTCCAGTATCGATTTGTTTATAAGTGATTCAAACCATGACCCTAACTATGAGTTTAGGGAGTACGAGATAGTTGTTGAAAAAATGAGCTCAAGTGGCATTATGATTGGAGATAATAGTCATGTGTCTCCAGCCCTAAACGAAATTTCACTTCTGCATCATCGTAAATTCTTATTTTTTAAGGAGCAGCCTCGTGACCACTGGTACCCAGGAGGTGGCATTGGAATCTCCTTCGTCTAGTGGTAAAGTCTTAGAAACTTCCTGACTGCATTTACATTTTCGCCTGCAAATGATGGATAGTCAAAAGGTTTATGTCCGCGAATCCCGATATGTTTTTCTAATTCGAAGCGCACTTTTGAAACGATTCGTTTTGTTAACCTACGAACCAACCTTCCTTTTCCTCGGCTTGCTCTTCCCTTTTCCCACTCGAGAAAGGCTCTTGAAAGAATCTCAGACGAAACTTGCTCGTTTGCTACTTTCATTGAAAATCTCGATAGCAATTCCGTAGCAGTTTGAAGTTCCTTTTTCCAGATAGCATTTTTAATGCGTACCTCAAACGAGGTTAAATTGTAAGCTTCTTGGTCTCCATGAATTTCATGCATCATCATTAATTCATTCGGCACAAACGCCACTTTGCCAAAACAACAAACAAGTAAGTCGGCTAGATAAACTGTTAGCTCGTAATTCTCAATACCGCTGTCAAGAACGAGTTTGTAAACTTCCCTTAAGATTTCTGTTCGAACTAGTGAGTGCCATCCAGCACTCGGGAATTCAATCTGTCTTAGAAGTCGTTTTTCTACAGTTTCATCTTCGAGCCCTATTTGGGCTTGATGGGCATGAATGTATGACAATTCCTTTGCCTGGCTTTCCTGGGTCGTCAGTCCAAAATCCAATACTAGACCCATCGCAGACACATAGTTATGTTTTTCTTCCAGTATTCTGTGCAGCGAATGGATTGTATTAAAAAATATAAAATCATCATTAGCAGCGAGCATGACGTATTTTGTCTGCACATTATCAAGAGTTAAAATTATTTTTTCGAGATATTTCCCTACGGACTTGTCTTCCCCAAAGTAAGAATAAGCGATGTTAGAACTAAACTTCTTAAGTGTGTCGGTATCTAAAGCATGCACACTGCCATCTGAAATTAAAATTCTCCCTCTGTACTCAGAGTAATCCAGGAAATCAAGCCACCGGTATGTGAATTTCTGTCTATCTTTTAGAAGCAGAACGATTGTTGTATCTTTTTCATACTGGTGCATATTTTGACTCATTGAGGAATCATTCCGGTTAGCTTCGCATATTGATGTGCCGATTCCGCAAAAGAGCCTAGCGATTTGTCCCGCGAGGAAATTTCGTAATTGGATGGGTTGAAATTAAGTCTATTTCTCACTATCGGATCCATGTAAGAAAATCCAAGTTGAATTTCTGGTTGGTAATACTCCGTGTGAAGATAATTGATTATTGTTTCCTTCCCAACTGTGAGAAATGCGTGAGCAATCGTTGGCTTTATCAATACCTGATTCACTGCCCGCGCATCCAAGTTCAGCTCGACAAATTCCTTAAAAGTGGGCGAGTTTCTATCCACATCTACCAAGAAGTCATTAATTTCACCTTTCAAGACAGTTATAAGTTGCCATTGGTTGGCTTGGAAATGAAAACCCCTAAACACCTTATCTTCCGAATAGCTAAAACTTGACTGTTTAAAATTAAGATTCAGTCTGCCAAATTCTTCAATTGTGAAATTCTCAAAGAAATACCCGCGTGAGTCTTGAAATCTAGGCAGAGATCTCGTCCATGCGCCTTCTATCTGACTGACTTTGTGGAATTTTCTAGCGTTGTCCATTTATACCTTCAAGAATTCCCATTGTTTCTCTGATATCCGTATCGATTTCATTTCTTAGAGTTAAGCCCGTCTTTGTAATTTTTGAGGTATCGACCACAAAATTTCTCTCAGGAGAAAATGGAGACGAAATTTCCTTAATCTTAATCGGCTTTCCCAATATTTCTGATATTTTATTTAAAATTTGGCTGACGGTAAGACTGCATGTTGATAAGTTAAAGGTTCCTTTTGTCTGCTCGTTAATAATTGAAAACTTGAAAGCATCTACAGCATCCGATATTGAAAGGTAAGGCCGGAATAAATCGATTGCTCCTTTCCATACGTTTACCCACCCATGCACGCTAGCATCGAAGCAAAACTTGTTCACTGCCGTATGGAAGCGCATACCTGGTGACGTGCCGGCAATTGTACCCAGTCGAAAAATAACACTTCTACGCAAATTTGCTGCAAGGATGAATTCTTCTTCTTTAAGTTTTACATCTGCATAGGTCGAATTCGTAGACAAAATTTTTTGCTCTTCATTTACTATTCCTGTTTGGGAACTATAAACACTCGTCGATGATGCAAAAAAGAAATCACTGTGTAATTTATGTGCAAGATCGACAGCAGATTTGGTAGACTCAAAGTTGCTTTCGAGTGTTTTACCCGGATTTCCTTGAAGTGTGGTTGGATTAGTAATAGCAGCTAGGTGAATAAACGCATCCGCTTCCCCGATTCGACCTAATATCGAAGATTCAATTGAGCGAATATCAATTGGGATAAACTCGAATTTACCGTCTCCACGTAAGTTGAATAGGCTTGAATATCTCTCTGTGCTCAAGTTGTCTATAATAAATATCTTGTCAAATGGGTCAAGGAAAGATTGCGTGCGGAGTAGACGAGAACCGATATGCCCAAGACCTCCTGAAATAACGAGTCTCATGAATCCCTCCTAAATTGAATGAACTCATCCCAATCGCGGATGTAGTCGAATTCTTCATAATATTCACTCGCAAGTACCAATAGTTTAGTGCAAGATCCGAGTTCGATTTCAGTCCAAATTCCTGCCGGAATGATTAGTGGCGGCGTGCATTGATTAAGTCTATATTCTCTAACGCCAACTCCATCTCTGCAAATTACACTAGCTGTTCCAAGTACGCAGATAATTGTCTGTTCACAGATTTTGTGGGCATGGAAACCTCTTGTGTCTGGTTCCTTCGACTCTAGTGTAAAGAATCGCTTTATATTGAAAGGATTGAAATTTTCCTCAGCAACAGCCAGAGTCGTGTTGCCATCTTCAAGAACAATAAAAGTTGGAATCTCCGGAACTGATCTAATCTCTCTACTGGAATCATGTTTGTGGTCTCTCATGATTTACTCACTAACTTTCCAACATAACTTGAAATGAAATCTTGAAAGTTTCTTTGGGGGTTCCACTCTATAGTTGACGCGAGTTTTCGTACATCGACTTTAAAATTTCTCGTTTCGGTTTCTGAAATGTTATCTGGAGGATTAGTGAATTTAATAATTGGCTTGAGACTGGTAATTTTTGAGACTTCTAATGCAGCGATCTGAAGAGCATCAATTAGATAAATTGACTCTCCGGAAGCTACATTGAGCGTCTCGACTCTCAGATTTAAAGAAGAGTTTGCAATTTTCCAAATCGCGTCAACAAGGTCATTTATTGTTAGGTAATCTCGCAGGTATTTTCCGTGCCCGTAGCACATAGTTAACTCCCCATTCAACATTTTATTTATGCTGATTTCAAGAAATCCTCTACCAGATCCTTCATCGAGGGTTTCGCGGCCGAAAATATTGCTAAGTCGCAAAATAGAAAGTCCCGAGAAATTCGATACTTTCTCGAGAAAAAGATCCTCTTGCCTTTTTTTCAAAATTTCATAATGGCTATTCTCGGAAATCGGAGAACTTTCATTTACTTGAATATCATGATTGGAATTGTAGAGCGATACCGTACTTAAATGAATGATATGTGGTTTCAGATTAAGTAGCTTAATTGTCTGAGTAAGTTCCTCTATTACACCCAAATTTTGTGAGATAGATTTTTTGGGATTTTTTCGTATTAAATTATCATTAACCTGTGTTGCCGAGTAAATGACGCAATCTGCAGCTGGGAAATTTTCAAATAGGGGTTCATTCCAGTCAATCTGTACTTGCGATACCCCTTCCCAACTATTTTTTCTTGATGAATAGGTCGTGATTTCGCAGCCACTTTTTTGAAACTTAGTAACTAAATGAGACCCAATAAAACCTGATGCTCCAACAATTACAACTCTTTTCACAGTATAAATTCTAGCCCAACATTCTGGTGTGGATTACCTCTTCCTTGAAACATCAATAAAAAGTTAAAGAATCTCACTTAATGTTGTGAGCACATGGCGTATTTCATCTTTGGTCAAATAGGGATGCATCGGGAGTGAAAGTATTTCCCTGGAGTACTTTGATGTGCGAAATAAGGAACGTTTTTCATCTGAGAAGTATTTTTCAAAATTGGGATTTTCGTGTAAAGGAGGGAAGTAGTGTATTCCAGTCCCAATTCCCTTTGAATGTAAGTAAGACTTTACATTATCTCTGTTGGCCATCCTGACTACATACAAATGATAAACATGAAAAGTTTTATGACTTACTTTTGGAAACTCAACCGGGAGATCAATCAATCCTTCATCGTACATTGTCGCTATTTCTCGCCTTAAACTATTCTCATTGTCAAGATATTTCAGTTTGATGTTCAAAATCGCAGCCTGCAATTCGTCGAGTCGAGATACTCGGCCTTTCGACACTGAAATTCGATTACTATCCCAACCGTACTGGCGCAGCCCTAGAAGTTTTCTAAAAATAACTTCGTCATTAGTCAATATCGCCCCCCCATCACCTAAAGCTCCAAGATTTTTTGTTGGATAAAAACTAAAGCAGGAAATTGCCCCGAAGCTACCGAGTCTTGAAGCGCCATACTTCGCACCGCATGATTGTGCACAATCTTCGATTAAGGGAATGTCAAACTCCCTAGCAATGTGCGTCAGCACTTCCATGCTGCAGGCTGCACCGTAGAGATGAACGGCAATGATTGCTGAAGTTCTCTTTGAAATCTTACTTCGTATCTCAGCCGTGTCAATCGCCATATCATCAGCAACATCAACAAAGACAGGCGTGGCTCCAATCCATTCAATAGCTGATGCTGTGGCGGTGGCGGTCAGTGAAGGTAATAGAACTTCATCTCCAGGGCCAATTCCGAGTCCAAGCATGCCAAGGATTAGAGCGTCTGTGCCTGATGCGACCCCAACACAGAATTTCATACCGATGTAGGACGCAAAATTACGTTCGAACTCAGTCACTTCCTCGCCGAGAATATAACTGCCACTTCTCGCTACAGATTTGATGCACTCTAATAACTCTGTTTCATGTGCAAGAAAAACCCGGCCAGGATCAGCATATTGGATGTAGTCCATTTAACTGCTAGAGAGAATTTCTAATTTAGGGATGATGTTAATCCATGCCACACTCGACGGCATTTTGTTGGATTCATATCGCATGATTTCCTCTGCATGGTTCCATGCAAAAAGAATAAAATAGTCGGGTAATCTCTCTTGCGCTTCTTCGCGAGAGATGACAGGTATATGACTGCCCGGTGTAAACTTGCCCTGTTTCTCAGGTGTTGTATCGCAAAAGTACTCAATGATTTCATTCCCAATGTTGCAGTAGTTCAAAATAGTTGTGCTCTTTGAGGTGGCTCCGTAACCTGCAATTCGTTTTCCTTCTGCTGCCAGGCCAAATAATAATTCTCTTAATTGAGATCGTCGCTTTTCGCACTCTCTAGCAAATCTTAAGTAAGTTTCAACAGAGTTCAGTCCTTGATTCTTTTCACGGTCTAGAATTCTTAACATTTCTTTAGATGGCGTTGTGGTGCCTTGATGTGCCATAACGTATCGCATTGAACCCCCGTGTGTAGTCTGCTCTTGAAGGTCAACGAGCTGAAGTCCATACTCAGCAAAAACTGTCTGCACCGAGAGTCCGGAAAAAATGTAAATATGCTCATCATAGATTTGATCGTATGAGATTTTTTCTAGCATGCTTCCTAGATAGGGCTCCTCAAACACAAATAATCCATCTTGGGCGAGTAAATCTTTAATTCCTCGCGCGAGATCGTGTAAATCTGGAATATGACAAATTACATTTGCTGCAAAGATTCGATTCGCTTCTCCATGCTTAGATTTAATCTCTTTTGCTAATTTTTCACTAAAAAATTCGCAAATTGAATTGATTCCACAACTCTTCGCTCTTTCCACCACATTGCCCGAAGGGTCTACACCTAAATGGTGGAAACCTTGATTTTTCGCTTGAACAAGCAAGGATCCATCGTTAGACCCGATTTCAACAACGAATGAATCTTCCTTCGAGGGAGGCTTGAACTCTTCAAAAAATTTAGAAAAGTGATTTACCATGCTCTTTGATGTACTGGTGAAAAATGGATACGAATCATGAAACATTTGTTCTACTTTTGGATTATCAATAATTTGGAACAAATTGCAGAATTCACAAAAACTCGTCTTTAAGTCAAACCTAAACAAATCTTCATCCAATTGATTCCTGAATGAATTTGCTACTGGCATTGACCCGAAGTCGTTGATGAGTACAGTGCTGTTACTGCAGTGCCTACATCGCATATTAAATATCCGTTCAAGACTCGTTGTGAATATCTATTTCCGGTGGGGGTAACCACATCGTACTACCTCTTGAGCATATATGATTTTGGTAATGGTTGCCTCCTCGAAGCCTTGGAGGAAAATAAGAGTTTTGTTGCCAGTGGAAAGTCCTTTGCTAGAGAATTTTTGATTACCACGCTGGTTCAATTCTAGACTCGCATCTTGGGAGCCATGAGAACAATCTTTGCGGTGGTATAAGAGTTTTCTGCTTTTGGCGCTAAATAGCGCTTCGGATTCACATCTCGAGATTAACTCACGGTTGAAACCTTCCTCGGTTGGAAACCCGGTGCGGGTTAAAGTTCAGAACGGGGACTCTTATAATCACGACTACTTGTTGACTTGCCAGGAGATTTTCTTTCTGTAATCGAATCCAACTCGGTCCTTGGATGTGAGTAGTGTATACGGAATTAGAGCGAGAATTGGTCGTACTTGTCCCGGCATCTTAGTAAATTTCACAGAGATAGCCGAGTGTGCAATTATTATTTCACCAGACATGCCTGGACTTCAGTTCAATTACCTTTCGTTAGTTCTTGTCCAGGTTATATACAAAAAATTTCGTAGTTTCGACCCCTTTGAGAAGCGCTCATTTGGTCTGGTGAATCAAATAGGGGTTCAGGAAATGCAATTCGTTGTAATCGATACCTTCTATGGAAACCTCATTGAAGTGGTTTTGAATGTTTTGATCAAGAATACTTTAGGCAAGTAGAAGCAAGAAGTTGCAGGGCCAGACCTACCGACAGGTGCTTATATCCCTTTAGATCTAGGTAGGTCGCAGTCGGTCATGGATATTTGGAAATTAGATGAACTGGCTTCTCATGATGATTCATATTTCTCCGATTACCTGCCCGTTTCCAATAGTTTGGTAATTTGGGGAATGGGTCGACTTTTTCCACACTTTATTCTTGAGCTGTTTTTTCTGAAGTAAGCTTGTGAAGGTTAAACCGCGTTAGTCAAGAACCACAAGACCTTTGGGTGTATCTAGGTGCACGGTAACAATCCCTGATTGTCCCTCATTCGTTGCCGGGTCAACCCATTCAATTTTCACATCTTCCATTGACGCAAGAATATCCCTCTTGAACCATGAATCTGCAAGACGATTCTTATCCGCTAGAACAATCATCTTGATTTCGGCTAGGGGAGTTCCATCCTGCGAAGGGTGATCCTCGGACAACCACTGGATAAAGAACGGAAATTCTCGGGTATCAGCAATTTCTTTAACCCCGATTTGCTTCCACTTTAGGTCAGAACCATTCGGGCGAGTGCGGTGGCCTTCGATTGCCTCGCGGCCAAACTTTGCAGAGATGGATGTAATGTCTTCGGTGCTAAAAACCCATGTAAACCATCCACCACCTTCGTTAGCCTTTTTAGAAACTGCCTTTCCCCAAGGTGTTTGTTCTGTCGCTGGATGATCGAGTGGGCAGACAACTTCAATGTATTGGCCATTCTTAAGGGCGCATGTGAAGTTACGAGTGCCAAATCGTGGGTGAATACCTCCATCGACAAAAGTGCAGCCAAGTCGTGAGCCCAAACGTTGGACGGTATCAGCTAATTGATTATGAGAAGTGACATAGGATATGTGGTCTAAGCGCATAGACAAATTCTGCCCTATCAGCGAGGGTAGTAGTTACCACTTTCAATAATGAGGTAAATCTGAAGAGAATCCTGCTAAGACACGCGATGTAGTAGGTCCAAAAGAGGCGCAGCGACTCGGGACCTTCAGGCGGGATTGTGAACATCAATAATCAAGACTTGTCTCGCAGCTATGAGGCGCATGATAGCTGTGGGGATTCTTGACTCTATCGTTATCAAGAAAGTAATGAACTTTTTGGGGACTGGTAAAGGATTTCCAAGTCCGCCTGTAGCAAAAAAAGAAAATGGGCTTAGATATAATCTGCTGACCTTTATGCCTTTAGCTGGATTTAGGTTGAGACAACAGAGGGCAGGGTCGGCATCTAATAGGCAGGTCTAAATGAGGCGATTGTTTTTGATGGAAAGCTGGACATTATAGCGCGGTCTTATTTTACGTTTGCTCT
>JACCDN010943247.1_pt1 | contig 24290 bp, 23 predicted proteins | sample 7441691 | NCBI WGS metagenome assembly JACCDN01 (sample SAMN15323439, study PRJNA562643) | freshwater metagenome | isolation source: river surface water | place: USA:Blue River Watershed | collected 2017-08-16 | reverse complement strand
TCCCATAGAAACAGCTATTTCTTCCACTGTTTGCTCTCTTTTTTCATATAGTGTCTTAACTATTCTTGCCTTATTTATAGCAGCTTGTGAAAGACCTTTTGGTCTCCCCCCTACTCGCCCTCGTGCTCTAGCAGCTACAAGTCCAGCTTGAGTTCGTTCCCGTATTATTTCTCTTTCAAATTCAGCTAGACAAGCGAAAATATTAAAGGTGAATCTCCCGACAGACGTCCGAGTATTAATATTATCGTGTATACTGAAAAAATCAACTCCAATGGTATTCATTTCAGATATTAAACTAATCAAATCAACTAGTGATCTTCCTAACCTGTCTAACCGCCAAACCACTACAGTATCACCTTTACGAAGCCTGGAAAACATTTTCTTCAACTCCGGTCGATCATCCTTTGATTTACCAGAAACTTTTTCTGTGAATATCGTTTCGCATCCTACATCATTTAAGGCGTCTACTTGCAGCTCTAAGCTTTGATCCGAAGTGCTAACTCTAGCATATCCAATTCTCATAAAAACGTATTATAAGTACATAGTGAATCATTGATTAATGAGATGAGTTTTTGAGACTAAAATATGGGCATAAAATATGAAAATTACATCCACATTATTGTGTGTCATAAAACGGTCGTTTTGTGGGAATATGTTAACGATATAAAAATTTAGTAGTGCCTAATGAATCAATTGTTGAATGTACTTCTATTACCAGATTAAGACAATTGCTGTTGTCTTAATCTGGCCTGTCGACTACTTGATTCTCGACAATCAAGAAACCCAATAAATTTTATAAATACAAGGAATATTAAAAATACTATAAATTATAAGAATAAAAACAATACAGAAAATATTGTAAATATAAAAAAACAAAATAACATTAAGAATATAAGGAATATTAACAACCAAAAGAATAATTTAAATACTAACAATTTTTAATTCTATGACAATAATGAGAATCTTAACAAGATAATAAATAAAAACAATTTTGACAATTCAAAAAATATAAGTAATATTGAAAATATTATATTTACGAAGAATAAAAGCAAACCTAACCAGCCAAAAATCAAATGATATGAGTAATATTATCAGCATTAGTAATCATAAGGGGGGAGTAGGAAAAACCACTTCAACTATTAATATAGGTGCAGGTTTAAATAAGCTTGGGAAGAAAGTTCTTCTCATAGATTTAGATGCTCAAGCAAACCTAAGTCAAAGTCTAGGCTTAAGAGATCAAGAACTGAATATTTATGGTGCATTGAAGGGTCAATATCTACTTCATCCCATTGAGGTTTTAAAAGGATTAGATGTTATTCCATCGATTCTAGATCTTTCTGGAGCTGAAGTAGAGTTATCAGGAGAGGCTGGCAGAGAGTATATTCTACGAGATGTTATAGAACCCATTAAGCACTTGTATGATTTTATAATTATTGATACCCCTCCATCTTTAGGGCTATTAACGATAAATGCCTTTACTGCTTCGAATGACATTTTTATCCCTTTACAAGCACAGTACTTAGCTCTACAGGGTTTAACTAAGCTTGTCGAAATAATAGATAAGATCCAAAAAAGGCTTAATAAAAGTTTAAAACTAGGTGGAGTGTTTATCACTCAATATGACAATCGAAAGTCCTTGAACAAGGAGGTAATGACAAGAATTCAAAATCATTTTAAAGATGAGGTTTTTAAAACAATAATAAGAGACAATATAACTCTAGCAGAAGCGCCAGTTCAAGGTTTAGATATTTTTAGATACCAACCAAAATGCAATGGCGCTGAAGATTACCTGGCCTTATCTCAAGAAATATTACAATTCAAAAGAAATTAAACTTACAGACATGAGTAAAAATAAATTTGAAGGAGGAGGATTTGACTCCTTAATGGGCGGTCTACCAAAGAAAGATAACAAAGACACGGTTAAAGTTGATAGGATTGAAGCAACAGAAAGTTCTGAAAAAGAAATAAAAGCAACATTTCTTGTTAATGAACTTTTGTTGGAGAAACTAAGAGCTATTGCCTATTGGGATCGGAAATTAATCAAAGAAATACTTCACATGGGTTTATCCAGCTTAGTAAACGAATATGAAAAGAAAAATGGGCCTATAAATCCTGTACCCAACAAATAGGGATTCCATGAAAATATCTAAGGAGCAAAAAAATACTGTAACGAATAGCATCGCCTCAACACTTATCCAAGACATATGCCACATAATAAGTGATGCTAAATCAGGATTGGCTGCTACAGTTAACACAGCTTTAACAATATTATACTGGCGCATTGGACAACGCATAAACACGGAAATATTGAATGGTCATAGAGCTGAATATGGAGAACAAATTATCATAACATTGGCCAAGCAACTGGAGTCAGAATATGGACGTGGATTTAATATGAAAAATCTGCGCCACATGATTCGTTTTGCGGAGACCTTTCAAGATGATAGAATTGTCTCCGCACTGAGTAGACAATTGAGTTGGACACATTTTCGAACTCTCATTTATATCGAAGATCCCCTAAAACGAGAGTTTTATCTTGAGATGTGTCGTAATGAAGGTTGGAGTACTCGTACACTTCAAAACCGATTAGATTCTTTGTTATTTGAACGGACAGCAATTTCACGTAAACCAGAAGATTTGCTGACTTCTGAGTTAGAAAAACTTCGCAATCAAGGAGTGGTAAATCAAGATATTATATTTAAAGATCCATATATCTTAGATTTTCTTGGGCTACAGGATCGTTATCTCGAAAAGGACCTTGAGGATGCGATCCTTCGAGAGTTAGAACATTTTTTGCTTGAACTTGGAACTGGTTTTAGTTTTATTGCACGACAAAAACGGGTGCAGATTGATAATGAAGACTTTTATATCGATTTATTATTCTATAACAGACGTCTCAAACGTCTTGTCGCCATTGAACTCAAGTTAGGTGAATTCAAGGCAGCAGATAAAGGCCAGATGGAATTGTATCTACGTTGGCTAGCAAAATATGAGCAAGAAGCAGATGAAGCACCTCCTCTTGGAATCATACTATGTACAGGAAAGAAGCGCGAACAGATTGAACTACTTGAATTAGATAAAAGTGGTATACATGTGGCTGAATATCTGACCGGTCTGCCAACCAGACAGGAGCTACAGAAAAAACTCCATGAAGCAGTTGTATTATCAAAAGCTAGAATTGAAAACAGAAAAGACTGAGATACATATTAAGAAAAATCATATCAAGTGAATTTTCTTAATATGTATCTCATATTGCAAAGATGATAGTGTAGTAAATAACACAAATCACTTCCCCCTAGATACAAAAAATAGCCTGCCGTAAGGAGGCAAGCCGCAAATGCGCGTTGATAGGAGACGGAGATATTCATATATCGCATTTATTTTTAAAAAATTTTAGGGATTTCTTGTTTATTGTTTCATATGATGTTAGATTGCTGTTGAATCTTCCGAACGTATAAGCTCTGTGGGAACAACTTAAAGGATAGGAAGTGCGACTCAAAGAATAATTTAAAGCCCCTACGACATGTTAACGTGTTTTTAGGGGCTTTGTTTTTCGTGCTTTTTGGGAAATGTTGTTAGAGTAATTTGTATTCAAGTTCTCAGAAGAAAGAGGTCTTAAGAGCGTGTTAGTTCGAAAATGAGTGATGAGGTCTGAGATATTCATTACATTTTTTATGGAATGTAAAACACAATACTTGGCCACAAAGAAAGTTAACTGATGAAACCTCTTTTTTAGTGTGACATATTTTCACCATTTCCCTATAATTTTGACCTGATTCTAAAAGTCGAGGTCTATTGTCCTACCAATCTGTGACAGCAAAATATTGGCCTCAGACGTATTAATAGCAATAATTGAATACTAAAACGATTTATAAAAGAGGTTTCATCAGTGAAAAAAGAGGTGACTGATGAAATGTATTTTTTCGCGCGAAACATTCTCTTCTTGTTTACCTCTTCTTTTTGATTTTTCTGATTTTTTGACCTTCATTACATCATAAAACTCAAATGATTTACATCATTTGAAACACTAAATACTACTCTTGAGCGAAGGACATCACAATATTGTGATTATTTGTACATATTTGTCTTATTTGAGTATCTCTGTAAGTATTATGATAATCAATTAGTTATACGATTTAAAAAATACATTTCATCAGCGAAAAAATACATTTCATCAGTGAAAAAATACATTTCATCAGTGAAAAAATACATTTCATCAGTGAAAAAAATACATTTCATCAGTGAAAAAATACAAATTTAAAATACTGTATTTTATGTATGTATTTTTTTATATATTTGAAATATGATGAATCAAAAAAATACCCAGCTTGAAGTTAGACAGAGTAATATCATCACCCACTCTAGGCATGAGTTATCGGCAACGCAGCTTGATTTATATTTTATGATGCTATCTCTTATTCGAGAGAATGACGAGCCAAATAAAGTCTATCAAATTAGTGTCAAAGAAATAGAATCAATGACAGGACGTATCTGGCAATACAATCAGCTACAAGAAGCCACGGAAGGGATGATTGGAAAAGTATTTCGAATTGAGGAACATGATGGACTTTTACAAGTGGCTATGCTATCTAGCGCTCAATATTTAAGAGGTAAGGGTAAAATCGAATTGAGTATCGACCCAAAATTGAGGCCGTATTTAATAAACATAAAAAATAACTTCACAAGCTTTCAATTACATTGTGTATTCTCTCTTAGCTCAAAATATGCAAAATGGATGTATCTCCAATTCTCCAGATGGAAAGATACTGGCTATTATATTGTTGAAATAGAAGAATTAAGATTACTAATGAACCTAAAAGATCCTAATGGCAAAATACCAGACCAGTACCCTCAGTGGGTGGATTTCAAAAACCGAATACTAGATACATCTGTAAAGCAAATAAATGCGACGACCGACCTAAAAGTTTCATACGAACTAGAGAAAAAAGGTCGTTCCTTTCACAAAATTCACTTTACAATTATTCGTACCAATAAATACCAAGCTGTAATCCCATTTGAAGTAAATGAAGAGGACAAAGAAGCTCTACAGCTTAAAAATAAGATGTATGCTATCGGTATCCATAATAATGACTTAGTGAAGCAAATTATAGATGATCCAGCGATGCGTAAGAAAGCCCATAAATGGTTCTTTGATTTTGCTCACAAGAAGGATGCAATTAAAAGCCCAGCAGGACATTTTCGTACTTCCTTGGGTATTTAGCTGACTTTCTCCTTACGATACTCCTCAGTGCCTCTAAAGAGGCATTTTTTGTTTATTGAGGGTTATGCACCCTCAAACTCCGCAGGATACTTCATGGTTGATCTAAAGAATTGAAGTAGCACCTAAAGTCTTCCCCCCTAAAAACTATAAAAAAATATTATTGTGACTGTGGATATGTTGGAAACTGGAATTGAGATGTGTAGAGGCTAGTTTTCAATATATCCATGGTCTTTGTGGCTGTGGATCATGTGGTAAACTCAGTATCAGCCTTGAGTACTAGCAGAGTTTTCCATATATCCATAGCCCTTTAAATCAATACGACATTAAGGTAAAATTAATACTCTGCTTTTTTCACTATCAATAGAACAAACTTACTCCAGTTAAAATTAATAATCGATGTTTTTACGTGGTAAAAGCAGTTTTCATTGAAGCTAATAAAATGAAATAATATTTCTAAAAAAGTAAAATATTTTCTTTTATTATTACAAAATAACTATATTTGTTTAACTAATAGTAAAACGAAATACTTTAACGTTCAGTATCAATTAAAGATGAAGCTAAAGCAAACCACCATTGCCGTTATTGCACTTCTGGGACTCTCAGCAGTGGCAAAAGCTCAGTATATGCCTGAATCATCTGCGTTTAAAATTGGTTTTGCAAAAAGCGCAATTACAACAAATTTGGTGGGAGGGTATACCTATTTTCTTTCTCAGAAGACATATATATCTGGTAACGCAAATTTTGAGTGGGGAAGCTTGCATCAATTCGATTACACATCGCTATCGGGGAACATATTAGCCAACTATTCATTGGCCAATATTAAAGGGGTCGTTTTCTTCAATATCGGCGCAGGTGCATCCGTCGCCTATGACACATTAAAGCCAGTATCTGTTAAAGGATTTGATTATGGAGCTATTGGTAGGTTAGAGATAGAAACGTTTATTACCGATGCAGTTTCGTTTATTATGTCTGGAAATCAGACGATAATGTCCAAGAAGGAGTTTGGACAATACAGATCTAGTCTCGGACTTGGGGTTAGGCTTTTTATGTAATCCAGAAATAAAAATCATCACAAAACCTAAGAAAACAATCAATGAGAGCAAAAACAATACTACAAACATTACTAGTAGGGGTTATCACAGCTACTAGCTGCAAAAAAGACAACACTGACCTAGCCCCACGTGAAGTTCAAAGCACCCAAAACAAGAAAGAAGTAGGTGAGAAAAGGACTCAAGTCTGCTCATATCGCTATTGGACAGCTACTGAAATATTATCCGATAAGGCTGTAGATCTATACAAAAAGGGTACTACCAGAGATATATTTTCTCAGCGACCTGATCACCAAGCCGACTACTTTATTGAGATAGCTTATAACGAAGTATGGAGTGATATGACTTATAAATTACACTTCGGAAGTAAAAAACTACCTAGTCAATCAGAGACCGAAGATGGCACTTTGGGCTTCTCGAGGAATCCAGATAACAACAAACTTCAAGTTGATTGGATTCGTCCATATGAGGCCCCCAAATACACCTTCGGTATCAGTACCTACAACTTAGAATCTCTTCAAGGAAACCAACTAAAACTCAGTAGATATGATAATACACTGCAAACCACAGTCCATGTAACATTTGCTGGAAGTAACGTGAAACCCTTTTAAAAATGAAAAAGATACTTCTACCCATAATTCTGCTGCTCGTTCTTAATGGTTATGGGCAATCCCAGCGGCCAATAACCGAGCAAAGAACTAATTATCTATGGTCAATTATGCAGTACGGGGACACAAAAGCTCTTAGAAAAGAAACTACCACTAGTGAGCTTAATGCGTTAAAGTCCAAACTTCAGCCTTGCGTCAAGTCACTATCCCCATTTGGTGGGCCAGATAAAGGGCCAGACTGTGATCTACAAAATCGATTAGACATAATGATAAGTCGCTGTAACTATCCTGGAGACCATTATCTGACTTGGAACGCAAAGTTTGGTGTACATCAGTACGGATCATATGATGACAAGATTTTCTTTATTAAAGGAGCTAAAGGATCACCATTTATTTTTAACTGCTGGCCCAATCAAGAACACTATTCCAAAGGTTGCGTTTTTGGATTCACAACCCAAAAATCATCTTATAGTCTAATTCTAAAAGCACCAAAGGGTAGCATTGACAAAGGAGAAGGAACCTCAATAACTTTCACACCAGAACAAGAGGATGTTGGTAAAGCGATCACCCTAGATCAGGTCATGCATAAGTACAATAGAACCAGCTGCAACGGAAGTGGTATAGAACCAGACGTTACTTACAAGACTAGCAGCATCACAGTTGAAAACCCTCATTGGACAGATCGAAAAAATGAACTCTCATCAATCTGTAATAACTATAAAACCATCAACTTGTTTGACTACTTCTCCTTTAGCAATGACGATCACCCGATCTCCATGTGGAATGGTCTTAACTTTTACCTCAACGAGAGACTAATAGGCAACAATCTAAACATCAGCTCGCTAAAACCAGGATTATATCATATAAAAGCCGTTAAAAACTATGACAATGGTACTTTTGAAGACATCTTTCAAATCACAATACTCCCAGTACCTGCAATCACAATAGGAAGCTACCCAAAGTCCATTTGTGCGAACGAAAGCCCCTTTTTGATCTCTGTTTTAGTGGATGGACAAACTGTATCTACAGGAAAATGGGCTGGTACAGGAATTGACGATGCAGGCAATTTTAAACCAAAAGAAGCAGGTTTGGGGCTAAAAATACTCACCTATAACTTCAAGAGTGAGAATGGATGCTCCAGCTCAGCTGACATTCAAATAGAAGTTAAGCCAGTACCAGTAAAACCAACTATAACTGGACAGACCGAGGGATGTGTTGGCGAGGTTCTTAAATTATTTGCTAATTCCTTCCCAGCAATCGCTGGAAAAACGAAATATCTATGGTACAAATCAGACAATAATACAATCCCATTCCACGAAGGAGCTACATTGGAATACCCAATTCAGAAGACAGAAAAGTTGATCGTTAAAAGCGTCAGTGATGCGGGTTGTACAAGCGATCAAAGCACCGAAGTTAAAATCACTTCATTCACACCTGTGGGAAAAATCGTTACAGCGGATAAAACATCCCTTCGCCAACATGAGCTAATGCGCTTTCAGTTTGTCCCCGAACGTGGAACCAATAGTGATAAATACAGCTACGTATGGGATTTTGGTGATGGCAATCAGTCCTATGAAGTTACACCGCCGCATTATTTCAACAATCAGGGCTCTTTTCAAGTAAAAGTGACCATCACATCACCAGAACAATGTGCCAATACCATCATCTTCCCTGATCAGATCCAAGTAGGAGATTCAGGCATTGCTTCTGTCGCTCCGCCATCATTTCCTACGCCCATAGTATCTGAAAAGGTTCCTTTGAAGCTGAATCTATTTCCAAACCCATTCGCAAGCTGGTTAGAGTTTACTGTCAACTCAGAAGTGAGTGAAAAAGCTGAAATAACCATCATCAATCAAGAGGGATTCATTGTCTATCAGCGTGTATTTGACATCGCTGTCGGTGATAATGAAATCAAATTCGATGACCTCCAGAATCTAACTAATCTGCTTTATGAGATTAAGATTTCCTCTCCAAGCATCAGTTTCAAAGAACTATTTATCAAGAAAAACTAGAATCAACATCTATGAAAAAACCACTACACATCATACTTGTATTTACCATCATCCTTACTTCATGCGATAAGAGAAAGGAGGCAATAGAGAGATATAACACGCCTCCAGAAATTTCTTTTGGTTCTACCGACGGAACCGTACAATTAAACAGTAAGGTGGTGACTGATAGCCTAAAGCTAAATCAAAGCAATCCGTCAACACAGATTACAAAACCAAACCATGGGAAGCGTAATATCAAATCGATAACTATTGAATACAAAAACAAAAACATCGCTTCCTTAAGTTATAAGTCATCAAGTAAAAGTGCTAGACTGTTCTACCAAGGCCGTATGATGACCGATCTTTTGCCAGTTGATGCGAATAAATTGACACTTGATTTTGAAAATGATACAGAGGAGCTCACTTCGCTTGAATTTACCATCACAGATAAATTCAATAATACATCCAAAATCACATACACTATTTTCTCTTTCTCTAACCTAGCTCCAATAGCATCATTGTCATGCCGTCATTCGGGCCTAACTTCTAATTATGAGTATGAACTAGATGCATCAAAGAGTTTCGACGAAGACAGAAACCAGGGTGGGGCTATCGATTGGTACATTTTTCATATAGACGGACATGAAATAAAAACCAAGTCAAGCAAAATTGAACACGTCTTCAATAAGCCAGGCACATACCCTATTGACCTCTGGGTAATTGACAACCAAGGAAAGGCATCCAGAACTGTTTCAAAAAGTATCACCATTAAACCAGACGGGAAATGAAAAAGATACTAACGTCTACTCTATTGGTGCTGGCTTCAACAACACTTGCTATTGCACAAAATAATGTAGCGAGCCTACATCTGAACAATTCGCCAGATGCTCGATCTGCTGCTATGGGAAGTATCGGTGTAGCCACAGCTCCGGATGAATTTTCACAGTTTTGGAATCCTGCAAAACTGGTACTAATTCAAAACAACTACGCTACTTCAATATCCTACACTCCTCCAACTAACGATGGTATTGGAAAAGGTTTATACGGCACGGGGTACAAACAAATACACCCAAACCTTGCCCTAGGAATAAGCATCAATTATCTATCAGATGGCAATGCTAACCTCCGAGACGATATTGGCACTTCTACCGGATACTTCTCACCAAATGAATTTGGCATAGACATCAGTGTATCCAAAAGGTTCTCTACCGGTTTCAGCATGGGCTCAACCGTCAGATATATTAAATCGGACATCTTCGAATACACCTATAATGGTGCCATTAAATCTGCAAATACTATCGCGGTAGACGTAGGAGCATATTACAAGGCCATGCTTGCAGAAAACTCATTGAGCTTTGGAGTAGCTCTATCTAACCTGGGAAGTAAACTTAATTATGGAAGTGGAACAGAAAAGTTCCTTCCATCCAACTTGCGAATGGGTATTAACTATAACACTGGAGGTGACAATCCACTCAATGTAGGATTGGAGTTTAATAAACTCCTAGTGTCAAATACCAGTGGCTCTTCAACTGATGTGAGTGTCGTATCAAATATCATATCCTCCTTTGGCTCCCTAGATAATTACAGTATTAGTCTTGGAGGAGAATATATCCTTGGAGGGCAATTTATGCTCAGATCAGGACTGAACTTCAAGAGTACAGGAATGAGCAATTTGACATTCGGCACAGTAGGATTTGGCTTTATTGTAAATAAACTGAGGCTTAATATGTCATATGTAGTTCCAATAAACGTCGAACATTTTATTGCCAGCAACAGATTCAAATTATCATTAGGCCTAATGTTTTAACAATGAGCACGATCACCCTAGAAGCAAAACGTCTGCGCGTAGCGAGACAGGCCGCAAATGTGGGTAAGGAAACACCTGCCGAAGGAGGTAAGCCGCAAATGCGCGCTGATAGGCAATTAGTAATATTAAACTTTTTAGAAATGAAGCATATTAAAGTTTACACAGCAGTTATAGCAAGCCTCATATTAGCCTCTTGCAGCGTGAGTGACTATACTTATAGAGCTGTCAAGCAACGTCAAAGTCCTAAAATATATCCACCTGCTGGTATGGTTTATATACCTGCAGGAGCAGTAATGATGGGACATTCTAATATCGATGAACAAGACTCATCTTCTATGAAAAAGGTTAGCCTAAGTGCATTTTTCATGGATAAAACTGAGGTTTCAAACGCTCAATACCGACAATTCATTAATTGGGTTCGTGACTCTGTTGCAGTGACGAATTATCTAAAGGACAAGTCATTCTTCCAGCACAATTATGTAAACAATAATTCATCAGAAAAGCGCATAAACTGGGCTGCAATTGGAGGAAGTCAGACTTTTTGGAAATCAACCAATTCAAAAATTAGAGAAAAGCTAAAACCCATGTACGCCAGTACAAACAAACTGGACAACACTTTACTTAACTATGAATATAAAGTCCTAGTGTCTGATCCAAATGACAAAACGGGTAGAAAGAAAATAATTAAAAAAGAAGTCATTAATGTTTGGCCAGACGAGACTGTTTGGGAGAAAGATTTTCCAAACTCACAAAATGAGGTGATGGTCACAAACTATTTTACCAACCCATTGTTTGACGACTATCCTGTCGTAGGAGTATCGTGGAAACAAGCCAGAGCCTTCGCTTCTTGGAGATCCAAAATCTCAAATAAATACACAAACAAGTTTATCAATCCTGACATCATCACATTACCTATGGACCTACCGACAGAGGCACAATGGGCGTATGTGGCTTCTGTAATTCCAGAATCTCCCAACAAAAGAGGAAAGAGTTCTTTAAACATAATCCATTCTGTTAACTATAAACAAGGAGAAGGGACCTATTCTGAAGACGGGTACACCTACACTAGTCCAGTCTTGGCATATAGCCCAAACAGTTATGGCTTATACAATTTAGCTGGCAATGTGTCTGAGTGGACCTTAAACACCTACACAGAGAATGCCACAGCTTTCATACATGATTTAAATCCTGTTCTTGTATACGATGCTAAAGACAGTGATCCCGAAATCAAAAAACGCAAGGTCGTTAAAGGTGGTAGCTGGAAAGATCCATATACTTTAATAAGTCCCACAACCCGCAGTTCCGAATTTCAGGATGTGGCAAAAAGCTACATCGGCTTCCGATGTGTAATGCCTGCACCCGATATAATGGAAGTGCAACAGCCTCAGAAAAGTCAAAAATCAAAAACAAAATTGATCAACCTAGCAATTAAGTAATAATGAAACATGTCCTCATTGTAGCCTTTATAGGCCTAAACTTATGTTCATATGCCCAAGAAGTAGAAGTACCACAAGATGGATACTTCTGTAGCAAGAACCTTAGAGGAGCAGAGCCGACCCCATATCCCCAGATCAGGGCCTCTGATATTATGACAGTGAAACGCGTTTGGAGAGATATCGACACTGAAGACAATGCAAATAAACTCTTTACAGCCCCTGAATCAAATTTGATAGACATTATCGTTGATGCCATTCAAAATGAGAAGATAAAGGCCTACAGTTCTTCTCGCAGCCAAACCAACCCATCGGGCGATGCCTTCAGTGATCCTATACCAGCAAAGGAAGCCCTTAAGGCATTTATCTCAGAAAGCATCATGATACCTATCCTTGATAGCACCGGAACCCAAATTGACTCAAAAATGAAGGGAGGTGAATTCAATCCCAGTATGGTCACCAAATTTAGACTAAAAGAGGACTGGATATTTGACAAGGGAAGAGGCTTATATGAACCTAGAATCGTAGGTATTGCTCCACTAATTAAAATCAATGCTGTTGGAGAACTAGTTGCTGAGCAACCTGCTTTCTGGATCAACTTTGAGCAAGCAAGAAAAGTTTTTTGTCAAAAACAGGTATTGACAACGTATACCTCAGATCTGAGCTATGATGACATATTTACACTACGAAAATTCAAAAGTAAGGTTATCAAGGAAGCCAGCGCAGCTGATCTAAAAATTAAAGATTATGTATCCTCACAAGAAGATATAGATCGAGAAGCCCAACGAATTGAGTCATCTCTTGCTGACTATGGAAAAATGATCTGGACTAAGAACTCATCAACAATAAACTAACCACAAATCATGACACAAATAAAGTCTATTTATTAACCCTAAAACCCCAACCTATGTTCCCTTCAGAAATTCAAGACCTATTAACCAACTATTTCAGACCCATTCTAGCCCTTGTCATATTTATGGGTGTAGGTGTAGGCATTGCTAAAAACTTTGATGCCATTAGTGACTCTTCTGGCACAGGAAGACGAAAAGAAGGCATAATATCTACAGTATATATAGCTGGGGGTGTAATCCTAGCCATTGCTCTTCTAACATTAGTCGGCACAAAGATTGCCGGATTTGACCCTAAATTCTAAGCTATAAAACAATGAATTCAAAGAAACGCCGGGTGAGGAAAGGCCTAGAAACACCATTAATTATCAGTGGGGTAGGTGTACGAGAGTACTATCTTTTACTAATCTGCTGCGGAATCGTTGGTTTTTATCTCTTCGGTGAATTGAATAATGTGTTGGATAAATTAACTCTCGCCTCGCTCATTAACTGGCTAGTTAAAGCAGCAGTGAGTGGCTCCTTATTATTATTTATTAGATGGCGATTGGTAAAGCTATCCAATCAAAAGAAGTACCGTTTTAAAAACATCGAAAGCACTATTTCAAATAGAGACATCTTTCACTATTTAAAAAAGCCCAAAGCATGAACATTTCATCCGCACAAGCATATTCCATATTGGATGTATTAGATGGTGCTGTCCTCAATAAGGATGGATCTATAACGGTAGCCTATACTTTACAGAACCCTGAGGCTTACAGTTTCGATGAAGAAATTTTAAATGTTAGACATGAGGACTTCTTTCGCGCATTTAAATACATGCCAAATAAAAGCTTTGTACATAAGCAAGATGTCTTTTTAAAAAAGGAATATGTCTCAGGATCTCAAGGAAGCAGTTTTATTAGTAAAGCCGAAAGAAAACACTTTAATGGTCGGGAATATTTAGAACACAAGTGTATTCTAGCATTCACCATCACAGGGCTCGAGTCCTTAGAAAAATCATACATACAAAACCCACTTTCCTACAAAAAAAGTCTAGCAGAAAGCGACAAAGAAACTTTATCTGATTTTTTATCTGGAGTTGATCAAGCAGTTATTATCATAAACAATATGCTTAACACCTCCATCAGAAAAATGGATGATGATGAGCTGCAAAAATATCTATTACACTTCGTGAACGGGTTTGTAAACGACAATGGGCTTAGAGATATTCGATTTGCAGAAAAGCTAGAAATAGGGAATGCAAAAGGCAGCTTTTTCTCGATTAGCGACGAGACCTATCTACCGGATGAGCTTCCCCTGTACAAACGCGATGACACGCTTCCAGTTGCTAACTCTTCCCTAGTAATGGCCTTTCAGGAAAAAATGGGAGTCCACATCCTATGCAACCACGTCTATAATCAAATCCTATTTTTTGAGGGCGATAATGTTCTTAAGAAAGAACTCGATCTGCGTGTAAAACTCTTCGGAAGGCACCAGAAATTTTCTCAATCAATAGAAGGAAACTTCCAAAAGCTTAAAGAGTTTGAAAAGGAGGTGATAGCAGATGAGTCCCTGATGTGCAGAACACACTTTAACATTATGGTTTGGGATGAGGATGACGATACCCTTAGAAAAGCAGAAAAAATAATAAAAGAAGCCTTATCGATTAATGATATACAATACTATTACCCCTCTTACGAAGGCTTAAAAAAGCTTTTTCTAGGTTCAATTATAGGAAGAGAAGCAAAGCTTGACAAAGAATTTTGGATTCTGACTGACCTTGCTACGGCCCTAACGCTATTCATCCATTACTCTGTCTTCCAAAACGATTTATCAGGGGTCCTATTTAATGATAGATTATTTCAAATTCCCCTTAGGATAGATATTTGGGATGAGAAGAAAAAGCGAATTAATGCACGGAATGCTTTAATAGTGGCCTCAACAGGTGGCGGTAAATCAGCAACTGTTTTAAGCATCGTTCAACAATTAATCGAAGAAAAATATAAAATCATTGTAGTTGAGTTTGGAAGAAGCTTTGAGCAGCTATGCAAACTATATCCTGATGTTTCTACCCATATTGATTATGATGGAAAAACGCCACTTGGAATAAATCCATTCTTCATTGAAGCAGGAACAACCATCTCAATCGACAAATTAAAAACCTTAACAACGATCGTATCAAAATTTTGGCGCGTTAAAGGTGATAACGCAAATCAAAATGTTTCACTCACTAAAATAGTAGGCGACTATTATGCCCATGTTTCTACCAACCATAGCTTCCCTGATTTTTACACGTATGTAAAAACCAACCATGAGGCTATCTTCTTAAGGCAAGAAATAGCACCAGAACATTTTGATATAAAAAGCTTTCTTCACGTCTGTAGCGAATTTATGCCAGGTGGCCTTTATGAAAACGTTTGTCGAACATCTGGTTCAAATGAAGATAAAATAAGGAGTAAAAACTTTGTTCTATTTGAAATGACCAAGATCAAAAAGGATCCATTTTTGGTCTCCTTGGTTATGAGTATCCTTTTTGACACTATCGAAAGTAAGATATTATCAGATAGGAGTACACGGGGCATATTGATCTTCGATGAGTATGCTGAAACCCAATCAATGGTCGACCAGTATAGTGGTGATGTTATTCATCAAACAACCGCATTTTGCTATCAAAAACTCCGAAAAGAAAATGGGGCAGTATGGGCAATTGTACAATCTCCAGCACAATTACCAGCTAATGAATATACTAGAGGAATCATCGCCAACACACAATTACTTTATGTTCTGCCAACAAATGAGGTAGTATACGATGATGTAATCGAGTTATTCAGCATCAAAAACCAATCGCATATCAATTTGATGCGATCAATCAGGAATAATTTTCCAGGTAAACGACCATACTCTGAAATATTCATGCGCTTTGCAGACACTTATGCAACAGTTGCAAGACTGGAGTTCTCCAAAGAGAAGTTCTTAGCCTTTCAGACTGACGGTGAAGATTGGCAAAGACTAAGCAATGATTTCCAGATGACCCAGAATATGGAAACAAGTATCAACACTTTGTTAGAAGAAAAATATGAAAACAGCCACATTAATAAGCGTGTTATTGCTTGCAGTGAGTACTAAATGCTTAAGCCAAGCAGTAGTAACTGCTCCCAAGTTAGAGGTGTTAGCAGTAGAAAACAAGGGCAACTTATTAAAGCAATTAGCGGAGGCAGGCAAACAGTCCAAGACATTACAAGAGAGCTCAGATCTGTTAAAAAAAAGTGCCGACTTGTACTATAAGATTAACAAGAGCATAACCTCATTGAGGAATCTAAAAAGACTCACTGAGTCACAGATTGATTTAGTCAAACAAGCAGGTAAAGCCGTATCTGAAGGACGGAGAATTAGCACTTCGCAGCCAGACATGCTGATGAAATACATCGAAAACATCAATAATGTAATTGCAGCAAATACAGATAATGTACAGTTGCTAAACAACATCATGACAGAGGGACTTCGTCTTAGTGATGGAGAGCGGATACGCTTTGTTGACGATTTACAACAGCGAACAGACAAAAACTTAATTAAGATCCGAAATCTCAGAGCAACGTACAAAAACTATACATCCATGCTTAACCTAATAAAATGGTAATATGGGATACTTTCCAGGTTTAGAAGAAGCACAAAAAGCATATACGACTCTTAGAACGAACGATCTACTAGGTGCGTCAATTCATACTGTTTCAGCTATGGCCACTATCATGATCTTTATAAAGTTCATCAATTTATATCGAGACGCATCTTCAAGCACTAAAGGACACCTAGATATTAAAATGTTCTTAGACTTTATATATCAGTACGCCTTTTTTATCCTTATAATTTTCGTTTTACCACATATTATACGTAGCACTGAAAGTCTTTTTGGCCATATGGAGACAATGCTAAAGAACAACTTAGGAAGCTATCCAAAACAAGGTTTTGATGTTGTAAAGAGAGACTTAGCTGAATTCCAATCAATTTACCCAGAAGGTATTTCTCTTTGGGATCCCATTTCCGTTATCATCAACTATGTATTGTGCTGCGCAATAAATGTCGTCGTTGCTGTAGTCTATGGATACATGTGTTCTTTCTATGCCCTTACTAGATATATGTACTTATTAATGCTAGAAATCGTAGCTCCAATAGCTATAATATGTCTTCTATCCAAGGAAACGACCCCATATTTTTTCACTTGGTTAAAACACATGCTGATTTGTTTTCTCATGATACCCGGCTTCATGTTAGCAATCGCATTTGGCACTCTAGTTAATTCGGCAGGGATTCTTGGAGCTGAAAAATTCACCCTTTTATCTCTTCTATTTCAAATATGCATGCAAATAGGGCTAATAATTACGGCAAAAGCTCTTATCAACAAATTACTATGATGAACAAAGAAAACATCTTAAAAAATTTTGATGACCTAGTCATTGCAAAAAAGAACGGATACAATTACCTCCTACTGACCGTACTTTTTTCTTTTGCTGTTATCGTGGCGGTTTTAATTTGGGCGACCAATATTCAAAAAAATGCTATCGGCAATATTAAAGTAATAGATAAAAGCGGCGTCTATCTAAAAACTAGCACCGAAAGAGAGGAAAAGCTTTTTGAGTCCCTAGTGCAAAACCACTGCTCGAACGCGGTATATTATATCAACAGCTTTAACAGGCTAACCATCAAGGAGAATCAAGCCAGAGCAATATTTCTAATGAATCAAAATGATGCCCTACGCATATTTTCTAGATACAAAGACAACAATGCATATGGGGATGCACTAGATAGAAATGTAACATACACGGCTGTATTTGACCAAATAGAAAGTATCTCGAAAGAAACGGAGCCATATCATGTCGTGTTTTACTCAACGCTAACTATTAGTGATGATGATCGACCAGCAGTAAAATTTAGAATTAGAAGCGAAGGAGACCTTATTAAATATACTCCTCAGTATCCAGAAAACACCTCTGGACTTTATTTCAAAAACTATGTACAGTCCTATGAAAAATTAAGCACCGATGAAAGCAAACAAAACTAAGATCTTGATATTATCTGTATTTGGGATAGGCTTATTAATTATCGTTGGGTGGTTCCTATCTATCTATTTTTCAACTCAAAAGCCAAAAGGTGCTGATGCTGTAAACCTAGGTCTTGATGTCGATACTAAGTATACCTATAAAGATATGCTTGACTCCAAAAATAAAAACACAGATCAAGAAGACTACGGATATAGAGATATTCCCACAAAAGATCCAATTTCTCAAAGTGATAACTCGATTGATGAACAGAATCAGTATGCCGAAGAAAAGCAACAGATTAAAACTGTAATGCATAATATTCAAACCCAAAAAGAAAGTCCAGTTCCAGCAGTCGATTATAATAATAGTACACCTCAAAGAGCTTATAAGCCCGTACCCTCGTATAGGGAACTTGATTATGAGGCTCCGACCCAACCTAAAAAACCTAAACAGACCACCACAAGAGAGGAATTATTTAATGATAGTTCGGACGAGGTAAGTTCAGCCTTACAAAGTGAGACCACAATAGCAGCTGTTATTCATGGCGAGCAATCCATCCGCAATGGGTCTTCTGTAAAAATAAGGACAACACAAGACTATACTCTTAACGGAACCTTAATACCCAAGAATACATTTGTATTTGGACAGGTTCGCATAACCGATAATCGGATCAATATTAATATTAATGGCTTTAAGGTGAATGGAGCCATTATATCAATACCATTAATTGTTTATGATGAAGATGGCTCTGTGGGGTTGAAGCTTGTTACTGGTAGTGGTGAAGGTGTAACTGATAAAGCTATTGATGTGGCAGATGGATCATCTAGGAATATCTTATCTGATGTGCCTATTGTAGGGGGCGTTGCTCAAGCAGCAAAGGATATCCTTAGAAGCAGAAATTCCAAAGAAAAATTGGTGGTCTTAGCCTCAAACTATAAACTAACTCTAAAAAGATCATGAAAAGACTTATACCCCTGATAATCGCCATCGGCTTCTTAAACATACCCCTGTTTGCTCAAACACTAATGCAAAAAAACATTTATGTCTCTTCCTCAAAGACGACCTTTCTAATATTTGACAGCAAGGTTGATTATTTCGATTTAGGCAGTAATGATTTAGGAATTAAACGTGCTGACAATAAAGATAATATTATCAAAATCAAGTCTAAAGCTGAAAATTTCAAGGAAACTAACTTGACGATAATGACCAGCAAGAACCAGTATTACTCTTTTATTTTAAACTATCGAAATAACCCCGATACACTGGTCTATTTTTTTCAGTCAAGTATTACAGAACAAAATAAACAAGCAGATAATAAACCATCAGAATTGGAAGTAAAATTAAACTCATCAGAAAATTTAGTGGGAGAGTCTGATTTATCAACCACTGATAGATCATTTATAGCCGGTAAAAGAAAAGATAAAATGACCTTCCTTGTAAAGGGAATTTATGTGAAAGACAATAAGCTCTTTTTCCAAACGGAAATCAGCAACCAATCCAATATTAACTATGAAATAGACTTTTTAAAATTCAGCATCAAAAACAAAAAGAGATATAAAAAGTCCATCAGTCAAGAAACGGAAATCACTCCCACATCTGTTAGTGACGCAAGTACTATTATAGAAGCTGGCAATGAGCCTATAAAAAAGACATTCGTTTTTGAAAAATTTACAATACCTGATAAAAAGGAATTAATTATTGACTTATGGGAGAAAAATGGAGATAGGAATTTGGCTATTGCAGTATCTGGACAATCATTATTAGACGCCAAAAAAATAGCAGAATGAAAGTAGGCTACATTCCCCCTATTAATCAGAATGAAATTGCCCAGCAAACCGAAGTCCTAAGACAAGCTGGCTGTGAATCTATATTTCACTCCCAAGAGTATAACGTCATGCTTAACTCTTTCAAAAGTGGTGACGTGCTCGTGGTAAAAAGCTTGCGTTCGTTAGGGAAAACCACTAGGCATTTAATTTTGCTAGTTAATCTGCTAACTACTAAAAGGACAGCATTTCATAGCCTAGAAGATGATATATACATAGATGGTGGGGAAATTGCCCATATCCTGTCTGTGTTTCTAGAATCTGGTACCACCTGGGGATCTGGTAGGCCCAAGGGCGTAATAAACTCTATTAAAACCATCAAAAAGGCCCAAGACATGTACGCTCAAAAAACATGCACGAAACAAGAGATTGCGCAAAAACTAGGCATTTCCAAACCCACTCTTTACCGGTATTTAAAAATGAACATTCATGAATTAATTTAGTCCTTCCTGATGAAGCCTATCTACTTTGATATTATTACTATAGGAATTTTTGGATGTCTAAATCTATTATTAAACACGATCTCTTTCACTCGATCTCGTTGGTTTAATCTTGTCGTTTCCTCGATTCTTGTTCTAGCCGTGTATTTTTTAATGGAAAAGTACGCGGCTCAGTTTTTGCAGGTATCGCTCCAAGAATACAATTTCGAGATAGGCCTTATTACACTGGTGGGGATATTCTACAACTATTTTTTTGGAGGAAAAACTTTAAGCTCTGAACCAACAGGCAAGAACCACGGATCTATTTTCCACTTAGAGCTAGCCAATGGTGGTAAAATAACGTTCTCCGACCCATTCGATAATTTTTTAGTATACGGCGGAGCAAATGCGGGCAAAACAAAGAGTATAGGTAAACCATTACTAGAACAGTATATCAAAAATGATTTTGCAGGTCTTATTTATGACTATAAAGACTTCGACTATACTAAGACCGCCTACAGTTTAATTCAGAAACACGGTTATAAAAAACCATTTTTCCATGTCAGCTTTACTGACATGGAGAGAACTTATCGCTTCAATCCAATTAAGCCATCTGTGATAGAAGATGAATCTTTCCTGATTCAATTAATGGATGATGTTCTAGGTGCATGCTTAGGCGAAGGATCAGAAAAGGATGAGTGGTACTATGGAGCTTTAGGAATTTTGAGGGGGGCCGCTTTTAGATTTTTTAAAGATTTTCCAGAATACTGCACACTACCTCATATTGTCAATTCAATCATTCATAGTGATCGAAAGAAGCTCTGCGATTTTTTATCAGCCTCTCCCGAAAGTAAGGCATTAGCTTCAGCCTATTTAGATTCCCTTGGGTCAGATGCAACACGAGCATCTATTTTAAGTACACTAACAAATTATATCAGTGCTCTTGCTTTTGATAAAAACATAGCCTATGTCTTAACTGGAGACGATTTTAATTTTAACCTAATCGATCCACTAGAGCCTAAATTAGTCGCCGTATCCAATAGCTATAAACTCGAAAACTCAATATCCCCCATAATAGCGTTAATGATCAATGTGTCTTCACGACACTTTTCGATGAAAAACAAAATCCCCTTTGTTTATTTCTGGGATGAAGCAACGACGTTTAAAATCCGTGATTTTGAGAAGATGCCCTCAGTATTAAGGGAGTATCTCTGTAGTTTTGTCTTTTTAACCCAGAGTGGGGCTAAAATTGAAAAGAATTATGGTCGTTTAGATAGAAGCTCCATTGAGAGTAATTTTTCAAACCTATTCTTAGGTAGAACAAAAGATACAGAGGCATTGAAAAATTATGGGATGCTTTTTTCTAAGAAAAAAGAAACTAAACGCACTGATACCTCAAACTCAAGAGATAATTATAGTGTATCGCTTTCTAAAGTGGATAAAGACAAATATGAGGCCAGCTTCTTCACTGGACTGAAGGCTGGAGAATTTGTTGGAAGTGCCTCCCATTCAAATTTTGGAGAATTTCATTTAAAACTGAAGCAATACAGAGGAGTAGATGTCGAAGAAATGCCACTTGTTAAAAAGTTATATAAAGGTGACATTGAACGCAATTATCAGGAAATAATAAGGACTGTCAAATACATCGTGGAGAGCAATGTGAGTACCCAGGTTCTGGGGAGTGTGGGAGTATAGCTGACACAGTTTAGTTTACACTCCCTATGTCAGATCCCACTACTCGAAGCAGGTCCTTTAATTATCTCTAATAGTTTACGCGCTGCTGTACTTACCGCTTTACTAGGGATCGTTGCAGGGTTTAGAATAGCCTTGCCTATATCTGTCACTTGATTAACTACTTTTCTTTCTAAAGCCAAATCTCCCAACATCTCATTTTTTACTGTATTCGTAGCTTTTTGGACAACCAAGTTAGAACCTATTCCTCCCATATTTACCGATTGTTGATTTTTGGGAATATATTGTTCATTTTCTAACGTGGTATACTTATATTTTGAATTAAATAAATCACTAGATTCTTGTTTGAATTTTTCGTGGCAAAAGCCTTGCATCACGTACTTCCCGTTTAACTTTTGCGTCCCCCCTTTACTTTTACTTAACGGGGATAATTTAGTTTTCTGAAGTATGTCATTTCTGCTAACTATCACATGGGAGTGCAATTGCAAGCCTTCTTTCTTTAATCCTACTCTTATAATACTTGTTCCTTGCCGATGATATTGTGATTCTAAAGATTTAAGATTGTTTTCCAGTTCCTTGACTTTTTCAATTTTATCTAACCCTAAATCGCTTGATTGCAAACTCCTTATCTCATTCCTTATTTTCTCAATATTCAAATCAACAACTTTGTTTTCTATAACAAGTTTGTCAAAATATTTATAGGATCGATCTATTTCAACCTTAGCGAAATACAACAAGTTTTCGCCACTTTTAATGTCATCTCTCCCAAAGTTACGTGCGTAAACATCCATTACTTCACGGGTGTAACTCTTTAATTCATCTAATACTTTTTTCCTGTCCTCCTTAGACAATTCTTGGAAAGAGGATACTTCATTTCCTGTTATATTTCGAACTAAGTGTTTAAGCTCATTTTGAGATGGGTTAACCGTAAGCATGAAGAACTTGTTATCTTTTTTGCCCAAATTTTTATTATTGTTATCAATTTTAGAAATAACATCATCTTTATTAATGTCATCTTTCTGATGATTAAAAAATAGCTCCTGATCTATCTTTCCTTTATTTTCCTTTTCTAAATACTCAACTAGTCGGATGCTACTTCCTTTATTGTCGCCACCGGGCAAACTATGTGGTGTATGAATTTTTACAAACATTGACTAAACAGTTTTTCATTCTATTTGAAATATCATATAGCGCCTCTTTTCTAACAAGGATATCCCTCCCCGTACCCTCTACAGCCATCTCATCAAGTCCACTTATTAGCATCAAAAGTTCCTCCACATCTACACCCGATGCAGTCGTATTTGGGTTATTATCTGCTTGCACTTTTAGGTTCCTGACTTGTTGAAGAAGCTCTACTTTCTCTCTTTTTAAGTGCTCTAATTCACTTGATAAACCCTCGTTCATATTAACCAATTGCTCAGCTTGATCTTCTGTCACACCACTAGCAAAACTAGATTTCTCGAGTAAAATTTTTATCGGCCTAAATGTATCTTTTTCCATAGCCCTTAACATCTTCACTACTCTTTCGGTTTCCTTTTTATATTCTTGAATCATCGGTACTTGTATGCTATCGGGGTTGATTCCTGTAAGCTCAAAGTATTTCACCATTGATTCTATATAAGCAGGAAATGACTTCTTTCCTCTTAAATAATTCAGCTTTGAATAGAGAATATCGGCCAATCTTATTGATCTAAACTCTGTCATTGTGTTAAAAAATTATTTTTCACAATATATTAAAAAATTCAACTTTGCATACAATTATTTTTCAATTTAAGATATTGATTTTCATAACATTGTCACTACTTATGCATACAAATTGTATGCATAAGTATATGCTTACTTAATTACAATTAATTGGAAATGAGCGTTGAACGAGCAAAGAACCGTATTCTATACGGTTCCTGCTCGCTTTTCCATTTCCCTATTCGCTTTCGCTCATAGGTGGAAAATTTTGCTACCCCACTTTCCACTTTTATTCATTCAAATTACCAGAGTAAACCAGAAAAAATACTATAAGGCCTTTTTCTATCATTGAGGGTTTTGCACCCTCAAACTCCCGCAGGATGCCTCATCGGCGATCTAAAGAATCTGAAATAAAACGAAGCCCCCCGAAAAGATTCTACCCGACGCAAAGTGTAAGTATGATTACATTTTACTTAGGAAGTACACAGTAAAAAGAATAGATTTAATTTTACTCTGCGATGAAAAAAGATCATTTGTCTAAGCTCAAATATCTATAGCAGGTAGATTTGCTTATTCCCATAGAAACAGCTATTTCTTCCACTGTTTGCTCTCTTTTTTCATATAGTGTCTTAACTATTCTTGCCTTATTTATAGCAGCTTGTGAAAGACCTTTTGGTCTCCCCCCTACTCGCCCTCGTGCT
>JACCDN010048734.1_pt1 | contig 24294 bp, 21 predicted proteins | sample 7441691 | NCBI WGS metagenome assembly JACCDN01 (sample SAMN15323439, study PRJNA562643) | freshwater metagenome | isolation source: river surface water | place: USA:Blue River Watershed | collected 2017-08-16 | reverse complement strand
TTTGGTGACAAAACAGGCATAGGTAAACCTCACGCGTTGCAAGATCAAATAGGCTAGCTGCCGCAAGGCAAAAGGGTGGCTCGTCCGATGCTAGTGGGTAGATTGCTACAGATAAACAGTGATGTTTATCGAAGATAAATGATAGGACGGTGGGTAACCATCGACAGAATTCGGCTTATCGGTTTATTTTCTCTATTTCTTTGTTTGAAATGAAAGCAAAATAGTTTAATTTTGCAGACTATTTATAAACCCGAGGGACGAGATCCCTCATAAACCCATGTATAATGGCTGTTAAAATCAGATTAGCGCGTCGTGGACGCAAAAAGTTAGCAATGTTCGATGTGGTAGTTGCGGATGCTCGTGCACCTCGTGACGGACGTTTTGTAGAAAAAATCGGAACATACAACCCTAACACCAACCCAGCAACTGTCGTTTTAAACGAGAAACAAGCAATCCAATGGGTATTGAACGGTGCTCAGCCAACTGACACAGTTCGTGCAATCCTTTCTTACAAAGGAATTATGTATGCGAAACACTTACAAGTAGGTGTGAATAAAGGTGCTATCACGCAAGAACAAGCTGATGCGAAGTTCGAAGCTTGGAAAGCAGCGAAAGAGATATCTATTCAAACGAAAGCAAGTACATTGCAGCAGTCGAAAGCGAAGTCTAAAGCGGCTCGTTTAGAGGCTGAGGCAAAAGTATCTAGCACTCGTGCTGATAACATTGCAGCAAAAAATAAAGTAGCTGAAGAAGCTTTAGTAGCTAGCGTAGTAGAAGCTATAAACGAAGCGGAAGAAGAAGCGACTGGTGTTGAAGTTGACGAGGTAGTAGCTGAGGCTCCTGCAGCAGTTGAAGAGGCTCCAGTAGCAGAGGAAGCAACAGAAGAGGCTCCAGCGGCTGAGGAAGCAGCAGAAGAGGCTCCAGCAGCTGAAGAAGCTCCAGCAGCTGAATAATTTTTGAATTCATTTAAAATCATACAAATTTGTTCTCAAGTTTGTATGATTTTTTTTTGTACCTATGGCAAAGACAGATTATTTCGAATTGGGCACACTATCTAAACCTCATGGTTTAAAAGGCGCTTTTCATCTTTATTTAGATGTAGATGATCCGTATGAGTATGAAGACTTAGATGCGATTTTCTTACAGCAAGGAAATGAGATGGTTCCGTATTTTGTCGAGGATATACAGATTAGAGATAATTTGAATTTGATTACGCTAGAAGGTATTAATTCTTTAGATGCTACAAAGGAGTTTGTAGGATTAAAAGTATTTTTACCTCTATCTGCTTTACCTAAGTTAAAGGATGATCAATTTTATTATCATGAGGTCATCGGATATCAAGTGGTTGATGCGAATCTAGGAGAATTAGGTACAGTAAAGGAGATTTATAGTACGGGTGCGCAAGATGTGTTGGTAATGATTTATCAAAGTCATGAAGTTTTGATACCTTTAATTGATGCGATTATCCCTAAAGTGGATAAAAAGAACCAAATTGTTCACAGCATTCTGCCTGATGGTCTTTTAGAAGTATATACAGAGAATGATGCGGATTGATATTATTTCAGTTGTTCCACCGTTGATGAAAAGCTTTTTTGAGCATTCCATCTGTGCGCGTGCGGCCAAAGCAGGGCTAGTAGAAGTGGTTTTTCATGATTTGCATGACTTTTCAGAAAAGAAACATAAGCAAGTAGATGATTATCCGTTTGGTGGTGGAGCTGGGATGGTAATGGCGGTGGAACCTTTGGCAAAATGCATTGAAACGTTAAAGAGTGAACGTACGTATAATGAGATTATCTATTTTAGTCCTGATGGTATCGTTTTAAAGCAGGGTTTAGTGAATCAATTGAGTCTTGGAGAGAATCTGTTATTTATTTGTGGTCATTACAAAGGAATCGACGAACGTATTCGGGAGAAGTATGTAACGAGAGAGATTTCGATTGGTGATTATGTATTATCTGGTGGCGAACTAGCTGCTGCTGTTACTGCTGATGCGATTATACGCTTAATTCCAGGGGCGATAGGGGATGAAAGTTCCGCTTTAACCGATTCTTTTCAAGATGGTTTATTAGCACCTCCTGTTTACACACGCCCTGCGAGTTTTGATGGTATGGACGTACCTGAAGTGTTGTTGTCAGGTCATGAAAAGAAGATTGAAGAGTGGCGTCATGAGCAAGCTGTATTACGTACACAGTCACGAAGGCCCGATTTATTAGATTAAGATGAATAAAAAGGAATCCATTTCGCTTGTTACTATGTTAGCGCTAGGAGGCTTGTACCTTATTTGGGGAAGTACTTTTTTGAGTGTTCGAATTCTTTTGGACTATTTACCTCCGTTGGTTATCTCATTTTCTAGAAATTTAGTAGCTGGGATTCTATTTTTAGCTTGGTCTATTTTAGGCGGTCATTGGAAAAGTCTCACTTTTGAACATTGGAAAGTTCACCTCTTAGCGGGTATATTGTTAATTACGCTGGGTAATGGATTTATGGCCTTAGCCGGCTTAACGATTCCTTCTGGATTATCCTCAGTTTTCATGGCATTTGGTCCTTTGTTATTAGTGTTATTGTTTTGGATATCAGGAAGGAAGCCGAGCAATCGAAAATTATTGGGAACCTTAATCGGGTTTGTAGGAATCATTTTGTTAGCTTCTCAAAAGAACTTAGCGATACCCGGAAAGGAAATTGACTTTTACAAAGGTATGGGGTTCTTATTGGTAGCTGTTTTAGCTTGGAATATAGGCGTATTTTATATTCAGTTTGCGAAGGCGAATACATATCATTTTACGCAAGTTTGTGGAATTCAAATGACATTTGGAGGCCTTATTCTGCTCGGAATAGCTTTATTTAGAGGAGATGCGCAATCTGTTGTTTTTGCTGATATACCGTTAAAAGCTATTTATGTGTTTGTTTATTTAGCGTTAATCGGCTCAATGTTGGGTTTTGGACTATTTGGTTATTTATCTAAAGCATTGGATGCAACTTTGGTGTCTACCTACACTTATGTTAACCCGATAATTGCCTTATTTTTAGGTAATATTATTCTAGGAGAGTCTTTAAGTAGTATATTGCTGTTTGCAAGTAGTTTGATTTTATCAGCTGTCTTGTTAATTACTACTGAAAAGACCTCTACCTCATGAAAAAGATTTTACTTGCTTTGTTTTTTACAACCTCTTTAATGGCTCAAGATTTCACTCCTTTATATCCCGCTGGGGTTCCCAATTCTAAGCCAATAGTTAATAAGCAATCTGCTGTTAAAGGTAAAGATGGAATAGAACGAATCTCTAAAGTATCTATACCCACTTATCGATTCTTTCCTGCGGCTAACTCAAAAGATCCTCGTACTTGTGTGATTATTTGTCCGGGTGGGGGTTACCGTATTTTAGCTTCATCTCATGAAGGTTATGATATTGCAGCAAAATTCAATGAGATAGGTGTTTCTGCTTTGGTTTTGTATTATCGCTTACCAGAGGATTCCGCACAAATAGAAAAGAAATACGCTCCTTTGCAAGATGCTCAGTCGGCGATTGCGCTGGTTCGAACTAATGCAACAAAATGGAATATTGATCCTGCCAAAGTAGGGATTATGGGCTTTTCTGCCGGAGGTCATTTAGCTGCAACAGCGTCCACTCATTTCAATAAAGATTATACAGGCATTCATCCTGGAGCAAATCTTAGACCTGATTTCTCTATTTTATTGTATCCTGTTATTTCGGTTAGATCCTTCGGTCATGGTGGAAGTTCGCTTAGTCTTCTAGGAAAGAATCCCACGGAGGAGGAATTAGCTTTGTTTTCAAATGAAGAACAAGTAAATGCCCAAACACCCAAAGCATTCCTAGTTCATGCTGCCGATGATATGGCGGTCCCTTTAAAAAATTCTTTAGTCTATGCTGAGCGTTTAACGGCTAATAAAGTGCCCGTTGATTTACATGTTTACGCAAAAGGGGGTCACGGCTTTGGATTAAACAATAAAACCACAAGTGGGGACTTGTGGTTCGATCGTTTAACGACTTGGTTAAAAGCAAATCAATTGCTTTGAGTTTTTTTCATGACAAAGTAAAAAGGTATACCTAGAAGGACAATTCCTAATCCTATCGAAGAGGAGAGAGTCTTTACCCACAACAAATTACCAGCAATTCCTACTAATAAAAGTAAGTAGCCACTGAATAGCACCTTTTGCAATACAGGTAGTTCATTTTGCATGATTCGAGTTTTAAACACGGAAGCAACAGTTAGGAAGTAGAAAATCAAGATGGCAAATACGGTGAAGTCTAGTAAGGCACCATAAGATCCTGAGAAACACAATAAGATGGCCCAAAGCCCCTGAATTCCTAATGAATATACAGGGACGTCTTTTTCATTCGTTTCAGCTGCTTTCTTAAAAAACAAACGATCATTTGCCATGGCTTGAAATAAGCGCCCACCAGCTAAGATGATACCGTTATTGCATCCAAAGGTTGAAATCATAATAAAAACGGCCATTACTAAAGCACCTATTCCGCCCAAAACGGTTTCTAAGGCTGCTGCTCCTAATCGATCTTGAGTGGCAAACATAATTCCACGTGCATAACTATTGATTCCATCTGCTTCACCTTTCAATGGCAAAATGCTCAAATAGGCCATATTTGTTAGGAAATATAACAAGCATACGAGCGCAGAACCATAGACTAGACCTTTGGCAATCGTTTTCTTAGGATCCTCAAAATCCGCACTAGCAAAAGTAACATTATTCCAAGCGGACGATGAAAATAAGGGTCCGATCATGGCCACCCCGAATAAAGAGGCTAATTCCCAGCCACCTATAAATTGGGATGTATTTGTTGTAGTATCCATTGTAAATGGTTCAGCAAAGAAACCTTCAAAGTGAATCCATTCGTTTTGAACACCCACGTATAAACCTATAACGATAAGGATGATAATGGCACCTATTTTAGTGATGGTAAAGATATTTTGAACTAAGGAGGCAAACTGAACGCCTCTACTATTAATAAAAGTTAATAGTGCAATTAGAGAGGCCGCTAAAATTTGTTGAGTTGTGATAAAATTACCTACCAAAGGAGTGTCATTTAAGATTCCGGGGAAGATAAAACCTGCATAACGGGCAAAAGCGACTGCAACCGCAGCAATTGTACCTGTTTGAATAACTAAAAAGGTGGTCCAACCGAACAAGAATCCAATAAGAGAATTATACGATTCCTTTAGATAAATGTATTGTCCTCCCGTTTTAGGGAAAACTGAACTCAATTTACCATAGGCAAAAGCTCCAGTAATGGTTAAGAAGGCTGTTAACAACCATGTTCCTATCCAATAAATAGGGGAGCCCACGGATCTAGCCACTTCAGAACTGACTAAAAAGATACCCGATCCGATCATGGAACCCATAACGAGCATAGAGGCATCCAAGGTGTTTAATTTTTTATTCATATGGGGGTTTATTGATTAAATACAATTCTCGATTTTCAACACGAATTCAAAGAAACGATTAATATTTCTGATTTAGGTGAAGTCGTTTTAAGTTTTTTTTAATGTAAACGTTTCCGTAAACGTTTACGGAAAAAAATTAAATATTTTCTTTGATTTTTTATACAATTATCTTCTATATTCCCACACTTGATATATGACCATTTATAATTCATATAGCTATTGTACAATTTTAGATTGATTTATGAAAAAGTCCATTAATGAAGTTGAAATTTGGGATCAGTTTAGATCTGGGGACCAAAAAGCTTTTGCCACCTTGTATTCACATTTTGTTCAACCTTTGTACACTTATTGCATGGGAATTACAAGTGATAAGGATTTAATTAAGGATTGTTTACATGATTTATTTGTTGAGATTTGGAAAAATCACGCAAGTTTAGGTCCTACCACTAGTGTTAAATTTTATTTGATGGCTTCTATTAAGCGGAAAATTGTTCGTCAATTAGATACTCAATTAAAAAAATTAAATCACCACGATTCGTATCAATACCAATTTATGGAAGTTATGCCCTCACCTGAAAGGCAATTGATTATGGTGGAGGAGGAGAATATGTCTCATGTTTCTATGTATAAAAGCTTAAGTAAGTTAAGTAAGCGCCAAAGAGAAGCCATTACCTTAAAATATTTCGAAAATTTAGATACGGATCAAATTTCAGAGCAAATGAATATTAATCCACAGTCAGTATATAATTTACTCTTTGGGGCTCTTAGAGTCATGAAAGATCATATGACCAAAAAAGAATATGCTTTTTAATATTTAATTATTATAGGATATATTTGAGTAAAATTTATAATTATCCTGCTTTATAGGTATATAATCTTAATTAAGATTGAAATGTTACCAAAAAAAATGAGCTGGATTAAGAGATTAAAAATAGTAAATAAGTACCCAATTAAACCCTTAAGACTGTCCCAACAAGAAAGCAAAGCCTTGTGGGATAGGATCCAAATGACTTTGCAAACAACTTAATTTTAATTAACCTATGAGAAAAAAATTACTTTCCAAGGTGCTTTTTAGTGGTTTATTGCTGCTATTGAGTATTCAAATTTTTGCCCAAGATCGGACGATTTCAGGTAAAGTGACCTCATCAGAGGATGGTTTAGGAATTCCAGGTGCCAGTGTTGCCATTAAAGGAACTACGAGAGGTACTGCTACAGATGTAGATGGAAATTACAAGATTACTGTTTCAGGATCTGCAGTTTTAACAATTACATCTGTCGGTTATTTATCTCAAGATGTTACTGTAGGAACAAGAGCACAGATTGATGTTACTTTAGCTGCAGATACGAAGTCTTTGAAAGAAGTAGTCGTAGTGGGTTATGGTACTCAAAAGAAGAGTCAAATGACTGGTGCTATTTCTTCAGTAGGTGCTAAGCAGATTCAAGAATTACCAATTACGAATGCACGTCAAGCCTTACAAGGTAGAGCAGCAGGTGTGGACGTAGTTCAACCTGGTTCTAAGCCAGGTGCTGGTCCTCAAATCCGTATTCGTGGAAGACGTTCATTTAACGCATCCAATGATCCATTATATGTAGTGGATGGCATTCCTTTATCAAGTGGAATTGATGATATCAACCCGAATGATATCGTTTCTATGGAGGTACTAAAGGATGCATCGGCAACGGCTATTTATGGTTCTCGTGGTGCGAATGGTGTTGTTATCATTACTACGAAGCGTGGAAAGGCGGGTTCTACCGTCGTTTCAGTTGATTCTTATTATGGTTTCAACCAAGAATTAGGTACAATTGAGGTAATGAATGGTGCACAATTTGCTGAATATAAGCGTGAGTCTCGTCGTGCAGTAGGTCAATATACATTAGGAGCTGCAACAGCTGCTGAAGATGCTAAAATCTTTGAGCCACGTGAATTAACTAGTATTGCTACAGGTCGCTCGACTGATTATGTTGCTGGTATGTTGCGTACGGGCGCTATTCAGAGTCACCAAGTTTCAGTATCTGGTGGTAGTGAGAAGACTACTTTTAATATCTCTGGTAACTTTTTCCAAGATATTGGTGTGGTTAAATCACAAGATTTTTCACGTTATACCTTCCGTGTTAACTTAGATCATAAGATTAATGATAAAATTAAGATCGGTTTATCAACATTGATCGTTAATTCAATTCGTAATGGTGAAAACTTGAACCTTTTAGCTGGAGCGATGCAAGAGAATCCACTAGGAGAGCCTTATGATAAAGATGGTAACTTAGTATTCTTACCTACTAATGATGGTTTACGAACAAATCCTTTCTCTGAGTTAGTTCCAGGAGTGAATGTGGATGAGAATAAGCGTTATAGAACATTTAATAGCTTGTTTGGTGAGTGGGATATTGCTAAGGGCTTGAAATACCGTGTAAACTTTGGTCCGGATTTAACTGTAGGTAGAGCTGGTCGTTTCATCGGTGCATTCACTAATAATAATCGTGGTGGTAATGCTACAGGTAGTATTAATGAGCAATTCTTGTTCAACTGGACATTGGAGAATATCATTACTTACAATAAGAAGTTTAAGGATGTTCACAATTTGAGCTTGACTGGTTTGCAATCAATTCAGCGTGACCGTGATGAGCGTTCTTCCATTTCAGTAAATGGTATTCCAGTAGAATCTGCTTCTTATCATCGTTTAGGGGATGCTAATCAGATTACTGGAGCAAATACAGATTTGATCGAGTGGACTTTACTTTCTTACATGGGTCGTGTGAATTATGACTATAAAGAGAAGTATTTGTTTACTGCTACAGTACGTATGGACGGTTCATCTCGTTTTGGTGCTAATACTAAATTTGGTATTTTCCCATCATTTGCCTTTGGATGGAATCTATCTGAAGAGCCTTTTATAAAGAGCATCACAGAAATTGATCAATTAAAATTACGTGCTTCTTGGGGAGCGATTGGTAACCAAGCGATTACTCCTTATCAAACACAAGCTTTGTTAGGTCGTACTGCTTATGCTTGGGATAATACGGCAGCTTATGGATATCGTCCAAATACTATTGGAAACCCTGATTTACGTTGGGAAACGTCTACAACCTCTAATGCTGGTTTAGATTTTAGTTTCTTCCGTGGTAAAGTTTCTGGTTCTGCTGAATACTATGTGACTAGAACTACGAATTTATTAGCTCCTCAGCCTCTTCCTAATTCCATTGGTTTTGGTGGATTTACAACTAATGTTGGTGAGACACAAAATACGGGTATCGAATTAACAATTAATACAGTAAATGTTGACCGTGGTGGATTCCAATGGACATCAGATTTTATCTTTAATCGTAATAGAGAATCAATCATTTCCTTAGCGAATGGTAAGGTGGATGATGTGGGTGCAGGTCGTTTTATCGGTCAGCCTTTAAGTGTATTCTTTGATTATAAGAAGATTGGAATCTGGCAGCCGTGGGAGGCAGATGCTGCAAAAGCGTATGGAGATAGAGTAGGACAAATTAAAGTAGAAGATTTCAATAAGGATGGTAAGATTAATGCTGATGACCGTCAGATCTTAGGATCAGCAGTTCCATCTTTTACAGCTGGTTTGACAAACCGTTTCACTTACAAGGGGTTTGATCTTTCTTTCTTTGTTTTTGCTCGTGTAGGCCAATTGATTCGTAGCCGTTTCCATGATAACGTGAACCAGTTAGCAGGTCGTTATAATAACTTAAACTTGAATTATTGGACACCAAATAACCTAACGAATGAATTCCCTCAGCCGGTTGTTACGCAAGAGTTCCCTAAGAACGGAAGTGCATTAACCTATTTTGAAGGTTCATTCTTTAAGATTCGTAACATCAATATCGGTTATAATTTACCTGATAATGTAGCTAAGAAGTTGAAGATGCAAAGTGTACGTATTTTTGCTAGTATTCAACAACCGTTGATTTTAGCTGAGTATCGTCAAAAATACAAAGGTATTGATCCAGAGACTTTTGTGGATGGAGAGCAGGGTGTTGGTGGCGGAGAGGTTAATACGAACGTATCACCTGCTACAAGTGTAACAACCTTTGGTTTGAATCTTAAATTTTAATCAAATTAATTAAATAGTACAGATATGAAAAGCTTTAAAATTTTTAGAAAATTAAGAGTTTTAGCAAATATTAGTTTGATTGGAGTAGTTGCTTTAGGTACTCAATCATGTAATGATTTGTTAACAGAAGAGGTTATTTCGCGTGTTGGTAATGATTACATTAATACTGCGAAGGGTTTGAACGATGCAACTAGTGCTGCATATTCCACTATGCGTTCTTGGTATGGTACCGAGCGTGGTATGAACCTTACCGTTTTTGGTACGGATTCTTATCAAAACGGAGCAGATGGTAGTTGGAAGTTTATGAATACGTACACTACTGACTTTGATACGCGTAATGGTCAAGTTGCAGAAGTTTGGAATGATTTTTATCAAGGTATCAATACTTGTAATGCCATAATTGAGCGTGCTCCTAAGGTAACAGGTTTAACAGATGCTATTAAAAAACAGCGTGTAGCTGAAGCTAAGTTTATACGTGCACATCACTATTTTATTTTAACTCAATTATTTGGTGGTGTAGATTTACGTACGACTGAAACAATAGCTCCTACGAAGGTTGCGAAAAGAGCCACTGTAGCTGAAATGTATGCTCAGATTGTTAAAGATTTAACTGAAGCTTTACCTGATTTAGAAAATAAAGCACGTTCTACTGAATATGGACGTATTACTCGTGCGGGTGCGGAGCATTTGCTAGGTCGTGTTTATTTGACTAAAGCTACTTCTGCAGCTAAAGCTGGAGATGATTATTCGAAGGCAATTGCCAGTTTGAAAAATGTGATCTCTAATTATGGAATTACATTACAATCAGATTTTGCTAATGTGCATAAACAAGGTAATGAAACGAATAGCGAAGTTATTTGGTCAGTTCAATATACGCGTGATCCATTAACAAATGCCGGTGGTAACAATGCGCACGTTTTCTTTGGTATGGAGTATGACGTGTTACCTGGTATGCAACGTGATACAGAGAATGGTCGTCCATTTAAGCGTTATATGCCTACTAAGTATACATTAGATGTATTATTCAAGGATAGGGAGAATGATAGTCGTTATAAGAAATCATTTAAAGACACCTATCTATCAAATAAACCGGGTACTTATTCTACAAGCTTTGATTTGTCTAAACCTTCGGTAACGTTTGCTTTAGGTGACACAGCCATTTTCTTACCTGGTTATGAAATGCCTTTAGCTGAGAGAGCAAAGAAGAAATATCAGGTTTTAGTTCCTTCACGTTACGATGAGCGTATATTCTTAGCTATAAATAAGCACTTTGATGGTGGACGTGTAGATCGTACGCAATTTGAAGGAGGTCGTGATTTTATTGCTTTCCGTTTAGCTGATACCTATTTAATGTTAGCAGAGGCTCAGTACTTTTCTGGAGCAGTTAATGATGCAGTTGCGACTTATAATGTGATTCGTCGTCGTGCAGCTTGGCCAGGAAAAGAGAAAGCTATGGAGATTACCGCTAGTCAGTTGAATGTTGACTTCGTTATGGATGAACGTGAGCGTGAGATGTTAGGAGAGCAATCTCGTTGGTTTGATTTAGCGCGTTGGGGTAATATAATTGAGCGCGTTAAGGCTCATAATCCTCAGGCTGCTCCTAATATCAAAGCACACCATGTATTGAGACCAATTCCTCAGACACAAATTGATAGAGTGGAAGGTGGTAATTCTACATTCCCACAAAATCCAGGTTATTAAGATTAAAATAATCTCTTAACTTTAAATTCCGAAGGCCTTTTGGTCTTCGGAATTTTATTTAATAAGCACTATGAAAAAGCTATTTACTTTGTTTTTAGGCCTTTATGGTTTTGCTTCTGTGGCACAAAACTTACCAGTGAGTTTTAAAAATGGTAAGACATCTGTGGACGTTATGATAGGAGGTAAACCATTTACTTCTTATTTTTTTCCTGGACAAGATGTGCTAAAGAAAGCAGTTTTGTTTCCATTGATTTCGGCTAAAGGAACTACCATTACGCGTGGTTATCCAATGGCTCCGCGTGCTGGTGAACGTGTAGATCACCCACATCATGTAGGAATGTGGTTAAATTATGAGGATGTGAATGGTTTTGACTATTGGAATAACTCGACTAATATCATCGCCTCCTTACAGAATCACAAAATGGGAACCATTGTTCATACTTCTATTGTAGAGCAAGATGCGAAATCAGGTACATTAGTCGTATCGGCTGATTGGATAGATAATGATGGTAAAGGTCAAAAAGTATTGTCAGAAAAGACAACGTATGTATTTTCTGGTTCTGCTGATTCAAGAACAGTGGATCGCATTACAACCTTGACAGCCATAGCTGATCAGGTTTTATTTAAGGATGTGAAGGATGGTATGTTTGCTATTCGTGTAGCCCGTCAATTAGAAATACCTTCTAATAAACCGGATGTTTTTACTGATGCGCACGGCGTAGAAACGAAAGTGCCTGTAATGGATAATACCGGTGTAAATGGTGACTATTTGAGTTCTGAAGGAGTGAAAGGGGAGGCTGTTTGGAGTACTCGTGCTAAATGGATGAATTTGCACGGAGAAATGGATAATCATCCTATTTCAGTTACTATTTTCGATCATCCAGCTAATGTATCCTATCCAAGTTACTGGCATGCAAGAGGTTATGGATTGTTTGCTGTGAATCCACTAGGAGCTAAGGTGTTCAGCAATGGCAAGGATGAGCGTAATTTAACATTGAAGAAGGGGGAATCGGTTACATTTAAATACCGTACGCTTATTTCTGATCGTTTAAATTCGAAAGAAGAATTAGACAAAATTCAAGCGGAATTCGCTTCTATGAAGTAATATTTAAGAAAATACTCTTATTTTTGTAAGATAAAGGGGGCTCTTGTAGCCCCTATTTTCTTTATTCTATGCAATTATCCTTTTTAGGAGCCGCTAGACAAGTGACAGGAAGTATGTTCTTGCTGCAATTGGAAGACGGCTATCAAATATTAATCGATTGTGGTACGGACATGGAGCGAAAGCTCGACTTCGATGAACCCGTAGAGCAAAAATCATTTTTTCCTTTCGATGCTTCACTAATCAATTTAGTGATACTTACCCATGCACACATTGATCACTCAGGTAACATTCCTATGTTATACCGTGAGGGTTATGAGGGACAAATACTGTGCACTCCTCCCACGGCGGATTTAGCAGAGTTATTGTTGATGGATTCAGCAAGTTTACACCTGCGTCGATTAAAAGCAGCACAAGGTGATAGTCGCAAGAAGCACAAACAAATGGATCGCCTACTTCGTAAGGGAGATCTATATCTTCAAAGAGATGTGGAGAACGCGATGGATAATTTTGTGACCTTACAATTCAATCGTAAGTTTATTGTATTTCCTGGCTTAGAAATTACATTTGTGCCTGCTGGTCACCTATTAGGGGCTGCGCATGTTTTGATTTCTGTTACAGAGAAAGGGGAGACTAAAACAATCGGTTTTAGTGGGGACATAGGTCGAGCGAATTATCCTTTGCACATTGATCCTCAACCATTCCCTGAAGTGGATTATTTAATTTGTGAGACTACCTATGGAAACCGTATTCATGAGGATAAGGAAAGTCCAATGGATGCTTTGGGAATAGTGATCAAAGAAACCTGTATTGATCGTCCTGGTCGTCTAGTTATTCCTGCTTTTTCGGTAGGAAGAACCCAAGCTGTCTTATATACGCTTAATAAGCTAATAGAAGAGCGTAATTTCCCTGCGGTTCGTGTTTTTACTGATAGTCCGATGGGGCGTAGTTCTACTAAGATCTATTCCAAGTATCTTTCTTATTTGAATCCTGAAGCGAGAGAATTCCACAGGGAAAATGATGAACTATTTGATGTAGATAATTTGATATTTCTGCAGACAGAGAAAGAAAGTAAGGCAATTAAGGATTACCGTGAGCCTTGTATCATTATTTCGTCATCAGGTATGATTTCTGGAGGTAGAGTAGAACAACATATAGCTGATAATATTTCGAATACTTATGCTACGATTTTATTGATTGGATATACTGCGGAAGGAACTTTAGGACAGCAATTATTAGCTGGAACAGATATGATTGTTGTGAAGGAAAGAGAGTATAAAGTGAATGCCCAGATTCGTAAGATTGATGTATTTTCTGGTCATGCTGATCAGACAGGACTTTTGGATTTTGTTAAGCAGCAGAAACCAAGTAAGCTAAAAAAGATTTTCCTTTCTCATGGAGAAGAGGAAAGTATGCTGGAGTTCGCTTCTATTTTGAATGGATTAGGTTTTAGTGAAGTTATTTTACCCCAAAAGGAGGAGACTTTCGAGCTTTAATTTTATTTTTGTATTAAAATTTATGCCTTATGAAAACATTATTGGAATTCGAAAAGCCTATCGCAGAATTAGAGGATAAATTGATTGAAATGCGGAAGCTTGCTTTAGAGAATAATGTCGATGTAACAGCTACTGTGGCATCTTTGACTGATAAGATATTGGAATTGAAAAAGGAAACATTTTCTAATTTGACGCGTTGGCAGCGAGTTCAATTATCCCGTCATCCAGACCGACCTTATACATTTGACTACATTGAGCATCTATGTGAAGAATTTATTGAGATTCATGGTGATCGAAACGTAGGAGACGATAAAGCGATGGTGGGTGGTTTTGGAACGATTGATGGTGAATTGTCTGTTATGTTTATTGGTCAGCAAAAAGGGCGCAATACGAAAGAACGTCAATACCGTAATTTTGGAATGCCTAATCCAGAAGGATACCGCAAGGCGCTTCGATTGATGAAAATGGCGGAGAAATTTAATAAACCGATTGTGTGTTTAATTGATACTCCTGGAGCTTTTCCTGGATTAGAGGCGGAAGAAAGAGGCCAAGGTGAAGCAATTGCTCACAATATACGGGATATGTTTATGTTAAAGGTTCCGGTGATCTGTGTCATCATTGGAGAAGGTGCTTCTGGTGGTGCTTTAGGAATTGCCGTTGGAGATCGAGTTTTAATGATGGAAAATACGTGGTATTCCGTGATTTCTCCAGAGTCTTGTTCATCTATCCTGTGGAGAAGTTGGAATTACAAAGAACAAGCTGCTGAAGCCTTGAAATTAACGGCCACCGATATGTTAGCCAATAAATTAATTGATGGCATAATTCCTGAGCCATTGGGTGGGGCACATCTTCATCCAGAAGAGGCAGCGGCTACTTTAAAAGAAGTAATTAGAAAAGAACTAGCTCTACTTACAGCTTTGGATCCTGCTACACGAATCGCACAGCGTATTGATAAGTTTGGTGCCATGGGTGAGGTTGTCGAATAATATGACAGTTCCCAAGGCGATTATCTTTGATTTAGGGAATGTTTTGTTACCTATTGATTTAGATAAAACCTATGCTGCATTTTCGGCATATTCAAGCTTTAATCAAGAGGAAATAGGTTCCATTATCATCGAAAATCAACTTTGGGTTCCCTATGAGTCAGGTCTGCAGACAGATATGGAATTTAGAGAATTCCTGCGTTCACGATTAGATTTAACTATTTCGGATCGTGAATTTGATGAAGCATTCTCAGCCTTATTATTGAATTTTCATCCAGGTGTTTATGAATGGATAGCTTCGTTGCAATCGGAGTATCATTTAATTCTATTGAGTAATACGAGTTCTATTCACGCAGAACGCTTTACAAAAGTCCCTTTAGGTCCTATGGGCCAAAATCTCTTCAGTTTATTTCACCAAGTCTATTATTCATTTGAAATGGGTTTGGTCAAACCTGATCCGGCAATTTATCATCGTGTTTTAGCAGATCAAGGTTATACGCCTTCACAAGTCTTGTTTTTTGATGATAATCTCGCTAATATTAATTCAGCTAAAACCATTGGAATTAATTCTTATTTAATTGATCCCAAACGTACTTTTATTCAAATACAAGAAATCTTAGATACCTATGTTAGTAAGTAGCCCCATTTTTGATGTATTATTTAAGCTTGCAGGCTGGAAATTAGTAGGAGAGGTTCCTCAAGATTTAAAGAAAGCATTGGTTATTGTTTGTCCACATGCCACTTGGAAAGATTTTATTGTAGGATTAGGTGCTCGTTCATTAATGCGAATGCCTATTTTATTCTGGGGAAAGAGGGAATTGTTTGACGGTCCCTTTGGAGGGATTTTTACTTGGTTAGGAGGTTATCCCGTAAATAGGGGAACTAAATCGAATTTAGTAGATGCCATAGTAGATATTTATAATTCTAAGGAATCATTTTATGCAGTTTTAGCACCAGAGGGAACTCGTAAAGATGTTCAAGAATTGAAAACGGGGTTTTATTATATAGCAGATGGAGCTAAGGTACCTTTGATAATGATTGGATTTGATTTTGTAAATAAAGAGATTAAAATACGTGAGCCTTATTATACAACAGGTGATTTTAATAAAGATAAACTAGACATCGCTCGTTATTTCCAAACGATACCTGGTGTTCAAAAATCTTGGATTAAGAATTACTTGGCAGAAGCAGCAGAATAAATTAATTGAGCTGTTTTTTTAGAAGCACCAGCGCTTCCCACTAAATCTTGTAGGGTTTTATAGTCTTCTTTTTGCTGTTGATATTTTTTTCCTTTTGTCAATAGTTCCTTCATCCAAGCTGTCATATGATCAACAGAGAATTTGGCCTGGATTAATTCTGGTACGGCTAGCTTATCTAATATGATGTTGACTAGGGATATATACTTGATTTGAATAACGATTTTTGCCAAAGAATAAAAAACCCAATCTGTCTTGTACACCACAATTTGAGGTGTATTTAATAGCGCTGTCTCTAAAGTAGCTGTTCCAGAGGTAACAATGGCAATTTCAGCTTGCTGTACGATATCATAAGTTTGATCGAATAAGACAGGTATCGATGTTTGGTAGAGCTCTTTCCAATCTGAAATTCCAGCGATGACAAAATTTATTTCAGGATTTGCTCTAGCTAATTGTTCAAATAGGGGTAAGGCGGTTTTTATCTCCTGTTTTCGACTTCCAGCTAATAAGGCGATGTAGGATTTACCTTTAAATGCAAAGGATTGATTTGGTTTAAATACATGAATGGCATCTTGAAGTGGATTTCCTACATATTCAGTGGGAATTCCAGCCTCCCTAAAGAGTTTTAATTCAAATGGAAAGATCACATAAAGATGATTAATCCATTTCTTTAATTCACCCACTCTACTTTTATTCCAGGCCCAAACTTTAGGAGCAATGTAGAAATGTGTTTGGAACCCTTTTTTCTTCGCGATTTTAGCGGCCTTTAAATTAAATCCACCGTAATCGATAAAGATGATAGCGTCTGGTTGAAAGGCTTCAATTTGTTCTCCAAAGCTTTTAAACAAACCTTTTAAACGCTGTAGATTCTGAATGACTCCCAGTATGCCCATAATCGCTAATTGGTTATGGTGTATGATAACCTCAGCACCTTGAGCTTTCATTGCATCTCCACCCCAGGCCTTAATCTGGGCCTCATTATCCAATTTTTTTATCTCTTGGATAAGATTAGATCCGTGAAGATCTCCTGATTTTTCCCCTGCAAGGATGAAGTATTTCATTTTTATTCTCCGTAGTATTCAACGGAGTTCTTATTTGTTTCAATTAAGTGAATCTTATGCAAAGTGGCAGAGGTAGAAGTAGCTTTAATTTTAGGGTCAAGTATCTTCCAAAATTCCATCACGAGTATTTCACAACTCGCTAATTTTCCTAACATAAAATCTACGTCTAAATTAAGGTTTTTATGATCGACTTTGTCAATAATTTCCGCCTTAATAAGATCGCCTAATTGTTTTAAATCATAAACAAATCCCGTTTCTGGATCAGGTAACCCTTTGACAGTTACTATTAATTCAAAATTATGTCCGTGCCAATTATAGTTAGCACAGGGTCCAAATATGGCTTGATTTTTTTCTTCTGACCAGGCTGGATTGAATAAGCGATGTGCTGCGTTGAAGTGTTCCTTGCGGATGACGTATACCATTGTTTTCAGTTTTTGTGGAGGGACTCTGGGAAAACAATAGCAGAGTTCCAATAATTGTACAAAGTTAACAAACGTTCCGGGAATCTGTGTAAATTTGTTTCTTTAAATCCCTTTTAAATGATCATAGTAACTGGTGCCGCGGGCTTTATTGGTAGTTGTTTGATTCAAAAGTTGAATGACTTAAAATTTCGTTATATCATAGCGGTTGATGATTTTTCAAATAAGGAAAAGAATCAAAATTTAGAGGGAAAGTCAATAATGACTCGAGTGAATCGAAAGGATCTATTTATATGGTTAGAAAAAAATAATCGAGAGGTTGAATTCTTTTTTCATATTGGGGCTAGGACGGATACGACGGAGTTTGATACAAAAATCTTTGATGAGCTTAATGTAGATTATTCTAAAAAGGTGTGGGAGGCATGTGTAGCTTATCAAATTCCTTTAGTTTATGCAAGTTCAGCTGCGACTTACGGTTTGGGAGAAATCGGATATGAGGATAACGAAGCCACCATCTCTTCTTTAAAACCTTTGAATCCGTACGGTGATTCGAAAAATAATTTTGATATATGGGCACTACAGCAAGAAAAGAAACCTTTCTTCTTTGCTGGTTTAAAGTTTTTCAACGTCTACGGCCCTAATGAATACCATAAAGGGCGTATGGCCTCTGTTATTTGGCATGCTTTTCAACAAATACAATCAAATGGTTCTTTAAGGCTTTTCAAATCTCATCGAGATGATTATCGAGATGGAGAACAAATGCGTGATTTTATTTATGTGAAAGACCTAATCGATGTATGTGTATTCTTGATGGAACATCGCAAAAATTCAGGTATTTATAATTTAGGAACAGGTAAGGCTCGCTCATTTAATGATTTAGGTAAGGCAACCTTTATGGCTTTGGGATTAGAACCTAAAATTAATTACATTGATACGCCGGTAGATATTCGGGATAAATACCAATATTATACGGAGGCTACTATGGATAAGCTGCGTAGGATAGGGTATGATAAGGATTTCACAAGTCTAGAAGAGGGTGTGAAAGATTACGTACAAAACTACTTAGTTAAGCAGCTTTATTATTAAGCAATTTTTTTAACCCTTCCTCAGCAAAGCCTTTCCCATAAGCGAATAATTGAATGTTCGCTGCAAAGATGGAAAGAAAGGCTATTCCAATATTTTTTGTGCTGAATAAAGCAGCTAGAAAGATCAGAAAACTAAAGGCTACAATTCCAGATAAGAGGAGTATGCCATATATAGGCAATGCTAACAGCGCAATTCCAGTAATAACGTAATAGCTGAAAAATAATAAAGGGAAGAAATGGACGGCTTTCAATTCTTTAGGGAAGAATCGACTAATGTTAATACGAGCACGTCCGAAGAAATGCAACTGATTGTAAAACTGCCTAAAATTTGTTCTGCGTTTGTGGTAGATGAAAGCCTTAGGAATTAGCCCAGATTTAAAGCCTAACGAGATACAGCGAATACTAAATTCGATGTCTTCGCCCATACGTGTGATTTTAAATCCTCCTGTAGCTTCGTATACTTTTCTGGAGATTCCCATATTGAAACTCCTTGGATGAAATTGTCCGCCAATGTTTTTTTCTTTACCTCTGATTCCTCCTGTAGTGAAGAAAGAAGTCATGGAATAGCTGATGGCTTTCTGGATCGGAGTAAAACTGGGATGATCTTGATCTGGTCCACCAAAAAGATCTAATCCCTCTGCCTTAACTGACTTGTCAACTTCGCTTAAATAGGAGGGTTCTAAGAGCGCATCTGAATCAAGAATGATGAAATAATCTCCTTTGGCTCGCTCAAATGCATAGTTTCTCGCAAAACCTTGTCCTCCATTCTCTTTTACATAATACGCTAAAGGGAATGCCTTTGCGTATTTTTCGATAATTAAGGCGGCATCTTCAGTCGAGCCATCTTCGATGACGACCACTTCAAAATCTCTAAATTCTTGTGTTTGAATGCAAGCTAATAACTCATCCAGCTCTTGTGGTCGATTATAGACAGGGATAATGAGGCTGTAGGCCGGCGTTTTCATCTTATAAGGAACGAAGCGTTGCTTTGCTGGCAGCTATTATTTGATCGTATTCTGAATCGCCTAATGCGGCAGATAAGAACCAAGATTCGTACTGAGATGGTGGTAAGTAAATACCTTTAGCTAACATTCCTTTGAAATATTTGCCAAATAAAACCGTATCTGATGTCTTCGCGTCGTTAAAGTTATTCACCGCTTTATCTGTAAAAAACAAGGTGAACATGGATCCGATTTGGTTGATCGTATAGTTAAGCCCTAATTCTTTTAAATCGCTGGTTAAAGCATTTTTTAGTGCTAATCCACGATCGGCTAACGAAGTATATACATCTGGATTCTCGGTGATTAGGTTTAGCATCGCTAAACCTGCCGTAGTCGCCAATGGATTTCCAGACAGTGTTCCTGCTTGATAAACTGGTCCAGCTGGTGCAATCATATTCATTATTTCGGCCTTTCCGCCATAAGCACCTACAGGGAGTCCTCCACCTATAATCTTACCTAGGGTAGTAAGGTCTGGTTGAATACCGGTTAATCCTTGGTATCCGGCTGCCGAAAGACGGAAACCTGTCATTACTTCATCAAAAATTAGTAAGGCTCCATATTGTTTGCACAATTTTTGAACGGAGGCTAAATAACCTTCTTCAGGAATCACTAAGCCCATGTTTCCGACTACAGGCTCCAGTATGATGGCTGCGACCTCTTTGGGATTAGCCTTAAACAGATTTTCTAAACTTTCTACGTCATTGTAAACAGCCGTCAAAGTATCTCTTGCGGTGGAAACAGTTACCCCAGGACTATCTGGAGTGCCTAAAGTAGCAACGCCAGATCCCGCTGCAATTAAAAATGAATCGCCGTGACCGTGGTAACAACCCTCCATTTTAATAATTTTATCACGTTTAGTGTAGGCTCTGGCTAAACGAATAGCAGCCATTGTCGCTTCCGTCCCAGAATTAACTAAACGCACTTTTTCAACCGAAGGGATCATTGAAATGATTTTTTCGGCAATTAATACCTCGTTGTAGGTAGGTGCGCCGAAGGAAAATCCATTACTCAATGCTCCACGTACAGCCTCTTCAATGACAGGATGTGCTTGACCAAAAAGCATAGGACCCCAAGAACCAATTAAATCAATGTATGAATTTCCATCTACATCATGTAAATAGGCACCTTTAGCCGACTTAATAAATACAGGATTACCACCTACAGATTTAAAGGCACGAACAGGAGAGTTAACCCCACCTGGAATTAATTCTTGAGCTCTTTCAAAATAGGCTGCACTTAAAGTAGACATCTTATTTCTTCTTAGGATTCTTTGAGGTTGTTTTTTGTTGTTGTTCCTCCATCGTCTTCAACTGTGTCTGAAGATATTGTGAGAACTTTGATTTTTTAGGACCACCTCCTGCCGCAATTTTCTTGCGATTCTCATCTAACAATACTTTGATTTTATCTTCATTCACAAACTTACGAATCGCTAATTGTTGACCGATTGTTACTAAATTAGATACGAAATAGTAAAAACTTAATCCAGCAGGGAAGGAGTTCATCACGAACATAAAGATAACAGGCGTTATATATGCCATCATTTTCATGTTGATTGGTTGACCTGGCTGATCTGGTGTAATCTGGTTGTTATAATAACCGTAAGCTAATTGTGACACAGTCATTAATAAACAAAACATACTGACATGTGATCCATAGAATGGAATGCTGAAAGGCAGGTTAAAGAATGAATCATAAGTGGATAAATCATTTGCCCACAAGAAAGATTCTTGGCGTAAGTTGATCAAGTTTGGAAACAACATGAATACGGCCATTAAAACTGGCATGGTGGCAAGTACAGGTATACAACCACTTAACGGATTAACCCCCACTTCTCCATATAGCTTCATCGTTTCTTGTTGAACACGAGCAGCATCATCACCGATCTTTTCCTTGATAGCAGCAATTTCAGGCGCTAAAATACGCGTCTTTGCCATTGAAACGTATGATTTATACGTTAATGGCAATAAGGCTGTTTTGATAATTAAGACTAATACAATAATCAACAAGCCGTAATTACTGAATAGGCTCTCTAAAAAATCAAAAAGTGGTACGAAGATGTATTTCGTAATAGGCAAAAGGAAGTCATAACTTAACTTCACGTTCTTTCCAAAATTAGGGGCGTCTACCTTTTTTACTATCGAATAATCATTTGGTCCAAAATAGAATTGGAACGATGATTTTCCTGCAGATAAATCTTGTGCTGAAGCAACAATCTGAGCATCTAATGTTTTGATGTTTACTGAATCTTCTAAATTAGGCGTTGCCGTTAATGTCGCCGATTTGAACATAAAGCCTTGTGGAATTAGACCAGATAGGAAATACTTCTTTTTAAAACTGATCCATTTAGTGCTTTTGTCTAAATTTTCATTCGTTACTGAACTAGGATTCTCAGAAAGGTAATCGAACTCCTCATCTTCCGTAAATAAATAATTAATGGTTGCCTTACGCTCCTCTGTAATATCTTTTTCTGTTTGATGAACCTGCTCTTTCCAATGAATAAAATAATCTCCACCTGTTAAAGCCACCGATTTAGCATTCAATTGGTAATCTAAAAGGAAACCAGATTCTGGTAAGATATAACTTGATTCAATTGATTGACCACTAGCTAAAGTTCCTGTAAAATTGACTTTATTACCCGTTTGAACTCCCGAGAAATCTACATTTGAAACTTTAATTTTTCCGGCTGCTGTAGGTAATTCAATACTGAATTCATCTTTAGTAGAGTTGTATAGAAACAAACCGTCTGATTTTCCAGCATTAAAATTCGCATAACTCTTATAGTTCTTTAATTGAACTGAGAGTAATTTAGCGCCTTTAGAAGATACCTTAACAATGATATCTTTGTTTTCAAGCCTAAATACTTGTTCTTTTTTAACGCTAGAATCTACTGCAACTACTTTTAAGGAATCTTTTGGTGTTACAGCAATCGCTTTTTGTGTTACCGCTTTCGGAGTTGCTGTAGGTATTTCTTTAGGGGCAAAGAAATATTGGTAGCCTAATAGCATACCCATAATTAACACAATACCCGTGATGGAATTTCTATCCATGATTTCTTATTTTGAATTTTTAATGAATGGTACCGCATGTTGATGCGCTGCCTTTACAAATTGTACAAATAGAGGAGACGGACTTTCAACCGTCGATTTATATTCTGGGTGGAATTGAACACCCACAAAGAAAGGATGATTTTCAATTTCCACGATCTCTACCAAATTAGAATCCGGATTAATACCTGAAGTAATTAATCCAGCTTTATGGAATTGATCTAAGTAGTCGTTATTAAATTCGTAGCGATGTCTATGACGCTCTTGAATAAGTGTTTTTCCGTAGACTTTATATGCCAAAGTCCCTTTTTCTACCTTACATGGATAGGACCCCAAACGCATCGTACCCCCTTTTTCAGAGATATCTTTTTGTTCTAACATTAAGTTAATAACCGGATCTGGACTATCTGGATTCATTTCGTATGAATGTGCCTCCGTTAAGCCCATCACATTTCTCGCAAATTCAATAACCGCACATTGCATACCCAGGCAAATACCAAGGAAAGGAATTTTATTTTCACGCGCATACTTAACTGCATTGATTTTTCCTGCAATGCCCCTTTCTCCGAATCCTGGAGCCACTAATATCCCATCTAAACCTGCCAGCGTTTCGGCTACATTTTCGGCATCCATTGTTTCAGAGGAGATCCAATTCAAATTAACTTTAATGTCATTTGCTGCTCCAGCATGAATAAATGCTTCGGCTATGGACTTATATGAATCTTTCAATTCTACATATTTACCGATTAAGCCAATGTTAATTTCGAATTTAGGATTTTGTAGTTTGGAAAGAAAAGTAGTCCAATTCTTTAAATTAGATTCCTTGTCATTGTATATGTCTAATTTGTATAAAACGCGGCTATCTAAACGTTCCTCTTTCATTAATAAAGGAACTTCATAAATGGTAGATGCATCGCGTGCTTCGATTACGTCCGCCTCAGAAACATTACAGAATAAACCAATCTTCTTCTTCATTTCTTGAGGAATTGGATGTTCTGTACGGCAAACTAATATATCTGGCTGTATTCCTGATTCTGATAATTGTTTTACACTATGTTGAGTAGGTTTAGTTTTTAATTCTCCAGCAGAAGCTAAATAAGGAATTAAAGTCAGGTGAATAAATAAAGTATTTTTTTCACCTAAATCCCATTTCAATTGTCGAGCAGCTTCTATAAAGGGCAAGGACTCGATATCTCCGACACAACCACCAATTTCTGTAATCACAATGTCAAATTTACCTGATTCACCTAAGAGCATAATATTGCGCTTGATTTCATCGGTAATATGAGGTACTACTTGTACTGTTTTACCTAGATAATCGCCACGACGTTCTTTAGTGATTACATTATGGTAAATACGACCTGTGGTGATGTTATTTGCTTGGCTGGTGGGCGTATTTAAAAAACGCTCATAATGACCTAAGTCAAGATCTGTTTCTGCTCCATCATTCGTTACATAGCATTCGCCATGTTCATATGGATTCAGGGTTCCTGGATCAATATTGATGTAAGGGTCAAACTTTTGAATGGTACAGGTGAGACCTCGTGCTTGTAAAAGCTTGGCTAAAGACGAGGCTATGATGCCTTTTCCTAAAGAACTTGTTACACCACCCGTAACAAAAATGAACTTGGATTTCTTGGGATTCCCTTTACCAGACATTGATAGAATTGTTGATTTGGTTACGGGAAACAAAGATAGTGAAATAAAAGCATACCGAATTA
>JACCDN010409351.1_pt1 | contig 24299 bp, 20 predicted proteins | sample 7441691 | NCBI WGS metagenome assembly JACCDN01 (sample SAMN15323439, study PRJNA562643) | freshwater metagenome | isolation source: river surface water | place: USA:Blue River Watershed | collected 2017-08-16 | reverse complement strand
GCTAATGGTTTAGAATTTTACTTCCAAGATGGATATACTATCATTGACGATCCAAACTCAAACTTTGCCATTAAGTTAGCTGGTGAAATCCAGCTTGGGGCAAGTGATTTTAATTTTTAGCTACAAACAATTAAGACAAACAAATTTATGAAAAGAATAAAAACTCTACTTATTACAACTGCCATTTATACATCACTGACTGCAGCCTCTTTTGCAGCTGTTGGCGGTGGATCATCAACCGTTCCGACAGGAGAGTCTCCTTATAAAAGCTTCTCAGAGAGTGCGGTTGGTGCTGGTTTATCTTTAGGTGTTAGATTCAATATGGCTGAAGATATTTTTACCGATTCAGAAGATAAAAACAGCAAAACTAAAGATCATATTTTCACCGAAATTGAAGCATTTGGAAACCAGTTTTTCTCAGGAGAAATCAAGCAAAATTTTGGTGGCAGACTAAACCTTGGTTATGAAATCAAAGGCATCAGAATTTATGGTTCTGGCGGTTACGTTGCTTCAACTATGGATTATCAAGAAACCAACAACACCAAACAATCAGTTATCGCTTCGGCTCCATTTTTTGGTATCGGTCTTGGCTATGACATTACTAAAAACATTGGCATCAGGCTAAACTCTATGTTTTACAATTTCGATTTTACGCCAAAAAATTCTGGTTACAAAGGTGCAGAAGTTGATGTGTCAGCTGCAACACTTGGATTGGCAGTGCATTTCTAATCATGATCACAAATTTTATGCGATTGCACAAGAAGCACTATATTTCGATAATTTTATGCTATTTCTTGATATGTAGCAACGAAGCATCTGCAACAAACTTGCACGACGCCATTGATACCGCTCAAGCAAATAACCGAAATATTAAACTCGAGAGAATCAGGCTTAATTCTGTAAAAACCGAAAAAACCAGAGCAATCTCTGAATTTTTGCCAAATATCAGCGCCGATGCAGGATACGGCCAAAGAAACAGTTTTTATCAAGGTCAAACTTATGATCGCTCAACCAAGCAAAGAACCGAAGAAATAAAACTTGAACAGCCGATATTTGATGGCCTTCATTCCGTTTCCAAATATCGCGAAGCCAATTACAAAATCAAATCGGGCAGTGCCAAAACTTCAGATAAGATTCAGGAAATTTCTTTTGCTGCGGTGCAAAGTTATTGTAATCTTTTTCGTTATCTCGAACTCACTAAACTCCAAGAAGAAAATAAACGCCTTGGAAAAAAATTCTTTGATTTAGTCAAGCGCAGAAAGGATGTTCGCATTATCGACAAAGCCGACATCATCAAATTCACTTACGAAACTTCACTTACGGAAGAAAACTATGTCGACGCTTTAAACCGTTTAAACAAAGCTAAATTCGATTATCAAAATGTAATCGGTGAACTTCATGAAAACCTTGCAAAACCAGAAATCGCGCAAGAAGAATTCAGCAAGGATAAGGTTTTAGAATCAGCTCTCACAAATAATCACAACATAAAATCTTATCACTATAGCTATCTTGCTTCCAAGGCTGCTTACAACGCAGAAAAATCAAATTTCTTGCCAAAGGTTTCTCTAACTGCCTCTGCCAGCAAGCAAGACAAAGTTGTCTACCTAAACAACCGAGACCTTAACCAACAATCGGTTTTTTTGAATGTTTCAGTGCCAATTTTTCAAAAAGGTGTGGAATATGCTAATGTCAGCAAAGCTGGATACGACCGCGATGCGGCAAGAGAAGAATATGAAATTACCAGAGACAATATTATCAAAGAAGTTAATCAGGCGCTGGAAGAATATGCTTTTTTTCTTCAAATGAATAAAACCAACAAAAAACTTTTTGAGCTAGCTGAGAACCGCGCTCAGATTTTTAACAAAAGATCAGAATCAAAAGTTGAAGACCCAATCGAAGTAATTCGCTCTAAGATTGAAGCCAATGACCGAAAAATAAACTACATCAATTCCCAAATGGATTTGGTGATTACGCATCACAAGATCAAATATTTTTTGGGAGAAATTTAGGTGTTAAAGAATTTACAGATACAGCAACCGCAACAAAAAATTATAAGATTATCTTTAGAGTCTTGCAAAAAAGCCTTCTGGTTTTGCCTGCTTTTTAGCTTCTTCATCAGCATTTTTACTCTCGCTTCATCAATTTATTCGATGCAGGTATTGGATCGGGTTTTATCAAGCAACAGCTTTGAAACGCTGCTTTATCTCACTATCATTGTTTTGGCGTTTTTGATCTTTCTTGGAATTTTAACGCAAGTCAGATCAACAATATTTTTACATGTTTCGAACTGGCTTGATGAAAAACTCTCGCCTGTTTTGTTCAATAGCAGCATTGAGACGCAAGGCTCGAACAAAAATATCAGCAGCCAAAACATGCGCGATTTACAAACCATCAAAGGTTTTATTTCTGGCCCAAATCTGGCGGTATTGTTTGATGCGCCTTTTGCCATTGTTTATTTGATCATGATTTTCTTCATCCATTGGATTAACGGACTGATAACGCTGGTTGGCGGGTTGATGATGTTGAAGATGGCCTACATAAATGAAAAATCGACCAAAGAACTGATTGATAAAACTAATAAAATGCAAGCAGAGGTGATGCGTGATTTTGAGATTATTTCTTCCAATTCAGAAGTGATTAATGCGATGGGAATGAAGGGAAATGTGCGTGGAAATTGGCAGGCCGGAAACAATGAACTTCGCAAAACTTCGGCCGATTTGGCAACTCTTACAAACAGAATTTCTTCAATTTCCAAAACGATTAGAATGGCATTACAAACAATCACCATGGCCTCAAGCACAATTTTGGTGATGTATAACAAAATGTCTTCCGGCGGCATTATCGCCACTTCAATTCTTGCTGGCAAAGCACTTGCTCCATTTGATAATGCGATTGGACTTTGGAAATCGCTTAAAACTGCCAAAGCCGCCTATTTTCGTTTGAACGAATCCTTAAAAAATTACGTTGAAGAAAAAGGTAAAATTGAATTGCCAACTCCAAAAGGTGAAATCCTTGTCGATAAGCTGATTTACAAGCTAGAGAAATCTGATCGCCTTTTAATCAAAGGAATTTCATTCAAAATAAATGCTGGCGAAGTCGTTGGAATTATTGGCCCGACAGGAAGTGGAAAAACAACTCTCTCCAGACTTTTAGTTGGAGTTTTAAAACCAAGCTCCGGAATTGTAAAAATTGATGGCGCCAATCTTTTTGATCAAGATTTAGAAAAAATAGGCAAACATATTGGTTATTTGCCGCAAGATGTAGAACTGTTCAAAGGTTTGGTGAAACACAATATCGCCAGAATGAATGTTGACGCCAAAGATGAGGAAATCATCAAAGCAGCGCAATTCTGCGATGTTCATGAAATTATTTTATCGCTTTCACAAGGCTACGAAACGCCAATTGAAAAAGATGCCAGCAATTTATCGGCGGGACAAAAACAGAGAATTGCCTTATCTCGCGCTTATTTTGGCGATGTTAAATTTGTTGTTCTTGATGAGCCAAATTCCAACCTTGATGCCGAAGGAGAAGCGGCTTTAAACAATGCCATTCTTCGCGCTCGGACAAATAAAATTACCACGATTGTAATAACTCACCGCACTTCGGTTATTTCAATTTGCGATAAAGTAATGGTGCTAAAAGACGGAGAAATAAAAGCGTTTGATAGCGTGGATAAAGTTTTGGGCAAATCGCCCCAACCTTCTTTGAGAGAGGCGGCGTGATAATCGGAAAAATCGAATCCAAAATAGCTGAAAATACCATCAATTACGGAGTTAAAGCTCTGATTGTTTTTGTTATTCTTTTTCTTGGTTGGGCAGCGTTTTTGCCAATCAAATCTGCCTCAATTGCTGATGGCGTTGTGGTGCTCGACTTCAACCGCAAAACCATCCAACATCTTGAGGGTGGAATCATTGACCAAATTCTGGTAAAAGAAGGGCAAATGATAAATCAAGGCGATGTTTTGCTTTATCTTCACGACATCAAAGCCAAAACCGAGCAGCAGATTTTAAAAGAAAGGTTGTGGACAATGCAGCTACAGAAACAACGCCTTAAAGCTGAAAAAGAAAATAAACAAAGTCTGAATTTAACCGATTTTTTTTCTGAAGTTGGGGAATTATCGCAAGATGATAATGCTAAACTAGAAGAAATTGCCACCAATCAACTCAGACTTTTTCAATCAAGAAAAGCCAAAAGACAGGGCGAAATAAAGGTTTTAGAAAAGAAATTAAAATCCGCTGAAATCAGACTTGGGCTTTTTGAAAAAGAATTAGGTTTAATCAAGCCGCTGGTTGATGAAGATAATTTACCAATTCTGCGCGAAATTGATTTGCAAAAATCAATCGCCGAAGCCGATGAGCAAGCAGAAACGGCAAGATTGCAAATATCTAACTATAAAAATGAAGATCTTTCGGAAACTCTCAAAGAAATTAAAGAAAGCGACATGGAAATTGTTACGCTTTATAACCAACTTTCCGCCTCAAAAGATGTTTTAAAAAGATCGGCAATTAAATCTCCAGTTTCAGGAAAGGTCATGAATATCAAATATCACACCATTGGTGCGGTTGTTCCGCCTGCGGGCGAAATCATGAATATCGTGCCACAACATGAAGAGCTGATTATTGAAGCCAAAGTTAAGCCGCAAGATATTGACAATGTGGCAATTGGCATGAAATCCAAAATTCAGCTTACAGCTTATAAAGGCAAAAAAGTTCCAAAGCTTAATGGCGAAGTAATCAATATTTCGGCAGATATTGTAACCAATGAACAAACCAGAGAATCATATTTCTTAGCCAGAATTTCCATCAGCAAAAAAGACATCGAAAAACTTAAAGAGAAAATCGAACTTTACCCAGGAATGCCAGCGCAAGTCTTTATCATAACCGGATCAAGATCTCTTATTTCTTACATGTTTACGCCAATTTCTGATTCCACTTACAAAGCGTTTAGAGAGGAATGATAAAATGTCATAATAGCTGGTGTCTAGTTATGGACAATGGTTAAGAAAGAAATTCTAATGCCTTTTGATCTCGATCAATTTTTTAAAAAAGAAATTTCACCGATGAAAGTTTTTACAAAAAATCTTCACAAATCGCTCATACGCAAAGCTGATTCTGGCAAAGGAAATTTCGGTCACGTTTTGATTATCGGTGGCGATGTTAGTATGGGCGGCGCGGCAATTATGGCAGCGGAATCGGCTTATAGGGCTGGCGCAGGCAAGGTTACGGTTCTAACAAAAGAAGAAAATATTTTGGCACTTTTAGCACGACTTCCAAATGCAATGACTCTTCCTTCTCATTCTTCTGCAGAAAAAATCTTTGCGGGTAAAACTGTAATCGTAATTGGCTGTGGCCTTGGCAAATCTGTCTGGGCGCAAAAATTATTTGCAATGGCAATGGCTGCAAATTTACCAAAAATAATTGATGCCGATGCTTTAAATATTTTAAGCGAAAGTAAAAAAACTTTTGATTTAACAAATTCTATAATTACGCCACATGTGGGTGAGGCCTCGCGGCTATTGAAGGTTTCAAGTGATGAAATTCAAAAAGATCGAGAATTGGCAATCGAAAAACTTTATAAAAAGTTTAAAGCAACCGCAGTTTTAAAAGGCAGCGGCACTTTAATTTTTGATGGCAAAAAAATTCATCGCTGTCCTTACGGAAATCCTGGAATGGCAACAGCTGGAATGGGAGATGTATTGTCTGGCCTGATCGGAGGATTGGCGTCACAGCATTTAAGCAATAAAGAATCCGCAATCTATGGCGTAAATATTCACGCTATTGCTGGCGATTTAGTAGCAAAAGAACAAGGCGAAATCGGCATGATGCCAAGCGATTTATTCAAATATTTTCCACCAATAATCAATGATAAGATAAAATAGACGCTGTTAGCTAATTATTTTTTAGCCCAGATGAATATGAACTAAAAATAGTTAGCTAAAGTGTTTGCTGATATTGGCAAGCGTCAATAAAACAAATCTTATTAGGCTTTCCCGAATTGGCGTTAAAGCGCTTTAGATTCCAAATTCTAAAGTCATCTTTTAAAAAAGAAAAAATGCAAACAAATATCATTGAAAATTTAAGTAAAATTATTGCCAAACTTCCAGGCATGGGACCTAGAGTGGCAAAGCGCGTTGTCTTGCATTTAGCGGGGAATAAAGAAAAAACTTTACTACCTTTGATTGAGCATTTGCAGGCTTTATTTGATAAAATTCACAATTGCGAAATCTGCGGCAACTTAGATGAAGGCGCGGTGTGTGGCATTTGCAGCAATCATAATCGTGATGAAAAATTGATCTGCATTGTTGAAGAAGTGGCGGATTTATGGGCGATTGAGCGCGCTGAAAATTACAAAGGTCGTTACCATATTTTGGGCGGAAAACTTTCGGCGATTTCGGGAATTAATATTGAAGATTTAAACTTAGATCAGCTTTTTAAACGTCTAAAAAATTCCGAAGTAAAAGAAATAATCATCGCGACTAGCGCCACAATTGACGGACAAACAACGGCACATTTTTTAGCTGAAAGTTTAAAAGATTTTGAGGTTAAAGTGACAAGATTGGCTCATGGAATTCCAGTTGGAAGTGAGTTGGATTATTTAGATGAAGGCACGATTTCAATCGCGTTTAAGACTAGGGCGGAGTTTTAACGCTTCACAATGACGGCCCCTTGAGTTAATTCGACTCCACATCAATAATCCCAGCAACCGCGCGCATCCTTAAGACATCGGCATTATCGAGCAGATATTTCTCTGACAACTCAACTTTCGTAACTTTTCCACCGCGCATTACAACAAAATAAACTCTGGTAAATTTTTCAAAATCTTTCGGCGCAATCCGTTGCGAGAGTAAAGATTTTGCACCAATAACCGCATCGCGCTCTTTTAAAATAATCTGTATCGAAGAGAAAATTTTCTTAGCTTTTAGTGCCTCAATTTTGTCTTGATGTGAAGTGTCTGCAGAAGCGACGGGAGGTTTTTCATAATTTTTTTTCTCGGAATTACTTTTCCATGAATTTGAATCTGCGCTACGATTATATTCGCGGCGCGTTGGCTGTTGCTTAATATCTTCAAAATCTTCATTTTTTGCTGGTGTAATGCGGATAAAATCTTCGAGTTTTTTAACGTCGCGCACCAGAATTCTAATTCCACCATCATCTTTGCGGATTAAGCATTCTAGGGCAATCATGCTGCCATCGGCCAATAAATCGCGAGCATTTGTAATTAAAGTTTCGTCAAAAATCATCGCTTCAAAAATTCCCAGCGGATCAGAAATTGTAAGATAAGCGAAGCGTCCACGTGGTCCAGAACGATGTTTACTGCCCGCAACTACGCCGGCCATTTTTATTAAATTATTGTCGGAAAGTTCGTCACGTTCCAACTTGTCAGAAAAGATTGTGCCGCGTTTTTTTAAGTCAGGAATGAATTCATCAATCGGATGTTCGTTTAAAAAAAATCCGAAAGCTTCAAACTCTTTTTGCAAACGTTCGATGCGATTCCAATTCTCAACTTTTTTTAATTCGGGTTTTTTATCAGCTTCAGGAAGTCCGCCAAATAAGCTCATTTGGTTCGAAGATGCGGCTTCGCTTTGTTGTGTTGAATAAGAGGAGAGGGTGTCGAAAGATTCTGAAATTTGGCGGCGATTAGAATTTAGCTTATCAAATGCGCCGGCTTTGGCCAAGGCTTCAATCGATTTTTTATTTACCGATCTTGGGTCAAGGCGCTCAGCAAAATCGTAAATATCTTTGAATTTTCCGCCATCGGTGCGCACTTTAATTGCAGTTTCCATCATGCCAAAACCCACGGCTTTGATGGCTCCAAGTCCAAATCTGATTGCAAATTTATGAGCAGGTTCTTGCGACATAAATTAGATAATAAAAATCAAGATAATGATTCCAGCAATGATTCTGTAAATGCCAAAAGGGATAAAATTATTTTTGCTGACGAAATTGATAAACCATTTAATCACCAAAATTGCTGAAAAAAATGCTGCAAAAGTTCCAACTAAAATTAGCTCTAAGCCAGAATTTGAAAGCTCGTGGAAGTTTTTAAGTAAATCAAAAGCGGTGGCGGCAAAAATTGTTGGAATCGCTAAAAAGAAAGAAAATTCAGTGGCGATTTTGCGATTAAATTTCAGCAAAAGCCCACCAATTATAGTTGCGCCAGAACGAGAAGTTCCAGGAATCATGGCAAAACATTGAAATATTCCGATATAAAAAGCTTGTTTAGGAGTTATGTCTTCAAGGCTTTCAACATCTGATTTGCTGGGCTTCATCTCAACAAAAATCATAATCAATCCGCCCAAAATTAACGCGATGGCAATTACCAAATTAGAGAAAAAGATTTCTTTGATTATATTGTGAAAAAGCCCGCCAATCAACATCGCTGGCAGGAATGCTAAAGCTAAATTTAAAGAAAATCTTTGATTATTTTTTTGATGTAAATTCAAAATTACATCGAGAATTTTTTTGCGATAAATCACGCAAACAGCAAGAATTGCACCAATCTGAATAACAATTTCGAAGAGATTATTTTTTACCGATTGGAAATCGATAAGATAAGATGAGATCAACAGATGCGCTGTCGACGAGACAGGAAGAAATTCGGTTAATCCTTCAACAATTCCAAGAAAAACGGCTTTGAACAGATCAACCAAATTAAACATGCTGCTTGATTTTGTGTGGTACCTCCGATCCGAATCGAACGGACACGTCCCAAGGGACAATAGATTTTGAGTCTATCGCGTCTACCAATTCCGCCACAGAGGCCAATAATATTAGATATTTTTAGCAATAAAAAGGCTTGGCCAAGATTAAAGCGTAAGCCTTAACTTCGGCCAAGCCACCCAAAAGAAAAAAATCTAAAAAGTAAAAAATTTGGGGACCCGAAGTCTAAGAATCGATCTTTTATAAGTCAAAAAACTTTTAGGAAAAATTTGTGAATTAATTTTTGGGAATAAAGCTTCTGAAATTAAAGAAACCTCTGAAATCTTAGTTTTTCAGAGGTTTCTAAAACGGTGCACCCCCCTCTTTTAAAGGGCGCGATCAAACAATTTAAGCTGATCTTGATTTTCTGTCTTGCGGAGAATTTCTTGAATCTTTTTTATTATCTCCGCCTCTTCTTCTGTTGTCCTCTCTGCCTCTAACTCGTGGTCTTCTTGAAAAAACACGACGTTCAAAAGTTGTAACAAGAATTACAAAAGCAATTACAGCGGCGTTGATTAAGAAAATATTTATTGCCAATTCTTTTTCGCCAGAACTGATCAAATTATAAACCACTCCCAGTAAAGCGAGGTTGTAAATAGCTCCACAAACTTGACCGACTCTGGTGCTGATATTGTGAGATTTAAGATATTTATCTTGCCAATTGTGACGGTGTTTTTGTTCGTTTTCTGCCATTTTAATTAGCTGAGCAACTGATCCAGGAACGGCATCTTCGAATTTTTCTAAAATTTCTGAAGAAGGAAGAATGTCTTCGATTGTTTCTGGGCGGCGTGAAAAATTATCTCTTCTGCCTTGAGGTTTTCTGTTTCTGTTATTTTGCATTTTTGTTTTTTAAATTTGTGTGTTCGATATCGCTTCCGAGGTCAAGCCAGTCTTTATCAAGTGCATTTATGGGACGAGAAAACGGATAACCGCTAACTCTGGTATTGGTAAATGGAATTACCGACACGAATCCGGCAAAAAATTTACGGACATATCTTGTGATGATACGGATCTTGTTGAGAGACATTGGACTTAAATTGTTTGGAAAGTTTTGGAATTTTGTGAGTGGTGAGAGGGTTGCGCTTTCTTAAGTTTTTAGAATTAAAAACAAAGAGGTTTTGGTGGTTTTGACGACAATTATTTCTTTTTATATAATTTGGTAATTATGCCGGTAATTATTTCTCGAAATTCCCAACATAGTCATCGCGAGCAAAGAGTGGCAAACGACGATGAGGAAATATGGTTAGATAAATCCTTTTTTAACTCTGAGGATTTAACGCCACTGAGTCAGTTTGTTTCTTACGAAATGTCGCCAGTTTTTTGGCTAATTTTTCATCAGATAAAGCCAGAATTGCAATTGCTAAAAGTGCGGAATTTTTTGCTCCCGCTTCGCCAATTGCCAAACAACCAACCGGAATTCCTGCTGGCATTTGTGCGATTGACAAAAGTGAATCTAAGCCTTTTAAAGCACGGCTTTCAACTGGAACTCCAAGAACGGGAAGGTCGGTAATTGCCGCCGCCATTCCGGGAAGATGAGCCGCTCCGCCAGCGCCAGCGATGATTATTTTGACTCCTCTTTTTTTTGCGGTTTCGCAAAAATCGTAAAGTCTTTTTGGGGTACGATGCGCTGAAACAACTTTGGTTTCGTAGCTTACGCCAAATTCTTCTAAAATTTTACAAGCATGTTCCATGGTCGCAAAATCTGATTTGCTACCCATGATGATTGAGATTTTTGAGGTCATATTGAATTTGATCAAAGAAAGATTAACAGTCGCCTCTACAGGATGAACTTGTAAAGATAAAATAGCCGTCGTTACATTGTACAGTCGCAGAGGCATCTAAGTGATAGTTACAAGAACCCGCAGTTCCGTCTGCCTTACATGAATCAGAGTCCGTACATGTAAATGTTGCTCCGTTTATAACCGTTCCAGCACAACTTTGAGATATTGTTGATTGTGTTGTACATTTATATGTCTCGGCACCTTTTTTGCATCTATTTGTTTTACTCCATGACAGATTTATACTGCCGTCGCTAGGAAGACGTGCAGTGCCAGAGCAGTTTCTGCAAGCCTGACAATCATTAGATACGACCCAAGATGCAGATCCGCCTGATGCTGATGCGGTACAAGTCATGGTTGGGCCGGCCGATATTCTGTCGTAAACAGTTCTTCCTCCGCAAGTTGAGTCGCTGCCTTCGCCTTCACGGATAGCATGACCATAACCACTTTTACACGATAAATTAATAGGCGGCGATCCAGCTGCAACCACAGATGTTCCAGCTGCTGCTCCCGGAGCGTAAATAGATCCGCTGCCGTAAGGGGTGTTATTTGTCAAATTGCATTGCAATCCACTGCAAGCATTGCCGCTGATATGGTTATAATAATATTGGTTAAGATTATTTCCTGTGCTTGCTTGGCATCTATAAACTGGCATAGAACTGCTGCTAAAATTGGCTAGGCACGATGATGCGGTGTAATTGTTATCTGCAGGCACAAAGGACGATATTAATGACGGAGAAGGATTTATAAGTGCGGTACCAAAATTGGCGTTATTTACAACGCCACCATTGGTGGGACATTGGATAATTGCAGGTCCCCAAGTTAGGTCGTTGTTACACCTTCTAGTTACTATAAAATATCCATTAGTTCTTCCTTGAGTGTCATAGTGAGAGGCGGTTTGAAAATATTCGTCTCCTCTGCCGTTGCTGTCTCTTCCAACTAAAACTGTATCTGAATTATTTCTGTAGGCGACGGTTTGGATATTGGTTACTCCTGCCGCAACTGAATCCCACCTGACGGTTAGGTCGTTGTAAGTTGTCTTGCCAACTCCTTCTCTGTTATCCACGAGGTAACCAGGGCAAGTATTGATGCAGGATGAAGAAGTGGCACTCCAAACACTGGCGTAACCACCGGCGGTTAATTGTAGTTTACAGGTTCTGTGTGGAGCTGATTCAACAGGATTATTGATATTGATTGTTCCTGTTATTGGATCGCCATTGTTGTCCTTTGTCGGCGAGTAAGGATATCTTTGATAACCAGCAGAACAAGTTCCTGTGCCGATGCAAATTCCAGCAACACAAGTTCCGCCAGTGCAGTCTCCAGCCTGACATGTTGTTCTGCCGTCAATAGGAACTCTAGTTATTGCGGCCCAAGTTGCGTTGCCGTTACTAGGGGCATCGGCCGAACCTATGGCAGTGCATGAAGTTGCGCATGGATTGCGAATTGCACTCCAAGTTCCATCAGACTGACAAGTGGCTTCTGGCTGATTGGCAGAAGTTTGGAAATAACCCAATTTTGTATTACAATATCCTTTTCTTATTGAGCCAACAGTCGCGCCGCTTAGGCTTCTGGATGCTGGAGTCAAGTGAGTTCTGTAGGACGAGCCACTTAAAATAGGTTCTCCCAAATAATGTCCAGAAGGGTTGGTTACGGGATCGTAATCAGTTTTAAGATAAACTTCGACACCAAAAGTGGCGCCTCGAGATAATGACCAACCAGTCCAGCCATTGCCACCGTCGGCCCAACCATTGCCATCACCATTGCCATTTGTTGTTGTGGGGTTAAATGGCGGAGTAATTGCGTTACACATACGTCTTTGGCAAACGCTATTAACTGGTTTCCAAGTTCCGGTTTGATTACATGCTCTGGTAGGAAGCGTGCCTCTGTATCCAGCAATGCAAGAAGTTGCGGTTACGGTTTCTAAGAAATCATTAGTTTTTGTATAAGCCGCCCAAGTTGCGTAGCCATTAGAAAGTCCTCTGGTGCTGAGAGTAACGTCGTTGTAAGTAATTCCTAAATCATTGCCAGCGGCAGCTGCGGTCTCATTAATAGAATCTCCTGTTTCCGCTGCTGTGGAAAAGTAAGGACTGACTGCGGGATAGAGTCCGTTAGTATCAGAATCTAGAGATGCAGAACCAGTAGAAATCGCTGAACAAGAATAGCGCACACAAGATGTTGATGTTGCTGAAGAGATAACGCCAGTCCATTTAGCATTAGCGCCAGAAAGTACGCAGTTCATTTGTGGACTTGTGCCAGCAGAAGCCGCTTGCCAGAATCCATTGCAGGTACCCGTTACGTTATTCATACCCACAACTGCTGTGGTAAATTCGCCATGACCGCCAGTGCCGCTTATAGCATTAACGTTGGAAATATTTCTATTATTATGCTGAAGGTTAACCGTGCCGCTAGCGTTAGTATAGTTAGTTCCATCAAGAGACGATGCATTGTAACTATCGCCGCCATAATTGTAAGAAGGACAGATTTGTGGAGTTGGAATGTCAACACAAAGTCCAGCTTCGCGTGCGGTTTGGTTGCGAATGGTGTAGCCGGTTATTACAAGACCTGAACTAGCATCTAAACAAGCACATCCAGCAACTGCTGCATTACCACCGTTGGGACAAGTTGCTGAAGTTCCTGTGGCTAACTTACATTTTCCAATTCCTGTTCCGCCATTATCGTTATTACCATAAACTTTACCAAGTTTGGTTGCGAAGCCAGAGACGATACATAATTCATTATACCAGCCATAAGCGTTAGAACTAGGCGCAGAGTCATTAGCTTGATCGATTAAAGATGTTGCTGGAGAGGTAATGCCTTTTTTAGCGTTGCAATTATAAGCAAGAGCTTGGCAATCAGTTCTGACAGAATTATAGATGCTATTTAATCCGTTATTTTGAATGGCAATTTCATTTTCCATACATTCTTTCCACAGCTTACTACAAATTTCGCGCTGAGCGCATATTTTGTATTTTTCAAAATTATTTTCATTCGCGCCCATGCATACAGGAGTTGACGGGTCGAAGTTGGTGAAAGTCATTGTGTTATCGCCAGTATTGGTACAAGAGGCGTCAGCGCAATGTGTAAGGGAAATGCTAGAATTGCCATATATTCCATTATTTAAAACATTGGCAGTGTTGGTTGAGCCAGTTATTGAAATTTTTCTAACGCCGATGGTAGTAGCAGAAGCTTTGCCAGTGTTATTAATTTCAGGAAACGATCTGTTAACGCATGAAATTTTAATATCTTCAAAGCCAGAATTGGAAGATACTCTTTGATATAGGCAAAGTTTGGGTTGGTTACTGATAGAATCGACTTCTTTTTTTATTAACGCTCCAGCTCTATAGGTAACGCCATTGAGTACGGTCGTTAACTCTCCAGAATCAAGTGCATAACTTAAGGGATCTTTAATAACTTCATAACCGCTGAATCCAGGTCCCATACTTAGGGTTCTGGTAGCGGTTCCAAATTGAACTACAATTTCTGGATATAGAAAATCAGTTGTACCAAGAGAAGAGGCTGTTGAATCGGTTGCATCAGATCCACCTCTTTTATTATGAACGCTACGCAAAAATAAAGGAGGTGCGAATAGTTTGATGGTATTTTGTGCCGTAGTTAGGTTGTACATATTTGGCGGCGAAGTGGTTAAAGGAATTTGAGCGCATTCTTGCGCTTTAATAAACTTACCATCTTTTTGATAAAAACCGTTGGTTGTAACGCCATCAATCACTTTGGTGTCATTTGCTCCAGTATATCTAACTTTTAAAATGGTGCGCCATCTATCGGCCAAACCAGGATCATCATTGCTGTTTTTTCCGCCGCTACACCTTCCGTTGTTTGGATTATAAGATCCAGAAACGCAAGTGACGCCATTATCCAACTTTTCGTTCTCATTAAAAAACATATTATTATAAGCGAACGTGCCTTTAACGTCGATGAAGGTACAGATTCTATGACCATATTGCACAGCTCTGAGGCGTAAAAAATTGTCGATCACAACAGCACATGGTCGATTGTCGTCATTATTTAGAAACATCTCATTATTCAAAGCGCATCTTTTGGATTCAGAATATCTTACAGTAAGGCTGCGACAAGTTTCATCGCCGCAAATTTGACCTTTACAAGCTCCAAAAGCACAAGAAACAGCACATTCTCTGCTGCCGCAAGTTTCAGAATCATCCATGGTTACGTCATCGGGGCGAATGGTATTTTTAAATCGAAGACAGACTCGCACTGTTGAAACAGCATCAGAATCATCCATAAATTGGGTTTGAACATATCCTTCATAATAAGCGGTTTTTTCACTAATTCTGGCATAGAGATTTTGCGAATTGCCGCATAAATGAAGATAGCCAGTACCGCGAAAACCGTTTTTTGGTACGTCACACATTTTTGGCGATCTAGTTATATCATCAGGTCCCCACTGCATGTGGAAATATCCTAAATTAACCCAGAATAATCCAAGATTAACTCTGGTGTCGCAACCCCAAGCCCTACCATTGCTGCAGCCGTTAGCTGGTCTGTTATCGGACTGATTTTTCATCTCATCTTTAGTGTAGCATGCGCCAGAAATTCGATAACCTTGTCTGGGATCGTTATTTGTATAGGCTTTGTTTAAAGGTACGGGGCGGTAAAACGCAGAATTAGTATCATCAGCTAAATTAATTTGATCGTCGACGGTATCATTTGAAGGATTGGAAAGACATGCCTGATTAGTCGCATTGGCAGAAAGGTTGCAATCGGTGGTTTTGTAGCAATAGCCGAGATCTTTTTTACAAACAGATCCAGAAACGCAGGCTGTGGTTGCACAGGTTGCTCCGTCGCCAGAAGTATCGCAAAGTGGAGCACCAGCTTGATCAACTGGTGGAATCGTAAGATTGTTAGAACTGTCTCTAGTGCAAGGATAAGGATTATATACAGTGGGTTTACAAGAAACTGGTGTACAAAGGGAAAGATCGGTTAAAGGAAGCCCAATATTGACATATCTGGAATAGAGATCTGGATAAGACATAACGCTGCCATCAGAAAAAGTCAGCGAGGTGGTATTGCAAGCGATATTTTGGGTATCATCAGTAGTTGCATTGCCAAGGGTGAATCCAACGCAATCATTTCTTTTACCACAAGATTCAGCGGCTGGCTTGCATTTATGAATTTGGCAAATCGGATTATTGTATCGATACCTAGCGTAAGGTAATTGAGCGGCAGTAAAGTTGTAACATTTAACCGTGCTACCATCGCAATATTGTGCGAAGTACGGATCATTGTCATTTTGCATTCTGCTTTCATCAAGCTCTTCAGGAAGCAGAAGATTGCAGGGAAGTTTTGTGCAGTTGGAGTCGGTGGGTAGAACAGAATAATTTAATTTTTGACATTGTCTTTGAACGCAATTTCCAACTGATGAATTAGTTCGTGGATTTGCAGTTATGCCAGCCGGCAAGTGATCGCAAAATCTTACGCAAGTTACGTTGTGACCAGAAGAAATGCTGTCTTCCCTTAAAGACAAATCACACTCACTAACACAATTTTTTGCTGGAACACCGCTGGAATCGGGATCGATTTGTGAGCATAAAGGCATATCAATTAAATCAGCACAATTTACGCGTGGAATTGGCGAAACTCCAGCATCGGAAACTGAAACTGAAGTTGATGTCGAACTGCAAAGTGGAAGATTAAGATAATAACAATTCACGCCCGGAGCGGCAGTGCCAGAAACAGAAGCGCAACTCGGAAGACAGTTAACTCCAGGATTTGGAGAAGCCGTAGTGGCGCAAGAAGGAAAAGTACAAACCGTTCCCACTCCAACATTCGTGCCACTAGCGCAAGCTGGAAGGGTGCTATTAGATTCTGTCGGACTAAATAATGTGTAAAAAGCAGAGATTCCCAAAAATAATCCAGCAACAATGGTCAAGCAGGCCGCGGCTTTTTTGATTTGCTGTTTGTTGAGTTTAGGAATTTTGTAATTCATCAAAAGTTTTGCAGAAAAAGTCCCCTCTTTCTTCGAAATTTTTCCATTGATCAAAAGAAGCGCAAGCTGGCGAAAGTAAAATACTCTTTTCTTTTACGCCAATCTTTTTTGCCTCCAAAAAAGATTGTGCGATGGCGTTTTTTAAATCGCCGCATTTTATAAAATTGACGGAATTTTTTTCTAAAATTGTCGCAAATTCTTCAGTTGCTTCGCCAATTAAAAAAGCTTTGGTAATTTTTTTAAAGTAAGGTTGCAAAGCCACAATTCCGCCATCCTTAGCTTTTCCGCCCAAAATCCAAAAAATATTATCGTAAGTTTTTAGAGCATTTTCTGTTGATTCAGCGTTAGTGGCTTTACTGTCATTAATAAATTTTACACCATCAATTTCGCCAAGCAATTGCATGCGATGACGCAAGCCTTTGAATTTTTTGATCGCAGCAATTATACGATTTTCGATTTGAGAATGTTTTTCTTGTTGAAACATATGACAGTAAGCAATTGCAAAAGCGAAAGCCATATTCTGATCATTATGTTCGCCACGCAGAAAATCCGAGGTTAATTCCAGACTTGACTCAGCGCCGTTAATTTTGTTTACCAATTTTCCGTTAAAAAGCGCGACGCCGTTTTCGTGAATTTTTTTGGTTGAAATCGGAACTAAATTTGCACGAAAATTTTTGTCATTCTTAAGCTCTTCAAAAACGGCACGAGAATTGACATTGTCTACATCAATCAGTGCAAAATCTTTTTCGGTTTGGTTTTTAAAAATTCTTTTTTTAGCTTCAATATAACCAGCCATTGAACCATGATGATCAATATGATCGGGCGTAATATTTAAAAGTGCGGCGATTTTAAAATGGCTCTGACTTAGTAAGTCAAGTTGGTAAGAAGATGTTTCAAAAATGTAAGTAAAATTCTTTTGGTTTTGCGGCAATTCAAAACAAGGCACGCCGATATTTCCACCAATTTCAGAAGGCAGGCCAAGTTCTTTAAAAATAAATCCGCTTAAAGCCGTAGTGGTAGATTTTCCGTTGGTTCCGGTGATGCCGATAAAATTATTTTCACGATTTTTGCGATAAAAAATTTCAATGTCGCAAGCTAAATCGGCGCCAGAATTTTTAATAATTTCTAAAATTTTATGAGACTTAGGATAATAAAGCGGAATACCCGGAGAGAAGCTGATTACAGTGTCTGAGTCATATTTAATTTCGTCAGCTTTTTGAAATTTAATGTCGCTGAATTTTTTTTTACCATCTGCAATCGCTTTTTCATTATCATCAGTTGCGATGACATTTTCACCATTATGCGCTAAGAATTTTGCAGTTGCGACGCCAGAAATTCCAAGGCCGTAGACGATATATTTCATTTAGGGGCGAAGTTTTAGGATTGCTTCAGAATAATTTTCTGACCCAAAAATATAGGAACCGGCAACCAAAACATCGGCGCCAGCTTGAATAGCTAATTTCGCGGTTTGAGGATTGATTCCGCCGTCAACCTCTAAATCAATTTGCCTTCCTGATTTTTCAATTTTTTTACGAATATTTTCGATCTTTCGTAATTGTGAATCTAAAAATTTTTGGCCGCCAAATCCAGGATTGACCGTCATCACCAAAATCAAATCCAGTTTGTCTAAAACGTAATCCAAAACATTTTCGTGAGTTGAAGGAACTAAGGAAACTCCAGCTTTTTTGCCGAAAGATTTAATCAAAGCGAGGCTACGATCTAAATGAATTGAAGCTTCGGCGTGAATTGTGATAATGTCGGAACCAGCGTCCGCAAAGGCTTTAACGTGACTATCAGGATTGTTAATCATCAAATGAACATCGAAGGGCAGGGCAGAAACTGGGCGAATCGATTTTACAACTTCACTACCAATTGTGATATTGGGAACAAAACTGCCGTCCATAACATCAATGTGAATGTAATTCGCTCCAGCTTTTTCGATATTTTTAACTTCTTCCCCAAGTTTAGAAAAATCGGCAGAAAGAATTGAAGGAGAGATTTTTATCATGCTGCTAATTCTAGTTATTTGTTCTTACATCCAACTGCGGCAATATCGTAAATTGGATGTTCTAGGGCTGAAATTGAAGGGCTGGAAGAAAACATCCAACCGTAAAAAATACGAGTTCTGGAATCGTCTTTGTTGCCGCTATCGTAAATTTCTAATAAAATTTTGCTTTCTGGTTTTTGATCTAAAGGAGCTTGCCAGCATTTGTGAGCGGTGATGCTCAATTTGCCGAATTTGATGGTGTCGCCAACTTTAATTTCGAGTAGCAAAGTTTTGGCTGTAATTTTGTTTAAGCCTTGAATGATGGCGACGGTATTGAATCGCGAAGGATCAACCTTGTCGATGGTAAGATTATATTCTTGCTCTTTTTTTGTATTTTCGCCCTTATCTTCTTCGGCGTCAACCGCAACGGAATTATTTTGCGCAGCAATATTTTGCACATTTGTTAGCAAAAAAACTACGGCAAAAAAAATCCCAAAAATTATCTTATTTTTTTTCATCTTTTTTATCTGAATTTGCGCTAAAAATAAATTTACCTAAAAGTTCTTCGAAATTTACCGAAGATTGAGTGAATCTGATTTCTTCGCCATCTTTTAAAATCTCGTCATCGGCGCCAAGTTCAATTGATAAATATTTTGAACCCAAAAGACCTTCAGAAGAAACTTTCGCTGAAGAATCGGAAGGAAGCTTGATTTTGTCGTCAATAGTTAATTTTAAAGCAGCGCGATAGGTTTTTTCATCAAGAAATTCTTCGGTAATAGTGCCAACTTTTACGCCAGAAATTTTTACATCACTTCCCGAGGCAAGACCGTCAATATTATCGAATTTGGCAATTAGGTTATAACCTTTAATTGCACTAACTTTGGAGTTTTTGAAGGAATTAAAAAGAAAAAAAACAGCAGAAAAAAGAACGAAAGTTCCGACGATAATTTCAAAATAATTATTATTTTTATGCATATTTAATGGTTTGGATTTTGCTCATTAGGATTCCAAGCTTGATAATCTGCGCTTACTTTTTCTCTAACTCCGCCAGCAGCAAGATGACCTTTTGGAGCGTAAGAATTTTTAGTTCCAGTTAAATTTGGTAAGTGAATTTTTTGCCAATGATATTTGTGCGCATTTGAATGCACTGGAACGCGATTGGTGGTATAATGAATCCAGCCATGCCATTCGGCAGGAATTTTGGAAGGTTCGGCGATACCCTTGTAAAGTATAAATCTTTTGCCTTCTTTGTTTTGGAAATATTCGTTGCCGAAATCGTCATTGCCGATTTTTTTGCAAGATAATTTGATCTTAAGTTCTACTAAAAAGCGCATTTCTTGACTGATCTGATTTTATAAAATGGAGGGATTTTCCAAGAATTATTTTTGACAAAGCTATGAGGTGATTTTGAAAATGAAAAGTAAAATTTGGTTGGATTATTTTTTAAAGTTTTTGGTTTGTATTTTTAAAAAAAACTTTAAGTAATTGATTCTCTTCTTTTTGTAAAAAAATTTCAAAAGAACAACTTCAAAAAATTCCTAAAAAAGTGCCAAGATTCGATGCTGCTCTAAATTTCTGCATGAAGTTGCTCGCTGTAATTTTCGTGACAGCTTATCTGCCGCTTGCTGCTGAGGCGAAAGTTGCTAAAAAAACCGACAAGAAAGTTGATCATCATATTAAAGCTAAGCCAAAAAAATATTCCTTAAAACCTCCCAAAAAAGATAAAAAAACCAAAATTGAAATTGTTGAAGAAATTAAGCCAGAACCAGCTCTAAAACCATCAAAGTCAGTTTCAATTGAAGTTGGCACGATCAAGCCAAAAACAGCAACTCGTTCAATCACTCAAAAGTTGTGGAAAGGAATCACTTCTGAAGATTTAGACGTTTTAAAAAAAATCAGCGTGTCTTTGCAACGCGATAATTATAACGAAGCTTTAAAATATGTTGAAGATTTGAAGGCCAAAGAAGCGGCTGAAGTTGAAAATAACGAAGCTGACATCATTAAAACCAAGCCCGGATTTGCTGATGCGGTTACGGATATTGTTTTGTGGAACAAATATAGCGGCGCAATTGATGCAAAAAATACCTCATTTAGCGATATTTCGCGTTTCGCTTCTGACAATACTTATTTCCCCAATATTTCCGACATCAAACGTAACGTCGAAAAAGTTGCAGTCGCCAATAAAATTTCTTATCAATCAAGCGAACAATATTTTAAATCAAATCCAGCCGGAACCACAGAATCAAAACTTTATTTGTTACAATCGCGCATCAATTTTCTAGCGAACTTCAAAGGTTCTGACGAGAAAAAATTTATACTACAAAAAGAAATCAACTCTCTTGTTTCCAGCATTTGGATCAAAGAAAATTTCTCTGCTGAAGAAGAAAAAAACTTTATCGCCAAATATCAAAATCAATTAACCGTTGCTAATTACGCCAGTCGTATTGATCGCTTGTTGTGGGATAATAAGATTTCCGACGCCAAAAGAATCATGAATTATGTCGATGACGACTATCAAAAATTATTTACAGCGATCATCGAACTGCAAGATTCGCCAAAATATATCGACAACATTATTCTCTCGGTTCCAAGAAGATTAAGATCTAGCGAAGCATTGTCTTACCGCAGAATCATTTGGTATAAAGGCAAAGATAAAGTTGATGATTTACTAGAATTAATGGTCGACTTGCCAACAAAATTACAATATCCAGAAAAATGGTGGAGCTTGCGTCGCCTTTATGCGCGAGAAATGATCAAGAAAAAGAATTATAAAGCTGCTTACATTCTAACCGCCAAACACTCGCTTCCAACCACAGCTTCAGATTTCTGGGAAGCGGAGTGGATGTCGGGCTGGATTGCGTTACGCTTCCTCGACAAACCAAAAGATGCTTACCAACATTTTGAAACTCTTTACAAAAATGTTTCGCAACCCGTAACACTTTCTCGCGCCGCCTATTGGCTTGGAATGGCTTCGCAAGCAACGGGAGAGGAAAAGAAAGCTGTTGAGTGGTATAAGATTGCGGCAAAATATCCATTATTTTTCTACGGCCAACTCGCTATTAACAAGCATCGCGCCTTGGATAGTTTGAACGCGCAATATGACATCGTTTTGCCAAAAGATCCTGATATTATGGTGAGCGATATGAAAGCTATTTCGGCTTCAAAAATCGTTAAAACCGCTTATTTATTGGCTTTGACTGGCGACAAAAAAAATGCCACGAAAATTTTTGATTACTCAGTCGAAAATGCCACGAGCGACGGACAAATTGCGGTGATTATGAAAATCGTTAACGAACTCGGCGATCGTCAATTGGACGTAAAAATTTCACGCACCGCAGCCAAGCACAATGTTTTCTTCATCAAAGATAAATTCCAAATCGTTAAAGAGGTTCCAAATGATGAATTTGCGCCTTTGGTTCACGCAATTGTTAAGCAAGAAAGCGGATTTGCGCCTTTGGCCGTAAGTCAAGTTGGCGCTCTTGGGTTTATGCAATTAATGCCGGCAACTGCAAAATTAGTAGCAAAAGATATGGGTGTGCAATACGATCAACACAAGCTTGCAACCAACATTCCTTACAATGTAAAACTAGGAACTTTCTACATCAGAAAATTGATCGATCGTTTTGACGGCTCAGAAATGTTGGCAATTGCTTCTTACAATGCCGGACCAAATGCTGCGCAGCGCTGGATCAATGAATATTACGATCCACGCAAAGAAAAAGATCTCGATAAAGTAGTGGATTGGATTGAGTTGATCAGCTATTCTGAAACCAGAAATTATGTTCAACGCATTATGGAAAATCTGATCGTTTACAAATATCTAATGTCTCGCGCCAATTACGACACAGTTCAATAATTAATTAATTTTATGTTAGACGAATTACACGAAGAGTGCGGAATTTTTGCCATCCATAATAGCGCTGACGCCGCTGTAAATACTGCGCTTGGTCTTCATGCTTTGCAGCATCGCGGACAAGAAGCGGCGGGAATTGTTACAATGTCAGGAGAATGTTTTTCCGCGCATTTTGCTGACGGCTTGGTTGCTGATAATTTTAATTCTGGCGATATCGCAAAAAAGCTTGAGGGCACCGCTGCAATCGGTCACGTTCGTTATTCTACTGCCGGAAAAAAATCGGCGCGCAATTATCAACCGATTTACGCTCAACTTAGTTTCGGATTTTTGGCCATCGCCCACAACGGCAATTTAACCAACGCCAACACTTTAAGAAACCGCCTAATTCAACGCGGCGCGATTTTTCAATCGACAATGGATACAGAAGTTATCATCCATTTAATCGCACTTAGTTCGAAACCAACGCTTCCCGAAAAAATCATCGACGCCGTTTCTCAAATCGAAGGCGCCTTTTCTTTGGTTTTAATTCACAAAGATGGAATTATCGCAATTCGCGATCCAAATGGTGTTCGTCCACTTTCAATCGCAACTTTGGGCGATTCAGTGGTTGTAGCTTCCGAGACCTGCGCTTTCGACATTATCGGCGCAAAATTTATGCGCGATGTTGAACATGGCGAAATGGTTATCATCAATAAAGATGGCATCAAATCGCTGCAACCATTTGAAATTAAACCTTCGAAATTTTGTATTTTTGAATATGTTTATTTTGCACGCCCCGACAGCGCTATCGAAGGAAAAAGCGTTTATGCGATGCGTAAAAATATTGGCATTGAACTTGCCAAAGAAATTCATATTGATGCCGATGTTGTGGTTCCAATCCCTGATTCTGGCGTGCCCGCAGCAATTGGCTATGCCGCACAATCTAAAATTCCTTTTGAACTTGGAATTATCCGCAACCATTATGTGGGCAGAACTTTTATCGAACCAACTGACAAAATCCGTCACTTCGGCGTGAAGTTAAAACACAACGCCAATTTGGAAGTGATCCAAGGCAAAAGAGTAATTCTAATTGATGACAGTATCGTACGCGGAACTACTTCGAAAAAAATTGTGCAAATGATTCGCGATGCTGGAGCCAAAGAAGTTTATATGTTAATTGCCAGTCCGCCAACAATCGCGCCATGTTTTTACGGCGTTGATACGCCAGATAAAAAAGATTTAGTCGCAGCAAATTACTCGATCGAAGAAATTAAAAAAATGATTGGCGTTGATCATTTGGCCTATATCTCAATTGATGGACTTTATCGCGCCATTGAAGGCACAAAAAGAGATGAAGAGAATCCGCAATATTGCGACGCTTGCTTCACCGATAAATATCCGATTCGCCTTTCTGACAAAGAAGGCGGCTCAATTCCGCTTTTTGATTTTATGAAATAATATGACTAAAAAATCTCCAAAAAATTTCACCGAAAAAGTTTTAAAAATGGATTTTGAGTCAGCGGCAGCAAGACTTGAAGAAATTGTTGAAATTCTATCTTCAGAAAAAATCAATCTCGATTCAATGGTTGATTTATATGAAGAAGGCATGGCCTTGAAAGAGCATTGTTCTAAAAAATTGGAAGAAGCCAAAATGAAAATTGAAACGATAGCAAAAAAATAATTTCAGCTTTTGGATTTCAGATTTAAGACAAATCTGAAATCTTAAATCTAAAATTCTCCTTAAATGAAATTGAAGCAAATTCCTAACTTTCTCACAACTTTTCGTATTGCCATAATTCCGGTTTTAATTTTGTCATTTTATATTCCGGGAATGGTTGCAAATGTTATTGCCGCAACGCTTTTTGCAATTGCAGCAATTACTGATTATTTTGATGGATATTTCGCCAGAGTTCTAAAAGTTCAGTCTAATTTTGGTCGCTGTCTTGATCCAATTGCTGATAAATTATTGGTGATTGTTGCCATCGTAATGTTGATAAATTTCAGCAATCGCAGTTTTTGGATTTTGATTCCAGGATTAATT
>JACCDN011045813.1_pt1 | contig 24301 bp, 24 predicted proteins | sample 7441691 | NCBI WGS metagenome assembly JACCDN01 (sample SAMN15323439, study PRJNA562643) | freshwater metagenome | isolation source: river surface water | place: USA:Blue River Watershed | collected 2017-08-16 | reverse complement strand
TAAAGCCAGTTGCTACGACAAAAATTAACCTCCATAACATATACTTAAACCCAAGGAATCACTGGCTAAATCAATGAATTTCCTAGTCCTGAAAAGCAAGCTGAACATTGTTGGTAATCAGGTAACATTATTAAAACTGAGCTTGAAAAGTATGAGCGTACGTCTTGAAGAGTGGGAAATAAAAGAGATTATCCAGTCATTTAAAGAATGTTTTAAAGAAAATGACCACCTTTGGTTGTTTGGTTCCAGAGTAGGCTTTAATAAGCGTGGTGGCGACATTGATCTGTATGTTGAAGTTATGAATTTTGACTCTCAAAAAGTTTTTGATCAAAAACAAAATTTATCGACATTGTTATGCGTGATTCAAGCCAAGATCTATTGATTTATCAAGTTGCTCGTCAAGCGAGTGTTCATCTCGTATGATAAAGAAACAATGTATTTTTATGAGATTTTTACATTAAGGCAATAAAAGATGCTTAATCCTAAAATTTCCGTTATTGGTTGTGGTTACTGGGGGAAAAACCTGGTGCGTAATTTTGCGGAGCTTGATGTGTTACATTCTGTGTGTGATGCGAATCAAGATTTGGCGAACCAGGCAGCGCGAACCTATGCCGTTCCAAACCATAGTCTTGATGAAGTTCTCAAGAGTGATTGTGATGGAGTCGTGATTGCGGCTCCTGCGGCACAACATTTTGAGTTGTCTCAAAAAGCACTCAATGCGGGCAAGCATGTTTTTGTAGAAAAACCCCTTTCCCTCAAAGTTGAGGAGGCTAAAAAACTTTGTGATCTCTCTCAGCAAATAAATAAAAAATTAATGGTGGGGCATCTGCTTCAATACCATTCAGCCTTTTTAGAACTTAAGCGCCTTATTAAAAAAGGTAATCTCGGTCGTCTTCAATATATTTATTCTAACCGCCTCAACCTTGGAAAATTCCGCAATGAAGAAAATATCCTTTGGAGCTTTGCGCCCCACGATATTTCCATGATTTTGGGTCTTGCTGGTGATTTGCCGGAGACTGTATATGCAACGGGCGCATGCCATTTGAATCCCCGAATTCATGATGTGACAACAACGCATATGAGCTTTAAAAATGGAATTCAGTCCCACATTTTTGTGTCATGGCTGCACCCCTATAAAGAGCAAAAGCTTGTAGTGGTGGGTGATCGCGGTATGGCTGTTTTTGATGATGGCCTTCCTTGGGGTGAAAAATTAAAGCTGTATCCCCATCAAGTAACCTGGGTAGACGGCTTGCCTCACCCTAAAAAAGCGGATGTCATTCATGTGCCGCTAGAAGTTTCTGAACCCCTTAAATTAGAGTGTCAGCATTTTATTGAGTGTATCGCACAAAACTACACGCCTCGTACGGATGGGGCTGAAGGGCTTCGAGTTTTACAAGTGATAGATGCTGCTCAACAATCGCTTCATACATGTCAAGCAATCTCTTTAAATGCCGAAATCAAACTTTATTATGTTCATGAAACAGCAATTGTTGATGGGGGCTGTGAGGTGGGTAAAGGCACCAAAATCTGGCATTTTTCTCACATTATTAAAGGCACCAAAATTGGTGAAGATTGCGTGATTGGTCAAAACGTAATGATTGGACCAGATGTGGTGGTTGGGAATCGCTGCAAGATCCAAAATAACGTGAGTCTTTATAAAGGGGTTATCTTAGAAGACGGCGTATTCTGTGGACCATCATGCGTGTTTACTAATGTCCACAATCCCCGCGCAGAGATGGAGCGCAAGGATGAATTCCGCCCCACCCTTGTGGAACGAGGAGTGACCATTGGTGCTAATGCCACCATTGTTTGCGGTAATAAATTAGGAGCCTACAGTTTGATTGGCGCTGGCGCTGTGATCACAAAAGATGTGAAACCTCATGCGGTCATGGTGGGCAATCCTGCGAAACAAATCGGCTGGGTGAGTCATGCTGGTGAAAAATTAGGGGATGATCGCGTGTGTTCAAGAGAAGGAAGGCGATACGAAATACAAGATGAAAATTTAATAGAGATTGTAAAAAATGACGATAGCCTTAAAACAGCCTGAGCCTACTCAATCCATGCAATTCATTGATTTAAAATCACAATTAGAACGTATACGCCCAGAAATTGATGCCGCCATCAAACGCGTTTTGGATCATGGCATTTTTATTATGGGTCCAGAAGTATACATGCTCGAAAAGCAGTTGGCTGAGTTTTGTGGCGTAAAACACGCGATTATCTGTGCGAATGGAACGGATGCTTTAGGACTTGGCTTAATGGCTAAAAATGTTGGTCCGGGTGATGCCATTTTTGTGCCATCTTTCACATTTGCAGCCACCGCTGAAGTTGTAGCATGGATGGGGGCAACGCCTGTTTTTATTGATTCATTACAAGATACCTATAATATTGACCCTAAAAGCCTTGAGCAAGGAATAGCGCATGCAAAAAAATTAGGTATCAAGCCTGTAGGGATTATCCCTGTAGATCTGTTTGGTCAGCCCGCTGATTATAATGCCATTCAAACTATTGCAGATGCGCATGGTTTGTGGGTTATGGCTGATGGTGCGCAGAGTTTTGGCGCCTCTTATAAAGGCCGCAAAGTGGGAAGCATCGGTGATATGGCCACCACCAGCTTTTTTCCTGCAAAACCTTTGGGGTGTTATGGTGATGGGGGTGCGATTTTTACCAATGATGATGAGCTTGCGTCCATTATCAAATCTCTTCGCGTACACGGACAAGGTACTGATAAATATGATAACGTCCGCATAGGTATGAATGGGAGGCTCGATACCATTCAAGCAGCGATTTTAATTGAAAAACTTAAGATTTTTCCAGATGAACTGATTGCGCGTCAAAAAACGGCAGATGCATATAACGAAGCTTTAAAAAATATTGTGAGCATTCCCCGGCTGATTGAGGGTGCAACCTCTGCTTGGGCGCAGTATACGGTTCGTTTACCACATCATATCGATCGCTCCAAATTGATGTCTGATTTAAAAGAAGCAGGCGTCCCTACTATGGTCTACTACGTGAAACCATTACACCTGCAAACGGCTTATAAACATTATCCCACCGCCACAGGTGGTGCTTTGTTCGTTTGTGAAAGCTTGACTGAACGGGTTCTGAGTTTGCCCATGAGTGGATATTTAGAGCAAGAGAATGAATTCTTAGTTATCAATACATTAAAGAGGAAGTTCCAATCATGAGCATTTTTCACCTTGCGATTCCAGCTCACGATCGCTTGCGCTCAAAAGAATTTTATACGAAGTCGTTTGGCGCAACCATAGGTCACGCATACGGTCATTATATAATTTGCGATTTTTTTGGTCATTAAGTTGTCACTCATCTGAATCCAGAAGGCACTTCAGCTCTTTTGTTTCAGATCCATCAAACGATTTGATTGAGATGAAATATTACATGAATCAAAACGATATATTTAATTGAGGTTATTATGGATCTAAAAGGAAAAAAACTTGTCGTTGTAGGCGGGGCAGGACTGATCGGTTCCCATACAGTTGATGAACTCTTAAAAGAAGACATCAAAGAGCTTGTTATTTACGATAATTTTGTTCGTGGCACTCACGGCAATATTGAAACCGCATTAAAAGATCCCCGCGTTCGGGTTTTTGAAATTGGTGGGGATATTTGTCAGAGAGATATTTTAAATGAAGCTTTCAAAGGAGCTGATGGCGTTTTTCATTTTGCAGCCCTTTGGCTTTTACAATGTCATGAATTCCCAAGATCTGCATTCAATGTGAATGTAGAAGGTACGTTTAATATCCTGGATGCATGCGTCCAGCAAGGCGTTAAGCGTCTCGTTTATTCCTCCTCAGCTTCTGTTTATGGGGATGCGGTTCGAGAACCTATGGATGAAGAACATCCCTTCAATAATACTAATTTCTATGGCGCGACTAAGATTGCAGGCGAAGCTATGGCCCGCGCTTACTATCACCGCTATAAATTACCTTTCGTAGGTCTTCGTTATATGAATGTGTATGGTCCACGGCAAGATTACAGGGGAGCGTATATCGCTGTAATTATGAAAATGCTTGATAATTTGGATAAAGGGGTTGCGCCAACATTATATGGCGATGGGTCTCAAGCCTATGACTTTGTCTATGTAGGTGATTGCGCAAAAGCCAATGTTTGCGCGATGAAAGCCGATACTGTGGACGAATTTTATAACGTAGGTACCGGCATTCGTACATCTATTAAAGAGCTTGCTGAATTGATTTTGAAAATTACGGGTTCGAATCTTTCTGTTCAGTATGAATCAGCTGGGCTAACCTTTGTAAAAAATCGTATTGGTTGCCCGAACAAAGCAATCGATCAAATTGGATTTAAAGCAAATGTGACTTTAGAAGAAGGCTTAAAACAACTTATTCAATGGCGCAAAAACCATATTGATCAAGTTGAAATCAGAAGGTCAAAGGTGGCGTAGACAATGCAAACAGTAAAAAAAATACGTAAAATTCCTATAGCTATTCCGTCTTTGACAGATGAAGAGTGGCAAGCAGTACGCGAACCTTTGCTCAGCGGCTGGCTTACACAAGGTCCAAAAGTCTCGCAGTTTGAAAGAGAATTTGGAAAGCTTCACAAGGTTAATCATGCTCTTGCTGTAACATCTTGTACAACGGGTCTTCATCTAGCGCTAGCTGCCATGGGAGTTGGACCGGGAGACGAAGTGATTGTACCTGCTTTTACCTGGGTAGCAACAGCCAATGTTGTGCTTTATTGTGGGGCAACGCCGATATTTTGCGATGTAGATACCAAGACTTTTAATATTAAAGTTGAAGATATGGCGTCAAAAATAACAGATCGCACAAAGGCTATTATACCTGTGCATCTCTTTGGACTTTGTGCAGATATTGATGCGATTCGCTTAAATATTCCTTCCCATGTTAAAATTTTAGAAGATGCCGCATGCGCCGCAGGAGCTTCGTATAAAGGACGTATGGCAGGATCCCTTGGAGACATGGCCGCATTTTCTTTTCATCCGCGCAAATCTATTACCACGGGTGAAGGAGGGATGGTCACAACCAATGATAAAGAGTTTAACAGGCTCGCTGATATTATGCGCAATCACGGTGCAGAAATATCTGAAGAAGCACGCCACAACAGTTCTAAACCGTATTTGTTACCAGATTTTAAAATGCTTGGGTTTAATTATAGAATGACTGATCTCCAAGCAGCTGTTGGGTTAGTGCAGCTTGCTAAATTGCATAGTTTTATCCAAGAAAGACAAGCTTGGGCGGAATATTATACTGAAAATCTGAAAGACATTGAGTGGTTAAACCCTCAAGAAGTATCCAAAGATAGTACTCAACATGCATGGCAAGCTTATGTATGTTATATCGATCCTGACAAGGCACCTATGCCGCGTAATGAGATTATGGACATATTGCAACAAAAAGGTATTGCGACGCGCCCCGGAACGCACGCGGTTCATATGCTTACATTTTATAAAGAAAAATATGATATTCAACCGGATGATTTTCCAGGAGCTAAAGCCTGTGATGAAAATACTGTGGCTATCCCTCTTCATAATAAAATGGTGAAGGAAGATTTTGATTATGTGATTGAGGCTCTAAAAACAATTTAGCATGTGCGGAATAGCTGGAATCATCAATTTCAATCGACAACCCGTTGCCTATCATCAAATTAAGGCGATGACGGATAGTCTTGCGCATCGTGGACCAGACGGTGAAGGACAATACATAGACGGGTATATCGGTTTAGGCCACAGACGGCTCGCAATTATTGATTTAAGTCCAGCTGGTCATCAACCGATGCAAACCAATGAGGGACGATACACGATTTCTTATAATGGCGAGGTTTACAACTTTAAAGAAATTCGCATAGAGTTAGAAGCTCTTGGATATCAATTCCGCTCTGATACAGATACTGAGGTAATTCTTAAATCTTATGCGCAGTGGCAAGAAAAGTGCGTTCATAAGTTTAATGGCATGTTTGCGTTTGCCGTTTGGGATAAAAAAGATAAGAAACTATTCCTTGCGCGAGATCGTTACGGGATAAAACCGCTTTATTATTATAAAAATGATAAGCATTTTATCTTTGCATCAGAGGTTAAAGGTATCGCAGCATCGGGTCTATATGAAAAATCCCTTGATAAAGAAGGATTGGTGGAATATCTAACATTCCAAAACTTCTTTACGCATAAAACGCTCTTTAAAGATGTCCACATGCTTATGCCTGGGCATTATTCGTATGTTCATCAAAATGGTAAGTTTGAAATATCTCAGTACTGGGATTTCATTTTTTCGGGAGATTTAAAAATATCCGAAGAAGAAGCAGTCCAGGAAACAGATCGACTTTTCAGGCAAGCTGTTCAAAGGCAGCTGATAAGTGACGTTCCGATTCATTCTTACTTGAGTGGTGGAATTGATTCCGGCGCGATCACCATGATGGCATCAAAATTTTTACCGCACATGAAAACCTTTACGATTGGTTTTGATCTCAGTTCTGCGAGTGGTTTAGAACTGTCTTTTGATGAACGCGCAAAGGCTGAGCATATTTCGTATCTGGCCAAAACCGAACATTATGAGATGGTGCTAAAAGCAGGTGACATGGAAAGATGCATGAATAGATATGTATATCACCTTGAAGAGCCTCGAGTGGGTCAAAGTTACCCCAATTATTATGCGGCCAAGCTTGCCAGTAAATTTGGAAAAGTTGTGCTTTCTGGGTGTGGCGGAGATGAGCTTTTTGGGGGCTACCCCTGGAGATATTTTTACACAGAGCAGTCCATAAGTTTTGATGCCTTTATTGATGCTTATTATTTGAAATGGCAACGTCTTATTCCAAATGCTGTTCTCAAGGATTTACTTGCACCCATTTGGGAAGATGTGAAACATGTATGGACCAGGGATATTTTCGCTGACGTTTTTAAATCCATAAGAAAAGATCACTTAACTCCGGATGAATGTTTAAACGCCAGTCTGTACCTGGAAGCGAAAACATTTCTACATGGACTACTTGTGGTAGAAGATAAGCTCAGCATGGCGTATAGTATAGAAACGCGTGTGCCCTTTTTGGATAATGATTTGGTGGATTTTTCGATGCAGGTTCCCATGAGCTTCAAGATAAACAATCCCTCTAAAAATGTGGATGAAAATGATTTGTTGGGCAAGATAGATGCGCATAAAGGCGGCAAGCATTTATTGCGTAAAACACTTTCAAAGTATCTAGATAAGCAAATTACTGACAATAAAAAGCAAGGCTTTTCTTCGCCCGATGCGTCCTGGTTTAGAGGTGAGAGCATAGAGTATGTTAAGAAGGAAATCTCCACTATTTCTCCCATCTTCAACCAAAAGATTGTGAATAGCTTGTCTAAAGAGCATGCTTCAGGCGAGAAAAACAATCGGTTGGTTATTTGGTCATTGTTGTATTTAAATAAAATTTTAAAAAGCATCATAAAGTGAAAATAGAAATACTAGATAAAGGTCGTTATACAGATTATGAACAGTTTTTACTTTCCCACGAGCATTCTCTTTTTTATCACTCAACTAGATATAAAGATTTTTTAGAAGATCTTTTAAGGTGCGAATCTCAGTATTTATTAGCCTTAGATAAGGGAAAGATCGTTGGCGCTCTTCCCTTAATGATTAAAGATGGTCCTTTAGGAAAAGTCGTTAATTCTCTGCCTTACTATGGAAGTAATGGCGGATGTGTGTCATCTAGCGCATACGTTCAAGAACTATTGCTTAATGCTTATAAAAAATTTATTTTTGAACAAAATATAATTAGCGCAACCATGGTTGATAATCCAATAGATTTGTTAAAAATAACTCCTGTGCATAATATGAGAGACCAAAGAATAGGACAGCTAACTTCAATTAAAGGTTATGTCAATCATGAAGAATCTATTTTTAAAATAATAGATGGAAATCGTAGAAATGAAATTAGACGTGCTCAAAAACATAATGTAACAGTTTTTGAAGATAATTCACAAATTGATTTTATAAGATTAGTACACCAAAGCGAGATGAAAAAAAACAATAGGAAATTTAAAAGTAATGAATTTTTTTATAAAATTGGCAAGCATTTTAAGCCTGGAGAAAATTTTAAGATTTTTATAGCTTATCGCAATAATCGTCCAGTCGCGGGTTTATTGATGTTTTATTTTAATAAAACTGCTGAATATTTTACTCCAGTTGTGTTAGAGGAAGAGCGTATTTTTCAACCAATGTCCTTGATTTTATTTTATGCTCTTCTTGATGCAATGAAGCGTAATTATCAATGGTTTAATTGGGGTGGTACATGGCTTACACAAGAAGGCGTGTATCGTTTTAAAAAGCAAATGGGAGCAATTGATTGTCCCTATCAATACTATACTTATATTAACAAACCAGAAATTTTAGCCAAATCTTCTAATGAATTAGTAGAAATTTATCCTGAGTTCTATCTTTATAATTTTAATAATCCGGAAATATTACAATGAAAAAAGCTGTTATTTTTGGCACTGGTACCTTAGCAGAGCTTGTTGACTTCTATCTAACGCAGGATAGCACTTACGAAGTGGTTGCGTTCTGCTCGGAGAATCCGGGTAACGACTCATTTTGTGGCAAACCATTACTAGGCTTTGAGTCTGTTGAGAATAATTTTTCTGCAAAAGATCATGAAATGTTTGTAGCGGTTGGCTACAGAAAAATGAATGAGATTAGAAAAATATTTTGTGCTAAAGCTAAAGATAAAGGTTATAAGCTTTTAAGCTATATTTCTTCTAAAGCCATTTTCTGGAATAAAAATAATGCTGTTGGTGAAAACGTATTTATTTTTGAAAATAATAATATACAGCCATTTGTTACAATTGGTGATGGAGTGATAATGTGGAGCGGCAATCATATTGGCCATCATTCCAGAATAGGTCATTATTCTTTTTTAACATCTCACGTAGTTATTTCGGGTTTTTGTGATATTGGTGAGCAAAATTTCTTTGGCGTTAATTCTACTATTGTTGACGGTACAGTAACCGGCAATAAATCTCTAATTGGCGCTGGGGCTTTGGTTACTAAAAAAATTTTGGATAATCAGGTGATTACTGCGCCAAAAGGCATTGTTTTAGATAAGAATTCAGAATATTTTTTGAGGTAAAGATGAGTGTTTTAGAAAGAGAAAAAAAACTGCGTGAACATTACGAGAAAGTTGGAACGCAAGAGGACGATAAAGTTACAGCGTTTGACTATAATCTTCGTAATTTAGAAATAGATTGCGCTAAGCAATATCTAACCTCTGAGGCTAAAGTACTAGATATTGGATCGGGTCCTGGTGTTGCGTGTTTTGAATATGCCAAAATTGCAGCTAATGTTGCAGGGGTTGATTTTGCGCAAAGTATGGTTAATTTTGCGCAGAATACTTTGGATACAAAATTTAATAATTTGAAAAATAAAATTAACTTTTATAAGGGATCTGCTCTTGACTTGTCATGCGAATCTGAAAAGTTTGATATTATAACAACGCATAGGGTATTAATTGCTTTATTGAGTTTTGAAAATCAAAAACAAGCTCTTTCAGAAATTGCAAGAGTTTTGAAGCCAAGTGGATTATATATAATGTTTGAAGCTACAGTAGAAGGCTTGTCTATTCTGAACAAATTTAGATCTAAATTTGGGTTAAGCCAAATCTCAGAGGGTGGCTCTGGCGATTACGATCGTCTTTTGTTTTCAGAAAAGGAATTGAAAAGTTTTATGAGTACAAAGTTTGAGCTTGTAAACGTACACTCTTTTGGAATGTATTATTTTCTAACTAGAATACTACAGCCACTTTTTGTCTCACCTGAAAAACCTAGATATGATCACAAGCTGAATGATATAGCTTTTGAAATTGCTAAACAAATACCAGATTTTGAAAATATTGGTCATTTAAAAGGTTACGTTTGGAAGAAGAAAGGATAGTAAATGCAGAAATGGAAAAAAATTGGTTTGATAGTAGCGCCTACTCATACCAGTTATTCTGTATCACATTGTCAGCACCCCACTCCTGTCAAAGTAACTGAAAATATATATAGATTTTTTTATGGCTCTAGAAATGCAGACAATCTCACTCAAGTTTTTAGCGTTGATTTTGATATGGAAACTTTAAAAGTAGTAAGCAATGAACCTCTGCCGCTGTTGAAACTTGGAGAACTGGGGTGCTTCGACCAGCATGGGATTTATCCATCCTCTGTGGTTGAAAGTACGAATGATAACTACTTTCTTTATACCATAGGTTTTACTCAAGGTAGGTCGCCTCTGTATCATACAGGTATTGGGTTAGCGACTATGAATCAAGATTTTAAAAATCTGTCTAAGTTTTCAGCAGCTCCACTCTTAAGCACTTCGCAACATGATCCATGTAACATAACTGGTCCTTACGTTATAAAAGAAAATAATATATATCGTATGTGGTATGTTTCTTGTTTTAAATGGACATTTGATGGAGTGGATTACCAGTCTCATTACCACATAAAATATGCAGAATCTAAAGATGGTACAGAATGGAAGAGAGAAGGAGTTGTTTCAATCGCGCATTACCATCCTGGTGAAACGAATATCGCACGCCCCTGGGTTATTAAAGAAGATGGTATTTATAAAGCCTGGTTTTCTTATAATTGTGGCAAGCAAGGTTATCGAATAGGCTACGCAGAATCGAAAGATGGCGGCTATACTTTTGAACGCATGGACCATCTTGCCGGAATTCACCCATCAGATGAACCATGGGAAAATGAAGCTGTAGCTTACCCTGCTGTTATTGTTCATAAAGGCAAGAAATACATGTTTTATAATGGCAACAAATTCGGAAAGGATGGCATTGCTCTTGCTGTTGAAGAATAAAGAGTTTGACTTCCTTATTGTAGGAAGCCTATGTAACAATGATTTGCTTTTAGCTTCCCAGTTATTAAAAATGGGATTTAAAGTTAAAATTGTTCGTTATAAAAATGAAATGGAATCTATTGATTCTATACTTCTTGAAGAATTAAAACTTGATAAGTCAATAATTATTCTTTTTAGTAGTAAATATTCTTTCTTGAAATCGTGTTTTAGATCAAAGGTGATTTTTAGTTTTTCTGGGAGCCTCATATTTTTTTTAGGGAAATATATATTATTATTAAAAACTTTTTTCTTTCCGCCTGTTATTCATTATACGACAGGATCAGATCTTATGGAGTCGCCATTTCAAAAAAATTTAATTGGCTGGTTATATAGGTTTCTATTAAAGAACTGCTATTTAATATGTTTGGTTCCAATGAAAAACTACTTTGATGCAGTAAAAAAGTTAAAGCTTGATAATTTTGTATTCGTAAGACATCCTTTCCTGCTCAACCTTGAAAAGAAAAAGGGTAATTCACAACAAAAGAGTGGGGCTAAAATTGTTTTTTTACATGTTAGTAATATTGATTGCGGAATTACTGATAACGGCATTAATCGTAAATCCACGAAGGGATCAGATAAATTTATAAAATCTTTTATAAAACTTTCAGCCATTTATCAAAACATAAAATGTATTATTTTAGAAAGAGGCCCTGATGTTTCCCTGGCAAAAAAAATGATTGAAGAGTCAGGATGCGGAGCATTTGAATGGATTAAACCAACCTCATCTCAAGAACTTTACAGGATTTTTGATTTAGGGGATGTCGTTGTTGACCAATTTGACTTAGGTTGTTTCGGTGGAGTAGCTGTTGAAGCAATGAGCTATGGCAAACCTCTCCTTACTTATGCTAGCGATTTCTATATAAAGGGGATGTTCTATAATGACGCTCCGCTAATTTTTAATGCCAAGACAGAAGACGAAATTCAAAGCAAGATAGAGGAGATCGCTCTTATGTCTAAAAAAGATCTCTATCATAGAGGAATCAAGTCTAAAGAATGGGTTAGAAAACATTACAACAACGAAATAAATTTCATCGATATATTGATGAAACTTGATATAAAATTTAATTTTGATTTCATAAAAAAAGTCTTTAAATAAAATTCATGATTCCCCTCACTCAAACGCCTCTATGGGCTAACTTAAACGAATATTTTAATGGGCTGGATCCCTATGAGTTTGCGCATGGAGGTATTGCGTGTTTGTTTGGGTATGATAACAAAAATAGCTCCATCACTTCTTTTGGTGGGCCTGTTATACCCAATAATGTATCCGAAGAAGATTTTGAAACCTTTATTAAAGAACTTTTAAAAAAACTTAAGAATGAAAATATTGATCAAGTAAATTTCAGGGCTCTTTTTCCTTTAAGAGCGTGGCAAGAGAATTATGAAACGACGCTAACTGACTGCAATTTTAAACGCGAGCAATGGAAAACGTTTATAATCAACTTAAGGCCATCCGAAGATGAGTTGTTCAAAAACTTGCATCATGCCGCTAGGAAAGGCATGAAAAAAGCACGACAATTAGGCGTGCGTATCTATAGGTGTGGTGGTTTTGAGGAGTATTATGATGAGTTTCTTGTTCCTTATTTAAAATCAACAAAGCGCTCCATAAAGGAAAAAAAATTTTATAGAGATGGATGGGAGTTAGATAAAAACAAATGTTACAGCTATTGGGTTGCAAAAACTCAACAAGGTGAGTTATTGGGATTTCTTGGAAGTTACCGTTATGATGGTGTAGCAACGGAGATTATGTCTTCTTTAACACCCGTAGCGTGGGAGCAAAAAATACCTGTTCAAGATTTATTGCATTGGGAAATAATTAAATATCATAAAAATCTTGGCGATTTATATTTTGACCTCGCGGGATTTAATCCTAACCCTATTTCTGAAAAAGAAAAAAATATTAAGCGTTTTAAGGAAAAATGGGGTGGCGTCGAATATGATACATCGTCTTATATCTTAGGTTTCAGGTCACCACTTAAAAAGCTGCTTTACAAAGTAAGAGACAAGATTCATGTCTAACTTTTGGAAAAATGCGGGGATTCTGACAATTTCTGAGCTTTTTTTAAAGCTCAAAGCGCTCATCATGATGCCATTTATTACAAAATATTTGGGAGCAGTGAATTATGGCATCTGGTCTCAAGTCATGATTATTGTCTCCGTTGTATCACCTCTTGTGTTTTGCGGCATGGATAATTCACTTGCACGATTTTTACCAGGCAAACCTTTAGAAGAACAAAAAAAAGATTTTACCGGATGGTTATTGTTTGGTCTTATGAGTAGTTTGATGATACTAGTTTTGATTGCTATTTCACGCAAATGGCTTTCGCAATTATTTTTTGGGGGTGGTGGAGAGTACCCTCTATTCGTTCTATTAGCTGGCGCAAATGTTGCAACAACAGCAATGTTAACAGGGATACGTAATTGGTTCCGTGTTCAAAATCAGGCAGTATCACTCATCATACTTACAATCCTTCAAAATCTGATTCAAATGGTCATTTTGGTCATTGTTTTGATGAAACGCCTTGGCATTTACGAGCTTGTGTTATGGAGTCTGGTTGCAGATATTTTCATTGTTTCAGGGTACGTCGGCTACTTATTTTTCAGGGATGTTCTTAAATATCCTTCAGTACAGTGGTTGAAACCCTACTTTCGTTTTGGGATTGTTTTTTTGCCCTCCGGATATGCAGTATGGATTTTAAACAGCTTAGATAGAGTCTTTTTAGCGCAGTATCACACCCTAGCAGATATCGGTATTTATTCTATATGTTTTACCGTTGGTTATACACTCATCCAAGTTGTGATTAATCCCATATGGAGCCTTTTCCCAACAAAAGCGGCAGAACTGTATAATACAAATAACATAAGTGAGCTTAACACTCTTTTTAATCAGTCGATAAAACTCATATGTTGGATCATTTTTCCATCTATTACCGGTTTAGTTTTAACAAGTGATATCCTCCTATCAATTATTACAACTGATGATTTTGCAAAAGGATATCTTGTCATTCCTATCATACTAGCAGGTTATTTATTTCTTATGTTGTCTGCATATTTTGAAACTATTCTTGTGTTAAAAAACAAGCCTTTTCTTAGCACTGTATTTACGCTTATTGCATGTCTTGCGAACATCTTTTTGAATTTTATTTTTATTCCGAAATTTTCTTATATGGGAGCTGCCGTAGCAACAACCCTCTCTTTTGGACTGCAATTGTCACTTAGTGTTACTTATGCCTTAAGAGAAAATGTAGTGATGCTCAGTGTTCACCCACTGCACAAAACCTTTTTAGCCTCTTTGTGTATGTTTGCCCTGGTTTTTTTTGCAAAGAAAGCTTTGTTTTATGATTTAAGCGTTTTTTCACTTATAAGTTTATCCACCATAGGATCATTTTCTTATCTTGTTTTAACTCAACTTCTAGGCATTTATAGGCTTAAAAATATTTTAAAAGAAATAAAGAGGGATATTTCCTATGTCTAGATCACCTGATTTTGTTGTGGAAATTATAAAAAAATATTGGAAATCTGGTCAAAAAATTTTAGAAATTGGTTGTGGACCAGCGTTTTTAAGAGATGACTTTGGTAAAGATTACATTGGAACAGATATTACCGATGAGCCTTATAATGCAGAGTTACCGAGAGATGTTGATATGGTTTGCCCAGCAGATCATTTAGACATTCAAGATAATTCCGTTGATATTGTTATTATTAAGTCAGCATTTTTCTTATTTGATAATCACAGAAAATCTTTAGAAGAAGTCATGCGCGTTCTGAAACCTAGAGGAAAACTTATTATTTTTGATTACAATAAGAAAACTCAAAAGGATTTGCAGCAAAAAGAAGGTCACTCCCGATACCCATGTTGGACACAATGGGGTCTAAAAAAGATTTTGAAAGAGCATCATTTTAATAACGTAACAAACTTTATTGCTTCAACAAGACAACCACCAAAAATCGCAAAAATCTATCATCTTTTAAGACAAGAAATATTTGGATCCTGGGCCATAGTGTGTGGAGAGAAGAGCGTATGAGTAATAAGTCTTATTTAATAGACGGGAAAAGCTACACTTCTCAGGAAGTATTGACTCTTTTTCAAGCAAGCAATCTTGGAAAAAGAGAAGAATTAGCGCTTTCAATGATTGATAATTCTCAGGACGATAAATGTATTGTTGATCTAGGATGTCTTTATGGGATTTTTCCTCAAAAATTAACAGAAAAATTTCCAAACTCAAAAATTATTGCTGGTGATTATTTAGAAGATCATCTTGAGATTGCTCGTCTTCTCTATCCAAAAATTGCATCTATTTATAAAAATCTAAATGCATATAGCCTTGATCTTGAAACCAACAGTGTTGATGTTTTGACTTTTCAAGAAGTGATTGAGCATCTGGAAGGCGCTGCGCACTCTATAAAGGAAATTAATAGGGTTCTTAGAATAGGTGGTGAACTTATTCTTTCAACGCCAACAGCTTATTATTGGCGTGATATGTGGCAGACTTTTAAATATGAAATCGTAAGGAAGTATCGCAAAAAAAATCTACCGTTGTCAGATTCTGTGTATTTTCAAGAGCATGAGTGGAATCGCCATATATACTGTTGGACACCCTCAACGCTCTATACTCTTTTGAAAGTTAACGGATTTGAATATGTGAATCATGACTATTGTAAAGAAGGTAGAGGGATTATTGAAAAGCTTCTTCTTAAGCTGTTTCCCTTTTTATCGCCAACAATCATTATAAAAGTCCGCAAAATATCTACAGCGTCAGAGAAAATCATATGACAAAAAAACTCTTAGTCATTATCCCTGATCGATTATCTGTTCTTATTCAAAAGGGTGAAGTCGTGCCTAGATATTATAATCCTGGCAATCTTTTTGATGAAGTTCACATTATGATGACCAATGACGATAAGCCAGATCTACAATTGGTACAGCTGATGGTTGGGGATGCAAAGTTAGTCTTACATAATTTTTCTCCACCTGAAAACTTTTTTAGAAATACCTTGGGTTGGCAACCCTTTCTGATGAAGGGGTGGATAAAAGAATTCCTCAGCATAGTTACAAAGGTAGCTCCAAATCTTATTAGAACACATAATAATTTTATGGAGGGATACCTTGCGTCTGAGGCAAAAAGATCATTCGGTATTCCCTATGTTACATCTCTTCATGGTGTATGGGACATAGATGACTTAAGCACATTTAAATCACGCGTTCACAGAATATTTCGTAAAAAGTTAGAAACTATCACTTTAACAAATGCAGATGCAGTTATTTGCGTATATTCCGCAATTTTAAAATATGCAAAAACACATGGATGTAGTAATTCCTACCTTATCCATAATTTCGTGGGTGGCGATTATATCACACATAAAACAACATGGGAGCTTTCTCGTCCTATTCGGTTTATTACGGTTAATCGTCAGCTGCCCGAAAAAAATCCAGAAAACATTATTCGAGCTTTATCTTCCATAAACTATGATTTCAAATATACGCTGATCGGTGATGGGCAACTTCATGAACATTTAAAAGATTTGGCTAGGACATTACGAATATATGAGAAAATAGAGTTTATAAAATCATTGCCTAATAAAGATGTGTGTTCTCTCTATGCACAAAGTGATTTTATGGTAAGCAACTGCCATTATAAAGGTATTTCAAAAACAATCATTGAAGCCGGTTTAGCTGGTTTACCTATTATTCTTAATCATTATCGAGATGGATATAAACTCCCTGAATATAAAGGGGATTGGATCTGCAATTGCGAAGATACACCTGAGGGGTATGCTGATGCCATCACGCAACTCATTCAAAATGCTTCAAAGAGGCAAGCTCTTGGAGAAAAAGCACTTGCTAAGTCCACAGAATCCTTTTCTTCTGATGCCTTAGAAAAAAAGGTCGCTTCTATTTACCAGTCCCTCTTAAAATGAAAATTATCAGTATTGTTGGCGCTAGACCTCAGTTTATCAAACTTGCTCCTATTTGTCGTGCTTTGAAAAGTCATGAGAAACAAGCTCAACACATCATCATTCACACAGGCCAACACTACGATAACAATATGTCCTCAGCCTTTTTTGAGGAACTTGGCTTGCCTCCTCCTAACTATAATCTCGCTATAGGATCAGGAACACACGCAGAACAATCAGGAAAAGGGCTTCAAGGTATCGAATCTATTTTGATTAAGGAAAAGCCTGATCATGTCATAATTTTTGGCGATACGAATGCCACGCTTTCAGGCGCTCTTGCTGCATCAAAACTTTCAATTCCCATCTCACATATTGAGGCAGGATTACGCTCCTTTAACCTTTCCATGCCTGAAGAGATTAACCGTATCATTGCTGATAAGCTTTCAACCTACCTTTTTTGTCCTAATGAAGTGGGCGTTAAAAATCTTCGGGCAGAAGGGATTACAAATGGTGTGTTTAATGTTGGCGACGTCATGGTTGATCAAATTTATGGGATTAAAGATAAAAACCCTTCAGGCAAACTTCCTAAACTCCCTTTTGTTTTTATGACACTTCATCGTCAAGAAACATCAGCTTCGACAAAGGATTTAGAGAATATCATATATAAAATTAATCAACTATCTTATGAGGTTCCTATTGTTTTTGCGATGCATCCTAGAATGAAGTCTCTAGTGAGCTCCCTGCACAACTCATCTTATTCTCATTTAATAATGATTGATCCTTTAAGTTATCAAGAGACAATTCAGCATATCAAGAATGCTTCGTGTGTATTAACGGATTCCGGAGGCATTCAAAAGGAATCTTACATTTTAAAAACACCTTGCGTGACGCTTCGCACCGAGACAGAGTGGGTTGAAACCCTTGAAAACAGATGGAACGTGTTGGTAAGTTTAAACCCTGAAAAATTAGACAGTGCTTTTCATGCAGCCTTAGATTTTGATAAGTCCTCAAATCATAAGCGAGTTTATGGGGATGGAACTGCTTCAATCAAAATTGTAGAAAAGATATTAAATTCATGAAAACCATTCACCTCATCTGCGCCGCACGACCTAATTTCATGAAAATTGCACCGCTTTATCATGCGCTTAAAAAAGAAAAATGGTGCAATCCGAAAATTGTTCATACGGGGCAGCACTATGATTATCAGATGTCTCAGGCGTTTTTTAATGATTTCGGGTTACCGCCTGCTCACTACTATTTAAATGTTGGCAGTGGTACCCATGCTGAGCAAACAGCACAAACAATGATAGCTTATGAAAAAGTATGTTTAGAAGCAAGTAAACCAGACCTTGTCGTGGTTGTTGGGGATGTGAATGCAACATTGGCTTGTTCGATTGCTGCGAAGAAGATTCACTTACCTGTTGCACATTTAGAAGCCGGTCTTCGAAGTTTTGACCGTACCATGCCGGAAGAAATTAATCGTGTTGTTACTGATTCAATCTCAGATTATTTTTGGACGCCTTCAGAAGATGCAGATGAGAATTTAAAGAAAGAAGGCATTCATTCTGATCACATTCATTTAGTGGGTAATATCATGATTGATACCTACTGCATGATGAAAGATAAAATTGGTGCATCTGGCGCGTATAAATCTTTTGGCTTTCAAAAAAAGGCGTGTATAGTTTTAACGCTTCATCGCCCTGCCAATGTAGACGTCAAAGAAACATTAGAAAATGTTATCCATAAGATAGGAGAGATTGATCTTTCAATCATTTTTCCGGTGCATCCCCGAACACGCAAAAATCTTGAACATATACAACCATTGCCTCAAAACCTCATATTATGTGAACCATTAGGTTATATAGACTTTATGAATCTTGTTTCAAATTCAGCTTATGTCATTTCTGATTCAGGAGGCATCCAAGAGGAGACAACATATCTTGGCATTCCATGCTTTACTTTAAGAGATACAACTGAACGACCTATTACAGTTACCATAGGATCAAATCAGCTCGTTTCTGTTGAAAATCTTTTAGATAAAATAAAATACCCGAAAGCAGGATCTATTCCACCTTTGTGGGATGGAAAAACAAGTGAACGCATTGTGAGATCCATAAAAGAAATTTTACAATAATGACTATCCCACTCTATTTAAAAATCGCCAATCGCCTCAATCCCAAGATTCTATGGTCTTTGTATGCACATAGGGCAAAAAAAGTTTTACCCCGCTCTCTTTTTATTCTTTCTTTTGACTGCGATACAGAAGAGGACATTGATGTTGCTTGGGATGTGCATCAAAAACTTCAAGGCATAGGTATGATGCCTGTTTATGCAGTACCGGGAGAGCTACTGAAAAAAGGTGAGAAGAGGTATCGAAAAATTTACGAAACAGGTGCTGAGTTTATTAATCATGGTGGGCGTAAACATACTTATTTTGATAAAAAGAACCAAAGGCATACAAGCTGCTTTTTCTATGATCAACAATCATATGAACATCTAAGAGAAGATATTTTTTTAGGACATCAAACGCTGCAAGATGTCCTTGGTATAACGGCAAAAGGATGGCGCACCCCTCATTTCGGAACATTTCAAAAACCTGAGCATCTTAAATTTTTGTATGATCTGTTAATGGAATTGAATTACACATTTTCAACCTCTACTACCCCTGCTATGGCTTATCGTTACGGTCCTTTGTATAAGGATCAACGTATCATTGAAATTCCTGTGTGTGGGATATATTCAGAGCCTTTAAACGTTATGGATACCTGGGCATATTTCGAAGCTCCCCATCGGACAAAGTCTTCTTTAGAATATGTACCAGCAGCTAAGAATCTTGTAAACCTTTCCAAAAAACATCCTACTCTGATTAATATGTACGGAGATCCTAGCCATATTCACGACAAACCAGAATTTTTTGAAGCCATGGCTTTGCTTGCGAAGATAGCGCAAAATGTGAACTATACGCAACTTCTAGAGAAAACATATGAAAACATACGCACTATTTAATGGTTCTTTTTTTAAGAGAAAACCTTGGTGGATGCCAGAGAAGCTTTACCGTGTGGTATGCCAAAGATCTAATCCGCGATCAAAAGAATATATGTTGAAGCTTTTGCAGGAGAACTTTCCTGATGCAGAACTAATCGACTGGGAGCAGCCTCGCTACCCCGGAAAAATCATTCTTTTATATCCAGATTCTATTGGTCTTGGATGGGGTAAAATCGAAAACAGGCTTAAAGCTCAAATACAACCCCTTACGGTTTTAAATGGAAGAAGAAGAGTCTTTGAATTAACACCATCTGTTCATAGGCAGCTTTTATTCCGTCGCTTTCTTGAAATGATATTTTTACCAGAAATACTTTTAACACCTTTTATACTGCTCTATGGAGTTTTTATAACCATCAAAGATAAAATCAGCGGCTGTAGATCATGATCGATAACAAAAAAGGTATTCAAAATTGGTGGGCCGAGAATCCTATGACTTATGGGAAAACCCATGGTCAAACAGCTTTTAAAGATGGCTTTTATGAAATGGGGACACGTGAGTTTTTTGATCGTATTGATCAGGAATTTTACAATTGGAATCAACCACTTCATGGCAAAAAGCCCTTTGATAAACTTTTCCCTTACGCTCAATATCAAGGAAAAAAAGTTTTAGAAATCGGGTGCGGCCTTGGCACAATGCTCATGAATTGGGCAAAAAATGGTGCGGATTGTACAGGTGTTGATTTAAATCCAACATCCATTGAACAAACAAAAAAGCGATTTGAGATTCATAATCTCAAAGCTGACATCCATTTAGAAGATGCGAATAAACTTCCTTTTAATGATGACTCATTTGATTATGTCTGGTCTTGGGGCGTTCTTCATCACTCTCCTAACCTCGAACTGTCTATTAAAGAACTGTTTCGCCTCCTTCAACCTGGTGGGGACTTTGGTATCATGCTTTATAACCGTAAAAGCTTTTATCAATGGTACATGACGGATTACGTTGAAGGTTTTTTACATCGAGAGTCGAAATTTCTCACACCATTAGAATTGAACAGCCGTTATGGTGATGGACACCGTGAGGAGGGAAATCCCCATACATGGCCTGTGACAAAAAAAGAAGGTCTTGAGTTATTAAAACCTTTCAGTAAAGACGCAGATGTTCGTATTCTTGGCACAGACCTTGATTGTGTCTTAAAACTTATGGTCCCTGCGGTAAGCTCTTTTATCCCTAAGCCTATTATCAAAGCTCTTGCCCGTAGATGGGGATGGAGTTTGTGGTTTCATGGCACAAAGAACGTGTAAAATATGTGCGGCATAGCAGGAATTATTGGGCATTTTGAGAAAGCTTTAGGGACAGAGCTTATTCAAAAAATGCTATCTGTCATTCAGCATCGTGGTCCAGATTCAAGTGGATATTGGTCTCGCGATGGTTTTGCTTTTGGCATGCAACGCCTTAGCATTATTGACCTTGAAGGAGGTGATCAACCTATTTGGGATGAGCGCTCTGGGGTTGGAATCGTTTTCAATGGGGAAATTTATAATTTTAAAAAAATAAAAGAACCTTTAGAAGCTTCTGGCATCACATTTCATACCCACTGCGATACAGAAGTCATCTTACATCTCTATCTTCAAAAAGGAATTGATGCAATCCAGGACCTTGAAGGGATGTTTGGCATTTGTCTTTATGATCCGCGCATCAATAAAATTTTTCTTATCCGGGATCGTTTGGGAGTAAAACCACTTTATTATCATCCTGATCAAGATAAGTTTATTTTTGGAAGCGAAGTAAAATCAATTCTTGAAGCTTTATCACAGAAGCCTAGGCTTAATAAACAATCTTTATGGCATTATTTAACATTACGTTATGTTCCTGCCCCAGAGAGTATTTGGGAGGGCATTTATAAATTAGAACCCGGTCACTATTTGGAATATGATCTGGACGCGCATACATTTGCGATTTCAAAATACTGGAAAATTAATTTCCGCTCAGACAAAAATCTAAGATCAAGAAATTACGAAAAAGAATTTGAAACTCTTTTTTTAGAAGCCGTTGAAAAGCGGTTGCTTGCCTCCGATGTTCCTGTAGGAATCCTTTTAAGTGGTGGACTGGATTCTAGCTGTATTGCGGCAGCAGCGGTCGAGTTAGGGCACAAAAATTTTCATACATTTTCCATTGGTTTTGAAGATGGTGAGCAATTCAGTGAACTTGCTTATGCAAAAACAATGGCGAAGCATATTAGCTCAAACCATTATGAAGTTCTTCTTGTTCAAAACCAATTTATCGATTTTATCGATGATTTTGTATGGTATTCGGATGATCCCCTCGCTGACCTGGCCTCTATCCCTCTTTATTTTGTCTCCAAATTAGCAGCAGAACACGTTAAAGTTGTTCTTTCCGGCGAAGGAGCGGATGAGACATTAGCGGGGTATAATTTAGACACTCTTGCTAAAAAATTAGCCTATTTAGAGATATTCGGTTTTTTACCATCCTTTCTTTTGAAGCATCTCCCTTTCGCGAGCTTGAAAATCCTTGCACAAGTTGGTTATCCAAATGTCCTTAAGGAACATGCCACCCATATAACCCATGTATTTTCTGAACGTGAGAAGAAAAAACTTTCCCTTTTTCCGGCACAAAAGTCTTCAATAGAGTATATAAAAGAACTATATGGGAGTAGTCTTTCATTAGAGCCTATTGATCAGCTTCAACAGGTTTATTGCCAAAGCTGGCTTGTAGAAGATCTTTTGATGAAAGCTGATAAAATGAGTATGGCAACATCACTGGAATTGCGTGTACCTTTTTTAGATCATAAGCTTGTAGAATGGTGTGCAACACTTCCACTGGAATGGAAGGTTGGATCTTTAGCCAAAGGCTTTACAACTAAACGTATTTTACGGTCTTTTGCAGAAAAAAGAATTCCGAAAGAAATTATTACTCGCCCTAAGCAAGGCTTCCCAGTGCCTGCCTATAAGTGGATTCAATCAGATCTTTTCGATTTTGCAAAAGAGAGCTTGCAATCTAAAGATCTAGAAACTTTTTTTCATAAAAATGAATTAAACTCCTTGCTGAAAAAGCTTAAAGATGGAGACTTACATGCCGCTCATCAAGTATGGAGCCTTATTATTTTCAGTAAATGGATAAATAAATGGGACGTTTAAATATTTTATTTTTAACGTATTGTTACCCCCCTCAGAAATTTCCTCGATCAGTACAGATCTGTCATCTTGTGCAACACTTGCGTAAGGATTTTAATATCACTGTCGTCACGTCAGAACCTGAAAATGACGGTGATCCGTCTCTACTAAGCTTTACACCTCTCGATAACGTCATTTATGCGCCAAAGTCAAATTTTACCAAAACTATTGAGCGCTCTAAGGGACATCGTATTAAAAAAGAGATTTTGCCTGATTTTCAGTATCTGTGGCATTTCGATCTTCTTAGGAAAACACGAAACTTAATTGAGGATTCGTTACCCAACATCATTGTGACATTTGGTCAACCTATGTCAATGCACATTGCGGGGCTAAAGCTGAAACAGCAATATCCTCATATTAAATGGTTGGCTCATTTTAGTGACCCATGGGTTGATAATATTTTCAATAATTATAACACCTGGACAACATGGATAAATAAATACTACCAAGATAGTGTTTTTAAAAATGCTGATAGGCTTCTCTTTACCTCTACCGAAACGATTAATCTTGCTACAAAAATTTATTCCCATAGTGTGCGTGAAAAGTCGGGTTGCTTACCCCACGTCTTTAATCAAGATTTATACGTCAGCCAAGAAGACTCTATAAATGAAAAAATTACGCTTCGTTATATTGGAAATTTTTATGGCAATAGACAACCTGATAGCCTCTTAAAAGCATTGCAACTATTATCCACTGAACATCGCTCACAACTTCGTATAGAATTTATTGGATCTTCAACAGAGTCACTTCAAGATATGATTCGCGTTTCTAATCTAGAAGATACGGTTTTTACTTATCCACCTGTAAGCTATATGAAATCTTTAGAATTCATGCACTCAGCAGATATCCTACTTATTATTGATGCTCCTACTGAAAAAAGTCCATTTCTCCCAAGTAAATTGATTGATTATATAGGAGCCAACAAACCAATTTTTGGAATTACACCTCCAGGCACGTCTCAAAAACTCATTGAGGAGATGGGTTTTGTCGTTGCTGATTCGAGAAATATCTCAGAGATTTCCAATAAACTTATACAAATGGTTGCAAATCTTTCTAAAGATAAGCTTGAAAATATTTCATCCGATATTAGGGATAGGTATTCAATTTCTACTGTTGGAGAGCGGATGAAGAACATCTTGGAAAACGTTTAGAGTAAAGTGACCCCCATTGTCCAGACCAATTTTTCTTTAAATTAAGGTATAAAATGGTTCCGGTTTAAGGACTGTTTTTGTATTCTGTATTCTCACTGTGTGTTTCCGGCAAGGTAGTGTAGGTTCTTCAATAAGCTGATATTATTCGATTTTATTTTTTTGATGAAATTTTATTGAGCATAGAAAAGTCTCAGCGTTCTATCCTCTTGCGCGGCGGTGAGC
>JACCDN011031025.1_pt1 | contig 24302 bp, 18 predicted proteins | sample 7441691 | NCBI WGS metagenome assembly JACCDN01 (sample SAMN15323439, study PRJNA562643) | freshwater metagenome | isolation source: river surface water | place: USA:Blue River Watershed | collected 2017-08-16 | reverse complement strand
CTTAGCCGCAAGTATCTCGCAGCAATATAAGAATATTTATTTTGGTGTTGGAGTTCATCCTTGGTGGATTAACTCTGACAAAGATATTGTTCAATATTTAGAAACGATTCGTCGCGCGGTGCTGCAAGGCATTGCGCAACAAAATTGTGTTGCTATAGGTGAATGCGGTTTAGATGCAGTAATAGAAGTGCCTATAGCGTTGCAGCAGCAAGTATTGGCTATTCATTTGCAATTAGCTGAGCAATTTTCTAAGCCGCTTATTCTTCATTGTCGTAAGGCTCACAATGAATTACTGGTGCAATTGAAAAGTGTTAACTTGCCTGCTGGGGGTGTGATTCACGGCTTTAGTGGCAGTTATGAATTGGCGGCTAGCTATTGGGATGTAGGTTTTCGTTTGGGCATTGGCGGTACAATTACCTATGATCGCGCAAATAAAACCCGCGCGGCGGTGAAAAAACTACCGCTGGAGGCTATCTTATTGGAAACCGATGCACCCGATATGCCGCTCAGTGGCAAGCAAGGTGCGCGCAATAGCCCACTGCAAATTATCGACATTGCGCAAACGCTCGCCGATTTACGCGGTGAGCCTCTGGAAAAAATTGCCGCGCAAACCTCACTCAATTCACGCACACTGTTTAAGATTGATTATTAATGTTCACGTCTGACGATTTATCCTCTGTCTCATTGCCAGAATTAATTGCCGCTAATAATTGGCAAGCACAATATCGCTTGATTACGCAGTGGGGAAAACTCATCCAGCACAAACCGGAATTACGTAATCCCGAAAATATCATAAAGGGTTGTGAGGTTTCAGCATGGTTGGCGCACAGAGAGAGCCACGGAGTACACCAATTTTCTTTTGATAGTGATAGCCGTGTGATTAACGGATTGGCGGTTTTATTGCTGGCACAGGCTCAAGGTAAAACCACGTCTGAGGTTAGTGAATTGGATTTTGCACAACTTTTATCGAGTCTGGGATTAGAGAAGCATTTAACGCCTTCGCGCAATAACGGATTAAAAGCGATTATTTCTCGAGTGAATCGATGTATTGACGCGGGGCTATAAAACAAAAAAGCAACCCGTTAGGTTGCTTTTTTGTTGTGCGCAGGTGAGGCCAAACGCTTATTTGGCGCCAGCCGCTTCCAATGCAATCACGTACTCTTCACCATTGCGGTGAGTTTTAACGGTTTGCAAAAAAGTTTTTCCATCGGCACCGGCAGCATTGATATCTTTACCTGCAGCAATAAAGAGTTTTACAAAGGTGCTGAAGTTTTCGCCACGCATACCGCGGTACGCTTTTTCCAATAAATGGAAATCAGCATTGACACCAGCGGGTGCGGGGTAGTCTAAGAAAGTAGCGATACGCGCCTCATCGAAGATCTCACCAAGTACTTTTTCTTTGTCTTTACGTAAGCTCATTTTAGTTCTCTTAACCGTTTAATTTTTTAATTAGCAATTCATTCAATGCTTGAGGATTCGCTTGGCCCTTTGACGCTTTCATGGCTTGACCCACAAAGAAGCCGAGCATTTTTGCACGTTTGTCTTCGGCGGCGGCGCGATAGCCTTCTACTTGTGCGGTGTTAGCAGCAAGAATGTCGTCGATAATTTTTTCTAGCGCACCAGTATCCGAAACTTGTTTTAAACCTTTGGTTTCAATAATGGTATCTGCATCGCCTTCGCCGTAGTGATTGCTTCAAATACTTGCTTAGCGATTTTGCTCGACAGTGTGCCGTCTTTAATGCGTACAACCAAACCTGAAAGCAATTCTGGTGTTACAGGTGATTGATCAATTCGTTGTTCTGTGCGATTTAAATAAGCACCTAAGTCGGCCATGATCCAGTTGGCAGTGAGTTTGGCTTCGCCCGATATTTTTGTCGTTGCCTCAAAGTAAGCGGCAGCAAATTTATCCATGGTGATTTGGCCGGCATCGTAATCGCTCAAACCATATTGCTCAACAAAGCGGGCGCGTTTAGCTTCGGGTAATTCCGGCATTTGTTTGCGAACAGATTCGATATATTCGTCATCAATAATAACGGGCAATAAATCAGGGCAGGGGAAGTAACGGTAATCGTTGCTGTCTTCTTTGCTGCGCATAGACCGCGCTTTTTTGGTGTCGCCGTTGTAGAGGCGCGTTTCTTGGCGAATGCTTCCGCCGTCTTCGAGCACATCAATTTGGCGTTCAACTTCGAGTGCTATGGCTTCTTCCATAAACTTAAAGGAGTTTAAGTTTTTGGTTTCTGTGCGAGTGCCGAGTTTTTCTTGGCCTTTGGGGCGCACAGAAATATTCACATCAAAGCGCATGGAGCCTTGGCTCATTTCGCCATCGCAAATTTCAAGCGATGTCACTATTGAGTGCAATTTCTTTGCGAAGGCAACGGCTTCTTCGGCGCTGCGCATATCGGGTTCAGTTACTACTTCAATGAGCGGCGTTCCTGCGCGGTTTAAATCAATTCCGCTCATGCCTGCAAAATCTTCATGCAAAGACTTGCCTGCATCTTCTTCTAAATGCGCATGGTGAATACGAACGCGTTTAGTGCGGCCGCCTTCTAATTCTAAATCCACAAAACCTGGGCCAACAATTGGCTCTGCAAGCTGTGTGGTTTGATAGCCTTTTGGAAGATCGGGATAAAAATAATTTTTACGTTCAAATACCGAGCGTTTGCCAATGTCTGCATTTACTGCCAAGCCAAACATAGTGGCGTAACGAAATGCTTGTTCGTTGGCGACGGGCAGTGTGCCGGGCAATGCTAAATCAACGGCGCACGCTTGGGTGTTTGGCTCAGCGCCGAAGGCAGTGCTGGCGCCAGAGAAAATTTTGGTTTTGGTGGCAAGTTGTACGTGAACTTCCAAGCCAATAACAGTTTCCCATTGCATATCTTTTTCTCCTCTTATTCAATGCCAGGTGCGGTTTGTTGGTGGAAGTTGGTGACTTGTTGGAATTGATGCGCCGCATTTAATAATTGCGCTTCGGCAAAGAAGTTGCCGATCAATTGCAAACCAACAGGTTTGTTTTCCACAAAACCACAGGGGATTGATAAGCCAGGTAAACCAGCCAAGTTGGTGGCGATGGTGTAAATATCTTCCAGATACATGGCAACTGGATCTTTCGATTTTGAGCCGAATTGGAACGCGGGTGATGGAGAGGTCGGTCCAAGAATCACATCAACACTTTCAAACGCATCAACGAAATCTTGCTTGATCAAGCGACGCACTTTTTGCGCTTTGCTGTAATAGGCATCGTAATAACCGGCTGACAATGCGTAAGCGCCAACGAGAATACGGCGCTTCACTTCATCACCAAAACCTTCACTGCGCGAGCGCATATAAAGGTCATTTAAATCTTTTGGATTTTCGCAGCGATGGCCGTAACGCACGCCGTCCATACGCGACAAGTTTGCGGAACATTCTGCTGGTGCAATCACGTAATACGCAGGAACTGATAAATTGGTGTGCGGCAAGCTGATGCTGTGAATAGTTGCGCCCAAGCTTTCGTACACTTTAATCGCGGCTTCAACGTGTGCAGCCGTTTCAGGATTCAAACCTTCACCGAAATATTCTTTAGGTACGCCGATGCGCAAACCTTTAAGCGAATCGTTCAAGGTTGCGGTGTAGTCCGGAACATCGCGTTCAACACTGGTGGAATCTTTGGTGTCGTAGCTCGCCATATCGTTCAGCAAAATCGCCGCGTCTTCTGCGGTGCGTGACAAAATACCGGCTTGATCCAAGCTCGACGCGAACGCAATCATCCCCCAGCGCGATACTCGACCATAGGTGGGTTTGATGCCGGTTAAACCGCAGTGTGCCGCAGGTTGACGAATAGAGCCGCCAGTGTCTGACGCTGTTGCTGCGGGTGCTAAATGTGCAGCGACTGCCGCTGCTGAGCCGCCAGATGAACCACCAGGAACACAGTCAGTCGCCCAAGGGTTTTTTACGGGGCCGTAATAACTTGTTTCGTTGGATGACCCCATGGCGAACTCGTCCATGTTGGTTTTGCCCAACATAACTACGCCAGAGTCTAAATAGTTATCCACGATGGTCGCGTTATAGGGTGCGATGAAGTTGTCTAACATTTTTGATGCACAGGAAGTGCGAACGCCGATAGTGCAGAAAATATCTTTATGGGCAATAGGTACACCGCACAGTGCGGGTGCATTTCCTGCCGCTAAACGCTTATCAGCAACCGCAGCTTGCGAGAGTGCGAGTGCTGGCGTTGTGGTGATATAGGAGTTGTAAACTTTATCGAGGCGCGCAATGCGGTCGAGATAATGCTGAGTGACTTCAACGCTGGAAAAGTCTTTGTTACGTAGACCTTTTACAAGCTCGGCAATAGTTAACTGATGCATTCAAAAATTCCTGAAAATTCTTAATTTTTTTGATTTACGTGCCCCCTTTCAAAAAGGGGGTGTAGGGGGATTTAAACGGTTTAAAAATCCCTCCCAGCCTCCCTTTTTCAAAGGGAGGAGCCAGTTAGCATTTACTCAATAACCTGGGGCACCAAATACAAACCGTCTTGCACAGCGGGTGCAATTGACTGGAATAGCTCGCGCTGGTTTGGTTCGGTCACTACATCTGCACGTAGGCGTTGTACAGCATCTAAGGGGTGCGCCATCGGCAATACGCCATCGGTATTTACAGCTTGCAGCTGGTCAACTAACGCCAATACAGTAGAAATGCGGTTTGCCACTTCATCGGCGGCGTCATCAGAGATGGCGATGCGCGCGAGAACGGCGAGTTTTGCGATATCAGAACGATCTACAGCCATAACTGGCACTCCAAATAAACAAAATCTGTAACTGCGCGAGCGAGCTTCAAAGGCTGGGTTTTGAGTGAAAAACACAACGAAAACAGGGCGCTGTTAAATGGGCGCCCAAGTTACCATATTTGGTGAAAGGTTGAAAAACTAGTTTGCGGGAAAATGAGACAGGTAGGGGCGTTTGGGGTGGCAGGAGTAGGGGACGACCGATTCCCCACCCTTTATAGTCTATTGACGTATTTCCATCATTTCATGCTCAACGTATTTGAGTCGCTCTTCCATAATCGCGGTACGTTGATACTGACCTTTAGAGAGTTTTAGAGCGTTGCGCAGGTGAATTTGCGCCTTATCGTAGATGCCGTTGGCAATAAAATACTCGGCACGCGCCTCATGCACACCCAAAATGTCGCCGTTTAGACCGTTCACTTCTGCCAAGAGATACCACAGGTAGTCGTCGTTTTTGCGTTTGCGTGAATAGCGCTCCAGCAATTCGGCGCTCTGCTTATAAAGCCCCGCCTTCATACTTGCTTCGGCATAGCGGATATTGAGTGGGTAGTTTTCTGGGTAGAGTTTTAATTGGGTTTCTAAAAGCTCCAATGCCGGTTTAAAGCGTTCAGCGGCAATATCAATATCAGCACTCATAATCAGATAAGTAATGCGCGTTGGGTCTTTATCTAAGAGTGGCTTCAGGGTTGTGCGTGCGGCGTCAAATTGGCCTGCAGCCGAGTAGGCCATCGCTAACCCATAACGGCTGGCATCGGGAGAAAGATTGTCGCCGTCGAGTTCATTTTTAAAGCGTTTGATTGCGGTCTGAGGCGTATCTTCTAATTCGAAGCGGATGCGCGAACGCATTAATTGGAATTCGATATTGTCAGGATAAGCTTGTTTGGGGTGAGCCATGGCGCGGTTGCGGGCATCGGCTACGCGGCGCTCGGTCACGGGGTGTGTCAGTAAGTATTCGGGCGGGCGGCGGGTGGAGCGACTGGAGTGCAGCATTTCTTCAAACATTTCGGATGCCGCATAGGGGTCAAGCTTGGCTTGCAACATGGTCTGCATGCCGATGCGATCCGCTTCTTGTTCGTTCTCTCTGCTAAAGCGCAGGCTGGCGGCTTGGGTCGCCGCTTGAGTTGCCATAATGGCGGCAATGCCGCCGTCACCGTCGCTGTTGGCGGCGAGCACTAAGCCTGCGAGCATGCCGGCGATCATCGGCATCATCATGTTTTTTTGCTGTTCCAAGCGCCGTGCGTAGTGGCGTTGGCTTAAATGCCCCATCTCGTGGGCGATAATTGCCGCCAGCTGGTTTTCCGTTTTGGCGTAATTAAAGATCCCGGTGTGCATACCAATGATGCCGCCGGGAATAGCGAAAGCATTCAGGCTATCGTTTTTAACCACCACGAGATCAATGCGCTTTTCATCTAGCTGGCTGTAGGGCAAAAGGCGATTGATGAGTTGTTCGAAATAATCGATCACCAAGGGGTCGGATGATGTAGGAACCTGGCTTCGATAGTACTTGAGAGCGCGTTGCCCCAGAATTTTCTCTTGTACAGGGGAGATTATGGCTGAGCTTGTATCGCCTAAAACAGGGAGTTCAATTTCGCTAGAGGCTAATGAGGCGGCTGAGGCGGCAGCTGTGCAAACCATAAGGCAGCAGATGCGAAGCTGTCGAAAAAGTCGGTTCAAGGTACAAAACTCCTGCTGATGTAGGGATGGGGTAAGCCGAATTGGCGCGGAAATCCCCTAGTCTTTAATGGGTGTTGGCGGCGCACTCTAGCCGTTTTAGTGCCTAAAGGCTACGCACCCTAGAAAGCTTTGAGCGTAAAAATTCGCTTTAGTTCGTCAACAAAACTGTAATTAATTCCCATTCTGCGTTACTTTAGTGCCCACTTTGTCGCCTGATAAGAGTTAATGTGTGAAAAATCAGCTTCTGGACGGTGGGATTCCGCCCACTTTGGTAGCAGTAGACTCGCCGACCGCCCTAACCTGTGACGTGAATAAAGAGGTGGATGCCCAACACTTGGCATGTCCGTTACCCTTGCTTAAGGCGAAGCAAGGGTTGCGGGATTTAAAAGCGGGTGACCTCTTGCGTGTTTTCACCACGGATGCCGGGTCTTTAAAAGATTTCGTGTCTTTTGCGCAGTTGACGGGGCAAGTGATAGAGCGCTTTTGCGTGCAGGATGCCTGCTATTGTTTTGTGATTCGTAAGCAGGAATGACGTTTGTTTACGTTTAAACCTAGGTTTAATTGAGATCACTTTATGTTGAACGTGTGTTGTGTGTGGTCAGCGTGCTGATGTCCTCCGTAGGCTTTCGCTGTTACCAGCAGATTCTGCTGTTACTATTGATTGTGCTCGCTGTCTCCGCGCAGGCGCAGCATGCTAGTGCACAATCAAAACTATCGGCGGTCAGCAAGAGTGACAACGACAATCGCGATTACCGCTATCTAACGCTGAGTAATAATTTGCGAGTGTTATTGATCTCTGATCACGTCGCAGAAAAATCAGCAGCCGCATTGAATGTCCACGTGGGCAGCCATCAAAATCCGAAAGATCGCCCCGGCCTTGCACACTTCTTAGAACATATGCTGTTTTTGGGCACAGAAAAGTACCCCGCGGCGGGCGAGTATCAAGATTTTATCAGCCAGCATGGGGGCAGCAATAATGCCTATACTGCCGAAGAACATACCAATTACTTCTTTGATATTGAGCATGCATCACTAGAGCCTGCACTGGATCGATTTGCACAATTTTTTATTGCTCCCCTTTTTGATGCCAACTATGTAGACCACGAAAAAAATGCCGTAAATGCCGAGTATCTCGCAAAAATAAATGATGATGAGCGGCGTGAATGGGATGTGTATCGCGGCCTGTTTAATCCCGACCATCCCGCCGCGAATTTTTCAGTGGGTAATTTAGACACCTTGGCGGATCGTGAAGGTCGAAGTGTTCGTGACGACTTAATAGGTTTCTATAATCATTACTATTCAGCGAACCTAATGACCTTAGTGGTCATTAGCAATCGTAAGCTCGACGAATTGCAGAAAATCGTGGAGTCTCGCTTTGCGCAAATCTCCAATAAAAACCGAGTTATTCCCAAGGATTACCCCAGTTTATTTCCTCCGAAAGCCTTGCCAGCAAGTATCAAAATAAAACCACTGAAAGAGCTGCGACAACTGACGCTGGCATTCCCTGTCCCAAACTATGCTGACAAATATAAAACCAAACCTTTGAATTACTTAGGTCATTTGCTCGGCAACGAATCTTCAGGCAGTTTATTGGCATTGTTAAAAAGCTTGGGTTGGGCGGAGTCTTTGGCTGCGGGCGAGTTGTATCAAAGCCGTCGTGACAGCCTTTTCGGTGTCACCATTACCTTGACTAAGGAAGGGGTAAAAGCCAAAGATCAAATTGTGTCAGCGGTGTTTGATTTTTTAGGAACCATTGCCCAGCGAGGGGTATCTGAATGGCGTTTTACCGAGATGCAACAAATCGCCGAGATGAATTATCGTTTCCGCGACAAGAAAGCGGCTATGGATACGGCAATGGAGTTGTCTCAGTCGATGCATGATTACCCTGCACAAGATGTGCTTTGGGGCGATTATGCGTATACCGAGTTTAATGAGGCGTTGTTAAAGCAAGCGCTGGGCTATTTGCGGAAAGATAATCTTTTTGTTTCTTTAGTTTCCCCTGATGTTGCCACTCAGAGCAGCTCATCATTTTATAAAACTGAGTTTTTGGTGGCATTAGGTATTTCAGATATTCTCGATTTAAAGCTCGTTTACCACCAAAAACTGTGGTTGCCAGAACGAAATATATTTATCCCTAAAAACTTTTTGCTTAAAACATCTTCTATGTTGTCTATGCAAGAAGCCAAAGCGGTGCCGACACTCTTGGTAAACGACGATCAATTAAAACTTTGGTTCTTGCAAGATAAAAAATTCCGCTCACCTAAAGCAGAATTAAATTTTCGCTTTAAGTTGCCGGTATTAAATAATTCCTTGGAAAACGCCGCTCGTGCGCAGCTATTTGCTGCCTTGATCAGTGATCAGCTTAATGAGTTTGCCTATCCCGCCAGTTTGGCTGGTTTAACCTTCGGCATCAAAGCCAATGCCCGTGGCTTTGATGTAAATGTGTCAGGCTATACTGATAAGCAAAATTTATTGGTCAATAAGATTCTTGCTTCCATAGTTGATGCTGATTTCTCTCAGAATCGCTTCGATAAATTAAAAGATGACCTGATTCGCGAGTGGCGTAATGAAGATAAAAATTTGCCTTACTCCGTGCTCGCCAAAAAAGTGACTCGCTTGCAGTATTTGCCGTTCTGGGGCGTGAAAGAATATATCGATGTTTTGCAGAAAACTTCCTACGAGCAGTTTAATCAATTCTCGAGTGAAATACTGCGTGGTGCAAAAATTGAGGCTTTGTTTTACGGTAATCTTTATTCGCAAGATGCGATCAAGCTCGCTGCCATTATTGAACATCAGTTATTAAAAAAACATACCAAGCGATTGCCTCAGCTGGCAAAGGTATTACGCTCAGAAAATAAGGTAAGCAAGTCGTGGCTTTATATATACCCATTAGAGCATCATGATCACGCGGTGGAACTCTACGTCCAAGCGCTCGGCCCGTATATTGATGATGCAGCGCATATGCAGTTGCTCTCTCAAATGCTGGAGCCGCAATTTTTCAACTTGTTGCGCACTGAAAAACAATTGGGTTATGTGGTTTCGATATTTCCAATGCCCATACGCAATGTTGAAGGGAGTTTGTTTGTGATTCAGTCGCCCACCGCCACAGCGACAACCTTGGTTGATGAGATAAATAATTTCCTTGTGAGTGCAAATCTTGTTGAAAATTTTGCAGAAAATAAAGCTGCACTATTGGCGCAATTGCGGGAGCCGCCACTATCATTAACTGAGCAGTCAGATAGATTTTGGCAGAGTATTTTGCTGAATGATATTGAGTTCAATCGTCAGCAAGAATTGATAAATGCTGTGGGCAGAATTACACCTGAATCACTACGTAAATATTATGATGCTGCCTTCTTACAGAAGAATCGCAGGCTATGGTTGACCACAGAGAAGTTGGATGGCCTTCAGGATTTTGAAATCATCCAAAATGTAGCGGAATACCAACAAAAACAGCAAGGTTATTTACAGCCATAGTGGTATTTTTTGGTGCGTTTTTACTAAAATTTTTTATGTTTATTGCTTGGTGGATCCAAAAAAATTAGGTAATAATGCGAACCCTGATTTAAGTGACAGTTTTTAGAGTTTATATTGCTAAATTGCAATTATTTTTCTTATTTCTGCCTCTTTATTGTGCTCGGAGTCTTGCCACCCATAAGACGAAGGGCTGGTAAAAAAACGCTGTTTATGTAAAAATTCGACGTTTTTTTGCTTCAAGCACACGGAATTTTCTGCCGCTGCGCTAGCTAAATCAATGATTTACAGCTAGTTCGAGGTTTAGAGACTACAATTCCAAATTCCTTATAGATACTCTCTATAGACACTACCGCTAAGTAAATATGCGCCACAAGCGCATGGTTGAGGAGATTTGAATGCTAAATGATATCGATGCCATCGAAACCAAAGAGTGGTTGGATGCCTTAAAGTCAGTTGTACGCCATGCTGGTAAAGATCGTGCAGCCGAATTGTTAAAGACTCTGTCTGAATCTGCGGTTAATCAAGGCATTGAACAGCCTTCATCTATTCGTACTCCCTATCGCAATACTATTCCAGTGGATAAAGAAGTCGACTACCCGGGCGACTTGAAAATGGAGCGTAAAATTCGCTCAATTATCCGCTGGAACGCCATGGCCATGGTTATGAAGGCCAATGACAACGATGAAGGCCTCGGCGGCCATATCGCCTCATTTGCATCATCCGCTACCTTATATGATGTAGCCTTCAACAATTTCTTCCGCGGTAACGATGGCGAAGTCCCTGGTGATCTAGTGTACTTCCAAGGCCACGTATCGCCAGGTATGTACGCTCGCTCCTATGTAGAAGGGCGTTTAAACGAAGCGCATTTAGACAGTTTCCGCCGCGAAGTCGATGGTGGCGGGTTGTCATCCTATCCGCACCCATGGTTAATGCCTGATTACTGGCAGTTCCCAACCGTATCTATGGGCTTGGGCCCAATTAAAGCTATCTATCAAGCGCGTTTCAACCGCTATATGGAAGCGCGTGGCCTAACGCCAGTGAGTGACCGTAAAGTATGGGCGTTCTTAGGTGATGGCGAGTGTGACGAGCCAGAAAGCTTAGGTGCTATTTCTCTCGCGGCGCGTGAGAAGCTCGATAACCTGATTTTCGTGATCAACTGTAACTTGCAACGCTTGGATGGCCCAGTTCGTGGCAACAGCAAAATCGTGCAAGAGCTGGAAGGTGTATTCCGTGGTGCTGGCTGGAACGTAGTTAAGGTTCTCTGGGGCGCTGGTTGGGATCGCTTGTTGGAAAAAGACAAAACTGGCTTGCTGCAAAAACGCATGGACGAAGTAGTCGATGGCGAGATGCAAAACTACAAAGCTAACGGTGGTGCATACACCCGCGAACACTTCTTCGGTAAGTATCCAGAGCTATTGGAACTTGTGAGCGATATGACCGATCAAGACATCCTATACCTCGCTCGCGGCGGTCACGATGTTAAAAAGGTGTACAACGCCTATCACAACGCCGTACATACCAAAGGTCAGCCAACCGTAGTGCTCGCGCAAACCGTTAAAGGTTATGGCATGGGCTCGTCGGGCGAAGCTATCAATAAAACCCACTCGGCCAAGTCTTTGGCGGTGGAAGATCTGAAGAAATTCCGCGACCGCTTCGAATTGCCAATTAAAGACGAAGAGCTGGAAACCCTTCCTTACTATCGTCCTGCGGAAGATAGTCCAGAAATGCAATACATGCGCTCACGTCGCAATACGCTGAATGGCTATTTACCATCGCGTAAAGCAGATTTTGATCCAGTAGTAGCGCCAGCCTTGGAAGCTTTTGCTGCACAGTTGAAGAGCACTGGTGAGCGTGAAATCTCTACCACCATGAGTTTCGTGCGTATTCTTTCTTCTTTGGTTAAAGACAAGCAAATCGGCAAACAAATTGTTCCAATCGTACCGGATGAAGCACGTACCTTTGGTATGGAAGGTATGTTTAAGACTGTCGGTATCTACTCATCCGAAGGTCAAAAATATACCCCGCATGATGCGGGTCAAATGATGTCTTACCACGAATCGGCTACCGGTCAGATTTTGGAAGAAGGTATCAACGAAGCGGGCTCTATGGCCTCGTGGATTGCTGCAGCAACTGCTTACAGCAACTACCGCGTACCTATGATTCCGTTCTACATTTACTACTCCATGTTTGGTTTCCAACGTATCGGTGACTTGGCGTGGGCTGCCGGAGATTCACAAGCGCGCGGCTTCTTGATGGGTGCAACTGCTGGCCGTACCACTTTGAACGGCGAGGGTTTACAGCACCAAGACGGTCACAGCCATGTTATGGCAAACACCATTCCTAACTGCCGTACCTATGACCCAACATACGCTTATGAATTGGCCGTGATTATTCAAGACGGCATCAAGCGCATGTATCAAGACAAAGAGAATATGTTCTATTACATCTCTTTGATGAATGAAAACTACCAACACCCTGAAATGCCTGCCGGTGCTGAAGAAGGCATCATTAAAGGTCTCTATTTGTTGGAGCAGGGTACAGGCAAAGCCAAGAACCGTGTGCAATTAATGGGTGCGGGTACTATTCTGCGCGAAGTGCGTTTTGCGGCTGAAATCCTGCGTAAAGACTTCGATGTAGAAGCTGATGTGTGGAGCGTAACCAGCGTGAACGAATTGACCCGCGATGGTCAGCGCGCAACTCGCTGGAATATGCTGAACCCAACCTCTGCCGCGCGTAAGCCATATATTACGCAACAGTTGGAAGGACGTGATGGCCCATTTATCATCTCTACCGACAACTTGAAAACCTACTCCGAGCAACTGCGCGCTTATGTTCCTGGCACCTATACTGTGTTGGGTACTGAAGGTTTCGGCCGTAGCGACACTCGTTCACAATTGCGTCACTTCTTCGAAGTTAACCGTTACTTCGTTGTGGTCGCTGCACTTAAATCCTTGGCGGATCAAGGCAAAATTAAGCCTGAAGTGGTTGCTAAAGCGATTAAGAAATTTGGCATTGATCCTAATAAAGCGGATCCAATGAGCGTTTAAAAACAAGCCGCCCTCCCACAAGGAGGGCGGCCTTGTATTCAGTGCGGCACCTCTGTACGGAATACATTTAGATTGATTAAATGCTTTCTATAAAAAGCAAATTTTAGCGAGGATAAACAGTGGCAATTCAAGCAATTAAAGTTCCCGATATTGGCGGCGCAGAAGGCGTTGAAGTTATTGAAATTTCCGTAAAAGTAGGTGACGTGATTGCCGAAGGCGATTCGATTGTTGTGTTAGAAACCGACAAAGCATCTATGGAAATCCCCGCCAGTGTGGGTGGTAAAGTGACCGCAATCAACGTAAACCTTGGTGATAAAGTCTCTGAAGGTGCTGCCTTGATTGAAGTTGAAGCTGAGGGCGCGGCTGAAGCCGCTGCTCCGGCACCTGTTGCTGCGCCAGCCGCGGCAGCGCCTGCTCCTGTAGCAGCACCTGCTGCCTCATCAACTGCTGGGGCAGAAGTTAGCTTGACCGTACCGGATATTGGCGGTGCTGAAGCTGTCGAAGTTATCGAAATTAGCGTAAAAGTAGGCGACGAAGTTGCCCAAGGCGATTCGTTAATCGTATTGGAAACCGATAAAGCGTCTATGGAAATTCCCGCCGAAACTGCCGGTAAAATTCTGAGCATCGCGGTGAAAGTTGGCGACAAAGTTTCTCAGGGTGCAGTAATTGCTGTTGTTGCCAGTACTGGCGCTACAGTTGCTGCTCCAGCGCCAGCCGCTGCACCGGCTGTTGCAGCTCCCGCACCTGCAAAAGTTGAATCAGCTCCAGTAGCTGCTGCCCCAGCGCCTAAAGCGGCTGCAGTAGAAGATGTTGTACAAACTGGCGATGTATACGCTGGCCCAGCAGTGCGCAAACTTGCTCGTCAATTGGGTGTAGATCTCGGCAAGGTAAGTGGCTCAGGCCCTCGCAGCCGTTTGATGAAAGATGACGTGCGTAGCTACGTTAAACCGATTGTTCAGGCTGCTCAGTCTGGTGCATCTCTTGGTGGCGGCTCAGGAATTCCTGCTTTACCCGTTGTGGATTACTCCAAGTTCGGTGATGTTGAAATCGTGAAGATGAGCAAAATCAAAAAGCTCACTGCCGATGCCATGACTCGCAGTTGGTTGAATGTTCCGCGCATCACTCAGTTCGATGACGCTGACATCACTGATCTGGAAGCTTTCCGTAACAGTATGAAAGCTGAAGCTGAAAAGCGTGGTAGTAAACTCACTCCATTGCCGTTTATCGTGAAAGCGGTTGCTGCTGCTTTGGTTGCAGAGCCTTCTTTCAACGTTTCTGTACATCAAGACGGTGAAAGCATTGTGCACAAAAAGTTTGTTCACATTGGCATCGCAGTAGACACTCCAAATGGTTTGTTGGTACCTGTGGTGCGCAACGCCGATAAAAAAGGTTTGTTTGAATTAGCCGACGAAATCAATGTGCTCGCCAAAAAAGCGCGCGATGGAAAGTTGACCCCAGCAGAAATGCAAGGTGGTTGCTTCACCATTTCCAGCCTTGGCGCTATGGGTGGTAACGGCTTTACCCCAATGGTTAGTGCGCCTACTGAAGTGGGCATTTTGGGTGTATCACGTGCGCAAATCAAACCTGTGTGGAATGGTAAAGAATTTATCCCACGCAACATGTTGCCGCTGTCGTTGTCTTACGATCACCGTGCAGTAAACGGCGCCGATGCGGGTCGCTTTATGACCTATTTGACTGGTGTGATTGGCGATTTGCGTCGCTTGTTGTTGTAATTCTTTTGGTTTAGTGTGTATTGAAGAAGGCCAGCATTGCTGGCCTTTTTTATTATTGATGTGTGTATTGTAAAAAAATTAAAAATATCCGGCAGTGGTACTCATTCTTCTTTTGATAAGAGCTTCGCTTTGCAATGAGGGCTTCACTATGCAATTCATAAATAAAACCAAATATGTTCTTGTGGCGATTGCAGTCTTAATGAGCGCATGCGCCACGCAAACTATTACACAGGTGGTTGACCCAACTAACACCTACAACGCGCAAACGACTTATCAGAAGTTGATAAGCAATTATCCCTTTATCAAAATTGCTAGCATGGAACCGCCAGCTACCGTCAAAGAAATTAAAAACATCTCCTACGTGCAATATGGTAATCGCGCCTTGCAGTTGGATTTGTATCTCCCCAAAACTCCGCACAAAAAATTAACGCCAGCGATTGTGTTCGTACATTGTGGCGGTTGGAAGCACGGCTATCGCGAAAACTTTACGCCCATGGCGATTCGCATGGCGGAGCAGGGTTATGCGGCGGCCACTATTACCTATCGTTTATCTCCTGAAGCACAATACCCCGCCGCAATTTACGATGTAAAAGCGGCAGTGCGCTGGATGCGCAGTCACGCCAAACAATATGGGATTGACGCACAACATATTGCGATTGCAGGCGGTTCTGCGGGCGGGCAAATTGCGAGCCTTGTGGGGGTGACTAATGGTGAAGAAAAGTTTGACCCGCAAATGCGAGGCAGCAAAATCTCAAGTGCCGTGCAAGCGATTATTAATGTGGATGGCCTGTCTGATTTCACCACTGAAACTGCGCTGAGATTTGAAGATGACCCCAACAAAAAGCCATCGGCAGCTGGTGCATGGTTTGGTGGGCGCTACTCTGAGAAAACCGAATTGTGGGAAGAAGCTTCGCCGATTAATCACGCTTCAAAAAATACGCCGCCCATTTTATTTATTGGCAGCGCGCAAACACGCTTTAGTGTTGGTCGCGAGGAAATGATAGAAAAACTAACACCTTTGGGCGTACATACTCAGGTTGTGTTATTGCCCGAAACGCCGCATTCGTTTTGGATGTTTGATCCTTGGCTTGAGCCAACGGTTAAGGCAACGGTTGAATTTTTAAATCAGCAGTTCAGCATTCAACAATAATCTGTTACAGGCCATAACGGTAATGGCCTGTAATTTTGAATTCAAACAACATATCTTCCAGCTGCGGGCCAGCGCCTATATTGTGAACAATTAATGGGCGCTTGCCATCGTCAGATTTTTTATCAACAACAATACCAATATGCGGCAAATTGCCAGATACCATCCATGTGACTAAATCGCCAGACTTATAGTCGTCGCCGTTTGCAGTTACTGGTAAGGTTTTGCCATAGCGTGTGAAAAATGTTTGCAGATTAGGTACGCGGCGATGATCGATATTGGTATCAGGTTTGGTTTGTCCCCAATTCCGTTTAGCAGGATAAATTGCAAAAGATTTGCGGATATCTTCGTGTACTAATTGCTGTAAATCTATATTGAGTTTGCGATAGGCGCGTATGACAACATCGGTGCATACGCCAAATTCTGCAGGAACATCGCCATTGGGGTAGGCGATTTTAAAATAGGTGCCGTTATAGCGAACGCGGCTGTGTGTTTGTTCAAGTGCGGCCGCAATAAGTTGCTGGGTTTTATCTGAGTGCCGAGCCTGTGTTTGCGTGGAAGTTTGCGCCCAAGTAGAAAATGCAAAGCAATAACAATACACCGCCAAAACTATTTTATACATGCGTATTTAATCCGTTTTTTTCGGTTGTGCAAAGACAATTTGCCAGTGTAATAATTGCTGAAACCAGTTTAGGTTTTTCGCCAAGAATCCCACCCACAACAACCCTAAAATCACACCGCTAGAATTTGCTGCAATATCAAAAACATCAAAGGTGCGTGGCGGCATAAAATGCTGGCCAATCTCAATTCCAATGGAAAATAAAATTAAAAAACTGGCGCGCTGCCATAGTTTCCATAAAGGGAATGCAAAGCTAATGGAGCTGCCGGCAATAAAATAGCCGGCAAAGTGCATTAATTTATCATTGAACATGGGCACTGAATTTTCAGGGCTGGGGGTTAAGCCCAAATAAATAAATACCGAGAGAAGACAAAAAAATTGCACCAAGCAAAGTGGTCGCCACACAAACATAACAAGCTCCAAGATCATGAAGCGCAGAGAATAACATTAAGTTGTTTGTGGTGTGGGCGAGATGGTTATTTAGGTGTAATTATTTTAAAGCGTTTATTTCACTAGGGCAGACATAGGCTCAGCGGCATACAAATCTTGCGGTGTATTGATGTTGAAAAAGGGGTCATAAACATCTGCATTAAATTCAACTTGAACAGGTTTTTGCGCAGTCATCCAATCCTGTAAACGGGGTACTTCGCCGTCATCGAGTTGAGCTTCAATTTGTTCTTTAAGTGAGATATGCCAAAGCGCAAATACGGGGTGCACGCGCAACTTTGAAACTGCCACTACCAGCTTGCTCGATGAGGTTTGGGCTGCAGCGGTTAAGGTCTCAACCAAATCAGCAGGGAAGAACGGCGTGTCAGAGGCAAAACTCACCAGCCATTCGGCCTTGGGGGCTTTGGCTTCCATCCAGGTGAGGCCAGCGTGAATTCCGGCGAGTGGGCCTAGATTATTGGGGTACACGTCGGGTACTACGGGTAAACGAGTTCGCGCAAAACGCAGGCTGTTGCCGTTTGCGTTGAGTAGGAGCTGTTCTACCTGTGGTTGAGCGCGGTCGATGGTGCGCTGTAACAGGGTTTTGCCAGCAAGCGGCAACAAACATTTGTCACCACCGCCCATGCGGCGGGCAAGACCACCAGCGAGGATAATGCCTACCACTGATTCAGAAGCTTTCATACGTGATTAATAACACCCAATGTGTGAGCCAAGGCTACCGCCTCATCGCAAATACGCCAGTTAGTTGCATTTAGATGTGCAGTGAGTGGGCTGGCGTATAAATTTACATTTCTATCTAACTAGTTTAGCTCTTAGTTACTGTCGCGCCTAAAGATTTTGCATCCTTTATTCAAATTGGTTCAAAGCATTTGTTGTAAAAGCTATCAGGCAAATAACAATAATTGATTTTTGTAATCGTAATCCTTTGTCATAAGATGGGTCTGTACTCTCAAACACACAACTCAATGTAAATGTAAGGAGATCCACTATGACTGAAACCACCTTAACAACCTCGGCAGGCGCTCCGGTAGCGGATGACAATAACAGTATCAGTGTAGGCGCTCGTGGTCCTTTGACCTTCGATAATCACTATTTGTTCGAAAAACTTGCGCACTTTAATCGCGAGCGTATTCCAGAGCGCGTTGTTCATGCGCGCGGCACTGGTGCTTATGGCCATTTCACGCTGACTAAGAGCTTAAGCCAATACACAATTGCCGATTTTTTGCAGAATGTAGGTGATAAAACCGAACTTTTCTTGCGCTTCTCTACCGTGGGCGGCGGTCAAGATTCTAGCGATTACGCACGCGATCCACGCGGTTTTGCGGTCAAGTTTTATACTCGCCAAGGCAACTACGATATCGTTGGCAACAACACTCCCGTGTTCTTTTTGAATGATCCGATTAAATTCCCGGATTTTATCCACTCGCAAAAGAAGAACCCACAAACCAACTTGCCAGACCCTGCGGCAGCTTTTGAGTTTTGGGCGAATCACCCACAGTCATTGCATCAAATGACGATATTGATGTCAGATCGCGGCATTCCGCTGTCCTATCGCCATGTGCACGGCTTTGGGTCGCATACCTTGAGCTTGTGGAACGATAAGCGTGAGCGCTACTGGGTGAAATGGCACTTTAAAACCAATCAGGGCATCAAAACCCTGACCGGCGAAGAAGCTGCAAAAATGCCGGCCTTCGGCGCGCAGCAAGATTTGGTAGATGCCATCAATCGCGGCGACTTCCCCAGCTGGGCGGTGAAAATTCAAATCATGACCGAAGCGCAGGCCGAGACTTACCATATCAATCCCTTTGATTTGACTAAAATTTGGCCGCACAAAGATTTCCCGCTCATCGAAATCGGTCAGCTGGAATTGAATCGCAATGTGCAAAACTATTTTGCGGAAACTGAGCAAGCTGCCTTTGCACCGAGTAATTTGGTTCCAGGCACAGGTGCATCGCCCGATAAAATGTTGCAGGCGCGTTTGCTGGCCTATCAGGATGCTCACCGCTACCGCGTAGGTGTGAATCACAACCAGTTGCTGGTGAACGCACCGCGCTGCCCAGTGAATCACTATCAGCGCGATGGTGCAGCGGCGGGTTGCCCATTTGGTCACGGCAATCAAGCGCAAACCAGCGGGGCGAATTACTACCCCAATGATCGCGCCTTGCAAGGTTACCCAGCGCCTAATCCAACCTTTAAAGAACCGCCTTTGCGTTTAAGTAATGCGGTGGCCGATAGATACGATCAGTTGAGTGAAGATTATTATTCACAGGCGGGGGATTTATTCCGTTTGATGAGCGATGACCAAAAAGCCCAATTGACCAGCAATATTGCGGGCGGTTTAAAGCAGGCCAATAGTTCAATTCAAGCGCGTATGTTGGTGCAGTTTGAGAAGGCTGATCCTGATTATGCCGCGCGGATAAAAGCATTGCTGTAAGCGCCTCAGCTTAACCACTCAGAAACACCTCCCGCGCTAAACGGGAGGTGTTTTTGCGTAACATCTTTATCTTCCCATTTAATCTCTATAGCATCGCATTGGGCTAGGTGTTTTTACGCGCTCAGCTTGGCGATGCTTTGGCTTTTCACATCAGCTAAAAAAACCATAACAATAATCTGTACAGGACAAAGGAATATGAGTGTTGTAATTCTGCAATCGCGCCGTTTTTGGGTACTCTATTTGGCTGCCGCTTTAATTGCTACCTTGGCAGCATTTCAGTTGATGTTTAACAGCATACCCATGCTAAAAGTTGATATCGAATTTTCGCGCGCAGAGGCAGTAGCTGCTGCTGCGCAATTTCAGCAAAAGCAATTTCCCGATCTCAAAATCGAGCGCAGCGCTGCGGTATTTATCAGTAACCGCGGTTTGCAAAACTATGTGGAGTTGGAGGGCGGTGGTGTAAAGGCTTACCAGGCACTGGTTAATAATGTAGATGCCATGGCGCATTACTGGAAAGTGCGCAGCTTTGCCGAAAGCCAAGAGAAAGAGTTGACCAGCACCTTTAGCTCCAAGGGCGTGCCGCTATCATTTTGGTTGACGATTCCCGATCAAGAGCCTGGTGTCGCCTTGGACGAAGCAGCTGCTCGCGAGATTGCAGAGCGAGGTGCGCGCGAGTTTTTAGGCGAGCGCTTCAATGCTTACAAGCCTTTTGAATCAGTCGTGCGTCGCCAAACCACAGGGCGTACGGATTACAGTTTTACCTACGAGCATGAATCGCTCAAATTAGTTGAGGCACGTTTTCGCTTAGTGCTCAAAGTCGCGGGCGATAAGTTGGTAGGTGTAGATACTCTATGCCATATCCCTGAAGCTTTTGATCAGCGCTTCGAGGAAATGCGCGCGGTCAATAATCAGATCAGCCAAGTTGCCAATTATGTAATGTTCGGTTTACTCGTTTTGGGTGGATTAGTGGGCGGAGGTATTTGGTTGCACAGACGCCATCAACTGCGCTGGAAGCCTGCGTTCTTGCTCGCTGCTACAGTGGCGACTGGCCTTGCAGCGAGTGTTATCAGCAACTTGCCGATGAGCTGGATGGGTTACGCCACCACAGTTTCAGCCAATAACTTCTTGCTACAGCAAGTGGCTGGTGCAGGAATGGTGTTGGTGGGTTATACCTTGGTACTTGCCTTAATTTTTTGTGTGGGTGAAGGCCTATCGCGTATGGCCTTTGCTCATCACCCACGGTTATTTGATTTTTTTCGTAAGCCAGTAGCAACATCGCCAGAGGCTATGGGGCGAGTTTTAGGTTCTTACGGCTGGGCAGGCTTTTTCTTGCTCTATGCTATGGTCTTTCAACTGATTAGTAGAGACTTTGGCTGGTGGTCACCTACAGATACCCTAACCGACCCCAATATTCTCGCTAGCTTGCGCCCTGCATTAGGGCCAATCTTTCAGGCGTTGCAAGCCGGTACTTGGGAAGAGTGCTTGTTCCGCGCTGTACCCCTCGCCTTAGCGGCAATTATCGGCAAGCACTTTGGTATCCGCACGCCGCTGATTCTGGTGACCTTGGTCTTGCAAGCGCTGATCTTCGGTGGCGCACACGCAAATTACGCGAACTTGCCCGGTTATAGTCGCTTAGTGGAGTTGTTTATCCCAGCTATTGCATTCGGCTTGGTTTATCTCCGGTTTGGCTTGGTGGTAGGGATGCTTACGCACTTTCTCTATGACCTTGTGCTTATGAGCCTGCCGATCTTCTCATCCAATGATCCCAGCCTGTTGATCGACAAGCTTTTAGTGGTGCTGGTAGGTATGGCACCGCTGTTGATACTGCTGTGGGCGCGCTATAAGTCAGGTGCAGCACTGCCTCTGGCGGATGAATGGCGCAATGGTGTTCCCGCCAATGTGATCCATGAGGAGCATGCTTCTACAGAGTCTCCTCATTCAGAGTCTTCTAGTGTGAACGAAAGCCTATCGGTAAAACCGCTATCGCTCAGCATCAAGCTCTGGCTTCCGTTGGTGATTATTGCGGTTATCGCTATCGTTATGGCTTGGCGCAAGCCGCCGGAAGTCAATTGGCCGCAATACACTATTGACCGCGCTCAAGCTAAGGCAATGGCAGCAGCCGAGTTGGCCAAGCATGGCGCCAAGCTTGAGGGTGAGTGGCACTCAACGGTAATGACGCATAGCGGCTGGCGTCAGCCCATGGATTTTGTGTGGCGCGAAACCGATAAGCCAACTTTTGAGGGGCTGTTGGGGCGCTATTTGGATAAGCCGCTCTGGCAAGTGACCTGGCGCAAATTCGATGGCCCCGTAGAGGAACGCGCCGAAGAATGGAGTGCTTATTTAGAGGCTGACGGCAGTCTCCATGAATTAGTTCATACGCTGCCAGAGGGTCGTTCGGGTGCCAAGCTTAGCCGCGAACAAGCTACTGCTAAGGCATTGAGTTGGATTGTGGCGAAGCAATGGAGCGATACGAACCAGTTAGAAGAAAAATCCGTTGAAGAAACTGTGCGGCCCGCGCGTAGTGATTGGGTGGTTAAGTACATCGACAAAACTGCCTTCAATCAAAAAGATGGCCAAGCCATTATTCGTATAACCTTGAGTGGCGATGAGGTGACTGGCGCGCTGCGGACAATTGATGTGCCAGATAAATGGTCGCGCGCAGAAGCTGAAAAAAACTCAAAAAAAATGCCATTTAACATAGCAACTGGTTTAGCCGTGTTGATCTTAGTGGGTTTAGCGCTAAGCACTTTTTTCCGCAAACATACCGGCCGCAAAATTAATATGCGCATTGCGCTACCGTGGATCGCTCTCTGCGTAAGCGCAAATCTCGTGGTGGGTATTTTATGGTTCGATGGCACTTTTAGCGGTTTTAAACCAACCATGGGCTGGAGTTTACAATTGTGGATGAGTTTGGGCGGCAAGTTATTAGGTGCAGGTGCGCTTGGTGTTTTTGTATTGTTTATGGCGCAAGCTATTCATGCTGAACGTCCTTTGGCTAATGCAAGTGCTAGAACAGATCTAATTGCAGGTACTGTTTTAGCGGTTCTGTTGGCGGGTTTGTATGCGGCGGTTAGTTTGTTATTTCCCACCAAAGAGACGCCCCCAATTTTCGCAGCAGATTGGTCAACCTATATCCCTTGGCTAACGGTGATTTTTAATGGGCTTAAAGCATTTTTAAAAATCATCATCATGATTATTTTAACCATAGGCGCTGTACGCTTTTTGCATAGCCGTTTTAAAATAATTTTGTGCGCAGCGCTCTTGTTGGTGTTAAGCGCGGCGACTGTGCTCGCTGCCGATGAGCAGGCTGCAGCGTTGTTAAGACAATGTTTATTTGTGTTCAGCTTGGTCCTAAGTATTGAGTTAATTCGCCGACAACAATTGGGGGTGTTAATTGCGATGAGTGGAGTCGGGGCTGCCTTGGGGCAAGCCAGCATTGCTAATGCACTTTATGCCGGTGCTTGGCAACACGCACTTATCAGCGCTATTTGCTGTTTGTTAGTTACCTATGGTCTATTGCGCTATTGGTACCGTAATAGTGTTGCGTGATTAACAGATTGATTTTTATGAGGTAGAAAAATGTCACTCGATTTACAAAGCCTGCGCACTGAATACACCAAAGGTGGTTTGGAGCGTGAGGATTTACATGAGAATCCCATTGAGCAATTTAATCGCTGGATGCAACAAACCGTGGATGCGCAACTTCCTGATCCCAATGCCATGACTATTGCAACTGTGGATGCTAGCGGTCAGCCATCGCAGCGAATTGTATTGCTCAAACAATTGGATGATCACGGTTTTGTATTTTTCACCAACCTCAATAGCCACAAAGCGCAAGATTTAAAACAGAATCCCAAAATCAGCTTGCACTTCCCGTGGTATTTTTTAGAGCGCCAAGTCAAAGTCTGCGGCGTAGCTGAGCAACTTTCTACGGCGGAAGTTTTAAAATATTTTGTAACGCGCCCACGCGATAGCCAACTCGGTGCCTGGGCATCGCAACAGAGTCGTCCCATTTCATCGCGTGCATTGTTGCTACAGCAATTTGAGTCTATGAAAAATAAATTCGCCAAGGGTGCTATCCCTCTTCCGGATTTTTGGGGCGGCTTCCGTGTAAAACCCCATCAAATAGAATTTTGGCAAGGTGGTGCAGCGAGACTGCATGATCGTTTTCAATACAACTTGCAGTCAGATAATTCGTGGACGATTGAACGATTAGAGCCTTGATGTTGTTCCAAACGTAGGTTGGGTTAGGCGCGAGTTCAACGAGTGCCGTAACCCAACGCAAACAACGGAAAAGTTATTTCAATGCAGCATTGGTAACTCGAATGACATTAAATCAGTGTAATTTTAAGGAGTGTATCTGAATGATCTCTAAGGGAATTATTTTGACCACTGCTATTTTTCTGGGCGTTGCATATCTGATCCTAAGCTTTTTGGCGTTTCGACATGTAACTGATGAGGAAAAGAAAAGTAAGGATCATATTCTTCTGATAATGGATCCATGGTGGCCTTTCTATTCAAGTCTATATACCTCTGGTGCGCGCAAATTTTGTATGATTGGAAAAATTTTATTTCCGATTATTGTTGGACTGTATATTTGGTACTTTACTTTGTTTGTATGTTAGTGAAATCGAAAGTCGGATTGTCGAGTGCTGCGTAGGGTAGGTATGAAAATAATCGCGCTAAAGGGTTTTGGCTTGCCTGACAACTTAGAGGTTGTTGATGGCGAAGCTCCAACTCCAAACTCAAATGAAATTTTAATCCGCGTTCACGCCGCAGGCATAAATCGCCCTGATATTTTGCAGCGCCAAGGTTTGTACCCCGCACCTGCAGATGCGTCACCCATTTTAGGTTTAGAAGTCGCCGGTGAAATTACCGAAATTGGTAAAGATGTCACTGAGTGGAAAATCGGCGATAAAGTGTGCGCCTTGGTAAATGGCGGCGGTTACGCGGAATATGCAGTTG